>Ga0208079_1000245_pt1 | contig 30669 bp, 24 predicted proteins | sample NGESurdeep092012_5_FD_184474 | JGI IMG/M metagenome (GOLD analysis project Ga0208079, IMG submission 184474) | Arctic peat soil microbial communities from Barrow, Alaska - NGEE Surface sample 210-2 deep-092012 (SPAdes) | ecosystem: Environmental > Terrestrial > Soil > Wetlands > Peat ... | reverse complement strand
CCCAAGTAGCAGCGAGCCCGTGAAATTCGCTGTGAATCTGGCGGGACCACCCGCTAAGCCTAAATACTCCCTGGTGACCGATAGCGGACAAGTACCGTGAGGGAAAGGTGAAAAGTACCCCGGGAGGGGAGTGAAATAGTTCCTGAAACCGTGTGCCTACAAGCCGTGGAAGCGTCGTCGCGCCTTCGGGTGCGGCCGTGACTGCGTGCCTTTTGAAGAATGAGCCTGCGAGTTTGCGGTGTGTGGCGAGGTTAACCCGTGAGGGGCAGCCGTAGCGAAAGCGAGTCCGAACAGGGCGCATGAGTCGCATGCCCAAGACCCGAAGCCGAGTGATCTACCCATGGCCAGGTTGAAGCGCGGGTAAGACCGCGTGGAGGACCGAACCCACCAGGGTTGAAAACCTGGGGGATGAGCTGTGGGTAGGGGTGAAAGGCCAATCAAACTCGGTGATAGCTGGTTCTCCCCGAAATGCATTTAGGTGCAGCGTCACGCGTTTCTTGCCGGAGGTAGAGCACTGGATGGCCTAGGGGGCCCACAAGCTTACCGAAGTCAGCCAAACTCCGAATGCCGGTAAGTGAGAGCGTGGCAGTGAGACTGCGGGGGATAAGCTTCGTAGTCGAGAGGGAAACAGCCCAGACCATCAGCTAAGGCCCCCAAGCGTGCGCTAAGTGGGAAAGGATGTGGAGTCGCACAGACAACCAGGAGGTTGGCTTAGAAGCAGCCATCCTTAAAAGAGTGCGTAATAGCTCACTGGTCAAGTGATTCCGCGCCGACAATGTAGCGGGGCTCAAGCGCACCGCCGAAGCTATGGCATTTCCGTACTCGTTCGGCGGCACCTTCTACAAGGTGCCGCCCAGACGCGGAGATGGGTAGGGGAGCGTCGTGCGGCGAGTGAATCGGCAGGGTGACCTAGCCGTGGACGCCGCACGAGTGAGAATGCAGGCATGAGTAGCGAAAGAGGGGTGAGAAACCCCTCCGCCGAATGACCAAGGGTTCCTGGGGCAGGCTAATCCGCCCAGGGTAAGTCGGGACCTAAGGCGAGGCCGACAGGCGTAGTCGATGGACAACGGGTTGATATTCCCGTACCCGCGATGACACGCCCCTGCCGACCCCGGTTCGTGCTAAGCGCCTGAAGCCGCCGCCTCTTCGGAGGTGACGGTGGAGCGCGCGACCCCGGCCGGCACTAGGCAAGCGAAGGGATGACGCAGGAAGGTAGTCCAACCCAGGCGTTGGTTGACCTGGGGTAAGTGCGTAGGGCGAGGTGTAGGCAAATCCGCACCTTGAGAGCCTGAGACACGATGCCGAGCCGATACAGGCGAAGTGGATAATCCTATGCTGCCAAGAAAAGTCTCTAGCGAGTGTCATGGCGGCCCGTACCCCAAACCGACTCAGGTGGTCAGGTAGAGAATACCAAGGCGATCGAGCGAACTGTGGTTAAGGAACTCGGCAAAATACCCCCGTAACTTCGGGAGAAGGGGGGCCGGGTGGCGTGTAGGAACTTGCTTCCGAAGCGCTGTTCGGCCGCAGAGACCAGGCTGAAGCGACTGTTTACTAAAAACACAGCTCCGTGCGAAGTCGCAAGACGATGTATACGGAGTGACGCCTGCCCGGTGCTGGAACGTTAAGGGGACGGGTTAGCTTTCTTCGGAGGGCGAAGCTCAGAACTCAAGCGCCAGTAAACGGCGGTGGTAACTATAACCATCCTAAGGTAGCGAAATTCCTTGTCGGGTAAGTTCCGACCTGCACGAATGGCGTAACGACTTCAGCACTGTCTCAACCACAGGCTCGGCGAAATTGCACTACGAGTAAAGATGCTCGTTACGCGCGGCAGGACGGAAAGACCCCGGGACCTTCACTACAGCTTGATATTGGTGTTCGGTTCGGCTTGTGTAGGATAGGTGGGAGACGGTGAAGCGGACACGCCAGTGTTCGTGGAGTCAACGTTGAAATACCACTCTGGTCGAATTGGATGTCTAACCTCGGTCCGTGATCCGGATCAGGGACAGTGTCAGGTGGGTAGTTTAACTGGGGCGGTTGCCTCCTAAAATGTAACGGAGGCGCCCAAAGGTTCCCTCAGCCTGGTTGGCAATCAGGTGTCGAGTGCAAGTGCACAAGGGAGCTTGACTGTGAGACAGACATGTCGAGCAGGAGCGAAAGCTGGGACTAGTGATCCGGCGTTGGCTGGTGGAAGCGACGTCGCTCAACGGATAAAAGGTACCCCGGGGATAACAGGCTGATCTTGCCCAAGAGTCCATATCGACGGCAAGGTTTGGCACCTCGATGTCGGCTCGTCGCATCCTGGGGCTGGAGTAGGTCCCAAGGGTTGGGCTGTTCGCCCATTAAAGCGGTACGCGAGCTGGGTTTAGAACGTCGTGAGACAGTTCGGTCCCTATCCGCCGCGCGCGCAGGAGACTTGAGAAGGGCTGTCCCTAGTACGAGAGGACCGGGACGGACGAACCTCTGGTGTGTCAGTTGTCGTGCCAACGGCACTGCTGATTAGCTACGTTCGGCAGGGATAACCGCTGAAAGCATCTAAGCGGGAAGCTTGCTTCAAGATGAGGTCTCCCACAGGGTTAACCTGGTAAGGCCCCCGACTAGACCATCGGGTTGATAGGCCGGAAGTGGAAGTGCGGCAACGCATGCAGCTGACCGGTACTAATAGGCCGAGGGCTTGACCACAAACATGTTACGCGTCCACTGTGTGGTTCCCGAGATACGGTCGGGGTCCGACTGACATCTCCATAGCGTTTCGGCGGCCATGGCGAAGGGGAAACGCCCGGTCCCATTCCGAACCCGGAAGCTAAGCCCTTCTGCGCCGATGGTACTGCGTGGGTGACTGCGTGGGAGAGTAGGACGCCGCCGGACAACTCCTACGACGATAGGCCGCCCTGAGGGGGCGGCCTATCGTCGTTTCCACCGCCGTTGGCGCCAAGGGCGACGCTGTCAAGCGGGAGGGAGTGCCGAGATGGACAGCGCTGGAAGGGACGGGCCTGTCGGTGGTCGTCGTTCCCAGGCGGAAGGCAGATCGGCCGGCGGCCAGCGTCGCAGCAGTTCCGCCGCCGGCAGTTCCGCCGCTGGCCGCGACTCCGCCCGCCGCGACTCCGCCGGCCGCGAGGCCGCGGCACATCGATCGCGGCCGCCGCGGCCGCCGGGACCGCGTCCGCCCCCGCTGGTGGCGGGGGACCGGCTGGCCGAGCAGCGACGGGCCGAGCGCAGCGTGCCCCTCCCGGATGATGCCGATCCCCGCCGGCTCGACCCGGAAGTGGGCCGCGAGCTGCGTTCGCTGTCCGCGGCGACGGCCGACCGAGTGGCTGCCCACCTGGTTGCGGCCGGCCGGGCGCTGGACGAGGACCCGGCCAGGGCGCTGGCGCACGCCCGGGCCGCGCGGGCGCTGGGCGGACGCGTCGGCGCGGTCCGGGAGGCCGTGGGCGTGGCGGCGTACCACGCCGGCGAGTACGCCGAGGCGATCGCCGAGCTGCGCGCCGCTCGCCGGATCACCGGCTCACCAGAACACCTGCCCCTGCTCGCCGACTGCGAGCGGGCGCTAGGGAGGCCGGACCGGGCGCTGCAGGTGGCTCGGGACCCGGGCGCTAGCGGTCTGGACCAGGCCGCCCGGGTGGAACTGAAGATCGTGGCATCCGGCGCCCGCCGCGATCTCGGGCAAGCTGAAGCCGCCGTGCTGGCGCTGCAAGGTCCAGAGCTCACGGCGGCCACGGTCACGGACTGGACGCCGCGGCTGTGGTACGCCTACGCCGACGCGCTGCTGGCAGCCGGTCGGGTGGATGAGGCGCGGCAGTGGTTCTTGGCGGTGGTGACCACCGACGAAGACGACACCACCGACGCAGCTGAACGGCTGGCCGCACTGGCAGTGGCCGGGCCGAACGACCCCGAGTCGGGCGGTTGAGCGACCAGCGCAGCTCCTCAGTTGTCCGCGTAGGCCCGCAGGACGATGCCGCTGCGCGGCTTTGGCATGAACAGGGTGGACTTACGCGGCATCCGCTCCCCGGCGGCGGCCACCGCGATCACTTCCTCGACCGGCGTCGGGGCGAGCAGCAGCGCCGTCCCGCCGGCAGCTGTCGCGGCCCGGACCGCCTCGGCGGCGTCGGGGCAGAAGTCGACGACATCCTCCCGGTCGGCCAGCCGCCACAGCGACGCGATCAGCAGCGAGTGCGCCACCGTCACGTCCAGCGCCCGCCAGGCTGCGGATCGCTCGGCCGGGACCGCGGCAGCCATCGCCGTTGCCGACGGTTCGGTGAGCAGGTGGTATTCATCGTCGCCGGCCAGCACGAAGGCGTGGCCGTCCGGACGAGCGGCGGTGAGCCGGTCCAGCGCCACTGGCAACGGGCCAGTCAACCGCTCGACCTGGAACGCGGTGCCGGCTGCCGCCACGGCCTTCGCCACCGGCAGCGAGCGCACGACCCGGTGGATGGCATGCACCTGCGGGCCGAAGGCGGAGGCGTCGACCAGCAGCGCCAGCCCGAAGTCCCATGGGCCGGCCCCGGCCCCGCCAGCGTGCTGGTCCGCCTGATGGCGCAGGTAGGTCGCGTACCGGTGATGCCCGTCGGCAATCACCGCCCGGCGCGGGTGCAGGTCGCGAGCGATCTCGGCCAGGCAGGCCTGGTCGGTGATGGCCCAGAGCCGGTGGGTCAGCCCGTCGTCGGTGCTGGCGGTGAGCAGCGGCGGCTCCCCGTCGGCACCGGCAGCGGCAACCGTGGCCGAGGCCGCCCCACCCCCGTGGTACACCAGGAAGATCGGCTCCAGGTTGGCCTCGGTGGCCGCGGTCAGCGCCAACCGGTCGGCGACCGGTCCCGCCATGGTGTTCTCGTGCGGCAGGACGGTGCCGGCGTCCGCGGCGGCCAGTGCGACCGCTCCCAGCAACCCGCGTTGGGTGTGCGCTGTGCCGCTGTCCTCGTCGACACCGCTCTCCTCGTAGACGTACAGCGCCGGCTGCTCGTCCGGGCAGAGCACCCCGTCCCGCCGCCAGCCGGCCAGCGTGTCTGCGGCTCGCCGGTAGCGACTACCGGGGGCGTTGGGCTCGTCACGTGGGAGGATGAGTCGAATGACGTTGTGCGGATGTCGCTCCTCGAGTACCCGGACGCCGTCGGTGTCGATCACGTCGTACGGCGGGGAGGTCACGGGGCCGATGTCGCCGCCCGGCAACCGGGTGGCGGCGTAGCGCAAGCCGCGAACAGGCGAGAGGACCAGGCCGGTCGGGACCGGTACGTCGCTGTGGTGCCGACCCGGCGGCGGCGGACTCGGCATGGAGGCATCGTAAGGCGGGGCGGCCGACCGACGACCATGAGGGAGGGTGAAGTGACGGATGACCGGTACGACCCGCACGCACGCTGGGACGACGACGCGCCGCCTCGTCCGTTTGCCGACGCGCCGCCGCCGCCAGAGGACGTGCTGCCTCGCGGTGAGGTCTACGACTGGTACGTCCGCGGCGCTGACCTGCTGGAGAGCGGCAACCCCGCCGCCGCCGTCCAGCTGCTGACGCACGCCGCCAGCGCCGAGCCGGAGTCCCGCAGCGTCCGCGAAGCGCTGGCGCGGGCGCAGTTCGACGCCGGGCAGTATCTCCAGGCGCGGGAGAGCTTCGCCTGGATCGTCTCGGTGAACCCGGCCGACGACTACGCCCAGTTTGGCCTCGGCCTGGCTGAGACCAAGGTTGGTGACCTGCAGGCTGCGGTCGAGCATCTGGCCTTGGCGGCGGCCATGCGCCCGGACCTGTCGCACTACGCGATGGCCCTGCGGGGCGCCCGGGCCGCCTTGACCGCCTCGCGGTGACGCCACCGTCCTTGGACTCGACCCAGTTGGACCCGCCCGAGCCGCCACGCGCCCCAGCGACGACCCGATCGGCCCGGCTACTCGGCTGTCCGCAGCCGCTGGCGGCGGCGTACGACGTGGCGCTGCTCGACCTCGACGGCGTGCTCTATCTCGGTCCCGACCCGGTGCCGACCGCGGCCGACGCCCTGGCGGCGGCCCGGGGACTGGGCATGCGGCTGGCCTACGTCACCAACAACGCCTCCCGGTCGCCGGCGCAGGTGGCCGAGCGGCTGTGCAACCAAGGCGTCCCGGCGCAGGCCGCGGACGTGGTCACCTCCGCCCAGGCCGCGGCCCGGGTGCTGCACGAGCGGCTGCCGCCGGGTGCCGCCGTGCTCGTCGTCGGCACCGACGCGCTGCGGCGCGAGGTCGCGGCGGTCGGGCTGAGCGTGGTCGGTTCCGCCGACCCGCAGCCGGCGGCGGTGGTGCAGGGCTACGACCCGGCGACGACGTACGCCGCGCTGGCCGAGGCCACCGTGGCCGTCCGCCGGGGCGCGCTGTGGGTGGGCTCCAACGCCGACCCGACGGTCCCCAGTCCGCGCGGACTGCTGCCGGGCAACGGGGCGTTGATCGCGGTGGTGGCCACCGGCAGCGGCCGGCAGCCGGTGATCGCCGGCAAGCCGGAGGTGGCCCTGCACGCCGAGTCGGTGGACCGCACTGGAGCGCAGCATCCGTTGGTGGTGGGGGACCGGCTGGACACCGACATCCGCGGGGCTGTCCGTGGTGGCAGCGCCAGCCTGCTGGTGCTCACTGGCGTGACTGGGCCGGCGGAGCTGTTGAGCGCACACCCGGTGGAGCGGCCGGACTACCTGGCCCGGGACCTGACCGGGTTGCTGGCGGCGCACTTGGCGGTCGAGCCGACGCGGGCGGGTGCCGGCTGGCGGGTTGAATGTGGCGGCTGGGAAGCGCTGGCCGAGGACGGGGTGCTGTCGCTGCGCCGGTCCGGCTCGGCGCAGGAGCGTCCAGATGGGTCTGTCGACGCGCTGCGGGTTGTCTGCGTGGCGGCCTGGGCCGCCGCCGACGCCGGTGCTCCGGTCCACCGAGTCGAGCTGGACGCGACCGGCGCCCAGGCCCTGAGTGGCCTCGGGGCACCCGCCTTCCCCGGCAACCTTGGGTAGCGTGAGCCGCCGGCGAAGTGGATGCAGCGCCCTACCGGAAAGAGTGTGCGCGATGCTGCCTCATGCGGTTAAGCCCTGTCGGTCCGGAGTGCACCGGGCGCTCGCCCGGCGCGGCCTGGCTGCCGGCGATGGCGGGCGGGCATGACGCAGAGCCCAGTCGGCGACGACCCGGTGGTGACGGCTACCGCCCGGTTGGCGGAGCTGGACACCCAGCCCGTCGGCGCGCACGCCGAGGTCTACGACGAGGTACACCGGCTGCTGCAGACCGCGCTGGCTGCGATTGACGAGGGCTGACCGGGTGGTCCGTCATGCCCGTCATGCCCGGCTGGACCAGGAGCTGGTCCGGCGCGGACTGGCCCGCTCCCGCGAGCACGCGGTCGAACTGGTGGCCGCCGGGCGGGTCCGCCTGGCCGGGCAACCGGCGACGAAGCCCGCGACCGCGGTGGCCGTGACCGCGTCGGTGTCGCTGGTCGATGCCGGTGGCGACCCGGCGTATGCGTCCCGGGGCGGCCACAAGCTCGCTGGCGCGCTGGACGCCTTCGGCTCGACCGGAACCTTGGAGCCCGGAATGTCCGTGGCCGGTCGGCACTGCCTCGATGCCGGTGCCTCGACGGGCGGCTTCACCGACGTCCTGCTGCGCCGGGGGGCGGCGACGGTGACCGCCGTCGACGTGGGCTACGGCCAACTGGCCTGGACGCTGCGCGTCGATCCCCGAGTGCGGGTCGTGGATCGGACCAACGTGCGCGCCTTGGCGCCGGCGACGCTGGCCGCCCCGGCGGGACTCGTCACGGCGGACCTGTCGTTCATCTCGCTGGCCGTCGTACTACCGGCGCTGGTGCGCTGCGCCTGTCCGGACGCCGACTTCGTGCTGCTGGTCAAGCCGCAGTTCGAGGTGGGCCGGGGGCGGCTGGGCCGTGGTGGGGTGGTCCGGGACCCGCAGCTGCGCGCCGACGCGGTGGCGGCGGTGGCCGCGGCCGCCGGAACCCTCGGGCTCGGCGGGTGCGGGGTCGTCGCCAGCGGACTGCCCGGGCCGGCGGGCAACGTGGAGTACTTTCTCTGGCTGCGCGCCGGGGTGGCGGCGTTGGACCCCGGCGAGCTCGCCCGTGCGGTGGCGGCAGGACCGGCATGAACCGCGAGGTGCTGCTGCTCGCCTACACCGAGCGGCCGGCTGCGGTGCTGCGGGCCCGCGAGGTGGCCGCCCGGCTGACCGCCGCCGGGGTCGGGGTCCGCGTTGTCACCGGCGAAGCCGACGTGCTGGCGGTGCCGGGGGCGCACGTCGCCCCCGAGAACGAGTTGGCGGCGGTCGGGGTGGACCTCGTGCTGGTCTTCGGCGGTGATGGCAGCCTGCTGCGGGCCGCGGAGATCGCCCGACCCGCTGGTGCGCCGCTGCTGGGGGTCAACCTCGGCCGGGTGGGGTTCCTGGCCGAGGCCGACCCGGACACGCTGGCAGCGACGGTCGGGCAGATCGTCGACGGCGACTTCAGCGTCGAGGAGCGGCTGACGCTCGACGTGACGGTCCGGGTGGACGGCGACGTCTTCGCCACCGGCTGGGCGCTGAACGAGGTGTCGGTGGAGAAGGCGGCGCGGGCGCGTATGTTGGAGATGGTGGTCGAGGTGGACGGCCGGCCGCTGTCGCGCTGGGGGTGTGACGGCATGATCTTCGCCACGCCGACCGGCTCCACGGCGTACGCGTTCTCCGCCGGTGGTCCGGTGGTCTGGCCGGCGGTGGACGCGCTGCTGCTCGTCCCGGTCAGCGCGCACGCGCTGTTCGCCCGGCCACTGGTGACCGCGCCGACCTCCACCCTCGCGGTCGAGGTGCTGCCCGGCTCGACCGGTGCGGTGATGGCTGCCGATGGCCGGCGCACGCTGGACCTGCCGGCCGGGGCACGGGTGGAGGCCCGGCGGGGCGCGGCCCCGGTCCGGCTGGCGCGGCTACGGGCCGAGCCGTTCACGGACAGGTTGGTCACCAAGTTCGGGCTGCGGGTGGAAGGTTGGCGGGGTCGACACGTCGGGGAGGAGGTCGGACCGACCGCCGGCTGACGGCCCGACGGGCCCGCCGGCTCGACTCCGACGCGCCGGCCGAGCCTGACCGATCCGCCCGGCCGGGCGGCTACTGTCGAGCGCGTGCTCGAGGAGATGCGCATCACCTCGCTCGGCGTCATCGACGCTGCCGTCTTGGAGCTCTCGCCGGGCCTGACCGTGGTCACCGGTGAGACCGGAGCGGGCAAGACGATGGTGGTGCAGGGCCTCGCGCTGCTCATGGGCGCTCGGGCGGACTCCGCGTTGGTCCGGCCGGGATGCGCCCGCGCGGTCGTCGAGGGCCGGCTCGTCGTTCCGGCGGACGGTGCGACCGCCCGGCGCGCGGCCGAGGCCGGCGCGGAGCTCGACGAGGGTGGCGATCGCGACCACGGCGCGCTGCTGGTTGGGCGCACCATCTCGGCGGAGGGCCGCTCCCGCGCCTACCTGGGCGGCCGTAGCGTCCCGGCGACGCTGCTGGCCGAGCTGGCCGACGACCTGGTCACAGTGCACGGCCAGTCTGACCAACTGCGGCTGCTGCGGCCGGAGGCGCAGCGCGCGGCCCTGGACCGGTTCGCCGGTGCCGCCGCGACCGAGCCGCTGGACCGCCACCGCCGGGCCTACACCCGGTGGCAGGCGGTGTCGCTGTCCCTGGCCGGGCTCACCGACCAGGCCCGGGAGCGCGCCCGGGAGGCCGACCTGCTGCGGTTCGGGCTGGCCGAGATCGACGCCGCCGCCCCGATCGGGGGCGAGGACGTCGAGCTGGCCGCGGAGGTCGGCCGGTTGGCGCACGCGGACACGCTGCGGACGGCCGCGGCGCGGGCTCATGAGGCCCTGCTTGGCGACCCGGTGGACGATGCCGTCGCCGACGCCACCGGTCTGGTGGCGTTCGCCCGCCGAGCCCTGGACGCGGCCGCCGGGCACGACCCGGCGCTGGCCGCGCTGGCCGAGCGACTGGCCGAGGTCAGCTACGCACTCGTCGACGTGGCGGCCGACCTGGCGTCGTACGCCGAGCAGCTCGACACCGACCCACGCCGGCTGGCGGCGGCGCAGGACCGCCAAGCGGTGCTGCGCGGGCTGGTGCGCAAGTACGGCGCGGACATCGAGGCGGTGCTGGTCTGGGCGGAGCAGGCTCGGGGCCGGCTGGCCGAGCTGGACCACGACGACGAGGAGATCGCCTCGCTCACCGCCGAGCGGCAGCGGCTGCTTGGCGAGCTGGCCACGGCGGCGACCGCGCTGTCGGCGGTCCGCAACACCGCCGCAACCCAACTGGGCAGCCGGATCGGGGCGGAGCTGGCGGAGCTGGCCATGCCCCGGGCCCGGGTCACCGCCGTGGTCCGGGCGCGGCCGGCGGCGGTCGCCACAGCGGGCCTGCTGGTTGACGGCCAATCGGTCGAGTTCGGCCCGGATGGGGTGGACGAGGTCGAGCTGCGGCTCGAACCGCACGCCGGGGCGCCGGCCCGACCGCTGCATCGGGGCGCCTCCGGCGGGGAGCTGTCCCGGGTCATGCTGGCGGTCGAGGTCGTCTTCGCAGCCGCCGACCCGGTGCCGACGATGGTCTTCGACGAGGTCGACGCCGGGGTCGGGGGACGCACCGCCGTCGAGGTGGGCCGTCGGTTGGCGCGGCTGGCTCGCAGCCACCAGGTCATCGTGGTCACCCACCTGCCGCAGGTGGCCGCGTTCGCCGACCGCCATCTGGCGGTGGTCAAGTCCGACGACGGCAGCGTGACCCGCAGCGGAGTTCGGCTGTTGACCGGTGCCGACCGGGTCGAGGAGCTGTCGCGGATGCTCGCCGGCCTGGCGTCCTCCGCGCTGGCCCGCGGGCACGCCGAGGAGCTGCTGGCGGTCGCCACGGAGACCAAGGCCCGAGCGCCGGCATGACGGCTGTTCGGCGGCGGTCTGGGCCGGCGGCCTTGGGCGCGTCCAGAAGTGGCTCGACGACCCTCTGGCAGGATGAAGGCCGATGAACATGGCGACGCGACGGGTCCGGGTGCGGCCGACCGAGCCCGGGCCGGGGGTGTCCGGTATCGCCCGGCTGGACCGCCGGACGAAGTCGCTGACCCGGCGGCTGCGGCCCGGCGACATCGCCGTGATCGACCATCTCGACCTGGACCGGGTCAGTGCCGAGGCGCTCCTGCACGGCGGTGTCGCCGCGGTGGTCAACGTCGCTCCGAGCATCTCCGGCCGGTATCCCAACCTCGGACCGCAGCTGTTGGTGGCGGCCGGCGTGCCGTTGCTCGACCGGGTGGGGCCGGCGGTCTTTGCCGCCGTACGGGAGGGACAGCTGGTCCGGCTGGAGGACAACCGGCTCTACGCCGACGACCGTGAGATAGCGGTCGGCGAACTGCTCACTCCCGAGTCGATCGAGGCGGCCATGGCCGAGGCCCGGGCCGGCCTGGCCATCCAGCTCGAAGCGTTCGCCAGCAACACGATGGAGTACGTCCGGCGCGAGCGCGACCTGCTGCTCGACGGGGTCGGCGTACCGGAGATCCGCACTAACCTCACCGGCCGGCACGTGCTGATCGTGGTCCGCGGTTACCACCATCGCGAGGACCTGGCGACGCTGCGACCCTACATCCGGGAGTACCGCCCGCTGTTCATCGGCGTGGACGGCGGGGCCGACGCCCTGCTGGAGGCTGGCTACCGCCCGGACCTCGTGGTCGGCGACATGGACTCGGTCTCGGACCGGGCGCTGGGCTGCGGCGGCGAGATCGTCGTGCACGCATACCCGGACGGGACTGCCCCCGGGCTGGCCCGGGTGGAGGCACTGGGACTGCCGGCCGTGCTCTTCCCGGCAGCGGCCACCAGTGAGGACGTGGCCATGCTGCTCGCGGACGACAAGGGTGCCAGTCTGATCGTCGCGGTCGGCACCCACTACGACCTCGTCGAGTTCTTCGACAAGGGCCGGGCGGGGATGGCGAGCACGTTCCTGACCCGGCTGCGCGTGGGCGGCAAGTTGGTGGACGCCAAGGGGGTGAGCCGGCTTTACCGGAGCCGGATCAGCACTTCGTCGCTGCTGTGGCTGGTGGTCGCCACGCTGGTGCTCTTCCTCACCGCACTGGCGATCTCCAGTGCCGGCCATGCCTATGTCGAGCTGATCGCCGACGCCTGGCACAGCTTCCTGTTCTGGCTGTCCGGGCTGTTCCGTTGATCGATTTCCGCTACCACATCGTCTCGATCGTGGCCGTCTTCTTGGCCCTGGCGGTCGGCATCGTGCTCGGTACGACGGCCCTGAACGGTCCCGTGCTCACCGACCTTCGGGGCCGGGTGAACGGGCTGGCGGCGGACAAGCGCGGGCTGGAAGGCCAGGTTCGCGACCTGCGCGTCCAGGTCGACGGCAACGAGAAGTTCGCGACCACGATCGCGCCCACGGTGGTGGCCGGCCGGCTCACCAACGACTCGGTGCTGCTGCTTAGCGCTCCCGGCGCCCCCACCGACGCCCGCGACGCGTTGGCTACCACGCTGCGTCAGGCCGGAGCCGTGGTCACCGGCCGAGTGCAGCTGCGCGGGGAGTACGTCGCCCCAGACAAGGCCGTCGTCATCGACGACCTGGTCACCCGACTGGCGCCGGCCGGCCTCACCCTGCCCACCGCAGACGTTGGCAGCCGGGCGGGCACGGAACTGGCGGCGGCCCTGTCCTACCCACTTGGCGGCGCACGTGGGCTCACGCCGGATGCGGTCGACAGCGTCATCGCCGGCTTTCGCGAGGCCGGCTTGCTCACGATCGACGGAGCCGACCCCACGGCCGCACCGCTGGTCGTCGTGGTGGCCGGCGCCGCTCCGGTGAAGGCGTCCGACGACGATCGGCGGGCAGCCGCCGTCCTGCTGCGGTTGGTCGACGCGCTGGCCCGCCGAGGCAGCGCGACAGTGGTGGTCGGCCCGCGGACGGCGGCCGACGACGGGGGGTTGATCGACGCGCTCCGGTCGGACCCGCAGGTGTCCACGCTGGCGTCCTCGGTGGACGCTGTCGACACCTCGGCCGGCCGGGTGACCACCGTGCTCGCGTTGGCCGGTCGGTTGCGCGGCGAGGTGGGCCAGTATGGCATCGGCCGCGCCGCGACCGCGGCGCTGCCGGCCCAACCCACTGCGCAACCCACTGGGCAGCCCACTGGGCAGCCCACTGGGCAGCCATCGGGATCCGCCGCGCCGTGACCGCCGGTCCGTGACCGTCGGCTGGGTCGGCTGGGTCGGCGGGGTCGGGGTCGGCCGGCGACGGCTGGTGGCGGCGACGACCGGTGGTGTGTTTGCTGTCGCTGCTGCCGGGGCAGTGGAGCGCAGGTCACCCGGTGCCGACGCCCGGTGGCAGCGGCGCAACTACCGGGGGACAACGGTGAGCCTGTCCGCCGGCCCGGCCGCTGTGCTGGCGGCCGGGGGGTCGGCGGCCTTGGGTGTGCTGCTCGGGCGCCGCCAGCCCGGGTCGGGCGGTGCGGGCTCGGCCGGGTCGCTGGCGGCGGCGGCCCTGCTCGCCGCACTGGTCGCCGGCGCCGCCGGTCGGTACGACGATCTTGCCGGCGAGCGGCCCGGCGAGCGAACAGCCAAGGGCTTGCGAGGGCATGCGGCGGCGCTTCGGCGTGGCCAGGTGACGGGTGGCGTGGTCAAAGCGGCCGCCGTCGGCAGTGCGGCGGCGGTGGCTGGGTGGCTGCTAGCCGACGCCGACGCCGACTCCGCCGCGACCCGACCGGCCGGTGCGCTCCTCGACATCGCGGTGCGGGCCGGGGTAGTGGCCGGCACCGCAAACCTGGTCAACCTGCTCGACCTGCGACCCGGCCGGGCGCTGAAGGCCGTGCTGGTCGCAGGCGCCCCGCTGGTGCTCGGTCGAGGTTCCGGTGGCAGCTTGGTGGCCGGGCCGGCGGGGGTGGCTCTGGCTCTGCTGCCCGGCGACCTCGCCGAGCGGAGGATGCTCGGCGACGCTGGCGCGAACGCGCTGGGCGCGGTGCTCGGGGTCGGGTGGGCGGCCGGCGGCGGTCGCGCCAGTCCGGGTCGACGGATTGTCGCGCTGGTCGTCCTGGCAGCGGTGACGGCGGCCAGCGAGGTAGTGAGCTTCTCTCGCGTGATCGACGCAACGCCGGTGCTACGCGGTCTGGACCGGATCGGGCGGCGACCGGATCTCGGCCCGATGGCGTGAGCGTCGCCCGCACTGACTCGGCTGCCGGCCCGAAGGCGGGGGTCGGACTGGCCCGCGCCGCCGTCGCCATCGGCCTGGTCACCGTCGCCGCTCGGGTGGTCGGCCTCGGCCGGACGGTGGTGCTCGCCCGCACCGTCGGGACGACCTGCCTCGGCGACACCTACCTGACCGCCAACACCGTCCCCAACATCGTCTTCGAGATCGTCGCCGGGGGCGCGCTGGCCAGCCTGGTGGTGCCGGTGCTGGCCGGACCGGTGCAGGTGGGCGACTCGGCGGCTGCCCGGCGTACCGCCTCGGCACTGCTCACCTGGGCGGTGCTGCTGCTCACGCCGCTCGCTGTCGCCGGTGCCCTGCTGGCCCGACCGGTGATGAGCGTCCTCGTCGGCGGCCAGGTGGGTGGCCAGCCCGTCGGTGGCTGCGACCGGACCGCCCAGGTCGCCGTGGGTGCTCGGATGCTGCTGGTCTTTGCCCCGCAGGTCGTCCTTTACGGTGTCGGCATCGTGCTCACCGGCGTGCTGCAGGCGCACCGACGCTTCCTCGGCCCCGCGCTGGCGCCGCTGCTGTCCAGCCTGGTCGTGATCGCTGCCTACCTGGCCTACGCGGCGCAGGGCGGCGCCGGCGAGAAACTGGCCAACCTGCCCCCTGGCCAGGAGCTGACACTGTCGGTCGGCACCACGCTCGGGGTGGCTGCGCTGAGCCTGAGCCTGCTGGTGCCGCTGCGTCGGACCGGGCTGCGACTGCGACCGGAGCTGAGGTTCCCGCCCGGGGTCGCAGTCCGGGTACGCCGGCTGGCGCTGGCCGGCGCCGCCGCGTTGGCCGCGCAGCAGGTCTCGGTCGCGGTCGGTCTGCGGCTGGCCAACGGCGGTCCGGGCGGCAGCGTGATCGTCTATGCGCTGGCAACCACCGTCTTCTTGCTGCCGTGGGCGGTGCTGGCCGTCCCGATCGCGACCAGCGCCTTTCCCACGCTGTCGGCGCGAGCGGCCGGCGGCGACGAGGCCGGCTACGCGGCGACCGCGGCGGCCACCCTGCGCGCCGTACTGCTGGTGACCTGCGGCGCGGCCGCGCTGCTGGTGGCGGTGGCGGGTCCGGCGGCCCGGCTGTTGGTGCACGGCTCGCCGGGTCGGCCGAGCGCTCCGGCGCTGGCGGCGGCCGTGGTGGCGTTCGCGCCGGGTCTCGTGGGGTACGGCGTGCTGGCCCTGCTCGCCCGCGCCCTGTACGCCCGCGGTGACGGCCGGTCCCCGGCGGTGGCGACCGTGCTCGGGTGGCTGACCGTCGTGGTGGTCGACCTGGTCCTCGCGGCCGCTCTGCCGGTGGGTGCGCGGGCAGCGGCGCTCGGCGCCGGCAACAGCGCGGGGATGACGCTGGGCGCCGGCTTGCTGGTCTTGGCCCTGCGCCGGACCGCCGGTCGGGCGGCCATCGCCGGGCTGGCCCGGGCCGCGGCGGCCGGTCTCGCCGGCAGTCTGCTCGCGGCGACCGCGGGTGCGCTGGTGGCGCGGGCGCTGACCGGCGGGCTCGGTAGCGGCCCGGCCGCTGCGCTGGCCGCCGGGGTGGCCGCGACCGCCGGGGTCGCGGTGATCTTCAGCGGGGTCGTCGTCGCCTTCGACCCCACGGACGCTGCCGGGCTGCTGCGGTGGCGACGTGGCTGAGCCATTGGCGTCTGGGCCATTTGCGTCTGAGCCATTTGCGTCTGAGCCATTTGCGTCTGAGCCATTGGCGTCTGGGCCATTGTCGGTGGCGCTCCTGCTCGCATCCAGCACCGGGGGAGTAGGCCAGCATGTGCGCTCACTCGCCGCCGGCCTGGTCGACCGCGGGGTGACCGTACGGGTCTGCGGTCCGGCCGCCACTGATGCGCTGTTCGGCTTCGCCGCCGCCGGTGCGTCGTTTCGGCCGGTCGAGATCGCTGCCAGTGCTCGGCCGGTCCGGGCAGCGCTGGCCGTCCGGGCGTTGCGGCGGGCGGTGGCGGGCGTCGACGTGGTGCACGTCCATGGCCTGCGGGCCGGGCTGCTCGCCGGGGTGGCACTGACCGGCCGTCGCCCGCCGTACGTGGTCAGTTGGCACAACGCCGTGCTTGCCACCGGCCCGGCCGGCCGAGCGGCCACCCTGGCCGAACGGCTGGTGGCCCGCAAAGCCGACGTCTCCCTGGCCGCCTCGGCCGACCTGGCCGCTCGCGTCGCCCGCCTCGGCGGCCGCGACGTCCGACCGCTGGACGTCGCGGCACCGGCGCTGGCGCCGCCGCGGCGGACGCCGGGGCAGGTCCGGGCAGAGCTCGGGGCCGACGGCCGGCCGCTGGTGCTCTGCGTGGCTCGGCTGCATCCGCAGAAAGGTCTAGACACCCTGGTCGCCGCCGCCGCTGCCTGGCGCGCTCGCGAGCCGGTGCCGCTGACCGTCATCGCCGGCTCCGGGCCGCTCGAGCCGGTGTTGCGGGCTCAGGTCGAGGCGGCGGGGCTGCCGGTACGGCTGATCGGGCGGCGTACCGACGTCGCCGACCTGCTCGCCGCCGCCGACGTCGTGGTGCTCCCCAGCCGGTGGGAGGCCCGCGCGCTGGCCGCCCAAGAGGCGCTGCGGGCGGGGCGTCCGCTGGTCGCTACCGCGGTCGGTGGCCTGCCGGCCCTGCTGGGGAACGCGGCCGTGCTGGTTCCGCCGGACGACCCGGCGGCTCTGGCCGCCGCGGTGAGCCGGCTGCTCGACCACCCAGCCGAGGCGGCAGCCCTGGCAACGCGCGGCGTGCGGCGGGCGGGGACCTGGCCGGACGAGGCAGCCACGGTACGCCGGGTAGCCGCCGTCTACGCCGAGCTCACCGGCCGGGCGGTGTGAGAGCCACCCGCGCACTCTTCGGACTCGGGCTGCTCGCCGCCATAGTGCTCGGGTTCGGCGGCCTGCGACCCGGGCTCGCGGCGGCGGCCCCGGCTGACCGCACCCCCCGCGGACCGGTTGTCGTCGTCGGCGTACCGGGGTTGCGGTGGGACCAGGTGAGCCCAGATGCCACCCCGGCGCTGGCCGCGCTGGTCGCGCGAGGGGCCGTCGGCTCGCTGTCCATCCGGGCCGGCTCAGGCATCACCTGCGCGGCCGACGGTTGGCTCACTCTCGGCGCGGGCAACCGGGCGACCGGACCGTCGCATCCCGGTGCCGGCTGCCCGCCCGACCTGCCCACCGGACCGGTGGTCGCCCAGGCCGGCGGCGGCGCGACCGTAGCCGGTTTTCCGGCGCTGGCCGCGACGAACCGCCGGCTGCCGGCGGCCGTGGAGCTGGGAGCGCTGGGTGCCCAGGTGCGGGCCTCCGGCGGCTGTACGGCGGCCATCGGCCCCGGCGCCGCGCTGGCCGCGGCGGACCCGCGCGGCCGGATCGACCGCTACGTCGACCACCTGCCGCCGGACGCTCCGAACCTCGCCGACGCGCTCGGGCAGTGCGCGCTGACGGTGGTGGCGCTGCCACCAGCGCAGTCCGCGGTCCCCGATGCCGAGATCGCGGCCGTGGACGCGGCCCGGCCGACGGGCTCGCTGCTCGTCGTCGTGGGGCTGGCGGAGAGCGGATCGCAGCCGCGGCTGCACGTTGCCGCGGCCGTCGGCCCCGGGATGGGCGCCGGCTACCTGACCTCGGCCTCGACTCGGCGGCCGCCGTACGTCCAACTCGTCGACGGGGCGCCGACGGTGCTGGCGCAGCTGGGCCTGCCGGCCCCGGCCGGCGCCATCGGGCAACCCTGGCGCAGCGTCGAGGGACGGCCGGCGGGCACCCCCGCGACCGTGGCGGCGCTGGTGGACACCGACCGCGCGGCCCAGGCCCAGCGGCGCGTGGTCGGGCCGTTCTTTTTCGGCCTCGAGCTGGCGCAGGCGATCGTCTTCGGCCTGGCCGCCTGGCGGCTGCGGCGCCGACCCGCCGACCGGGCTAGCACCCTGCGCTGGCTGCATCGGGTGGCGGTGGCCGCCACCGCCGTGCCGGTGGGAACCTTTCTGGCCAACCTGGTCCCGTGGTGGCGCGCCGGCCTGCCGGCGCTCGCCTTGGTCGGCTCGGTCGTCGTGGCCACGGCAGCGCTGAGTGCTGGGGCGCTGCTCGGCCCATGGCGTCGCCGGCTGCTCGGCCCCGCCGGCGCGGTCGCCACCATAACCGCCGGTGTGATCGCCCTCGACCTGGTCACCGGAGCCAGGCTGCAGATCTCCAGCCTGGCTGGGTACTCGCCGTTGGTGGCCGGCCGGTTCGCCGGCATCGGCAACGCCGCCTACGGCGTGTTCGCGCCAGCAGTCCTGCTCGCCGGCGCCGCGCTCGCGGGCGCCGCGGTCGCCGGCGCCGCGCAGACCGGCGCCGCACACGCCCGCACCGCGGCCGCCGGCGCCGCGGGCGCCGGTACCGCGCTCGCCGGCCGGTCCCGCCAAGTGGCCCTGGCCATCACCGCTGTCCTCGGTCTGGTCGCGATCGTCGTCGACGGCAGCCCGGCGTGGGGCAGCGACGTCGGCGGAGTGCTGGCGCTGATGCCTGGCGTCGCCGTACTTGTCCTGGGCTGTGCCGGCTATCGCGTCTCATGGTCGCGCCTGGCCGCGGCCGGCGCGGCCGGCGTCGCGGTCGTGGCCGGCTTCGCCGTCGCCGACTACCAGCGTCCGGTGCCCGCCCGCACCCACCTGGGCCGGTTCGTCGACCAGCTGTTGCACGGCGGGGCGGGCGCCGTGATCCGGCGCAAGGCGCAGGCCAACGCCGAGCTGCTGTTGCACAGCGTGTGGTCGCCATTCGTCCCGCTGCTGGTCCTGCTCGCCGCCGCGATCGTGCTGCGACCGGACCGAATGGGCGCCGGCGGGCTGGCGCGGGCCTACGACCGGGCGCCTACGCTGCGGGTCGGACTGCTCGCCGTACTCGTGACCGCCGTCGTGGGCTTTGCGGTCAACGACTCCGGCATTGCCGTCCCCTCCCTGGCGATCGTTTTCGGCGTCCCTTTCGTGGTGGCCGTGACTGCCCACGTCGCCGGCCCGTTCGGCGGGTCGGACTAGCATTCGAACCAGCCTTCCGGACTCGCCGGGAGTAGGGTGAGCAGCCGGGTGGCAGAGATCGTGACGGAGTCGAACTCTGAGTTTGCGGCGCCGGGCGGCGCCGCGGCGACCGAGCTGCCACTGGTGCTGCTGTCGCACCGCGGTCCGATCACGTTCGACTGGGACGAGTCCGGCCGGACCGCGAGCCGGGGCAGTGGCGGTCTGGTCACCGCCCTGATGGGGCTGGCCGAGCACCTGGCCGACGCAGTCTGGGTGTGCGCCGCCTCCAGCGACGAGGACCGCGTGGTGGTGGGCGAGGCCGGTGGACGCTCCGTGCTGGTCGCCACCGGCGCTGAGCCGGCGATTGTCGCGGGCGACGACTCGGTCGAGGGCTCGACGTTGCGGATCAAGATGGTGGCGGTCGAGCCCGCAGCCCACGACGCCTTTTACGCAGTGATTTCGAACCCGCTGCTGTGGTTCGTCCAGCACAGCCTCTACGGGCTCGCCGAGTCTCCCGTCATCACGCAGGTCGAGCACGCCGCCTTCGACGACGGGTACGTCGCGGTCAACCGGCTCTTCGCCGACGCGGTTGCCGACGAGGTCGAGGCCCGCGGGGGCAAGGCGCTGGTGATGCTGCACGACTACCACTTCTACCTGGTGGCCGAGCAGGTACGGCGGCGCTGCCCGCACGCGCTGCTGTCGCACTTCGTGCACATCCCGTGGCCGGGGCCGGACACCTGGCTAACGCTGCCACCGACCATGCGCGACCCGCTGCTGCGTGGCCTGCTCGGCAACGACGTGGTGGGGTTCCAAACGCTGGGATTCGCCCGCAACTTCGTCCGCTGTTGCCAGGACCTGCTCGACCTGCCCGCCGACCTCGACGCGCTGACCGTGTCCGTCAACGGCCGGACCGTGCAGGTGCGGCACTACCCGATTTCGGTCGACCCGGCGGCCCTGGACCGGATCGCGGCCGCACCGGCCACGCAGGAGTACGCCGCCGATCTCGCGGAGGCGTTTCAGAGCGACGGCCGACAGCTCATCCTGCGGGTCGACCGCACCGACCCGAGCAAGAACGTCGTCCGCGGCTTCCTCGCCTTCGGCACCCTGCTCGACAACCATCCCGAGTTGGTCGGGAAGGTCAGCTTCCTGGCCCTATTGCAGCCCAGCCGAACCGACGTGCCGGAGTACTTCGACTACATCGCCCACATCGGCGCGGTCGTCGCCGAGGTCAACGCCCGGCACACCAACGAGGGCCGGCAGCCGATCGACATGCGGATGGTCGAGGACTACGCGCTGGTCGTCGCGGCGTACTCGGTCTGCGACGTCGTCATGGTCAACCCGGTCGCCGACGGGATGAACCTGGTGGCCAAGGAGTTCCTCCTGGTCAACTCCCGCGACGGCGTGCTGGCGTTGTCGGAGACCGCCGGGGCGTATGAGGAGTTGCGCGAGCACGTCCTAGCGCTGCATCCGTTTGACGTCGCGCAGATGGCCGAGGCCCTGTACGAGGCGCTGACCATGGACGCCGACCAGCGGCGCGAGCAGCGGGTGGCCGCCGCCGCGCACGTGCGCACCCACGATGTCCGGGCCTGGCTGACCGCTCAGCTGGAGGACCTGGCGGCGGTCCAGCGCTTGGGTCGAAGGGAGGCCCCAGCGGCCCCCGCCGCTGGGGCCCCATTGCCGCCGCTCGAAGGGGCCAAGCACCGGCGGCGTACTGCGGCTAGACCACGAGGCTGAGCAGCAGGACGCAGGCCAAACCGACCACTGAGATGATCGTCTCCATCACCGACCAGCTCTTGATGGTCTGGCCGACGGTGAGCCCGAAGTACTGCTTCACCAGCCAGAAGCCGGCGTCGTTGACGTGGGAGAAGAACAGCGAGCCCGCACCCACGGCGAGCGCCAGCAGGGCGACGTGCGGCCGGTTCAGGCTGGCGGCCAACGGTGCCACGATGCCAGCTGCGGTGATGGTGGCCACCGTGGCCGACCCGGTGGCGACCCGGATGCCGACCGCGACCAGCCAGCCCAGGATCAGCGGAGACAGCGAGGCTCCCTTGGCGGCGTCGCCAACCATCTGACCCACGCCGGCGTCCACCAGCACCTGCTTGAAGCCACCACCGGCGGCCACGATCAGCAGGATGCCGGCGATCGCGGGCAGCGACCCACCGACCGAGTCCGAGATCCGGCGACGGTCCATCCCGACCGCCATCCCCAGGGTGAACATCGCCACCAGTACGCCGGCCAGCAGCGCCACCACCGGGTTCCCGATCACGTCGAGGATGGCCCGGACGTTGCTCTTCGTGTCCAGCAGCACCTCACCACCCGCGCGCAGCAGCATGAGCACGATCGGCAGCAGCACCGTCGCCACCGTCGGCCCGAAGGCGGGCCGGCGCTGCTCGTCGTCGACCCCGGCGGACCCGCCGCCGGCGGCGCGGGCACCCAGCGCCGTACCGGCAGCCAGCGCCGTACCGGCAGCCGTCGCCGCACCCGACCGTGCGTCCGGCTCACCCGCGCCGGCGCCGACCAGAGCCGGCTCGCGCTCCCGGCTCGGGATGAGCTCCGCCGGAGCCACCGCGGTGACGTAGCGGCTGATGAAGCTGCCGAACACCGGTCCGGCGATGATGACCGTCGGGATGGCGACCACCAGACCGAAGGCCAGGGTCAGGCCGAGGTCGGCCTTGAGGGCGGCAATGGCCACCAGCGGGCCGGGGTGCGGCGGCACCAGGCCGTGCAGCACCGACAGCCCGGCCAGTGCCGGGATGCCGATCTTGAGCAGCGGTACGTCGCTGCGCCGGGAGACCAACAGGACCACCGGCACCAGCAGCACCACGCCGACCTCGAAGAACAATGGCAGGCCGATGAGCGCGGCGACCCCGGCCATCGCCCACGGCAGCTGTCGATCCGACACCCGCTGGACCACGGTGTCCACGATCCGGTCGCCGCCGCCGGAGTCGGCCAGCAGGCCGCCGATCATCGCGCCGAGCGCGATCAGTAGCCCGACGCTGCCGACGGTGTCGCCGACGCCCTTGGTGAAGCTGGCGATGGTCTTGGTTGCGCCCAGCCCGGCGACCAGCCCGAGCGTCGCCGAGCCGAGGATCAGCGCGAGGAAGGGGTGCACCTTGAGCCAGGAGATCAGCGCCACGACGGCTGCGATGCCCAGGACGGCGGCGGCGATCAGTTGCGCGTTACCGCCCGGCGGGGTTGGGATGGCGGCTGCGAGTGTTGTCACGGGTGCGCGTCCTCGCTGTTGATGTTGATCTACTCGGTCTCAGTCTCAGGCTCAGGCGACGTACCGGATCGTTCGGGCAGCAGTGTGATCACCCGCTCCGCTACCACGTCCGGAGGGTCGTCGACGTCCACGGCGGCCCCCGGCTCGTCGCCGGCCAGCGGCTCCAGGGTGGCGAGCTGGCTGGCCAGCAATGAGGTCGGCATGTAGTGACCCTGGCGGTGGGCGATGCGGTCGGAGAGCACCGCCCGGCTGGCGGTCAGGTGGACGAAGAAGACCGAAGGATGGCCGGCGCGCAGCAGGTCGCGATAGGACCGGCGCAGCGCCGAACAGGTCACTATCGCGTTGTCCCCGGCCTGCTCGCGGGCATCGATCCAGGCGGCGATCGAGCGCAGCCACGGCCAGCGGTCGTCGTCGGTCAGGGCGTGACCGGCGTGCATTTTCGCGACGTTCGCGGCGGAGTGGAAGTCGTCGCCCTCGGCGAAAGCCCAGCCGAGCCGGTCGACCAGCTCGTGCGCGATCGTGGACTTGCCGCACGCCGATACGCCCATGACGACCACCGTCGCCGTGGGGGCAGCTGGCATCGTGGTCATGGTCACCTCCCACCTGCCCACACGTCGGGTTGGTCGAGCGGCCGGACGTTACACCCGCCGAGGCGGGCGACCCCGACTCTCGCCCTCGGCGCGCCGAATAGCCTCGCGGTCGTTGGGGAGCGGACCCGGCGCCGGCTGTTAGCCTGGATATCCGTGAACAGCGGCCGGTCCGGCAAGTCCCCCCGTCATCTCTTCGTCACCGGCGGCGTCGCCTCGTCGCTGGGCAAGGGGCTCACCGCTTCCAGCCTGGGCATGCTGCTCAAGGCGCGCGGGCTGCGGGTCACCATGCAGAAGCTCGACCCGTACCTGAACGTTGACCCGGGGACGATGAACCCGTTCCAGCACGGCGAAGTTTTCGTCACCGACGACGGCGCCGAGACCGACCTCGACATCGGCCACTACGAGCGCTTCCTCGACACCAACCTGCACGGCTCGGCCAACGTGACCACCGGGCAGGTCTACTCCGGGGTGATCGCCAAGGAGCGGCGGGGAGAGTACCTGGGCGACACCGTCCAGGTGATCCCGCACATCACCAACGAGATCAAGTCCCGCATCCGCCGGATGGCCAACGACGGCCGGGACGGCCCGGTGGACGTGGTCATTACCGAGGTCGGCGGTACGGTCGGCGACATCGAGTCGCTACCCTTCCTGGAGGCGGTCCGCCAGGTCCGGCATGAGGTCGGTCGCGACAACGTGTTCTTCCTGCACGTCTCGCTGCTGCCCTACATCGGGCCCGCCGGCGAGTTGAAGACCAAGCCCACTCAGCACTCGGTTGCGGCCCTTCGCTCGATCGGCATCCAGCCCGATGCGATCGTGCTGCGGGCTGACCGCGCCGTACCGATCGGGATCAAGCGCAAGATCAGCCTGATGTGCGACGTCGACGACGAGGCAGTGGTGGCGGCCGTGGACGCCGAGTCCATCTACGAGATCCCCAAGGTGCTGCACGCCGAGGGCCTGGACGCCTACGTCGTGCAGCGGCTGGGTCTTCCGTTTCGCGACGTGGACTGGACGGCCTGGGACCGGCTGCTGCGCCGGGTGCATGCGCCGGCGCGCTCGGTCACGGTCGCGCTCGTCGGCAAGTACGTCGACCTGCCGGACGCCTACCTGTCGGTCACCGAGGCGCTGCGCGCCGGCGGCGTGGCGGCCGATGCCCGGGTGGACATCCGCTGGGTGACCAGTGACGACTGCGCCACCCCCGACGGGGCCGCCCGCGCGCTGGCTGGGGTCGACGGCGTTCTGCTCCCGGGCGGCTTCGGCGTCCGCGGGATCGAGGGCAAGGTCGGCGCCGCCCGCTACGCCCGCGAGCACGGCGTACCGGCGCTGGGTCTGTGCCTCGGCCTGCAATGCATGGTGATCGAGGCGGCCCGCCACCTGGCCGGGCTGACCCAGGCTCACTCCGCGGAGTTCGACCCGGCCACGCCCGACCCGGTGATCGCGACCATGGCCGACCAGCGCGACGTGATCGCCGGCGAGCGGGACATGGGCGGCACGATGCGGCTGGGGCTCTACCCCACCAAGCTGCTGGCTGGGTCCGTGGCGGCGCAGGCCTACGGCGCGGCGTACGTCGACGAGCGGCATCGACACCGCTACGAGGTCAACAACGCCTATCGGGGCGTGCTCGAGGCGGCCGGGTTGGTGTTTTCCGGCACCTCGCCGGACGGCCGGCTGGTCGAAATCGCCGAGCTGCCGCGCGACGTGCACCCGTTCTACGTCGGCACCCAGGCGCACCCGGAGTTCCGGTCCCGGCCGACCCGGGCGCACCCGCTGTTCGCCGCGTTCGTCCAGGCCGCGCTCACCCGGGCGGACGAGGCGCTGCTGCCGGTCGATGCCGGTGTGGCCGACGAGCCGCGGCCCGAGCCGGTGCTGCTGCCGTGACCGCTGACCGACAGGTTGCCGACCAGCCCGCCGACACCCACGCCTTTCGAGTCCGCTCCTCCGAGCCGGCGTACGACGGGAAGATTATCCGAGTGCGCCGGGACATCGTCGCCATGCCCGGTGGCGGCGAGTCGCAGCGCGACGTGGTGGAGCACCCCGGCGCGGTCGGCATCGTGGCGCTGGACGACGACGACCGGGTGCTGATGGTCCGGCAGTACCGCCATCCCGTTCGCCGGCACCTGTGGGAGCTCCCGGCCGGGTTGCTGGACGTGGCCGGGGAGCCGCCGCTCGACGCCGCCCACCGTGAGCTGGCCGAGGAGGCCGGGCTGCGCGCCCGGGACTGGCGGGTGCTCGTCGACGCCTTGAACTCCCCGGGAATGTCCGACGAGGCCGTCCGGATCTACCTGGCCCGCGGAGTCGAGGAGATCGGCGCCGACGAGCGGCACAACGGCGAGGACGAGGAAGCGGAGATGACGACGGCCTGGGTGCCGTTGGACGAGGCGGTCCGGCGGGTGCTGGCCGGCGACGTCGAGAACGGCATGGCGGTCATTGGCGTGCTGGCCACGGCGTGGGCACGCTCAACGGGCTACGCCGAGCTGCGCCCCGCCGACGCTCCCTGGCCGGCCAAGCCGTCACACGCCGGCTAACCGCCGGGCCGGCAGCACGCCGTTGGTCGAACAGCTGGCGGCCGCACTCCGGCTGGGTGTTCGCCGCCGGCTGAGCCGATAGGGGGACGGCTGATCAAAAGCCCGATCGGCGGCCGCCCACGTCTTAGACTCCGCTCCCACACACAGCGCCCGGTCGACGCCAGGGCCGGCGGGGTCGCTGCAGGCGAAGGGTCGCGTCGATGAAGGTCGGCATTCCCCGCGAGATCAAGGACAACGAGTACCGGGTCGCGATAACCCCCGCCGGGGTCAAGGAGCTGACCCGGTGCGGCCACACGGTGCTGGTGGAGAAGGACGCCGGGGCTGGCTCTTCCATGCCCGACGGCGACTTCGTCCTGGCCGGCGCGACGATCATCGGCTCCGCGGACGACGTCTGGGCCGAGGCCGACCTGGTGCTCAAGGTCAAGGAGCCGGTCGCCGCGGAGTACCCCCGGATGCGGGCCGGCCAGACGCTGTTCACCTACCTGCACCTGGCCGCCTCCCGGGACTGCACCGAGGCGTTGCTGGCCGCCGGCATCACCGCGATCGCGTATGAGACCGTTCAGCTCCCGGACCGCTCGCTGCCACTGCTCGCGCCGATGAGCGAGGTCGCCGGCCGGATGGCGCCGCAAGCTGGCGCGCACTTCCTGGAGCGCGCTGCGGGCGGGCGCGGCGTACTGATGGGCGGCGCTCCCGGCGTACACCCGGCCAACGTCGTCGTCCTCGGCGCCGGCATCTCCGGCTCCAACGCCGCCTGGATCGCCCAGGGGATGGAGGCCGAGGTGACGCTGCTGGACAAGAACATCGCCAAGCTGCGCGATGTGGACCGGATCCACAAGGGTCGGATTCAGACCATCGCCTCGAACGCCTACCAGGTGGAAAAGGCGGTGCTGGAAGCCGACCTGGTGATCGGCGCGGTACTGGTGCCGGGAGCCAAGGCACCCACGCTGGTGACCGACGACCTGGTGGCCCGGATGAAGCCCGGCGCGGTGCTGGTGGACATCAGCGTCGACCAGGGTGGCTGCTTCGAGTCAACCCGGCCAACCACGCACTCCGACCCGGTGTTCCGGGTACACGACTGCCTGTTCTACTGCGTGGCCAACATGCCGGGGGCGGTGCCGCACACCTCGACATTCGCCCTCACCAACGTCACGATTCCGTACGCCGTGGAGATCGCGAACAACGGCTGGCAGGCCGCGGTGCGCGCCGACCCCTCGCTGGCGCTGGGCGTCAACGTGGTCGCCGGCGCCGTCACCTACTCGCCGGTGGCCGAGGCCCACGGGATGAGCGCCGTGGAGCTGGCCGAGGTGGTGCGCTGAGAGAGCCGCCGAGCCGGTCGCCGGCGGCGGCGGTCCTGCGCGGGTACCTCGACCACCTGGCCGTCGAGCGCGGACTGGCGGCGAACAGCCTGGCGGCGTACCGAAGGGACCTGTGGCGCTATCTCGCCGTGCTGGCCGACCTCGGCATCGACGCGCTGGCCGACGTCGGGGAGTCCGACGTCGCGGAGTTCCTGGCCCGGCTGCGGGAAGGCGAGTCGGGACACCCGCCGCTGTCGGCGTCGTCGGCTGCTCGGGCCGTCAGCGCGGTACGCGGGCTGCACCGCTTCGCCGTCCGGGAGGGCGCGGCCGCCCTCGATCCGGCCCGCGCCATCCGACCCCCGGTGCCGGCGCGGCGGCTGCCGAAGGCGCTGACGGTGGACGACGTAGAGCGCCTGCTGGCGACCGCCGACGCCGACCCGCCGCCGCTGGGCCTGCGAAACCGAGCGCTGCTGGAGTTCCTCTACAGCACCGGCGCGCGGATCTCGGAGGCCGTCGGGCTCGCCGTGGACAACCTCGACCTGGAGTCGGGCTCGGTGCGGCTGACCGGCAAGGGCGCCAAGCAGCGGGTGGTACCGGTCGGCAGCTACGCCCGAGCCGCCGTTGAGGCCTACCTGGTCCGCAGTCGGCCGGCGCTGGCGGCGGTCGGCCGGGGCAGCAGCGCGCTGTTCCTCAACGCCCGCGGCGGCCCGCTGACCCGCCAGGGCGCGTGGGGGCTCTTGCGGGACACCGGGGCGCGGGCTGGCCTGCGCGGACCGCTGTCCCCGCACACCCTGCGGCACTCCTTCGCCACCCATCTGCTCGATGGCGGGGCGGACGTCCGGGTGGTGCAGGAGCTGCTCGGGCACGCGTCGGTGACGACCACGCAGATCTACACCCTCGTCACCGTCGACCGGCTGCGCGAGGTGTATGCCGCCGCGCACCCCCGCGCGCTGGGTTGACGAGCCGGCAGCGCCGGTGGGCCGGAACCGATTACGGCTCGCGGTCATTCTGGCGCCCGCCGTACTGCCGTGACGGGTGGGCACGGGGGGCTCCGGCCGCGGCTAGCCCCAGCGGCGCCCCGACTGCCTGCCCTGCTTCGGCTTGTGATCTCAGCTAGGGGTGCGCCCCGACCACGGCGTGACTGGCCGCTCCCGCCGTACGCCGTCCAGCACCAGGTCGACTCGTTCGTCGAAGAAGGCGACCAGCCCCGCGACCACCGCGGCCTCCGGCAGCGGTTGCTGGTAGGTCCAGGCGAGGTCCGCCACCTCCCGACCGTTGACCAGAGGCGAGAGGTACGACGCGTGGCCCTTGTAGGCGCAGGTCGTTCGGGTCGCGCTCGGGATCAGCTCCACCCTGACGTCCTCGCGGCGCAGGTAGAAGCGGGTCGGAAGGATCGTCTCGAACAGCAGCAGAGGCCGGCCCGACTCCGCCAGCACCTCGCCTTCGAGCTCGAGCCGGACCCGGCGCGAGCTCGGCAGGACATCGATGCGGTGGAACGGATCCCGCGGGTGCCCGACATTCGGCTCGTCCTCCTCCCACCAGCTGTCGAAGACGTCGAAGTCGAGCACGACGTAGCCGTCGAGGTCCGGATCGGCGAGGCGCAGGCCAGCCCCGGCACGCACCTCCCGCCCGAGGTGGATGTCCACGACCTCCCCCTCGGCGGTGTGCACCGCAAACGGGATCGACGGGTCGAGAACGGGCCGCCAAGGCACGTCGGGCAGCAGGTAGCCGACGTCGTCGGCCCCACGGGTGGCCGGCTTCCCCGCCACCAGCGCCGCGGCCATGTCCTCGGCCGGCACGGCCCAGGAGGGCACGACCCGGCGCGGCTCCCACAGCAGCACCGCGCGGGTCGAGTCCACAGCCGTCCGGTCGCTCAGCGATCGCCCGGATCCGCTTCGCCGTCGGCTCGTGACGCAGGCCCGCCAGGCCGCTCATCAGCGAATGGCGTACCAACGTGCTCATAGCCCCAGCCTTCGCGGATGGACGGGTCACCGGTGTGCACGGAGCATGCCCTCGACGGATCCGGTGTCATGGGGGCACGGCCGGCTGCCAGCGGGCCCCACGTGGCCAGGGCGGCTCCGGCCATGGTCGCGGATCGGAGCCGTTGGGTACGCGCCCCGCTACCTAACGTACGAGGGCCGATGACAGGGACTTTTGACCCTACCTGGTGGTCCAAAAGGCATGAAACGTTGGCTCCATGTTGGGCACAGCGGAATGGCCCGGGGTCCGTGACGTGGGCCTGCGTCCGTCCACGATGGCGGACGTCGACGCGCTGCTCGTCCGCTTCGGCTGCCCATTGGCGAGGGTGCCGGCAGGTCCCCTGTCCCTCAACGAGTGGCAGCCGATGGCCCGCAGCCCACCCTCACCGCGGCCGGAGTGAACGCACCGGGTGTGCCGGTGCGAGAAGCGATGGGAGGCGCGTGATGACCACCATGGTTGTTGACTCGGCGGAGTACTCCGTCGCCGCGGCGATGACGGTTGGCCAACTTCGGGACCTAATCGGCGACTTGGCCGACGACACCCCGCTGCACATCGGCGTGTACGGGCACCACCACTTCAACAGCGTGCTCGGCACCATGCCGGTCACCTCGGCGCGGGTGGAGCCGATCCCCGGTGGTGTCATCGTGCTCCTGCATGTGCCCGGCATCTCGTGAGCCGCCGCGGGCCGTGACCCGGTCCTCGGCAGCACCCTGGTCGGCTGTGGATGATCCCTCGTCGTTCGGATCGGGTCGTGGTGGTGGTGGCGCCGGTAGGCCGTGCATTCGGCCGCCGGCTGCCGCTGCCGCTGCCGCTGCCCGGCTTCGGGCGCTAAGGGCTCCCCACCCGGAAGTCCGTGGGGGGTGACTGGCTGCCGCCGACCGACACGAAGGTGAGGCCACCCTCGATGTCGGCGGACGACATGGTGGTCCTCGAGCCGAACCTCGTGGGCCGCTTGTGCTCCGTCACCTCGATGAGCATGTCGATCGGCCGTTGACCGGACCTCACTACGGCGCGGAAGCGGGTGCCGACGTCCACCGGGCCGTCGGTGAGCTTCTCCGAGCGCAGCATTCGTGGGTTGTATGTCGGTTCGTTGCGCTGGTCGGCGACGTAGTCGAACACCACCTCGACCGGTCGCTCGATGACGATCTCACCTTGGACGCGCGCCACGTAGCGTCACCTCCTCGCATGGCCGGCGGCCGCCGGGTCACCGGCTTTGGCGCGTCGGCGGCCGGCTGGATGTCAGCTGTTGCCGGGCCCTTGCGGCGCAGTGCGATCCAAGCCGCCAACAACCACCCAAGGTAGGCCACGCCCGCCGCGCTCTGCGGATAGGAGTAGGGACCGGCCACCGAGCTGCCTACGGCGACCATTGTCTCCAGGAACTCACTGCCGCGGAGCAGGGCGGGCACTCGGGCCAGGTTGAGCGGGGCGAGCAGGTACGCGGACCAGGTGGCCCAACCGGGCAGCAGGCGCGCAGTCCGAGCGGCGTACCCAGTTGCGGCGAGGAACGGGGCGATCGTCGTCGGTCCGATGGCGCCGAAGGCGGGTCGGGAGGCCCCCGTCAGCGCCCGCACGACGCTGGGGTCGGGGGCACCGCGGGCGCCGAGCGCCGCGCCGGCGGTGAGGACGTCCGCCACCCGTGACGCCGGAGGCGACCAGGCCGGCGCCGAGGACGACCGCAGCAGCGAGGACGACCGCAGCAGCGAGGACAACCGCAGCAGCAAGCTGTTGTTCCGGTTCAGGCTGCCCCGCGAGCCCCAACCAAGGTCAAGATACCCGACGAGCAGATGGCCGCCCTGGCCCAGACCCCGCACGTCTTCCACCCGTAGTGGAACTACACACCTCCACCCAGCCCCCAGAACCTAGGTTTTGCCCTCCAGGTACTGACGCAGCGGGGCGCCAGCCGCCGGCGCTCGTCGAGTAGCTGCGCGTGCTGCGCGTGCTGGGCGCCGGGGTCACCCCTCACGGGCCGCGGCTCAGCGCGGCGTCGCGATCGGTGCGGCTCGCTGGCACCGCCCACGGCGGCGTCGC
>Ga0208079_1000244_pt1 | contig 30676 bp, 31 predicted proteins | sample NGESurdeep092012_5_FD_184474 | JGI IMG/M metagenome (GOLD analysis project Ga0208079, IMG submission 184474) | Arctic peat soil microbial communities from Barrow, Alaska - NGEE Surface sample 210-2 deep-092012 (SPAdes) | ecosystem: Environmental > Terrestrial > Soil > Wetlands > Peat ... | reverse complement strand
GGGGGGAGTGCCCGACGATGGCGTTCTCCAGCAGCTGTGTCAGCTGACGGATCCGGGCCTCCATCTTGCCCTGCTCCTCCTTGGCCGCGTGGTAGCCGCCGTTCTCCTTGAGGTCGCCTTCATCGCGCGCCGCCTCGATTTTCTTCGAGATCTCGGCGCGGTCCTCACCGGTGAGCTTGGCCAGCTCTTTCTTGAGCCGGTCAAATGCTTCCTGGGTCAGGTAGCTTGCGGCAGGCGGCGCAGTGTCGGTCACGTCTAGCTCCTTGCGTACGGGGTCTTGGCAACGGTCCGCCGGAATCAGCGGTATGCCGTGAGCCAAGCAAACGGGTCCGGACCCTCGATCTGATGATCGGCAGGACCAGACCCACGGTGTGAGCCTTAAGAGTACCAATCATCTGCCCAGACAGGCATAACTGCGTTCAGTCGATCGAGCAGGACTTGACCACCCCGGTGACCGCGCGGGTGGTGGTGTGAACCCGGGTTGTGAGTTTCACAGACTGAGTGTTCGACGCACGAACGGCGACCTCCAGGAGACCTACCGTGCCGAACCCCTGGTCCATAGCGCCGATCGTGCAGGTGACATCGCTGCCGATCGGTCGGCTGACCAGGTAGGTCACATCCACGGTTCTTTCATCGATCACGCGATAGCCCAGGTTGGTCCAGCTTGGCTTGCCGAGCGTGCTGGCCAGCCCGAACCAGACTGCCAAGGCGCAGCCGAGCAGGATGCCGATGGTGCCCAGGACCCACGCTCTGGCGTGCCCCGGGGCGGGGTGTGGGATCGGCACGGGCAAACCTTTCCGCAGGAGCTGACAGTGGTCGGGTGACAAGATGTGCGCTGAGCTGATAGTCCGGTATGACACTGAGCAGGAGCGTACGTGGAGAAACGTTCACAGCCACTGATGAGTCGGGAGATGAGAGCCTAGGTGGATAAGGGACTGCGACTCATGGCGGTGCACGCGCACCCCGATGACGAGTCGAGCAAGGGTGCGGCGACGATGGCCCGTTATGTCGCCGAGGGAGTTGACGTCCTGGTGGTGTCATGCACCGGGGGCGAGCGCGGCGACGTCCTCAACCCGGGACTCAAGCACGACCCCGAGATTCTGCGTGACCTGCCCGAGGTGCGCCGGCGTGAGATGGCCAGGGCCCAGGAGATCCTTGGCGTTCAGCACACCTGGTTGGGTTTCGTGGACTCCGGCCTGCCCGAGGGCGACCCGTTGCCTCCCCTGCCCGAGGGTTGTTTCGCGCTCGAGCCGATCGAGGTGACGACCGAAGCACTGGTGCGGGTGATCCGGGACTTCAAACCGCACGTGATGACCACCTACGACGAGCACGGTGGCTATCCCCATCCGGACCACGTCATGTGTCACACGGTGTCGATGTCCGCGTTCGCTGCGGCGGGTGACCCGACGGCATACGCGCATGCCGGCGAGCCGTGGCAGCCTCTGAAGATCTACTACAGCCAGACGCTGACCAAGGGCCGCATCCTCGCCTACCACGATGCGATGGAAGCGGCGGGGCTCGAGTCCCCCTACGGGGAGTGGATCTCTCGATGGGAGGAGCGCGGAGAACGCACCATCACCACCAAGGTCGAGTGCGCCGACTACTTCGAGCTTCGCGACCAGGCCCTCCTGGCTCACGCCACCCAGGTCGACCCCGATGGCACGTGGTTCAAGGTGCCGATGCAGATGCAGAAGGAGATCTGGCCGACCGAGGACTTCGAGGCGGCGTTGGCCTATGTGCCTGTCGAGCCGGAGGAGTCGGACCTGTTCGCCGGACTCGGCACCGCTGATCAGGCCGATGTGCTGGCGAGATCAGATCGACTGCAGATCGCCTATGACGGACGCAAGGAGACCTGATGAACTACGAGAGTGTTGACGTCACCGCGGGGCTGGAAGGCTTCCTGGCCTTCTTCCTGCTGGCCGTGGCGCTGTACCTCCTGATGCGCAACATGAACGCCCGCATGCGCCGGATGGCCTATCGCGCGGAGCAGGAGGCCTCGGCGGCCGATGGTGATGACCCAGATCCCGAAGGTCATGACTCCTCTGGTCAGCCGGACGACCCGGACTTAGGCTGACCTTACGGGGCGGGACTGCCGCGCCGACATACAAGAGCAGACGGAGGTGACCGTCATGAGCGGTCGCGTGGTGCACTTTGAGATCCCCTTCGATGACGGTGACCGGGCCCGTGCGTTCTACCAGAGCACGTTTGGATGGAGCGTCACGGCCATGCCCGAGATGGGCTACACCATGGTCGGCACGGGGCCGATGGGCGACCAGGGGCCTTCTGAGTCCGGATACATCGGCGGTGGCATGATGCAGCGCTCCGAACCTTCCCAGGGGCCGATCATCACCGTGGATGTCGAAAACATCGACGCGACGCTGGCCAGGATCGAGGAGCTTGGGGGCAAGACGGTGCGGCCGCGCCAGGAGGTCGGGCAGATGGGCTTTTCCGCGTACTTCAACGACCCCGAGGGCAATCTCATGGGTCTGTGGCAGAACGCGCCAACGCCGGAGTAACCGGTCAAGCTGGGTAGATCAGTCAGACGGGTGGATCAGGCCGCGGGACCTGACCCATAGACCGCCATCGACACCGCTATGTAGTGGGCGATGAACGCCGCGACGGTGCAGACGTGGAAGATCTCGTGGAATCCGAACCACCGCGGCGAGGGGTTGGGCTTCTTGATCCCGTACACCACGGCGCCGAGCGTGTAGAGCAGACCCCCGACGGCGATGAGGGTGACCACAGCCGCGCCGCCGTGGACGTAGAGCGGCTTGAGGTAGAAGACGGCCACCCAGCCCAGCGCGACGTAGATGGGTGTGTAGAGCCACCGTGGCGCGCCGACCCAGAAGACGCGGAACAGCACCCCGCCGATCGCACCGATCCAGGCAATGAGCAGCAGGCTGCGGGTCTGGTTCGGGGGAAGGAGCAGCAGCGCGAAGGGTGTGTAGGTGCCGGCGATGATCAGGAAGATGTTGGAGTGGTCCATACGCTTGAGCAAACCCGTCACCTTCGCGGACCAGGTGCCGCGGTGATAGACCGCTGAGGTGCCGAACAACATGGCGGCCGTGATGGCGAAGATGACGGCGCCGATGCGGGCCTTGCCGTTGGGGGCGAGGGCCACCAGGACGATGCCGGCAGCCAGAGCCAGAGGAAAGGTGCCCGCATGGATCCACCCGCGCAGCTTGGGTTTGACGGCCGCCACGGCGGCGGCAGCTGCTTCCAACGGATTGCGGTCGGCCTGCGGTTGGGAACTCATGCGAGAACAGTAACCTACGCAACCGTAAGTTACTAGCGCGTAACTTGTGCGCCCCATCTCGCTGTTGGCGGAGGCGCAACGCTGCGCGGAGTACGGTTGAGTTCTGGCCAGAGTTCTAGGGAGTCTTGCCGTGGGGCTGCGTGACCTGCTGTACGGCGCATACGAGCGCCGGCTCGCCGCTGGCCTCAAACACCAAAGGTTGCCGCGTCACGTCGGCGTCATGCTCGATGGCAACCGCCGATGGGCCAAGGCGAACGGCGCCAACACCGCGCAGGGGCATCAGGCAGGCGCTGACAACATCTCGCCACTCCTGTGCTGGTGCGAGGATGTCGGCGTCGAGGTGGTCACGCTGTGGTTGCTCTCGACCGACAACCTCAACCGCCCTGCCAAGGAGCTTGAGCCCCTTCTCGAGATCATCGAGAATGTCGTGGCCGACCTGGCTGCGTCTCGACGATGGCGACTGAATCCCGTTGGTGCACTTGATCTTCTGCCCGCCGAGACGACCCGCCGCCTGAAAGAGGCGGCAGAGTCCACGCGTGATCTCGATGCCATGATCGTCAACGTCGCAGTGGGCTACGGGGGGCGCCGTGAGATCGCCGACGCGGTCCGTTCCATGTTGCAGGAGCACGCGGCCAAGGGCACGTCGATCGAGGAACTCGCAGAGATCTTCGACGTCGAGCAGATTGCTGACCACCTGTACACCAAGGGCCAGCCGGACCCCGACCTGGTGATCCGCACCTCAGGCGAACAGCGGTTGGGTGGCTTCCTGCTATGGCAGAGCGCCCACAGCGAGTTCTACTTCTGCGAGGCCTACTGGCCGGACTTCCGCCACGTGGACTTCCTGCGTGCCTTGCGCGCCTATGCCGAGCGCGAGAGGCGTTACGGCGCATAGCCGCTCAGGCACGAGCTGCAGAAATGACGAACGACTCGGGCGACGTGGCGATCGTGCGTGTCGCTGCTGAAAAGCAAGCCGCAGACCCCCCTTGGGCCTAGCCTCGAATGTGACGCAAGGCACCCGTCATGCGTTCGGGAAGGCCCACCACATGGAGCGACTTCAGCTCCGGACGGAGGGCCGGTATCGGCTCTACCGTCTGACGGTGGATCGGTCCCGGCATCTCGTCCGCGAGTAGAGATACAGCCGTATGTGCTGTGCAGAGGGAGTCGAAATGGCCACGGTTCGTCGTTCTTCGACCAGCTCCAAGACCGGCCCCAGCGGCGCCCAGGGGACCACGCACAGCACCTCCCCGCGGTCGGAGGCCAGACACAAGACGTTTGTGCTCGACACCTCTGTCCTGTTGTCCGACCCGCGCGCGATACTCCGCTTCCGCGAGCATGAGGTGGTGCTGCCGGTCGTCGTGGTGACCGAGCTCGAGGCCAAGCGCAACCACCCGGAGCTCGGCTACTTCGCCCGACAGGCGTTGCGGTTGCTGGACGACCTCCGCATCCAGGAGGGGCGTCTCGACGCGCCCGTGCCGGTCGGTGACGACGGCGGGAGCCTTCGCATCGAGCTCAACCACACTGACGCCCAGTCGCTCCCCGCAGGCTTTCGGCTGGGCGACAACGACTCCCGCATTCTCGCCGTCGCGAAGAACCTGAGCCTCGACGGCCGCGACGTCACCGTGGTCAGCAAGGACCTGCCGATGCGCGTCAAGGCGTCCGCATGCGGGCTCGAGGCTGAGGAGTACCGCGCCGAGTTCGCCATCGACAGCGGCTGGGTCGGTATGGCTGAGCTGGCAATCTCGGTCGAGGACATGGACTCGCTGTACGAGACCGGTCGCCTCGAGAACGACGCGGCGCGCGAACTCCCTTGTCACACAGGGCTGGTGCTCGTGTCGCCCCGAGGTGGAGGACTCGGGCGGGTGAGCCCGGACAAGTCGATCCGGTTGGTGCGCGGTGACCGTGACGCGTTCGGTCTGCATGGGCGCAGCGCCGAGCAGCGCATCGCCCTGGACCTGCTGATGGACCCCGATGTCGGGATCGTCAGCCTTGGTGGGCGAGCTGGCACGGGCAAGAGTGCCCTGGCGATCTGTGCCGGGATCGAGGCGGTGATGGAGCGCAGGCAGCACCGCAAGGTGATCATCTTCAGGCCGCTGTACGCCGTGGGCGGCCAGGAGCTGGGCTATCTGCCCGGCAGCGAGTCCGAGAAGATGGGGCCGTGGGGACAGGCGGTCTTCGACACCCTGGGCGCCCTGGTCTCGACCGAGGTGGTCGAAGAGATTCTGGACCGAGGGATGCTCGAGGTCCTTCCCTTGACCCACATCCGCGGCCGGTCGTTGCACGACTCCTTCGTGATCGTCGATGAGGCCCAGTCGCTCGAGCGCAACGTGCTGCTGACGGTGCTCTCGCGAATCGGGCAGAACTCCAAGGTGGTTCTGACCCACGACGTCGCGCAGCGCGACAACCTGCGGGTCGGTCGTCACGACGGCGTCGCCGCCGTCATCGAGGCGCTCAAAGGCCATCCGTTGTTCGCCCACGTCACCCTGACCCGCAGTGAGCGCAGCCCCATCGCGGCGCTGGTGACCGACCTGCTCGAGGGCCTGGAGGTCTGAGGTTCGACGCCCAACTGGCCTCGGGGATAGGGCCTCGAAAGGGTGCCGCATGCCGCCCGATGGCAGCTGATCACACGGGCGATTTGGAATCCGTGCGGATCTTTGGGACGGTATACGGGCAAAGTCTCGTTTTCATAACGCGTCGTCAGGCAAAGACGTTTCGCCAGGTGGAGGTTTCCACTTCCACTCGTCGCGCTCATCTGCGTAATCGGGCCACCAGATCTGGTGGCCCGATTCGTGTGGAGGTTGGATGACCACGCCATACCCAGGACGGCACCGGGGCCCAGGTCGGCACCGGAGCAGCTCGCCTGGCTGGAGCCGTGCGCTGGGCTCCACCTCCGCAACACCTGCTGTCTTCTCCCGTGCGTTGCGCCGGCCGCTCGTTTCCGCCGTGGCGTTCGCCGCCGTTGCAGGAGTCGGTGCCGCCGGATACGCCTCCGCGGCCAAGCCGCAGGTCTTCGCAGCGTCGTTCACGGCCAGCCCCGCCGCCGTGGCCCAGGCTGCTGAGCTCTCGGACAACCAGATCGACACCAACGCCGCGCTGACTCAGGCCCGGCAGGCCGGCGTACAGCGTGCATCTGCGCTGACGCAGCAACAGAAGGTCACGGCCGATGCCGCAGCTGCGGCGCTGTCCGAGGCTCGCAAGGCTGCCACCGAACGTGCGGCTCGCGAACGGGATCGACAAGGCATCCTCGCCCGGGCCCAGTCGGATCCCCGGGCTGTCGGTCGCTTGCTGGTGGCGGACCGTGGCTGGGCAGATGCGCAGTTCGGTTGCCTCGACAGCCTGTGGGCCAAGGAAAGCGGATGGCGCTGGAACGCCAACAACTCCGGCTCCGGCGCATACGGCATCCCCCAGGCTCTGCCCGGTTCCAAGATGGGTTCCATCGGCAACGACTGGGCCACCAACCCGATCACGCAGATGACATGGGGCCTGGATTACATCGCGAACAGATACGGAACGCCGTGTGGCGCGTGGGCCCAGTCCCAAGCCTCGAACTGGTACTGAGCCCCCGCCTCTCCTGAGCTCCGGTTTCTCTTGCTCTCAGCGGGGGGAGTCCGGGCGAGTCATCGACAGCACGTCCAGCGCAGCGTCGAGCTGTGCCTCGGTGAGGTCGCCTGCCTCGATGTGGCCGCGGGCAATGACGATGTCGCGGATGGAGCGACGCTCGAGCAGCGACTGCTTGACGACCGCGGCGGCCGCTTCATATCCCAGGTAGTGGTTGAGCGGGGTCACGATCGCCGGCGAGCCCTGGGCCAGGTCAAGGCACCGTTCCTCGTCGGCCCTGATGCCATCAACGCACCGGTCGGCCAGGAGTCGGCAGGCCTGGGCCAAGAACGTCAATGACTCCAACAGATTTCGTCCAATCACGGGCAACATGACGTTGAGCTCGAAGTTACCGGCAGCACCGGCCGTGGTGATGGTCACGTCGTTGCCGATCACCTGAGCGCACACCATCAGAACTGCTTCGGGGATCACGGGGTTGACCTTGCCGGGCATCATGCTCGACCCAGGCTGAAGGTCGGGCAGGTGGATCTCGCCCAGCCCCGCTCGTGGACCCGAGCTCATCCAGCGCAGGTCGTTGCAGATCTTGGTCAGACTGACGGCCAGGACCTTGGCTGCCCCACTGAGGGCGACCAGCGCATCCTGGGCCGACTGAGCCTCGAAGTGGTCGTCGGCTTCCCGGAACGCGCTGCCAGTGGTCTCGCTCAGCCGGGCGATGACGCCCGACGCAAACCCTGGTGCCGCGTTCAGACCGGTGCCGACAGCGGTACCTCCCAGTGGCAGCTCGGCGGCCCTGTCGGCGGCTTGGAGCAGTCGCTCGCAGGCCAGGTCGACCTGACGCCGGTAGCCGCCGAACTCCTGGCCGAGGGTGACGGGCACGGCGTCCATGAGGTGTGTCCGACCCGCCTTGACGACGTCGGCGAACGCCGTCTGACGACCATGAAGAACCGTGGACAAGTGCTGCAGCGCCGGCACGAGAAGGTCACGTGTGGTGAGCACCGCGGCAACCCGGATGGCGGTGGGGACGGTGTCGTTGCTGGACTGTCCGGCGTTGACATGGTCGTTCGGGTGGATGGCCAAACCGGTCGCAAGGTGGGCGATCCGGGCCACGACCTCGTTGACATTCATATTGGTGGAGGTGCCTGAGCCGGTCTGGAAGACGTCGATGGGGAACTGGTCGTCGTGCGTGCCTTGCGCGACATCGTCCGCCGCCGTGGCGATGGCTTGGGCGATGTCGGGATCCAACACGGACAGCTCGGCGTTGACGCGAGCGGCAGCCGCCTTGATCCGGGCCAGCGCGTGGATGATCGGCAGAGGCATGGTCAGCCCGGAGATGGGGAAGTTCTCCACAGCCCGAGCCGTCTGGGCGCCCCACAGCGCGTCGGCGGGCACCACGACCTCACCCATCGAGTCGTGTTCGGTTCGGCCGGTGCCGCCGGAGTCAGTCATGACAGCATCATGGCCCAGAAGTGCGGCTCAGAGCTTGCGCAACCTGACTCGACGGACGCTGTGGTCCTCGCCCTTGGACAGCACGAGGTTGGCCCGGCCCCGGGTGGTCACCACGTTGTCAGTCAGATTTCGCTCATTGATCGAGTCCCAGATGCCTATGGCGGTCGCGCGAGCCTGCTCGTCGGTCAGTCCCGCGTAGCGATGGAAGTAGGAGCTCGGGTCCCTGAAGGTGGTCTCGCGCAGGCCGAGGAACCGCTCGACATACCACCGCTTGATGTCCTCGGTCCTGGCGTCGACGTAGACGGAGAAGTCGAAGAAGTCGCTGACCGCCAGGCCGGTACGTCCGTCGGCCCGCACCCTCGGAGCCTGCAGGACGTTGAGTCCCTCGACGATGAGCACGTCCGGGTGGCGCACGACGGTCCGCTCTCCCGGGACGATGTCGTACGTCAGGTGGGAGTAGACAGGAGCGCTGACCTCGTCCTTGCCGGACTTGACCTCGGCGACGAACCTGAGCAAGCCGCGGCGATCGTACGACTCGGGAAATCCCTTGCGCTCCAACAGCCCCCGACGCTGGAGCTCAGCGTTGGGGTAGAGGAAGCCGTCGGTCGTCAGGAGCTCGACGCGAGGTGTTCCGGGCCAGCGGGCCAGAAGCTCGCGCAGGATCCGGGCGGTGGTGGACTTGCCCACGGCTACGGACCCGGCGACCCCGATGACAAACGGGGTCCGTTCAGGCTGCTCGCCGAGGAAGTCCGCCGTGATGCGGTGCAGGCCCGCGGTGGCTCCGACATAGAAGTTGAGCAACCGGGACAGGGGGAGGTAAACCTGCTCGACCTCAGCGAGGTCGAGGCGTTCGCCCAGGCCGCGCAGCCGGGCCACGTCCTCCTGGGTCAGGTTCAGTGGGTTCTGGTCGCGCAGACGGGCCCACGCCGCACGGTCGAGCTCGACGTACGGTGATGGCAGGGCATGGCCAGTTGGCGGTCGCACGCCGCCCATTGTTGCCGATGCGCGATCGATGCGGGGACCGAGAGGCCTCGCGTTAGGCTGGCGGGCATGTGCGGAATCGTGGGATACGTGGGCCCCAAGGTCGACGGCAGGGCTCTCGAGGTTGTGATGGAGGGTCTGGCCAGGCTCGAGTACCGCGGCTACGACTCCGCTGGTGTGGCGCTGATTGCGGGGGACCACGTGGTGACCGTGAAGCGCGCGGGGAAGCTGGTCAACCTGACCGAAGCGCTGGCCGAAGCGCCGCTGCCAGCGTCGAGCACCGGCATCGGTCACACCCGATGGGCCACCCACGGCGGCCCGACCAACGTGAATGCGCACCCCCACCGCGGCGGCGTGGACGGCAAGCTGGCCCTGATCCACAACGGCATTATCGAGAACTTCCATGGGCTGAAGTCCGGGCTGATGGCTGACGGCGTCGAGTTCCTCAGCGAGACCGACACCGAGGTCGTCGCACAGCTCTTGGCCCGGTCCTACTGCAAAACTGGGGACCTCACTGAGGCCATGCGACAGGTCGTGGGGGGGCTCGAGGGCGCGTTCACGCTGCTGGCGGTCCATGCTGACCAGCCCGGGGTCGTGGTCGGTGCCCGGCGCAACAGCCCGCTGGTGGTCGGTCTGGGTGAGGGTGAGAACTTCCTCGGTTCCGACGTGGCGGCCTTCATCGGCTACACCCGCGAGGCGCTTGAGCTCGCCCAGGACCAGATCGTCACGATCACGACCGATGGTGCACGCATCATCAACTTCGACGGAACGCCGGCCAAGGGCAAGCACTACCACGTCGACTGGGATGCCGCCGCCGCCGAGAAAGGCGGCTATCCGAACTTCATGGCCAAGGAGATTCACGACCAGCCGCACGCTGTCGCTGACACGCTACTGGGCCGCACGGACGAGTCGGGTCGTCTGGTGCTGGACGAGCTGCGCATGGACGAGGCTGAGCTGCGCGCCATCGACAAGATCGTGTTCATCGCGTGTGGCACGGCCGCCTATGCCGGCATGGTCGCCAAGTACGCCATCGAGCACTGGACCCGGATCCCGTGCGAGGTCGAGATGGCGCACGAGTTCCGATATCGCGACCCTGTGGTCAACGACCGCACCCTCGTTGTCGCGATCTCGCAGTCCGGCGAGACGATGGACACGCTGATGGCGGTCAAGCACGCGCGTGACCTGGGCGCTCGCGTGATCGCCATCTGTAACACCCACGGCTCGACGATCCCGCGTGAGTCCGACGCGGTCCTCTATACCCACGCGGGCCCGGAGATCGCGGTCGCCTCGACCAAGGCCTTCCTTGCCCAGATCACCGCCTGCTACATCCTTGGCCTCTATCTCGCACAGCTGCGTGGTGGCACCTATGCGGACGAGGCGCAGGCCGTGATGAAGGACCTGCACGAGATGCCCGCCAAGATCCAGACCGTCCTCGACGGACTGGACCGCGTCCGCGAGGTCGCCCGGTTCATGGCTGACACCCGGTCGGTCCTGTTCCTTGGCCGTCACGTGGGTTACCCGGTGGCCCTCGAGGGTGCGCTCAAGCTCAAGGAGCTGGCCTACATCCACGCCGAGGGCTTCGCGGCGGGGGAGCTCAAGCACGGGCCCATCGCCCTGATCGAGGCTGGCCAGCCTGTCTTCGTCATCGTGCCTTCGCCCAGCAGCGAGCACGGTCTGCACGGCAAGGTCGTCTCCAACATCCAGGAGATCCGTGCCCGTGGAGCCCGGACCATCGTGATCGCCGAGGAAGGCGACGAGGACGTCATCCCATTCGCTGACGTGATCATCCGGGTCCCGGCGACACCACCTCTTCTGGCGCCATTGGTGACGACCGTCCCCCTGCAGGTGTTCGCCTGTGAGCTGGCCTCGGCCAAGGGTCTCGACGTCGACCAGCCGCGCAACCTGGCCAAGTCGGTCACGGTCGAATGACCCAGGCGATCAGATAGCTATGGGGTCGTCATGATCATCGGGCTCGGGATCGACGTCGTCGACGTTGCGCGCTTCGGCCAGGTTCTCGGCCGCACGCCACGCCTGCTCGAGCGGCTGTTCACCGACTCCGAGCGCTCGCTGGGGCTGAACTCCCTGGCGGCCAGGTTCGCGGCCAAAGAGGCGCTGGCCAAGGCGTTGGGCGCGCCGGCGGGTCTGCACTGGACCCACGCCAGCGTCGTGAATGATGCCGAGGGCCGGCCGCACCTGAAGATCTGGGGCACCGTCGAGGCGCGTGCCGCCGAGCTGGGTGTGCACGAGCTGCACGTCTCGCTCTCCCACGATGCAGGCATCGCCTCAGCCGTCGTGATCGCCGAGGGTTGAGGCCACCATGATCCGCGCGTATGCCGTGTCCTCGGTTCGCGAGGCCGAAGCCGCTGCGATGTCCCGGCTGGATGAGGGCGAGCTGATGTCACGTGCCGCCGCAGGTCTGGCAGCGGTCGCGTCCGCCCGGCTGGCCGGCAGAAGCGGCACCGGCGGACTGCATGGTCAACGCGTCGTCGCGCTGGTCGGCGCCGGCAACAACGGCGGAGATGCGCTCTTTGCCTCGGGCCTCCTCGCGCGTCAAGGTGCAGCCGTCGTGGTGGTCACGGTTGCCGACACGGTGCACGAAGCCGGCCTCCTCGCGGCCCGAGACGCCGGCGCCGTGGTTCTCAATGCGGTTGGCGCGCAGGCGGATCCAGCAGCCGAGATCTCATCCGCGTTGGGTCAGGCCGAGCTGGTCATCGACGGGATCGTCGGCATCGGCGGGCACCCGGGGCTGCCGACAGCGATCGACGACCTGCTGCGGGGGGTGAGCGACGCGGCATACGTGCTGGCGGTCGATCTGCCCAGCGGTGCGGACCCGAACGGCGAGGTGGCCGCTCATTCCTGCGTGTTCGCCGACGAGACAGTGACCTTCATCGTGCCCAAACCGGTCCACCTGCTGCCGGCCACCGAGCCTGCCGTCGGACGGCTCACGGTCGTGGACATCGGTGTGGAGATCGACGGCTCGCCGGTGGTCGAGCGGGTCACCCGCGACGACGTCCCGTGGCTCTGGCCCCGTCCCGGGCCCGGGGACGACAAGTACACCCGTGGTGTGCTCGGGATTGTTGCAGGCGGCGAGAACTACACGGGGGCAGCGCTGCTCGCGGTCACGGCTGCGGTCTGCTCAGGAGCAGGGATGGTGCGCTACGTCGGCCCCCCGACGCCGACCCTTCTGGTTCGCTCGCAGGTTCCCGAAGCCGTCATCGGGTCAGGCCAGGTGCAGGCGTGGCTCATCGGGCCAGGCGTGGACGTCGCGGACGACTCCGACGAAGGCAGGGCGCAACGAGCCGCGGCGCAGTCGGCGCTGGACTCCGGCCTGCCCTGTGTCGTCGATGCGGGCGGTCTCGACCTCATTGCCGAACCGCGTTCCACCCCCACACTGCTCACGCCTCACGCGGGTGAGCTTGCCCGTCTGCTGAGCCGGCTCGATGTCCCGGTGGATCGAGCCACGGTGGCTGGTGCGCCGGTGACCCACGCCCGGCGCCTGGCCGACCTGACGAACAGCACCATCCTGCTCAAGGGCTCGACGACGCTGGTGGTGGCGCCCGCCACGTCGGATTGTGCGGTGCGATCACAGGCCGACGCGCCGGCGTGGCTGGCAACGGCTGGATCGGGAGATGTGCTGGCCGGGCTGGCGGGGACGCTGCTCGCCGCAGGGCTGTCGCCGTTGGACGCCGGCAGCGTCGCCGCCCTGGTTCACGGGCTGGCTGCGGATGCCGCGAACCCCAGTGGGCCAGTGCGCGCTCTGGGTGTGGCACATGCCATACCCGGGGTGGTAGCCGGGTTGTTGGCTCGCCCGACTGCCCGACCCTGAGACACTTTCACGATGACGTACGAGATTCACGGATCCCCTGCCGGTTTGGTCCGTGCTGACGGTGCTGTGTCTGCCGGTGGCCGGGCGCCCGCACGCGCAACCGTGGATCTGGATGCGATCCGCCGCAACGTCGAGGTTCTACGTGAGCACGCAGGGTCAGCCGCGGTGATGGCGGTCGTCAAGGCCGATGGCTACGGACACGGGCTCGTGCCCAGTGCCCGGGCGGCCCTGGCTGGTGGTGCCACGTGGCTGGGGGTGGCCCACCTCAGTGAGGCGATGACATTGCGGGACAGCGGAGTCCAGGCTCCGGTCCTGTCGTGGTTGCACGTTCCTGGCACCGATTTCGGGGCCGCCATCGCTGCCGATGTGGATCTGTCGGTGTCGGCGCTGTGGTGCCTGTCCGAGGTGGCGGATGCGGCCCGGACTCTTGGGCGCACGGCCCGGATCCATCTCAAGGTCGATACCGGACTTGGTCGCAACGGGGCCTTCGGCGATGACTGGCCGATCCTGCTCCACGCCGCCCGCAGCCTCGAGGCCGAGGGCGCTGTTCGAATCGTCGGGGTGTGGTCGCATCTCGTCTACGCGGACGAGCCGGACCATCCGACCGACCGCTCGCAGCAGGAGCGATTCGTGCAGGCCGTGCACGACGCCGAAAGCGCGGGGTGCGACCTGGAGGTTCGGCACCTGGCCAACTCCGCCGCCACATTGACCAATCCTGGCGCAGCCTTCGACCTGGTTCGGCCAGGGCTGGCCGTCTACGGCCTGTCGCCGGTTCCGGCCTTGGGCGGTCCGTCAACGTTCGGACTGATGCCGGCGATGACGCTGAGTGCTGATCTTGCCGCCACCAAACGGATTCCGGCCGGCCAGGGCCTCAGCTACGGACATGAGTACGTCACCACGCAGGACACGATCGTGGGCCTGGTGCCGATCGGCTACGCCGACGGCATCCCGCGCAGTGCCACAAACGTGGGGCCGGTGAGCCTGGCGGGCGCGCGGCATACGGTCTCCGGGCGGGTCTGCATGGACCAGTTCATCGTCGACCTCGGCCCCGAGAGCCAGGCTCAGGCGGGGGACGTGGTGACCCTGTTCGGCCCCGGAGAGTCGGGGGAGCCGACGGCGCAGGACTGGGCGGAGGCAACGGGGACGATCTCGTACGAGATCGTCACGCGCATCGGAGCCCGAGTGCCCCGGATCCACGTCGGGGGCCAGCAATGATCCGGACTCGCCGCAGGACTCTCACCGGCCTCGGCATAGGACTCTCCGCAGCGGCTGCTACGGCCGCAGTGGGTGTTGTTGCCGACCGTCTGGTCCGTGCACGCCAGACGGCCAGGGCGTTGGACTCCCTTGATACGTATGAAGAACAGGCAAGCGCCGAAGTCGTCGTCATCGCCGCCGACGGCGTCGAGCTGCATGTTGAGATCGACGAACCCGAAGGCCGACCCGCGGCGGCGCCCAAGGGTGTGCCTGTGCCAACGGTGGTGTTCTGCCACGGCTACACATTGAGTTTGCGCAGCTGGGTGTTCCAGCGACGTGCGCTCAAGGCCGCGGGCTACCGCGTGGTGCTCTGGGACCATCGGGGCCACGGGAAGTCAGGAGCCGGGTCCAAGGAGTCCTATGACGTCGACCAGCTAGGGCACGACCTGGGCGCCGTCATCAGTCAGGTTGTGCCCGATGGACCGTTGGTCTTGGTCGGTCACTCCATGGGCGGGATGACGTTGATGGCCCTCGCCATTCAACAGCCCAAGCTCATCAAGGAGCGGGTCATGGGAGTGGCGTTCGTGGCCACCAGCCCAGGGGGCCTTTCGGCGGTCTCGTGGGGCCTTGGAAGCATGCTGGGCAGGGCGGTGCACCGGTTGGGGCCGGTCGCGGTCGGCCAGCTCGCGGGGCGGCAGGGTCTGGTCAACGCGGCGCGCAGGGCTGGACGCGATGTCGAGGAGTTCCTGGTCGATCGCTACTCCTTCGCCTCCCCGGTGCCGCTGAGCATCGTGCAGCTCACCGCCGACATGATATTCGGGACGCGGATCGAGGTCATCTCCGAGTTCATGGAGACGTTCGACAAGCACGACAAGCGTGAGGCGCTCGAGAAGTTCATCGGTGTGGAGACACTGGTGATCAACGGAGTTCAGGATCTGCTGACGCCGCCGCAACACAGCGAGGAGATCGTTCGGCTCATCCCTGGTGCCGAGCACGTCCTGGTCAACGATGCGGGCCACATCATCATGCTGGAGCACGGCGACGTGGTCAGCGAGCAGCTCCTGGCGTTGATCGCGCGAGCGCAACGTGCCGCGGCCGCGCACATCGACCTGGGCCGCAAACCGCGTGTCCGTCGACTTGTCACTGACCTGGCCAAGAGACGGCGGGTGGAGAAGGCCAAGGAACGCCACGACAATGTCTCGTGACCGCCGGTCTCTCGACAGCGTTTCCGATGTCTCCTGAGACCGACGATGTCTTCCACCCGGCCGGTCACGTGATGCTTCGGACCGTCGACGACACACACGCCTGGGGGGCCAGACTCGGTGCTCTCCTCAAAGCCGGAGACCTGCTCCTGCTCACCGGCGATCTGGGCGCCGGCAAGACAACGCTGACACAAGGCATCGCCGCCGGCCTCGGTGTACGTGGCCCGGTGACCTCACCGACGTACGTCATAGCCCGGGTGCACCCGTCGATGACCGGCGGACCGGATCTCGTGCACGTGGATGCCTATCGGCTGGGCGGGCTCGCGGAGCTCGATGACCTGGACCTCGACGCATCCCTCGAATCGGCCGTCACGATAGTCGAGTGGGGTCATGGCGTTGCCGAAGACCTCAGTGAGGGATACCTCGAGGTGACGTTGCGCGGGCACGATGCCCGGACCGTGGACCTCGCCGGCCACGGGGCGCGATGGACCGACCCGACAACCGCGGCAGCGCTCGACGACCTCGTCTCGTTAGCCTGAACCCGTGCTGCTGCTCGCGATCGACACCGCCACATCCGCCATCACCGTCGCACTGCACGACGGTGAGAAGGTGCTTGCCGAGTGCAGCACGCTGGACGCGCGGGGCCACGGCGAGTACGTCGCGCCAGGGATCGCCGAGGTGCTGACCAAGGCGGGCCGTACTGCGGCCGACGTCAGCGCGGTGGTCGTCGGCACGGGCCCAGGGCCGTATACCGGGCTCCGTATTGGCTTGGTGACGGCTCGAACCTTTGCCTTCGCCCGCGGCGTTCCCGTGTTCGGGGTGTGCAGTCTTGACGCGATGGCCCACCAGGCGTGGCTGGAGGATGTGTCGGGTGCTCTGGGCCAATCCTGTGTCGTGGCAACCGATGCGCGACGCAAAGAGGTCTACTGGGCCCGCTACGAGATCTCCGGGCGAGGGGTGAGACGCCACGGCGAGCCGATGGTGGCCAAAGCAGCCATGATCGCCGACGAGGTGCGAGGTCTGCCGGTCATCGGACGAGGTGCCGTCCTGTATGCCGAGTCGCTCGGTCCGCGCATGGGTCCGCTCGACGTCAGCGCCGGCGCGCTGGCTGACATGACAGCACGGATGCTGGCATCTGGTCAGACGTTGCCCGAGCCCGAACCGATGTATCTTCGTCGCCCGGATGCGACGCCCCCACCGCCACGCAAGTCGGCGCTGCCATGACACTGCCTGTAACAGCCCAGCCTGCGACGACTCTGCGCGAGATGACCTGGCACGACATCCCGGTCCTGGCCTTTCTCGAGCTGGATCTGTTCGCCGATGACGCCTGGTCCGAGCAGACCTGGTGGGCGGAGCTGGCCGGTCGCCCGCGGCGCTCCTATGTCGTTTGCGACCAGGGTGGAGCTGTCGCTGGCTACGCCGGTGTCGACCGTGGCGGCGAGGTAGCTGACTTGATGACGATCGCCGTCGCTTCTGCAGCGCAGACCCGGGGTTTGGGCACGCTGCTGATGGACTGGCTGATCGCTGAGGCTCGACGTGGCGGCGCACAACATCTGATGCTGGAAGTTCGGGCGGATAACGTTGCGGCACAGCGGCTCTACTCCAAGGCGGGCTTTGTGATGACGACCGTGCGACGTAGGTACTACCAACCGGCGGACGTTGATGCGCAGATCATGAGGTTGAGGCTGTGACCGGCGACCCGCTGGTTCTCGGCATCGAGACATCCTGCGACGAGACCGGCGTCGGGATCGTCCGCGGTCAGATACTGCTCGCCGACGCGGTCGCCAGCAGTGTCGAAGAGCACGCGCGCTTCGGTGGCGTAGTGCCCGAGGTTGCCAGTCGCGCCCACCTCGAGGCGATGGTCCCCACGATCGAGCGAGCCTGTCGCGAGGCTGGCATTCGGCTCGATGATCTGGACGCGATCGCCGTCACGGCCGGCCCGGGGCTGGCTGGTGCTCTGCTGGTGGGCGTGGCGGCAGCCAAGTCGCTCGCGGTGGCCTTGGGCAAACCGCTCTACGGCGTCAACCACCTCGCCGCCCACGTCGCCGTCGACATCGTCGAGCACGGTCTGCTGCCCGAGCCGACCATCGCGTTGCTGGTCTCTGGCGGGCACTCCAGCCTCCTGCTCGTCCCGGATGTCACCCATGACGTGCGATCGCTCGGGAGCACCATCGACGATGCTGCCGGCGAGGCCTTCGACAAGGTGGCGCGGGTCCTCGGGTTGCCGTTTCCGGGCGGGCCACACGTGGATCGAGTTGCCACAGAAGGTAACTCAGCCTTCGTGGCGTTCCCTCGGGGTCTGACTTCGGGCAAGGACATGGCGCGGCACCGTTACGACTTCTCGTTCTCTGGCCTCAAGACGTCCGTCGCCCGCTGGGTCGAGGCGCGCGAGCGAGCGGGTGAGCCGGTGCCGGTGGCGGATGTCGCCGCCAGCTTCCAGGAGGCTGTGGTCGACGTGTTGACGCGCAAGGCGGTCCGGGCCTGCCAGGAGCATGGCGTCGATCACCTGCTCATCGGCGGCGGTGTGGCGGCCAACACGCGGCTGCGAGCCATGGCCCAGCAGCGATGCGACGCCGCCGGCATCCGGCTGCGGTTGCCTCGACCCGATCTGTGCACCGACAATGGCGCGATGGTTGCCGCACTGGGCGCTCAGATGGTGGCCAGGGGGCGCAGCGCGTCAGCCCTTGATCTTCCGGCCGACTCGTCGATGCCCGTCACTGTGGTACAGGCATGACCCCGTTCCACCGACAGCAGACCGGCCCGTTGCCGATCATTCTCGACGTCGACACCGGTGTCGACGACGCGTGTGCGCTGCTGTTGGCAGCTCTGCATCCCCAGGTGGATCTGCGCGCGGTGACCTGCGTCGGTGGCAATGCCAGCGTGGACCAAGTGGTCCGAAACACCTTGATGGTCCTCGACGTCGCCAGCCGGGCGGATGTTCCTGTCGCTCGCGGCGCAGCCAGACCGCTCCTCGAACCGCCGAGCGATGCCCGGCACGTCCACGGGGATGACGGTATGGCGGACCTCGGCTGGCCCTCGTCGGAGCGTCATCCCGACGGTCGGCACGCGGTGGAGCTGCTGCGGGACCTGCTGTGCGCGGCCGCAGAAGGAGGGCCGGATGGTCGAATCACGTTGGTGCCGCTGGCTCCTCTGACCAACATCGCCCTGCTGCTGCGCACCTATCCAGTCGCTGCTGCCGGCTTGCGTGAGATCGTCTTCATGGGTGGGGCGGCACACATCGGCAATGCCACCGCCTCCGCCGAGTTCAACGTGTGGCACGACCCCGAAGCTGCAGCAATCGTCTTCGAGTCGGCTGCTGAGCTCGACATCCCCATCGTCATGTACGGCCTGGACGTCTTCTATGACGTGAGAGTCAGCCGCAGAGGGGCCAAGAAGCTCATCGCGGTGGGTGGGCGTGGCCCGGCCGAGCTTGCCGGGCGGCTGATCGACTTCCAGTGCCGTCGCTTCGGGCAGCCAGATGCGACCATCGGTGATGCGGGAGCGGTGTGTGTGGTGATCGATCGCTCGGGTGTGACAACGTCACGTCTGCCGGTCCGGGTTGAACTGGCAGGAACCTACTCGCGCGGCCGCACCGTTGTCGACCGTCGCGACTGGTCAGGGGACCTGTCCCACGATGCTTCTGTGCCTGCACCGACAACGGTGCAGGTCGCGCTGTCGGTGGACGCTGAGCGCTACGCCGACCTGTGGTGGCGCACAGTCAACGTCGCGACTCGCTGATGGGACGCGTCGTCGTGGTCGGATCGCTCAATGTCGATCTGGTGACGCGGGTCGAGCGGCACCCGAAGCCGGGTGAGACCGTCGTTGGCAGTGGGCTGGAGCGGTGGGCTGGTGGCAAGGGGGCAAACCAGGCGGTCGCCGCCTCGGCGGCAGGTGCCGCAGTGGTCATGGTCGGCTGCGTCGGGTCGGATGCGGCTGGATCCGCCTACGTCGCACGACTGTCGGCGTTGGGTATCGATGTCTCGGGCATCCGTGCTGAGCCTGACTGCGTTACGGGCCATGCGCTCATCACGGTTGACGAGGCTGGCGAGAACTCGATCGTCATCGTCGCCGGCGCCAACGCCGCGTTCACGGTTGCTGATCTTGCCGTCCTGGACTCGGTGGGCCCTGGCGACGTCGTTCTGCTGCAGCTGGAGGTGCCGCTCCAAGTTGTCGCCGCCGCCGCGCGACGCGCGTCCAACAGGGGTGCCAGGGTCGTTGTGAACCTGGCCCCCTATGCCGCGTTGCCACCCGACATCGTCGCCCTCGCCGACCCCCTGGTGGTCAACGAGCACGAAGCTCTGATGCTGGCCGACTCCGAGGCGATGCCAGCGTCATTGATCGTGACTTTCGGGGCGGCGGGCGCAGCGTGGGATGGTGACCAGCTGATCGGCCCCGTTGTCGAAGAGTCCGAGGTGCTCGACACCACGGGGGCGGGTGACGCGCTCTGCGGAGCGCTGAGTGCCGCGTTGGTCGCGGGAGCCGGACGCCGTGAGGCTTTGCAGGCTGCCCTGACTGCTGGCGCTGAGACAGTCAAGCATGTGGGGGCACAGCGCGATCCGTCGCTGTGAGTCACTACCTCCCAGGGTTTGGTGTTGTGGGAGGATCGCCAGCGTGAATCCGTCGACGGCTTTGGCCACTGTTGTGGTGGATGAGCTGGTGCGCCATGGAGTCCGCGAGGCCGTCCTCTGTCCAGGTTCCCGCTCTGCCCCTTTCGCCTATGCACTTCAGGACGCTGACCGAGCAGGCCGTCTGCGCCTGCACGTCCGTGTCGACGAGCGCTCCGCGGCATTCCTGGCTCTGGGTCTGGCCAAGCTCACGCGCTGCCCTGTGCCGGTGTTCACGACATCAGGCACTGCGATCGCCAACCTCCACCCTGCTGTCCTCGAGGCCAGCCACGCTGCAGTGCCACTTATCGTCATCAGCTCAGACCGCCCACCAGAGCTCCAAGGGACCGGGGCGAGCCAGACGACTGACCAGAGCGGCCTTTTCGGCACTGCCGTGCGTATGTTCCACCAGTTCGGTGCCCCAGAGAACCGCGACGGGCAGAATGCCGTGTGGCGGTCCGTCGTCGGCCGGCTCTGCGCGGCAGCGACAGGGACGGGCAGGCTGGACGCCGGTCCGGTGCATCTCAACGTGCCGCTACGTGAGCCGTTGGTTCCCGATGTGCTGGTGCCGAACGTGGCTTCCTTGGCCGGATGGCCGGAAAGCCTCGATGGCCGTGACGAAGGCGCCCCGTGGGTCATAGTGCAACCGTTACGTGGCCAGGGCGAACCCTTCGCACGTCTTCCCAAAACCCTTGTGCTGCTTGGTGATCTGCCCGACCCGGCCATGGCTGTTCAGGTGATGGACCTGGTTGCGGCTGCGGGGTGGCCGGTCATCGCTGAGCCGTTCGGTGCCCACGACCGCAGCGCCCTTGTTCCTCATGGACCGCTGCTGCTCACCGCCGGTGAGTGGCTGTCGCTGCATCTGCCTGAGCGGGTGCTCGTCGTGGGGCGGATCACGCTCTCCCGCGCGGTGGGCGCGCTGTTGCGCAACCCCGCCGTAGTTGTCGAGATCGTTGCCGCGCAGTCGAGCTGGCCGGATCCCTCGCATGTTGCGTCGGTCATCCATCCGTTCGAGGCGTTGGGTGCGTCCATCACCAAAGGCCGACAGGTCGATGAGCTGTGGGCGCGGGACTGGTTCCACGCTGGCGGGCTGGTCGCCAGCGCAGCCGAGGCGGTTATCGCCCAGTCGTGGCCGAGCGGGCTTGCCATTGCAGCTGCGGTCCTTGCCGAGCTGCCCACGGATGCAACGCTGTTCGTCGGGTCATCCAACTCGGTCCGCGACGTCGACCTGGCCTTGGCTCCGTCGCTGAGAAGCGCACCGCTCACCATCGTGGCCAGCCGCGGGCTGGCTGGCATCGACGGCTCTGTGTCTACCGCCATCGGCATCGCGCTCGCGCAGCCCGGGCGACCGGCATACGCGCTCATGGGCGACCTGACTTTCCTCCACGACAGCAACGGCTTGCTCATTGGTCCGCACGAGCCGCAACCAGATCTGACCATCGTCGTCGCCAACGACGACGGAGGCGGCATCTTCACCCTGCTGGAGCCCGGGGAGCCAAACAGGGCAACAGATTTCGAGCGTGTGTTCGGCACACCGACGGGTGCCTCGATCGTTGACATCTGCCGTGCTCATGGTGTCGAACACGTGCTGGCCTCCACCGCGACCGACCTCAGCGCCGTCGTCGGACAGCGCCCCGACGGACTCCGCGTCGTTGAGGTGCGGGTTGACCGATCGGGGCACCGCGATCTTCACGCAGAGCTGCGGATGACAGCTGCAGGCAGCTTGCGCTAGAACTCGATGGCGCCCACCGGCTCGCGGTCGCAGCTCATCGCCCGCGAGAGAATGCGCACCGAGCCGGGCGTCAGCTCGGCGACCAGACCCTGATCTGTTTGTGTGGCAAGGCTTCTGGATCCCAGGTAAGCGGCGCCCAGCGACTGGACCGGAAGTCGGACGTCGGCGTCGTCCGAGGTCGGTAGGCAGGTGGCCACCCCATCCACGCCGACCGTCAGCCGCCATGAACCCTGGTTCCAGGGACAGACGGGATCCACGACATCCAGCACGACGTCGCACCCGATCGAGTAGCCGCGCGCCGTCAGTGCCGCTCCGACGTCGATCAGGCGTAGCCACAACGAGTCGACCGGAGTGACGCCCAGCGCGCGTGGACCGCCGGCCCACCACACCAGAGGGTCGTCGGACCAGCGGCCGCCAATGGTGATCGAGGTGGTCAGGTCGAAGTCCACGAGCCGCCGGGCAAGGGCCAGCAACGTTGCAGGGTCTTCTGCCGCGAGCTCTCGAACCGAGACCGTGCCCTTGGCCCTGTAGTCCTTCCACTTCTGCTGGCGGCTGAACACCGCGTAACCGGTGGCCTCACCGTCGACGTGGGCGAGGAGCACCTGCCACGGTTCGCGCCCCTGACGGGTCAGCGGGAGGTCGACAAACATCGGACGGGCCAGATGCCCCGGCCGGGTCACCGCGCCCAGGGTGACCTCGGAGTAGCGCAGGTGGAGGTCATGGACGACCCTGGCCGTTTCGTCTGAGTCCGCCGCGACGAACCGGGTCGTGACCCTGCTGGCAGCTTCTTCCAGCGAAGGCGCGGTGAAGACGGTGCCGCGCTCGAGCTCGAGCTCCAGCTCGACCGAGCTGATGCCATAACCGAACCGGCCATAGATCGGCACCTCGGCCGCGTGCAACCCGCTCAGGGCGACACCGTCCTCGTGCAATCGGGCGAAGTGGTGGGTCATCATCTCGCGCAGGATCCCGCGGCGACGATGGTCGGGGTGCACGGAAACCCAGGACAATCCGGCCATGGGAACCTGGGACAGAGCCTCCAGAGGCCCCGGGGCGGTGACTGCCATGTCGTATGACGTGTAGACGCCCGCCAGCTCATCCGAGCCGTCGCGAGTGGCGCCAAAGGTTCGGGCCCAGGCGAAGTGGCTGGTGGCGATGTCGACCGGATAGGCATTGGGGTCGAAGAAGAACGCGGCCATATCGACGTTGAGGACCCGCTGCCTGTCCGGAGGGGTGAGGGGCACGACGGAGATGGTCATGCAGCGAGCCTCGCGGGCGAGGCCAACGAGCGCAACCGCTATTGCGTTCGCGAGGCGAGGGACGCCGCGAGCTCAAGAGCCGTTGTCGGCCCAGAAGTCGGCCAGCGCCTCGACGGCATCAGGATGGTCCTGCGGGCGGTGGTTGTAGCCAGCGAGAACGCGGTGCTGCGCCCCTGCGGCCACGAGTGCTGCCGCGACCTCCTCGTACAGCGGGCTCCACCCTCCGGTCAGCACGAGCGTCGGGACGAGCCCAGGCACAAGGGCGCTGACTTCGACCTCCCACGGGGGCGTGGTTGCGCGCAGCCGGGCGACAGTCTCTTCGAGATCGTCCGGCGGCAGGTCGGCGGGCGAAGTTCCCAACCCCTCCGCAAAGCGCCGCGAGAACTCGACGGCACTCACGGCCGGGTCTCCCGCTGTGGCGAAGACGGGCGCGAGGGCGGCGACGTGCTCTTCCACTCCGGGTCCTCCGCGGGCAAGGCTGAAACAGGCGGGCTCGAACAGGACCAGGCTTCGCACCGCTTCGGGGTGCTGCTCGGCTGCGAGCATCGCGGCAACGCCGCCGTAGGAGGCCGCCACAACGTGTCCGGAGCCATCCAGGGCTGCCACGATGCGGCGCGCGTCAGTACTCGGCACGTCCCCGGAGGGGCCTCGATCAAGAAACAGCCAGCCGTCCTGCTCGACGGCGGACTGTGCCGCCCACGCTGCTCTGCCCGCTCGTCCTGCACCGTGAAGGAAGACTGTTCTCACAGTTGGCATTGTGCATGACGCTATTGCTTGTGCCTGACGCTTGGCACTCTGCAGGACGTTGCCGCCACCGACCGACGGTCGCTGCCGTGGTCAGCTGGCAGTGAGAGCGTCCCGCATGGGCACGAACTTGGCGTCGGACTCCGCCAGCTCTGAGTCCGGGTCGGACCCCGCGACGATGCCGCAGCCGGCGAAGAGGCGCATCCGACGCGGGTCGACGCTGTCAAAGACACCGCACCGCAACGCAATTCCCCACTCACCGTCCCCGGCCGCGTCCATCCAGCCAACTGGGCCGGCATAGCGTCCACGGTCCATCTGCTCGAGCTCGCGGATTGCTGCATCTGCCACCAGCGTCGGGGTCCCGCAGACGGCCGCGGATGGGTGCAGCGAAGCGGCCAGGGCAAGTGACGTCGAGTGGTCGGTCAGGACGCCGGCAACGTCGGTCGCCAGATGCATGACGTTGGACAGATGCAGCACGAAGGGCGACTCGGGGACGTTGACCGACGAACAGTGCGGTGCCAGAGCCTCCGCGACGGATCGAACGGCGTACTCGTGCTCCTCGAGGTCCTTGGATGACCTGGCGAGCGAGGCGGCGAGCGCGAGGTCGTGCTCGTCGTCCCCGGTGCGACGGATGGTGCCGGCCAGCACACGTGAGGTGACCAGGCCTTTCTCCAGCTTCACAAGCATCTCGGGCGTGGCACCGATGAGGCCGTCGACCGCGAATACCCACGTGTTGTCGTAGCGCTCGGCCAGACGACGCAGAAGCCAGCGCGGGTCGATCGCCGAACGGGCGTCCACCTCGAGGTCGCGTGCCAGGACGACCTTGTCCATCTCGCCGGCGCTGATGCGTTCGACGGCGCGTGCCACGACGGCCGACCACTGTGCCCCCGAAAGCGCACCGTCCGCGAAGGCCACGTCCTCGGGTGGCGCCGGGGGCGGAGATGCAGAAGGGATCAGAGTGCCTGGCAGATGTGAGTCGACTCCGATCGTCGTCAGCCACCAGCGTGAACCCCTGTGCCCCACAAGGACTTCTGGCACCACCAGAACGGCACCAGCGGGGGAGTCTGCGGAGAAGGAGATGGAGCCGAACGCCACTGGCCCAGTGCCCGGCAGGCTCAGGTCGTCGCGTATGACGGCGCGCTCCACCACTGACTTCCACCATGCCTGCGCCTCGGCAAACCGACCCGCCCCGTCGGCCTGGAGCTCGGTCGCACGGCCCCAGCCGATCAGTCCCTCGCCGCGCCGGACCCACGTGGAGACCCGTTCGGGAGAGAGGCTCCCGGGAAGCAGCGACAACAAGGCACCAGGGTCGTCGATCTCCACCGTGCGGGCCACGATGGCGGGCGCGGGCGCAGCCGGCGACCCGGGTCGATCCTGCTCGGGTCGCGGCAAGGAGGTCACGGCGAGTAAGCCTACGACCGCTGCCGTGGTGACGTGAACCATGATCAGCGAGGATGGAGCCATGACCCGCGCCAGCCTCGACAAGCGACCCCAGGACGTTGCGGCGATGTTCGATGACGTCGCCGCGAAGTACGACCTGACCAACGACGTCCTGTCCCTGGGTCAGGATCGCCGGTGGCGCAAGCTCGTACGCGAGGCGGTCAGTGCCAGAGCCGGCGACACGGTCCTGGACATCGCGGCCGGCACCGGCACGAGCAGCGAGCCCTTTGCGGACGCCGGTGTGCACGTGGTGCCAGCCGATTTCTCATTGGGAATGCTGCGGGTCGGCAACCGGCGCCGACCGGACCTGCCCTTCACTGCTGCGGACGCTCTCAGGTTGCCGTTCGCGGACGACTCCTTCGACGCGGTCACGATGTCGTTCGGCCTGCGCAACGTCGTGGGGACCAGTGCGGCGCTCGAGGAGTTCCTGCGCGTCACCAAACCGGGGGGCTCGCTGGTCATCTGCGAGTTCAGCCACCCGAGCATCAAAGCGTTCCGAACGGTCTACTCCACGTACCTGATGGGTGCCCTGCCGTCCATCGCGCGCAGGGTCAGCTCCAACCCCGACTCCTACGTCTACCTGGCGGAGTCGATCCAGGCGTGGCCGGACCAGGCAGGTATGGCGCGCCTGATCACCGCTGCGGGGTGGCAGGACGTGGCCTGGCGCAACCTGTCCGGCGGCATCGTCGCCCTGCACAGGGCCACCAAGCCGGCTTAGGTCTGACTAAGTACGATGGGAACAACAGGAACACGATCCCGACGTAGAGTCTCGTCTCGTTCGTGAAGTTTTTCACAAGCGCTGCCAGCCCATTGTCAGCTCCGCCGCAATCACTCCGGTGAGGCCCCCCTTGAGTACCAGCATCATCACCAGCAGCGCCCCCTCGACCACGCCATCGGGTGTGCGGGTGCAGTCTGCCGACGTGATCGTCGTCGGCGCCGGCCCCGCCGGGTCGTCCACCGCGGCCTACCTGGCGATGGCCGGGCTCGATGTCCTGCTGCTGGAGAAGGCCACCTTCCCGCGTGAAAAAGTCTGCGGCGACGGTTTGACCCCCCGGGCCGTGCGCGAGCTGATCACCCTCGGCATCCCCACTCCTGAGGAAGACGGCTGGATCAAGAACCACGGCCTGCGCATCGTCGGTGGCGGCGTCCGGCTTCAGCTCCCCTGGCCGGACCTGGCGAGCTTCCCGCCATACGGCCTGGTGCGCACCCGGAAGGACTTCGACGACATCCTGGCCAAGCACGCGGTCAAGCACGGTGCCCGACTGCTCGAGGCCACGAACGTGACGGGGCCGGTTCTGGACGATCGCACCGGCTCGATCATCGGCGTCCGGGCCAAGGCGATGGATGTCGATGGCCGACCGACCGGTGAGGAGCTCGCCTACTACGCTCCGCTCGTGGTCGCCGCCGACGGCAACTCGAGCCGCCTGAGCATGTCGATGAACCGGCCCAGGCGCGACGACCGCCCACTCGGTGTCGCCGTCCGTACTTACTACACGAGCCCGCGTCACGACGATGACTATCTCGAGTCGTGGCTCGAGCTGTGGTCAAAGGGCGACGACGGCCAGAGGAAGCTGCTGCCCGGCTACGGCTGGATCTTCGGCGTCGGTGATGGCACCTCCAACGTGGGCCTGGGCATCCTCAACACGTCAGCTGCCTTCGGCAACGTCGACTACAAGGACATCCTCAGGCGCTGGGTCGACACGCTGCCGCCGGAGTGGACGTTCAACGAGGAGACGATGACCAGCCCGGTCCGCGGCGCCGTGCTGCCGATGGGCTTCAACCGGCAACCGCACTACGACAGGGGTCTGCTCCTGGTCGGCGACGCCGGCGGCATGGTCAACCCGTTCAACGGCGAGGGCATCGCCTACGCGATGGAGTCGGGCCGCCTGGCTTCTGAGGTCATCGCCCAGGCGTTCGCCCGGCAGACCGACGCCGGGCGCGAGAAGGTCCTGCAGTCCTACCCGAGGGTGATGAAGGACGCGCTCGGCGGCTACTACACGCTGGGCCGCGGCTTCGCCAAGATGATCGGGAACCCCGAGATCATGCGTCTGGCTGTGAAGTACGGCCTGCCACGCACCACGATGATGAAGTTCCTGCTCAAGATCATGGCCAACCTGGCCGAGCCGCACGGTGGAGACGTCAGCGATCGGCTGATCAACGCGCTGTCGAAGATGGCCCCCTCGGCATGATGCTGTGCACCGCCTCTAGGCTGATGCCTCAAACCTGCCAGACCAGCAACCGAAAGGGGAGCGCGCCCCGATGACCAACCAGTACGTTCCACTGTTGTTCCTGGCCGCGCTCGGCGGCGGCTTTGCCGTCCTGTCCGTCGTGGCCGGCGCGTTCGTCGGGCCCAAGCGCTACAACCGCGCCAAGCTCGACGCCTATGAGTGCGGCATCGAGCCCACCCCGCAGGCCCTCAGCGGCAAGGTGCCCATCAAGTACTACCTGACCGCGATGCTCTTCATCATCTTCGACATCGAAAGCGTCTTCCTCTACCCGTTCGCGGTGGCCTTCAGCAAGCTGGGCCTGTTCGCACTGGTCGAGATGGTGCTGTTCATCCTCACCGTGTTCGTGGCGTACGCCTACGTATGGCGTCGTGGCGGGCTCGAGTGGGACTGAGTAGGGACTGAACAATGGGTATCGAAGAGAAGCTTCCCGCTGGCTTTTTGCTGACCACGGTTGAGCAGCTCGCGGGCTACATGCGCAAGAGCTCGGTCTGGCCAGCGACGTTCGGCCTGGCCTGCTGTGCCATCGAGATGATGGCGGTCGGCACACCCGACTACGACATCGCCCGGTTCGGCATGGAACGCTTCAGCGCGACCCCCCGACAGGCAGACCTGATGATCGTGGCCGGTCGCGTCAGCCAGAAGATGGCCCCTGTCGTGCGCCAGGTCTACGACCAGATGCCAGAGCCCAAGTGGGTCATCTCGATGGGCGTCTGCGCCAGCTCGGGCGGCATGTTCAACAACTACGCCATCGTGCAAGGGGTCGACCACATCATCCCGGTCGACGTCTACCTGCCCGGCTGCCCGCCGCGCCCCGAGATGCTGCTCAACGCGATCATCACGCTGCACGAGCAGATCCAGAACACCCCGCTCGGCGTCAACCGTGTCGCGGCGGCCCATGCGGCCGAGGCTGCGGCTCTGGCCGCGACGCCCACGCACCAGATGAAGGGTCTGCTGGCATGAGCAGAGACGACGAGACCCCCGATAACCTGCCTGCAGCACCCGGCACCCATCCCGAACCTGTCGTTGTCGACTCGCGGCAGGGAATGTTCGGTGTGTCGGACGGCGGAGACACCAGCGGGTATGGCGGCCTGGTGGCTCCCGTGCTGTTCCCGGGTGCTGCGGTGCGCCCCTACGGCGGGTACTACGACGAGGTCGCCGACCAGCTGGAACGCGCCCTCGCCGGCGGCAGCGCGGCATACTCACAAGCCGTCGAACGAGTCGTGGTGGACCGCGGTGAGATGACCGTCTTCGTCGCTCGCGAGCATGTGGTGACCGTCGCTCGTGCATTGCGCGACGACCCCGCGCTGCGCTTCGAGATGTGCACCGGTGTCTCGGGTGTCCACTACCCGCACGAGGTCGGCCGTGAGCTGCACGCCGTCTACCACCTGCTCTCGATCACCAACGGCGGCAGGCGGATTCGCCTCGAGGTCACCTGTCCGGACGATGACCGCCACATCCCCTCGATCGTCGAGGTCTACCCGGCCAACGACTGGCATGAGCGCGAGACCTGGGACATGTTCGGCATCGAGTTCGACGGCCACCCGGCGTTGACCCGCATCCTGATGCCGGACGACTGGCCCGGTCACCCGCAGCGCAAGGACTATCCGCTTGGCGGCATTCCCGTGGAGTACAAGGGCGCCACCGTCCCGCCGCCGGACCAGCGGAGGAAGTACACCTGATGACCGAACAGACCCATGACATCCATGCCACCCCCGTGGCTGACGCCAAGGACGCCGAAGGCGCCCACGTCTACAACGCCGTCGGCGACGACTGGGACGCCATCGTCGATGAGGCATCCGCACTCCGCGAGGAGCGGATCGTCGTCAACATGGGCCCGCAGCATCCCTCGACGCACGGCGTCCTGCGCCTCATCCTCGAGCTGGACGGCGAGACCGTCACCGAGGCCCGGGCGGGCATCGGCTACCTGCACACCGGTATCGAGAAGAACATGGAGTTCCGTAACTGGACCCAGGGCGTGCAGTTCTGCACCCGCATGGACTACGTCGCCCCGCTGTTCAACGAGACGGTCTACTGCCTGGCCGTCGAGAAGCTCCTCGGGATCACCGACCAGATCCCCGAGCGCGCCAGCATCATCCGCGTGCTCATGATGGAGCTCAACCGCGTCGCCTCCCACCTCGTGACCCTGGCCAGCGGCGGCATGGAGATGGGCGCGACCACCATCATGACGATCGGCTTCCGTGAGCGTGAGCGCATCCTGGCGATCTTTGAGATGATCACCGGCCTGCGGATGAACCACGCGTACGTGCGCCCCGGCGGCGTGGCCCAGGACCTGCCTCCGGGCGCGATCGACAAGATCCGCGACGCCATCCCGCTGATCCGTCGCGGCATCGGCGAGCTCGAGCGACTGCTCAACGAGAACCCTCTCATCAAGGGGCGCATGGTGGGCGTCGGCTACCTCGACCTCACCGGCTGCATGGCCCTGGGCATCACCGGACCGATGCTGCGCTCGACCGGTCTGCCGCACGACCTGCGCAAGTCCGACCCGTACTGCGGTTACGAGAGCTACGAGTTCGACGTGCCGGTCCGCGACACCTGCGACTCCTACGGCCGGATGCGGGTCCGCATCGACGAGATGTACGAGTCGCTCAAGATCGTCGAACAGGCCGCGGACAAGCTACAGAACACCCCCGGCCCGGTCATGGTCGAGGACAAGAAGATCGCCTGGCCGGCCCAGCTGTCCCTCGGCGCCGACGGGATAGGCAACAGCCTGGACCACATCCGCGAGATCATGAGCACCTCGATGGAGTCCCTGATCCACCACTTCAAGCTGGTGACCGAGGGCTTTCACGTCCCCCCCGGCCAGACCTATGTCGCCATCGAGTCGCCCAGGGGCGAGCTGGGGGTGCACCTGGTCTCCGACGGCGGCACCCGCCCCTACCGGGCGCACTTCCGCGACCCGTCATTCAACAACCTCCAGGCCGTCGCCGCGATCTGCGAAGGCGGCCAGCTGGGCGATGTCATTGTCGCGGTGGCGTCGATCGACCCCGTGCTGGGAGGCGTGGACCGATGATGCCAACCGACGGCAACCCCAACTACGGCGTGGTGCCGTCACCGGACACCGAGGCCTACCCGGACGATGTCCTGCCAGCCCTGCGGGCCGACGCCGAGCTAACCCACACGATCACGATCAGAACCTGCGATCTGCTGGTTATGAGCAGAGCGAACCTGGTCTCAGACCGTCTGATGCGTCT
>Ga0208079_1000243_pt1 | contig 30688 bp, 22 predicted proteins | sample NGESurdeep092012_5_FD_184474 | JGI IMG/M metagenome (GOLD analysis project Ga0208079, IMG submission 184474) | Arctic peat soil microbial communities from Barrow, Alaska - NGEE Surface sample 210-2 deep-092012 (SPAdes) | ecosystem: Environmental > Terrestrial > Soil > Wetlands > Peat ... | reverse complement strand
ACTCGATTTAATGAACTTATTATTAATATACAATGAAACCGAATCTGCAAGTGTTGCGGATGCACTTACCGGTATTTGTTTATATAGCTCTGCAACAAATGAAGATTTGACTGGAAGTGTAAATGTTACATTTAGTCCTGCCTGAAAGACATTCAGAAAAATATCAGGTCTGGTTTGCAGAGTTCCTGTCGAATTTCGTATTACCAGGCAAATTTTTGTTGCGATATCAGAACCGGAAAGCGAATAATAGGTTTTAATGTCAGGAGTAATATCGAGTTCATAGCGATAAGTTCCCAGGTAAGTCAGCTTAGGCTGGGTTGAGTTGTTAGCCCATGTTCCGATTACTTTTTGCCACGGAATTCCCAGGAGAGTTACTCCGGTATGTGCATAAAGATCCCCGGTATAATTATGAAGATCTCCGGCATCTTTTGAGCTGTCATAATAGATTTTTATGAGTTTCCCCGGTGTTGGAACAGCAGGATCAGTAGTTATCATTTGCCCGATCAATAAACCGGAAGCCCCTAAAAAATAAAAAATAACAATCAGCAGCTTTTTCATTGTATAGTCATTTTCATGATAACAACCGTAAAGATATCTAAATCAGACAATGTTAAAGAGGCTGTCTTGAACATCGACAGCCTCTTTTCATTATTTTGAAACTATAGGATCCTGTATGGATTTAGAATCTTTCTAGTTTTTTGTAACAGTTGCTTTAAGTCCCCATGGATCAAACGTTATAGTGTAATTTCCGGCGGTGCCAATTGCAATATTTGCACCTCCTGATGTAAGTGCGTTGATATCACCTCCGTAATTCAGATCCCATGCGTCGTTTGCCCTGAATTTAATAGCACCAACAACCAGATTAAGGGTAACCTTGAATACTTTATTTGTTGCATCCCAGGTCAGGTTCTGGTCAGAGTTCCAGCCATCGGGTGTTGCATCACCGATTAATCCCCATCTGTTTAAAGAGTAAGTATAAGCGTTGGGATTGCTCAGGTCCAGAGTAAATGCATAATCAGCTGCGAGAGTTATCTGAATATTTGCACCACCGGCACTGAGCTTTCCATCAGCTAAATCACTGCCATAATTGTAATCCCAGGAATGATTAGCCCTGAATTTGAAATAGGCTGCAGTGAGTGACATTCCACCTGTCCATGTTCTCAAGGTCGGATTGTATGTTAATGCAGTTTCATCATTCCATCCATTGGGGGATGCATCACCAATAACACCCCAAACCATTGCAAGAGCCGCATAGGTCATTGGACTAGCTGCTGCATTGACATTAATTTTATAGTAACCTGCAGGAGAAGTGAAGTTTCCTCCGTTGGGATCCAACGTACCTGAACCGCCGTCACCATAATTAGGTCCATCCCAGTTAAGCTGTGTTGCAAATTTCCACTGGTTTGCAGATTTCGACATGTATACATATCCTTCAAGGTTATCAGGTGCAGTGACAGTACTTTTTATCTGAGGTGATTTATCGGGCGACCAGTCAGCTAATGTTGACCCAGGGTAACTGGCAGCAACATAATCGCCAGGTATGTTCCAGATACGGGTATTTGCTAACGTGGTAAATTGAACGTCGCTTCCATAAGCAGTTCCTGCACTGTTAGTTGCATAAGCTCGAACATGATATGTTGTGAAAAGTGTCAAACCGGTAAGGTTGCTGACGAAAACACCTATGCCTGTACCTCCATCAACAATAGTTGTACCTGCAATTGTCGGGCTTGCAGTAGTACCCCAGGCAAGACCTCGTGCTGTAACTGTTCCACCACCGTCGTAAGTCACTTCTCCACCCGATACAGCAGCAACCTTGGTTATGCCGGTAACTGCAGTGGTAGTAACAACAGGCAGATCAACAAGAGTGGTAAAAGTTACCTCAGGACCATACCCTGTTCCGGCACTGTTTGTAGCAAATGCACGTACATAATAAATTGTATGTCCCTTTAAGCTGGCAAGTGCACTTATGAATGCTCCGGTCCCGGTTCCATTTGCAGTTTTGGTATCGGAAACCGTTGGATTATGATTTTTGCCAAAGCAAATGCCACGAGCAGTGACATCAGCTCCGCCACCAACAGTGACATTTCCTCCACCAGCAGCAGAATTGCCTGTTACAAGAGTAATTGCAGCAGTAGTAAGAGTTGGTACAACAGGCAGTGTAGTAAAAGTTACTTCATCGCCATAGATAGTACCATTTGCATTTATAGCATATGCACGGGCATAATATTTAGTAGCATATGCAAGGCCAGATAGTTTCACATTAAAAGTAGCCTTAGTAACCGGATCACTGAATACGACTTTTGAGTCAGATGTTGTGGGCCCTGTTTGTGTATTATAGACAACGCCCCTTTCTGAAAAACCATCTCCGGCAGCTACCACAAAACCTACAACAGTAGCAGAGTCAGATTTAATATTTATTACCTGCGAGGTAGCAAGCTTCGGGTCTAATCTGACATTCGATTGTTCCTTTTTACATGAGGCAAAAACGATTGCCACAGTTGCCAGAACAAACAGAAATCTATATAAGGTTAATCTTTTCATAAATAATTTCATTTTTTAGTAATTTCTAATTCAATGTAAAAGTACATCTGAAAGGAGCATTGTTTATGTAGAGTCGTACGGTATAGTTACCAGCCGTAACGGGGATATTTGAACTACTTGAGTTATTCCACAGGTTATCAGTTGAATATCCTGTCCCGATTCCTAAATTGATACCCTGATCCCATGCATCATTCATTCTGAATTTGCAGGTTCCGTTAATAAGAGTAATCGAAATGAACCACGATCCGGTTTTGGCATCGTAAGCCATTTTTGAATCCGGGGCATTCCAGGCGTTCGGTGTAGCGTCACCAATGAGGCCAATATTGTAAGGAAGATTTGTGAAAGTAAGCCCTTTTGTATCAGCTTTTAATTGATACCAACCGTTAGCTGCCACCGGGAATGCGGTACCATTAACAGCAAGTTTGGTACCGTTAACTCCATATGTGATATTGGCATCAGGGTCCTTTAATGTAAATGGTTTTGTAGCATCCAGTTTCACATAACCGATATATTTCCCATCACCTAAAGCTGATTCGACTTTCTGTGTAATACCTGAGTTTATTAAATCGAGACGTGGTAAACCGAAAATAGTAACATTAGCTGATACAGGATCAGAAGCATAAATCTTTGGAATTGCGCCTGTGCCGGCATCTATTGATAATACCGATCTTATTCTAAAATCAACGGCTGAAGCCACATCAGCAGTAAATTTCTGAAGTAAAATCCCGTTCAATGCACTTACAGTTATTTTTAAACTGGCATCCTGATTACTTGAAAGTACCTGTAGTGAATCTTTAAAATTATTTCCTGTTGCACAGGCTTCAAGAAAATATGTGGCAGAAGCCTTGAACCCGGGATCAACTGCGGTGCCAACAAAAACCAGAGTATCCAAACCATGAGCCCTTTGAAGGGTCAGATCAGGTAAGGATGCCAAAGTTGGCGGAGTTGGATTAGTAAGCATCACGACTTTTGTCTCATCCTTCTTACAGGCGTTGAGCAATAAGCCAAGAATTGTTATGTAAAATATTAATTTTTTCATGAGAGTCAAGTTTTATAAATTAGTAACCTGTATTCTGGTGAATATTTGGATTTGCAGACACTTCGGCTCCTGGAATTGGAAAGATATTCATATGGCTGTCAGTATTTGTGCCATTATATGCACCACCTTTCCATTGCCAGTTGTAGTTACCGTCAGTGAATTTTCCGAAACGAACCAGATCGGTGCGTCTTTGAGCTTCATAGTAGAATTCACGACCGCGTTCATCCAGCAAAAATTGATCGGTAAGCTGCGTAGCTGTGATATTACCTGATGTATTTCCATAAGCACGGCTTCTGACTGCATTCACATCAAGTACAGCATTTGCATTATCTCCCAACCTGTGCACGGCTTCAGCTCTCATCAAAAGAGCATCAGCATAACGGAAAACCGGAAAATCAGTACTGGCATAAGCCGGATTATAATCAGCTGCCTGGCTTCCATCAGTATTTCTTGCAGTAAATTTATATACTCCAATTCCATAATCACCACTTGATGAAGAAGTTGGAATATTCATGCTTTTCTTGGTTTTCATATAGACCCGTTTGTCCTTGCTCTGAGAAAAAGTTGAATCGCTGGTTGGAATTCGAACATTACCGTACGTAGCCAGTGTATCAACCAAAACATTCATGAATTGAATTCTGCTTCGATTCCCATTCCAGTTGGTATTTGAGGTCAGACCGTGAAATCTTTCTGCTTTGATATATACGGGATCACTGCACGATTCAATGATAAATGTGCTGCCAACATAGCCCTGTGTATTAATACCGTCCTGGGCCCATGCAAAAATCATCTCCGGGTTGTGTGCACCGTCATTATCAGCGCTAAAATTCTGGCGATATTTGGCAGCCAGTGAATAGGCTCCGCTGTTGATCACTTTATCGCAGTATAATTTGCAGCTATCCCATTTTGCGGTTCCGGTAAATACTTCAGCATTCAGATATACTCTGGCGAGTAGCATCCAGCATGCAGCCTGGTCGGCCTCAGGATATGAAAATTTCGGAGCCCCAAGCTTATTTTCGATGCTATGTAATTCAGACACTATGTAATTAAACAAATTAGCTCTCTGAATTTGTTTTGGGAAGAATTTTCCAACTACGTCGGCATCTGTAGTAAATGGAGGATTCCCGAACAGATCCATATCCCAGGTATACGCCAATGCCCTCAGAAACCTGGCTTCCGCATTATATTGCTGTAAAGTTGGATCTGTACTTCCATTGGTCTTTTTAATAAAGTCGTTTGCATAGGTCACGCTCAGACTTAATCTCTGATAAAGCGCAGTAAGAAAAGGATTTGTTGCACTCCATGTTTGTGTATTTAAATCATTAATACCAACATCTGTCCATCCACAAATTGCTTCATCTGTAGTTATTTCCTGACAATTCCAGAGAGCTCTTGTGGTAGTAAAGAAGTTTTCATCAGAAGAGCTTATATCAGCTCCGCCATTTGCCCCTTGCCCGCTGATTATAAAACTGGCATAAATTTTCGCCAGGGCTTCCTGCATATAAGCTGGATTATTGTTTAAGTTGCCGGACATTATAATATTTGGGTCATTCGGATTCACAATAAGGTCTTTCACACACGATCCAATCATCAATGTTGAAAGAACAATTCCTAGTATTAAAATCTTTTTATTCATATATGTATTGTTAGAATATTAGTAGGTTAAACTTAAACCAAGCATAAATGTCCTTGGTCTTGGATAGAAGTTGTTGTCAATACCTCCAGGGACTTCTGGGTCAAGGCCTTTGTACTTTGTAACCGTCAAAAGGTTTTGCACAGTCAAGCTGACCCGGGCACTCAGTTTATTAACAATGTTGTCGAATTTATAACCTGCACTTATATTGTCGAGTTTTAAAAATGAAGCATTGCTGACGAAATAATCGCTTGTAAACTGTCGTTTCACGAATTTTGTATCGCTTAGGAATGTCGTGAAATTCTTGAAATATCCAATCTGGTATAACTGGTCATATGAAGCGCCTGCAGCAACCTGATTATATACATAGTTCCCTATATTTGCACGTGCGGAAGCAGAAATATCGAGGTTTTTATAGGCAAAACGTGCCGATAATCCCAATACATAATCAGGAGCAGGATTATGATATATATATTGATCTGCATTATTCCCGTTTACTGTACCTCCAAGTCCGGAGAGATCAATATATAGACCTTCAATCGGGTTGCCGTTTGCATCATAAACCTGTTTGTTCAGGAAATATGAGTAAGCGGGATAGCCGACTCTTGTCACCTGTTTCTGACCGGTGAAAGCATCGCCGTAAAGAACCCCAATAAACTTAGGATCATCAGTTATAAGCAGTTTGAGAATTTTGTTGACATTATAGGTCAGATTAAATCCTATTGTAAGCGACATGTCTTTCTTTGAAATCGGGGTAAGATTCAATGAAGCTTCAATACCTTTGTTTTCAAGGCTTCCGACATTTGTGAATAAGGTATTTGAAAAGTTACTTCCACTGGGAATTGTAACGGTGTTCAACAGATTTGAGGTAACTCGTTTATAAATATCAAATGATCCGGTAATACGCTCTTTAAGGAAACCAAAATCCAATCCGGCATTCTGTGTTTTTGTCTGTTCCCATTTGATTGTTCCATCATAAGCGGCTGGCCGTAATGTTGGCACATATTCGCCACCAATTGGATAATAGGAGCCGGGGGAAGCTACTGTATAGATAGCCTGGGCCGGGAAATCAGCGCCAATATCCTGCTGTCCGGTAATGCCCCACCCTAGTCTGACTTTCAAATTTGAAAGTGCATCAATATTTTTCAGAAACGATTCCTCTTTGATTTTCCATGCAAGAGCTACGGAAGGGAAAAGTCCCCATTGATTAGAGGTTGGTGATTTTGAAAAGCCGTCATAAAAACGTGAGGAGCCGTCATCCCTGACAGTCAGAGTCAGAAGATACCTGTCTTTAAGGGTGTAATTAACGCGGCCAAAGAATGAGATTAATCTCAGAATGACCGGAGCCCTGTATGTACTATCTGTTTTTTGATAGGGATGTGTAGCATCCACAATTCCTCTTGTATAGCTAAAACTTTCACGTTTGAATTGTTGCCACGAATAACCTGCAGTAACATCAACCTTGCTCTGTATTTTGGCGAGATCTTTTGAATAGCTCAGATAAAAATCAAGAAGGTTATTGGAACTGGTACCATTATAATCGCTTAATCTGCCTGAAAGAGGAGATGTCAGAACGCCGGGAGCAGACAAAGGAAGATTGTTATGTCCCTTACTCTTAGTGTAATCGGTTGCTAAATTCAGATTTGCATTAAGCCCTGGAACGAATGGGATCTTAAGATTCAATTGTATGTTGCTGATGATTCTGTTTACTACTGCCCTGTTATCAACTGCCATGAGTTGTTCGACCGGGTTTGGAGTTCCCAGGTTTGCTCCGTAGTTGCTCCACTGATAATAACCATCGGAGAGGGGGTTACCGTCTTTTACCGGTTGAGTTGGATCCATGTTAACAGCTGAACCAATTGCTCCGGCATCACCAAAATTATTGTTGGTGGTCATCCCTTTAGCATTGATGTTGGCTTTTAAATTGTCATTCAGGAAAGATGGATCAAGACTTACAGAACCGGTAAGTCTTTTCATATCAGTGTTCTTTAAAATACCATTCTGATCGGTATATCCTACTGAAACCCTGTACGGCAAAGTTTTATATGAACCTGTTAAGCTTAGATTATGATCCTGTGATACAGCATTCCGGAAGATCTCCTTTTGCCAGTTGGTGTTTGAAGTTCCAAGCTTACTTAAACTTTCAACACCATACGTAGAAACATGGTCCAGAGCTATCTGCCTCATCTGATCGCCGGAATAGACATCTACAAATTTAATGGCGCTGGCTATTGATGTATTTCCATCATAGGTAAGACTCATTTTGCTGCCGGCTTTCCCCTTCTTGGTAGTAATAATTATTACCCCGTTAGAAGCCCTTGAACCATATATTGCAGTTGCAGAAGCATCTTTCAGAACTGTAAAAGTCTCGATGTCGTTAGGATTAACAAATGAAAGGAAGTTTTGACTCCCCGCAACATTAGCATTGCTGATAGGAACACCATCTATTATTATAAGAGGATCATTAGAAGCATTCAATGATGAACCCCCACGAACACGAATAGTTGCCCCGGCACCGGGAGCACCACCAGAATTTGTAATTACAACACCGGGACTCTTACCTACAAGCAGATCCTGGGGTGAAGTAATTGCCCCTTTGTTAAAGTCTTTTGAGCTTACAGCAACAATCGATCCTGTAACATCGTTCTTTTTGACGGTACCATAGCCGATTACCACTACCTCCTTAAGAGCTTGCTGACTAATTGACATCGTTACATTAATTGATGTCCTGTTATTTACTGGTATTTCCTGTGCAGCGTATCCTATATATGAGAAAAGCAGTGTGGAAGCAGGAGAAGCTGTCAGACTGAAGTTGCCGTTTACATCTGTTACCGACCCGTTAGTGGTTCCCTTTTCCTGGATTGTGACACCAATTAAAGGAGATCCATCTGATGCGTCAGTTACTTTACCTGAAATCTTGATGGCCTGAGCTTGTATTGCTCCGGAAAGAAAGATCCCAAGGAAAAGCAAATAGAGCGTCGTTAAAATTTGTTTTTTCATAGATCGTAATGTTTAAATATTAGGATAGTTTACTGTAAAGAATTTATTAGAAGATCCGTTTTAAGTTTTGTATCGTACAAATATATTAAAGAAAAATCATCTCCAACTAATCGAAAGCATTAATTTTCAATTGGTTAACATAAAGTTCCGCAAACGATTGAAATGCTTGTTTCATGTGTATTTTGCCTGATCAATTTTTTAATTTGTAATGTTTTTTTTTGTTTTCGTAACAGAAAAAGTTCTTAAAAGGAGCAGTTTTATAGCTGGATCAGAAGGAGTAATTATTAATATCTCATTTTTATAATTACAGCTCAGTAACAATTTAAAAGGTAAAATGTTCTTAAAAAATCAGTATGATAAATTAAAATATATTCACAGCGAAATCTCTTTATTTATTGCAAATCTCTTCTTTACGGTGGCGTTACTTAAAATCTGGTTTGTTAATTATTGGTTTTTTGTGAAAGTCATAATATTTCGCTATATTTCGGGAAGAGGGACAAAATGAGCATATAAGGAAATGTACAAAGGTCAGGTTACCATAAAAGACATAGCAAAAGAACTTGGTATATCGCCGTCAACGGTATCAAAAGCGTTGAAAGGTCATCCCGACATAAGTCCTCTGACAAAGAAGGCTGTACGAGACCTTGTTGAAAAATGGAATTATAAACCCGACCCTATAGCTCTCAGTCTTAAAAGCGGACTTACCAAAACAATAGGGGTGATTGTCCCTGAGATAGTTCATTATTTCTTTTCTACAGTAATCAGTGGTATTGAGGATCTGGCATATGATTCTGGATATCATGTAATGTTCTGCCAATCGAACGAATCATATGAAAGGGAAGTTAAAGCTGTTGCTACTTTGCTTTCGAGCCGGGTTGATGGGATACTGGTATCTGTTACAAAAGTTACGAAGGATTTCAGACATTTCAGGAAGATTCAGGAAAATGGAATCCCGTTGGTTTTTTTCGACAGGATATGCAACGAGCTGGATACTGACAGGGTAGTAGTGGATGATGAAGTTGGTGCATTTGATGCGGTAAAACATTTGATTTCTACCGGCTGTAAAAATATTGTTCATTTGTCGGGGCCACAAAATCTTCAGATCGGGAAGAGCAGAAAAGACGGATATGTGAGAGCTCTGAAATACTTTGACCAACCGGTTGAGGATGAAAACATAATCAGATGCGATACAATGGAAGAGGCGAGCATAGTTGTCCCGGCATTAATGAAACGGAAAAAAAGACCCGACGGAATTTTTGCTGTAAATGACCTTACCGCTGTGGAGGCAATGAAAATGATTAAAGAGTGTGGTTTCAATGTTCCTGAAGATGTTTCAGTAGTTGGTTTTACTAGCGGTATGATCTCCGATATAACCTGCCCGACATTATCGTCAGTTGAGCAACATGGATACCTGATAGGAAGGGAAGCGGTTAAGCTACTTATCGATCGGCTTGAAAAGAAACATGATCTCCCATCGCAGACAATTGTTATCAAGACAGAAATGGTAGTTAAGGGATCCACCAGGAGTGTTAAGGATACAAAATAATCCTTTGGAGTGGATTTTAACAAAAATCAAAAAAAGGCAATTATCATCTTTGATAAACAAAAAAATCTTTATTTTTGGCTGGCCTGAAAAATGATAATGAATTCTAATTTTTATCTAAAACCATACAGATATGAACGTTCCGGGAAATTTACTGTACACAAAAGACCACGAGTGGCTTCGGATTGAAGGAAACACCGGTTATGTGGGAGTAACTGATTTTGCTCAGGGTGAGTTAGGCGATATAGTTTTTATTGAGATCGAAACCGTTGGTGAAACACTTGCAAAGGAAGAAGTGTTCGGCACTATCGAAGCTGTAAAAACAGTCTCTGACATGTTCATGCCGGTAAGTGGTGAGATCCTTGAATTAAATCCAGCACTTGAGGAATCTCCCGATGTGGTTAATAAAGATCCCTATGGAAAAGGATGGATGGTAAAGATCAGGATAACGAATCCTACAGAGACTTCAAGTCTTCTGACGCCTGATCAATATAAGGCAATCTTATAACGTTTTTTTGACTTCGAATTCCTGGTACCCTTCAACTATATCACCTTCTTTTATGTCGTTGAAATTATGGATGTTAAGACCACATTCATAACCTCCTACCACTTCTTTCACGTCATCCTTAAATCGTTTGAGCGATCCAAGCTCTCCCGTATAGATTACTATTCCATCACGGATTATCCTAACCCTGGTATTCCTGGTAATCTTTCCTTCCTTCACATAACAGCCGGCAACAGTTCCAACTTTAGTAACCTTGAATATCTCACGTATTTCAAGAGTAGCTACAATCTCTTCTCTTACTTCCGGCATCAACATACCTTCCATTGCAGACCTGATTTCCTCAATTGCATTATAGATAATTGAATAGAGGCGTACATCAATCTCCTCTTTTTCAGCAAGTTTCCTGGCGCTTAAAGATGGTCTTACCTGGAATCCGACTATGATTGCATTGGAAGCAGCTGCAAGAAGAACATCCGATTCGGAGATCTGGCCGACGGCCTTATGAATAATGTTGAGCTGTATCTCGGGAGTCGAAAGTTTGATGAGTGAGTCGCTCAAAGCTTCAACCGAACCATCGACATCACCTTTAACTATAATGTTGAGCTCCTGGAAATTACCGATTGCAATTCTTCGTCCGATTTCGTCAAGCGTAATATGTTTCTGTGTGCGAAGACCCTGTTCCCTTTGAAGCTGGGCTCTTTTTGTTGCTATGTCTTTGGCCTCACGGTCGCTTTCCATAATATTGAACTTGTCACCAGCCTGTGGCGCACCATTTAATCCCAGGATCAGAGTAGGGGTGGCGGGGCCGACCACATCAACCTTGTAACCTCTTTCGTTGTACATGGCTTTGATATGTCCGAAGCAGCTTCCGGCAAGCATAATATCTCCAATCCTGAGAGTTCCTGCTTTAACGAGCACAGTAGCCGTAAATCCTCTTCCCTTGTCGAGTGATGATTCAATAACAGTTCCGATAGCCGGTTTATCAGGATTGGCTTTTAAATCGAGCATCTCTGCTTCGAGAAGGATCTTGTCAAGCAGAACATCAATATTGAGTCCGCTTTTGGCAGAAATTTCCTGCGACTGATACTTACCACCCCAATCTTCAACGAGGTAATTCATTGCTGCAAGAGCCTCTTTTATTTTATCGGGATTAGCAGTGGGCTTATCAATTTTGTTGATAGCGAAAATTATCGGGACCCCCGCTGCTGAGGCATGATTAATAGCCTCTTTTGTCTGAGGCATTACGCCGTCATCAGCTGCAACCACAATAATTGCTATATCGGTAATTTGTGCTCCACGGGCACGCATGGCGGTAAATGCTTCGTGACCAGGTGTATCGAGGAATGTTATCTGCCTTCCATCTTCAAGTATAACACCATAAGCACCGATATGCTGGGTAATTCCTCCGGCTTCACCTGCAATAACATTGGTATTTCGTATATAGTCAAGAAGTTTTGTCTTACCATGGTCAACATGACCCATGACGGTCACAATAGGAGGCCGTGGTTTCAGATCCTCTTCCTCATCCACTTCTTCTCGTACGGCTTCCTGTAATTCTGCGCTTACAAATTCTACCTTGAAACCGAATTCATCAGCGAGCAGTGCCATAGTTTCAGCATCAAGACGCTGATTAATGGAGACAAACAGGCCCAGATTCATGCAGGTGGAAATGATATCAGTGACGGGGACAGCCATCATCGAAGCGAGCTCATTAACTGATACGAATTCCGTAACTTTCAGAATATTTTTATCGAGTTCCTGCTGGTCTACAACCTCCTGATGTTTCTGACTTATAGCTTCCCTTTTTTCCCTGCGGTATCTTGAACCTTTTGATTTACCCTTTGTGGTGAGTCTTGCCAGAGTCTCTTTTATCTGTTTCTGAACCTCTTCTTCATTCACCTCAGCACGTACAGGTCTTTTTTTAATAACCTTCTTGCTGACGGACTTATCTTTCTTATCGGTAGTAATCGGTTTTACAACAGGTATACCTTCCTTTTCTTTCAGTATCCTTTTCCTTCTTTTCTTTCTCCTGAAATCAGATTCTCCACTTACTCTGACAGGCTGGAAAGGGGTAGCCTTCTTTTTCTCTTCAATGGGAAGGTCTATTTTCCCAACAACTCTAGGACCAACAAGCTTTTTAAAATCAGTTTTATAAAGAGCAACAATATCTTCTTCAGTGTCAGGGATTATTGTTTCATCGATTATTTCTTCAATCTGTATCTCGTCGATTACCGGTTCAGCGACTGGTTCTTCAATAATTCCAGGCTCTTGTTTTACGGCAGCTTTTGTTTCAGCCTCAATTGGAACCTCCTTTTCTTTATGTTTCTCTTTCGCAGGAGTTTTTGGTTTCTCTTTTGGTTCCTCTTTTTTTGTTGGCTTGGTGTCTTTAGCAATAGTATCGAGATCTATCTTTCCTACGATGCGAAGATCTATATTAGACTTGGTTTTCTTTTCTTCAACCGGAGAAACTAACTCCGGTGTTTCCACAACAGGAGCGGGTTTTTTCTTTTCTGTCTTTTCCGGTTCAACCGCAGTCGCAGCAGGTTTATGTTCCGGTTCTTCCTTATGAGGAATAGCTTTTTCTACTTTTGGTTTTAAAGTCTTTTCAAGATCAATTTTACCAACAAGTTTTACTTCAGGTTTTTTGATTTCAGTTTTGATGTCTACAGTACTCTTGACTCCAGAAGAATCTTTAACAAGTACATCATCATCCCTTTCGGATTCTTCTGCATCAGTTTTCTCTGAAAAATCACCTATTGATACAGTTTCTTTTTTTCTGTGCAGATCCTTCAGGATGAGTTTTTCAGATTCCTTTTTTACGCTGATATCTGTACTGTATTCTTTTACAAGCAAAATATAAGCTTCATGCGGAAGTTTAGTATTTGGGTTGGGATCAAGATCAAACCCTTTCTTGTGCAGGAATTCCACAATTGTGGATATTCCCACGTTGAATTCGCGGGCTGCTTTGCTTAATCTTGTAACCTTAATATCCTCTGTCATAAATATGCCTTGCCTTTATTAAAACTTCAAAAACCCCTGATTGTGAATAGTTTATATTTATTATTCAAATTCGGCCCTGAGAATGTTAACCACCTCTTTAACTGTCTCTTCTTCAAGATCAGTTCTCTTTACAAGGTCGCTGATCGATAGATTAAGAACGCTTCGTGCTGTATCACAACCTATTGCCTTGAGCTCTTCAATTATCCAATCTTCAATTTCATCTTCAAATTCCTCAAGATTGACATCCTCTTCGTCTTCTCCACCCGGCTCTCTGTAAACGTCGATCTCATATCCGGTTAGCTGGCTTGCAAGTTTAATGTTCAGACCACCTTTCCCGATTGCCAGAGATACCTCGTTGGGTTTCAGATAGATTTCTGCCCTTTTTGTCTCTTCAACAAGTTTAATTGAGGTGATTTTTGCGGGACTGAGAGCTCTTTGTATAAAAAGCTGATTGTTGGAAGTATAGTTTATTACATCTATGTTTTCATTCCGTAATTCTCTTACTATACCATGTATCCTTGAGCCTTTCATCCCAACACAGGCCCCAACCGGATCAATTCTCTCATCATAAGACTCAACTGCAACTTTGGCTCGCTCGCCAGGAACCCTTACAATGTTTTTGATAGTAATCAAACCATCAAATATTTCGGGTACTTCAAGTTCAAATAATCTTTCAAGGAAGACTGGTGAGGTGCGGCTAAGGATAATGAACGGAGTATTATTCCTCATTTCAACTTTAATAACTACTGCTCTGATCGAATCTCCTTTACGGAAATGATCGGATGGGATCTGTTCACTTTTAGGAAGAATAAGTTCATTGCCATCATCATCGAGAACGAGGATTTCTCTCTTCCATACCTGATAAACTTCGCCTGTAACTATTTCACCTATCCTGTCTTTGTACTTGATATAGATATTATTTTTCTCAAGATCGAGAATACGAGCAGTAAGGTTTTGTCTTAAGGATAAAATTGCTCTCCTGCCAAAGTCAAGAAATTTGACCTCATCAGATACCTCTTCACCTACTTCATAATCTCCATCAATCTCTTTTGCCTTTGAAAGTGGGATCTGAATTACAGGATCAGTAAGTTCCTTGTCATCTACAACAACCCTGTTCCTCCAAATTTCAAAGTCGCCTTTATCGATATTGACAATAATGTCGAAATTATCAGCTGAACCATATTTTTTTGCAAGCATGCTTCTGAACACATCTTCAAGAACGCTCATCATTGTGGGTCTGTCAATATTCTTCAGCTCCTTGAATTCAGAAAAAGTGTCGATTAAATTAACATTTTCCATCTGGTGTAAACCTCTTTTTATTATTTAATTGTCAAAATAACTCTTGTCGATTTTATTTGTTCGAAATTGAACGACATATCCTTCAATTCTATTGCTCTTCCCTTTGTTTTTTTTTCAGTTTCAAGCTCAAATCCACCTCGGGTAATATTTTTAAGCTTTCCTGTATATTTTGATCCTTCATTATCAACAACTTCAACTTTTTTACCTTCGTTTTTGAGATACTGTTCTATAACTCCAAACGGAATGTCGAGACCGGGTGATGAGACCTGTAATTCAAAATCTTCTTTATCGCGGTCGAGTCCATTTTCAATATGCCGGTGTATAGCTGCACATTCATCAATCGTTATCCCTTCATTTTTATCGGCCAGTACTATAATCCTGTTAGCATTACTGATTTTTACAGTAACAAGAAAAAGTCCGGTTCCCTTTATGAACTCCTCAACCAATCCCTGTATTTTCTGTTTTTCTATCATTTTTCAAAAACCGGGAACAAAATAGGGGACTCTGGTCCCCTAGCTCAAATTCTCCTCAATTCAATGGCAAAGGTACATATTTATATTAAATCACCAAAATTATTGGTATTAAATATTGAAGTATTATGCTTGTGGCTCAAATATGTAGCTTGAAAACCGGTAAAGATTCAGATCTTTGCAATCGATTTAAAAGCAACTTAAAATAAAATAATATTTTCAGTGAAGACTGTGAAACAGGCGGATATATATGACAAAAATGAGAAACTGATTCTTGAGGATTGTACCTTATGTCCAAGAGAATGCAGAATCGACAGATTTGAAGGGGGAACAGGATACTGCGGTACTGATGCCGGACTGAATATCGCGTCGGTGTGTATACATAGGGGAGAGGAACCTGTTATAAGCGGAAAAGAAGGCATTTGTAATATCTTCTTTGCAGGTTGCAATCTTCACTGCCTCTATTGTCAGAACCATGAAATCAGCCAGGAGAGAACGGTAATCAGCAAAGCAGGTACCGATCTTGATGAGGTTCTCGATCGGGTTGTGAAGATACTTTCAGAAGGCGTACCTGCTGTCGGTTTCGTATCTCCCTCGCATGTTGTACCTCAGGTAAAAGCAATTATAAGAGGATTGAATTCGCGTGGCTATAAACCAGTAACTGTATACAATACAAATGGTTATGATAAGCTGGAAACTATCCGCAGTCTTTCAGGAATGATCGATGTGTATCTTCCCGATTATAAATATGTTACAAAAGAAATTGCAGCTTCATACTCTGACGCTTTTGATTACCCGGAAGTAGCCCTGAGAGCAATTAAAGAGATGTATTATCAAAAAGGATCATCACTTGCAATTGATGATAATGGCAGGGCTGAAAACGGATTGCTTATCCGGCATCTCATATTGCCAGGCCATGCTGAAGAGAGTAAAAAAGTTTTAAGGACACTTGCTGAAGAATTATCTCCCGGTATTCATATCTCGCTCATGTCGCAATATCATCCGACACCTGGTGTAAAAAATCACCCACTGCTGCACAGGTCGTTGTATGAAGAGGAATATGACGAAGTCGTTAAAGAAATGGAGGATCTTGGTTTCAGGAACGGCTGGGTTCAGGATGTGAACAGCAACCAGAATTACAGACCGGATTTCAGTAAGGAGAATCCGTTTGAATGAGTTGTATGTAAAACTAATTCCTAATTTTGTAGTCTAAATTTCCCCAGGTGGTTTATCTTACTAACAAGCGAAAAATAATTAATGATCCTGTTTATGGCTTTATAAGCATTCCTGGAGATTTTGTCTTTGACCTCATCGAGCATCCGTGGTTTCAGAGACTAAGGAATATAAAACAGCTTGGACTAACCAGCTTTGTTTATCCGGGTGCAAATCACAGCAGATTTCAGCATGGCCTTGGAGCGATGCACCTGATGAACATGGCCATAGCCACTCTCAGAAGCAAGGGAGTTTTAATTTCACCTGAAGAAGAGGAAGCCACTCTGATTGCTATACTTTTACATGATGCCGGACATGGTCCCTTTTCTCATGCACTTGAAAATTCGATTATCAACGGCATAACTCATGAAGATCTTTCGCTTCTTCTGATGAAAAAGCTGAATGAAAAATATGCAGGCAAACTTGATCTGGCAATTGAAATCTTTACAGGAACTTACTCAAGGAAATTTTTTCATGAGCTTATTTCCGGTCAGATGGATATGGACAGACTTGATTATCTCAGAAGGGATAGTTTTTTCACAGGTGTAATAGAAGGATCAGTCGGATCGGAGAGGATAATAAGGATGCTCAATGTTGTTGATGATAGTCTGGTAGTAGATGAAAAGGGGATCTATTCACTTGAAAAATTTCTTATTGCGCGACGTCTGATGTACTGGCAGGTTTATATGCATAAAACAGTACTCTCTTCCGAAAGCCTCCTGGTAAATATTCTTAAACGGGCGAAAGAAATAGCTAATGAAGGCTATGAATTATTTACTACTCCTGCTCTCAGATTTTTTCTCTACAATAATATTGGAAAGTCAGATCTTACGGATGAGGGAAAATTCACTCCGGGAATGATTGCTACGAATTTTACCAGGCTCGATGACTCGGATATTCTTGTCTCAGCCAAATACTGGACTGATCATTCTGATAAGGTACTCTCTGATTTATCCGGTAGACTGATGAGAAGGGATCTTTTTGCCATCGAACTTCAGAATGATCCATTTGAGGTTAAAAGAGTAAATGAACTTGCTCTCAGGGCTGAAAAAATTATTAATATTGATAAAGGGTTAGAGCAATATTATGTTTTTACAAACAGCATTTCAAATCTGACCTATACTCCCGATGCTCCTGTAGTTAAAATTCTTCTTAAGAATGGGAAAACGGCTGATATCTCGACCGTTTCAGATATGTTTGACCATAGGTTTCTCTCCGAGAGAATAACTAAATACTTTCTGTGTTATCCAAAAGAATGCCGATAATCTAATTTATAATAATATGGAATTTACTGCTGCAACAATTGCGGGTTTTCTAAAAGGCGAGATCGAAGGCAACCCCGATATTAAAGTAAATACAATAGCCAAAATTGAAGAAGGAATTGAAGGAGCTCTCTCTTTCCTTGCCAATCCGAAGTATGAACATTATATATATGAAACAAAATCTTCTGTCGTTCTTGTAAATAGAAGTTTTGTTCCTTCGGCTTCCATAGGAGCTACCCTTATCAGAGTGGAAAATTCATATGAGGCATTTGCCTCCCTTCTGAGGCTTGTTGATCAGGCCAGGCCACGAAAGAAAGGAATACACCCTGCTGCAATTATTGAAACTTCGGCCAAAGTCGGTTCAGACGTGTTCATAGGCCCATATGCTTATATTGGAGAGAACTGCGTTATTGGCGATGGCTGTTCGATATATCCTCATGTCTATATCGGTGACAATACCAGGCTGGGGAATAGTTGTACTCTTAACCCAGGTGTAAAGATTTATCATGATTGCCTTTTGGGAGAAGGTTGTATTATCCATGCCGGATCTGTAATCGGTAGCGACGGATTTGGATTTGCACCCCAGTCAGACAATGAGTTTATGAAGATCCCGCAACTGGGAAATGTTGTTCTGGAGGACCATGTCGAAATTGGTGCCAATGTAACAATTGACCGGGCTACAATGGGTTCAACAATAATCAGGAAAGGAGTAAAACTTGATAATCTTATACAGATCGGCCATAATGTTGAGATCGGAGAGAATACAGTAATGGCAGCTCAGACAGGAATCTCGGGATCAACCAAAATAGGTAAGAACTGTATGTTTGGAGGACAAGTTGGTCTTGCCGGGCACTTAAAAATTGCAGACGGAACAAAAATAGGTGCACAGGGAGGAATACTTGGAGATGTAAAAGAGGAAAACACTGTGATATTAGGATCACCTGCCATAGAGCTGAAACAATACCTCCGGTCTACGGTGGTTTTTAAAAAACTTCCTGAGATGAAGGTAAAGATTGAATCACTGGAAAAAGAGATAGAGTCTCTCAAAAAGAAGTAGTTTTGCCCTGAATCGGAAATGAACCAGCTGTAATAAATTAAGTTAAGTGACAATTTTTTGGATTGTTCGAATTTTTTTTATTTTTTTTGTACCCGATTTTAATTTAATAATTAACGTTGATGAGTGAAAAACAAAGGACACTTGCAAGAGAAATTAGCCTCACCGGAAAAGGTCTTCATACGGGAAATGATGTAACGATCACGTTCAAACCTGCTCCGGCAAATCATGGTTATAAATTCTGCCGGGTGGATCTTCCCGGAAAACCTTTAATTGATGCTCTCGCTGAAAATGTAACAGACACCTCCAGAGGAACTACTCTCTTTCAAAATAATGCTTCCGTATCTACTATTGAACATGTAATGGCGGCATTTAATGGTCTTAGGGTTGATAATGCGCTTATAGAACTAAATGCACCAGAGGCTCCTATAATGGGTGGATCTGCCTGGAAGTTTGTTGAAGCTATTAAGGAAGCAGGTATCGTTGATCAGAAAGAAGACAGAAACTACTTTATTGTAAAACAGAAGATTACGTTCTCTGATGAAGAACATGGTGTCGATCTGATAGTATATCCCGACGATCATTTCAGCGTAAATGTCCTTATTGATTATAATTCCAAAATTCTGGGAAACCAGTATTCAATCCTTGATTCAATTGATGACTTTGAGGAGAAGATATGCAGAAGCCGCACATTTGTGTTTTTTCATGAGCTTGAGCCTCTATATAATAAAGGACTTATAAAAGGTGGGGATCTTGACAACGCTATTGTGATACTGGAAAAAGAGGTTGAACAGTCTGAAATAGACAGAATTGCAAAACTCTTCAACAGACCCGGAATCAATACTCATACAGCAGGCATCCTGAATAATACGGAATTAAGATACCCGAATGAACCTGCACGACATAAACTCCTTGATATAATGGGCGATATGGCTCTGGTTGGTCACCCTATAAGGGGAAAAATTGTAGCAACCCGACCGGGTCATTATGCCAATACCAGACTGGCTAAAATCATCCGGCAGGAAATGAAAAAATCACTGTCGAAACGCGATATTCCTGTATATGATCCTTCACAGCCTGCTATTTTAAATATTGATGAGATTAAAAAAAGACTGCCACACAGATTCCCATTCTTACTTGTTGATAAGATAATAGCTCTTGATGAATCCTCAATTGTGGGTATAAAGAATGTTACGTATAACGAAGCATTCTTTCAGGGTCACTTTCCGGATGAGCCCGTTATGCCAGGGGTACTGCTTGTTGAGGCACTCGCCCAAACAGGAGGTCTGCTGGTTTTGAATTCGGTTAAGGATCCTGCGAAATATTCAACTTATTTTCTTAAGATCGACAAGCTTAAGTTCAAGCAAAAAGTAATTCCCGGAGATACCGTAATACTTAAAATGGAATATGCTGATGTTATGAGAAGAGGTATAGCTACAATGTTTGGTCAGGCATTTGTAGGAGGCAAACTGGTATTGGAGGGTGAAATGACTGCACAAGTAGTAAAAAACAAATAATAAATTTAATGATCTCAAATTTAGCTTTTGTACATCCTGAAGCAAAAATCGGCAAAGATGTTATTATTGAACCCTTTTCATATATAGCTGGCAATGTTATTATAGGAGAAGGTACATGGATTGGCCCCAATGCAACTATTCTGGATGGAGCCAGAATCGGGAAGAATTGCAGAATATTTCCATCTTCTGTAGTTTCTGGTATGGCTCAGGACCTGAAATTCCGTGGAGAGGAATCGACTGCGGAACTTGGAGACAATACAACTGTGAGGGAATGTGCTACGGTGAACAGGGGTACCGCTGCAGTAGGCAGAACAATTGTGGGAGACAACTGCCTTCTCATGGCATATTCTCATGTAGGACACGACTGCGCTTTAAAAAATAATGTAATCATAGGAAATTCGACAGCCCTGGCTGGTGAAGTTGATGTCGATGACTTTGCTATCCTGAGCGCTGGTACCATGGTTCACCAGTTCAGCCATATCGGAGCTCATGTAATGATTGGAGGAGGCGCTAAGGTAAGGATAGATGTTCCTCCTTTCATAAAAGCTGACCGTGACCCACTTTCTTTCCTTGGCTTAAATACTGTTGGTCTGACCAGGAGAGGATTCGAAAAGGAACGAATTGACGAGATTCATGAAATATACAGGGCTATTTATCTGAAAGGAATGAATATTTCGCAATCCCTGGATTTTGTGGAAAAGGAATTTAAACCCTCACCCGACAGGGATTATATTTTGGGATTTATAAGAAAATCTGAAAGAGGAATTATAAGGGCAAGGTAATTTCACATATTACTGCTCTTTCCAGCCCTGTGCAGTGATCTCAACTTCCGAGCCATCATCACCTGCTATATAATTTCCGGAACCGTTTGATGTCATATGGCCAATTACCTTTACTGAGTTTATCGATTTGATTTTCTCAATCATCTCAAGAGGTATAGTGAAAAGCATTTCATAGTCCTCTCCACCGTTCAGAGCCGGTACTATGGGGTCGATATTGAATTCTTCCGCCAGCCTTGTGGTTTCATAATCTATCGGAACTCTACTGTAGAAGATCCTGCAACCTGTGCCTGACAATCTGCATATATGTAGCAAATCGGAAGCCAATCCATCCGTAACATCAATCATTGAGGTAGGTCTGATCTCTTCTTTTTTAAGTTCAGCCAGAGTCGAAACAGGAATTTCAGGTTTAAGCTGTCTTCCTATCACATATTCATAACCTGCCAGATCGGGTTGAGTAACTTTCTCTTTTACAAAAAGCTTTCTCTCGCGTTCAAGAAGCTGAAGACCCATGAATGCAGCTCCGAAATCACCGGTCACACAAATCAGATCATTCGCTCTCGCACCATTTCTTCTTACAAGACTATTTTTCTCTGCAACTCCAACAGCTGTGACCCCGATTGTCATTCCGGTAAGTGAGCTGGTGATATCGCCTCCGACCAGATCGACCTGATACTTTTCGCAGGCCAGTGAAATTCCTTCGTAGAAATCTTCAACCTGTTCAAGGTTAAATTTTGAGCTTAGACCAAGAGCAATCATTACCTGTTCCGGGGTCCCGTTCATTGCATAAATATCTGATATTGCCCTTATAACGGCCTTATATCCAAGATGTCTGAGAGGTGTATAAATCAGGTTGAAGTGTATCCCTTCCAGTAGCAGGTCGGTCGTTACCAATGTCAGGTTCTTGCCCGAATCAATAACAGCCGAATCATCTCCAATGCCAATTATGGTAGATTTATTGCTTTTTTTTACATCACTGGTCAGATGGTTTATCAACCCAAATTTTCCGAAATCATTAATTGAATTTTTATTTTCAGTTTTGTCCATGTTCTGTTGTTTTCCCTTTGTGATACTTTGTGTTTTCCTTAGTGTTCCTTTGTGGTAAAATAAGAAGTTTTTCTACCACAAAGGTACACAAAGGTTTGCACTAAGGTTCTCAAAGGAGGTTCCGCCAGTTCTGATTATTTGCTTACAATATCTCTTCCGAATGGCGACAATGCAATTGCAGTAAGTTTAAAATGCTGGAGACCAAAAGGGATCCCAATAATGGTAATACACAGAATTAGTCCGAATATAGCATGGGTGATTGCAATCCATATACCTCCTGTCAGGAGCCAGATTATGTTCATTAGAATATAAAGACAACCCGAAGCTCTTGAATGAACAACCGTATCACGTCCGAATGGCCATAATGAGAGCGAGGCCATCTTAAGCGTCTGAATACCAAAAGGGATACCAACTATTGTAATCATCAGTATTATACTGCCAATGAGGTATTCAATCGCTATGATTAAACCTCCGAATATTAACCAGATAAGATTTCCCAGAAAATTCATAAAGAGTGATTATTGATTTATTCAAGGACTATAGTTTTGTCTTTCGGATACTTCACAGAGTATGTCAGAGCTATCTGTCTGGTCTCCTGTTGTTTTATCTCAAGATCCCATTTGATCTCACCTGTCTGCGGGTTAAGTCTGCCGCCCGATAATTCAATTGCATCAACACTGATACTGCTGTTTGATGACACAGGAATCTGATCGTTCAAAGTTATATTCACAGTATTTGATTTATTATTTCTTATTGTAATAAGATAGGAATAGGTATCTGTCCTGTTTGAACCTATTACTTTTCTGCTCGTGAAATCTTTCCGTTTCTCTCTTTTTACAAGAATACTGTTGTCTGTCCCGAGGGAGATTGTAAGAGTATCCTTCAGTTGGTTAACATTGAGGGTGGATTTTCCAACAAATGAATTCTCGAAATATAGGGTGGCTTCACCTGTCTGGAGACTTAATTTTGCCCAATCGCTGATATTTGCTGTAAGATAAGCGAGCTGCGACAACTTTGGCAATGTAACATACTTATATTCGGCAGGGGTTGTAATTCTTTGGATTTCAACAGTCTGTACTTTTCCATCTGATCGAATCGTGTATGGAACCGCAATATCAAATGTTATTGTTGTTTCTCCAACCTGTTTCTCAACTATGACGGGAGCTGCTTCCATAACCTTATCACTTTCTACCATTTCCTTCATCACCGGAGCATCACTTCGTTTAGCTAATGCTGAAGTCCCTCTTATCATAATCCTTGGCTGATTATAATAAAAATCAACAAACCACGGATTCAGTATCGGAACATCACCTGCCACCCAGGGAGTAGCATTGGAAAAACTGAGTTTGACATCTTTCCATTCAACACCCGAATTCTGAAAGACATTTGCCTTATAAAATATCGCTACGGGATTTTTAATGTCATCAACTCTGATGTCATAAGAAGGATACCATCCTGCATTTGAAACAACGTAACTGAAAGTGAGTTTTCCGGCGATCTGTTTGTCAGCTGAAACAGTAACAAGAATCTCTCCTGAGGGAAGTTGTTGTTTCCCAAGTTTCCCGGTCAACTGTTGCTGAAGTGCAGCTATCTCTTTATTGTAATCTTTAATCAGCCTCTGTTTCTTTAATCTAGTTACTGCGATCTGGTCCATGTTGTTGGTATACAGATCCATGACATTCTTTAACTGTTCAAGAGAGAATGTTGTTTCTTTAATCAGGATAGCTCTGTTTGCAATAAGGAAATCCTCTTTTTCCTGTAAGCTGCTTAAAGCAACAGTTTCATCTTCAACTTTGATCTGAAGAGTTTCAATCTGACTCCTGATACTTTTTACTTCGGGAGAATCTTCAAGATTCTGCAGGTAGTTATTCTGCTGATTTACGGAGAGGATTGTAAATTCTCCAAAGCCTTTAACCTGGATGCTTTGAGCATCGATGTAGGGTGAAAGACCTGAAAGCTTAAGAATGCTTTTCCCAGGTAAAAGTGAAACAGTTGTCTCGTGAACAATCTGTGCTCTGTCAGGGAAGACTGTAACATGCTTAATGTCAGCCTTTATCTCCTTCTCGGTTTGGGCAGTAGCTCCAGTGACCATTATAAGGAGAATTATTGATACGAATATTGATCTTTTCATTTCTATCTTGAATATTTGTACTCTAAAGTTAAGTTTTTTTAAAATAGAAATTCTGTTTCCCGCAGATTACGCAGATTTACGCTGCTCATGTCTATTTTATCTGCACCGGCGAAATCAGCGGGAAATTAGAACATTTGAAAACGGATTCTGTAATGTCTGCATCAAAGCCTTATGAGATGGGCCTTTTCGTCCTTTGCTCATTTCGACCGAATTCTTTAAATTATGTTAAATATCTCTTTTTCTGCTTGAGATCGGTTAATTGGTCTACCTTTGGTAAAATTTAAAAACTCAAAATGAAGGGACTAAGAATTGGGAATCTTGCAATAGCAGTCCCAATTATTCAGGGTGGGATGGGAGTTGGGATATCTCTTTCAGGTCTTGCTTCTGCCGTCGCAAATGAAGGTGGAGTAGGTGTAATATCCAGCGCAGGACTAGGACTTTTATACAAAGATTTTTCATCTGATTTTCTCGAAGCCAGCATATATGGACTAAAAGAAGAGATACGCAAGACACGCGAAAAAACTCTGGGGGTAATCGGAGTCAATGTGATGGTTGCAATGACCAACTTCACCGATATGATAAAAACTGCTATCTCTGAAAAGGTTGATTTGATTACTGCCGGTGCAGGGCTCCCTCTTGATCTTCCCTCTTTTCTGAAAAAGGATAGTACTACTAAACTGATCCCTATTGTATCATCAGCACGGGCAACCAAAATAATTTGCGAAAAGTGGAAAGCTAATTACGATTATCTTCCTGATGCCATAATTGTAGAAGGTCCGAAAGCAGGTGGACATCTGGGCTTTAAAGAAGAGCAGATCTTCGATAACGATTATTCTCTTGAAAAACTTGTTCCTGAGATTGTAAATGAATTGAAAGTATTTGAAGATAAATATGGTACAAAAATCCCTCTTATAGCTGCCGGAGGAATTTATACGGGTGAAGACATTCATAAGGTACTCAATCTTGGAGCTTCAGGCGTACAAATGGGTACACGTTTTGTAACAACTGATGAATGTGATGCATCTAATGCTTTCAAGCAGGCATATATTGATGCCGAAAGTTCAGATATTGAAATTATTAAGAGCCCGGTTGGTATGCCAGGACGTGCAATTCTCAGCAACTTCATAACAAAGGTAAGGGAAGGTAAAAAACAACCTAAAGTCTGTCCTTTCAAATGTATCAAGACATGTGATATTTCAAAAAGTCCATACTGCATAATAATCGCTCTGATTAATGCATTGAAGGGCAACTTTGAAAATGGGTATGCATTTGCCGGAGCCAATGCTTTCAGGGCAACTAAAATTTCTTCCGTAAAAGAAATCTTCCAATCCATTCTAAAGGAATATAAAGAGAGCAAATAAATCGTTTCGCGTACTTTTACGGATTTTATTTCTCCTTTTTTCCCTTTCCATTCTTCCTTTCTCCCATTCTCCTCTTCTCCATTCTTTTCATCTCTGGATCTCTTCTGCCCCCTCAGACAGATTTTATGAGTGATTTCTTCATCTTGTCCTTTTTTTTTATATTTTTGTATGTTTATTTAGATTAAATACAATTAAGGCATTATTATTGTAATTACTTATTTAGTGGATTAAATAGATTAAGTCGCTCGAAAATCAATGGGGGAATATTCATAGAAACTATCATTTATCTGTTTTAATAAGGAGAGTTGATAATTAATAAAATGGAAAAAGATCAGGATAAAATAATAAGCGATGTAACAACAGGTGAATACAAATACGGATTCTATTCTGATATTGAGATGGACCGTATTCCGAAAGGATTGAGCGAGGAGGTTGTCAGACTCATTTCCTCAAAGAAAAATGAACCCGACTGGTTGCTCGAATTTCGCCTGAAATCGTACCGGCACTGGCTGACAATGAAAATGCCGACATGGCCAAATCTGAAAATAGCTCCGATAAATTATCAGGATATTATTTTCTACGCAGCTCCGAAGGAAAGGAAAAATCTTACCAGTATAGACGATATTGATCCCGAACTTAAAAAAACTTTTGACAAACTGGGGATACCTCTCGAGGAGCAGAAACATCTTTCAGGTGTGGCAGTTGATGCCGTTATTGACAGTGTTTCAGTCAAGACTACTTTTAAGGAAACTCTCGCTGAAATGGGTATAATCTTCTGTTCATTCAGTGATGCCGTCAGGGAGTATCCCGACCTGGTAAAAAGATATATGGGTTCTGTGGTACCCTATACTGATAACTTTTTTGCCACATTAAACTCAGCCGTGTTTAGTGACGGTTCATTCTGCTATATACCAAAAGGTGTAAGATGCCCGATGGAACTTTCAACTTATTTCAGGATCAACTCCGCAAACACAGGTCAGTTCGAGCGTACGCTTCTGATTGCAGATGAAGAGAGCTACGTAAGTTACCTTGAAGGATGTACTGCCCCTTCACGGGATGAGAACCAGCTTCATGCGGCAATTGTGGAGATAGTTGCTGAAAAAAATGCAGAAGTGAAATATTCTACTGTACAGAACTGGTATCCCGGCGACAAAGAAGGAAAAGGAGGCGTTTACAATTTTGTGACAAAAAGAGGGATGTGCAAGGGAGAGAACTCAAAAATATCCTGGACCCAGATTGAAACCGGTTCTGCAATTACATGGAAATACCCGTCGTGTATTTTACGCGGTGATAATTCAACAGGCGAATTTTATTCTGTTGCCGTCACAAACAATTATCAGCAGGCTGATACTGGAACAAAAATGACTCATATAGGGAAAAACACAAAAAGCACAATTGTATCTAAGGGAATCTCTGCCGGGCATGGCCAGAACAGTTACAGGGGCCTTGTCAAAGTTTTAAAGAATGCCTCAAATGCCAGGAATTATTCCCAATGTGATTCTTTGTTGCTTGGTGATAAATGCGGTGCTCATACTTTCCCATACCTGGAGGTTGATAACTCAACATCTATTGTAGAACATGAAGCAACAACTTCCAAAATCGGAGAGGACCAGATTTTCTATTGTAATCAGAGGGGTATTTCAACTGAAGATGCAATTGGGCTTATCGTTAATGGTTATGCCCGAGAGGTAATTAATAAACTGCCGATGGAATTTGCTGTTGAGGCTCAGAAGCTTCTGCAGATAAGCCTTGAAGGCAGCGTAGGATAGAATTTTAACTCTCACAATATTATATTAACATGTTGATTATTAATAATTTAAAGGCTTCTATTGACGGAAAGAGTATATTAAAGGGGATAAGTCTCGAAGTTAAACCTGGTGAGATCCATGCTATTATGGGGCCTAACGGATCAGGCAAGAGCACCCTTGCAGCAGTTCTTGCCGGACGTGAACTTGTTGAGGTAACAGAGGGAACAGTCACATATCTGGGTAAGAACCTTCTCGAGATGACTCCGGAGGACCGGGCAAAAGAGGGGATATTCCTTGGATTTCAGTATCCAATTGAAATTCCGGGCGTGAGTATGGTAAATTTCATGAAAACAGCTGTAAATGAACATCGTAAACATAAAGGTCTCGATCCTCTCTCAGCCTCAGATTTTCTTAAGATGATGCGCGATAAGAAGGAGCTGGTTGAGATCGATTCAAAGCTTGCGAACAGATCTGTCAATGAGGGATTCTCCGGCGGAGAAAAGAAGAAAAATGAGATTTTCCAGATGGCTATGCTCGAACCCCGGCTCGCAATTCTTGACGAAACCGATTCAGGTCTCGACATTGATGCTTTACGTATCGTCGCTAATGGTGTGAACAAACTAAAACGTCCCGATAATTCTTTCATAGTCATTACACACTATCAGAGGCTACTCGATTATATTGTACCTGATGTGGTTCATGTGTTGTATGATGGAAGGATCGTAAAAACTGCAGGAAAAGAACTGGCACTTGAACTGGAAGAAAAAGGATACGACTGGATTAAAAAAGAGATCGAAAATAATGTAACAGCATGAACGGAAAATCTGATATAACTGAAAAATATCTGGAGCTCTACCATGATACTATTACTAAAATTTCCGGTATATCCACACCCTTCATTAATTCCTTCAGAGCCAAGGCCTTTGATAAATTCAGTGAACTGGGGATCCCTTCAAGGAAGAATGAAGCTTATAAATATACCAATCTCGACACCTTTTTCAATCACGATTATGAAAGCTATTTCATGCCAGTGTCTTCTGATTTTCTTAAAGCTGAAAAATTCCGGTGTGAGGTAACTGATCTTGATGCATATGGTGTAGTCCTGCTAAATGGATTTTATCCTACTTTGAATGAGAAGCTTCGTCAGTTACCTAGCGGCGTATGGATCGGAAGTCTGAATGAAGCAGCAATCAAATTTCCGGATATTTTTGAAAAGCATTTTGGCAAATATGCCAAAAGTGAAACAGATGGCCTGATACATCTTAATACAGCAATGGCTTCCGACGGTGTGTTTGTATATATCCCCGAAGGGGTGACGCTTCCCAGACCTGTACAGGTTGTAAACCTTGTTCAGTCGGATGAAGATATGTTCAACCAGCACAGGAATCTTATTATAGCCGAAAAGAATTCGAACTTCTCTATTATAATATGCGATCATACCCTTTCGCCTCAGAAGTTTCTTACAAATGCTGTTACTGAGGTATTTGTGGGTGAAAATGCTCATTTTGATATAATAAGAGTGCAGAATGAGCACAATAATGCATGCAAAATTACCAATACCTTTATTCACCAGGAGAAAAACAGTGTAACATCCTCAAACAATATAACACTTCATGGCGGCCTTATTCGCAACAGCACTTATCATTACCTTGGAGGTGAAGGAGCAGAAAGCTATTCCTACGGCTTATTCCTTGCTGATAAATGGCAGCATATAGATAATTTTGTTAATGTCGATCACGCATTTCCCAATTGTACAAGCAATCAGCTTTTCAAAGGGGTACTTGACGATATGTCAACAGGCGCTTTTAACGGACGAATCCTTGTCCGCCCCGATGCGCAGGGAACATTTGCATACCAGAAAAATAACAACATACTTCTTACAGATGATGCAAAGATGGATACAAAACCACAACTCGAGATCTTTGCAGATGATGTAAAATGCAGTCATGGGGCTACTATCGGTCAGCTCGACGATGATGCGCTTTTTTATCTTCAGTCGAGGGGAATAAATAAACGCGAGGCAAGGTTAATGCTGATGTTCGGTTTTGCACATGAGGTGATTCAGAATATTAAGATTGAACCACTTCGCGAAAGGATGGATAACCTTGTTATGCAACGACTGAAAGGGGAACTTTCGAGATGCGCAAGTTGCATGGTAAGGTGCGGATAACCAATATTTTAATGAAAGATATAGCTGAAATAAGAGCCGATTTCCCGATTTTAAAGAGGAAAGTTTATGGCAAGCCATTGGTTTATTTTGATAACGGGGCAACCACTCAAAAGCCTCAGAGTGTGCTGGATGCAGTAAATGAAGTATATGAATCATATAACGGAAATATTCACAGGGGAGTCCACTTTCTGAGCGATATGTCCTCTGAAGCTTACGAGGCTGCCAGGGAAAAAGTCAGGTCATTCGTAAATGCAGAAAAGAGGGAAGAGATTATTTTTACTTCAGGTACAACCGGTTCAATAAATGGAATTGCTTTCTCCTTCGGAGAAGCTTTTATTAAACCCGGCGACGAAATAATACTCAGCTGTCTCGAACACCATGCAAACATTGTTCCATGGCAGATGATGTGCGAAAGGAAAGGGGCACGACTTCGTGTAATTCCAATAAATGATGATGGTGAAATATTACTTGATGAATACTATAAGCTATTATCATCCAAAACCAGACTGGTGTCTGTGGCACAGGCATCTAATGCCCTGGGGACAATTCTTCCCCTGAAAGAGATAATAGAAGCCGCACATTCTGCAGATGTACCTGTTCTTATTGATGGTGCCCAGGGAATTCAGCATGGAACAGTTGATCTTAAAGCAATGGATTGTGATTTTTATGTTTTCTCGGGACATAAGATTTATGGGCCGAACGGAATTGGTGTTCTATATGGTAAAGAGAAATGGCTTTCATTATTACCACCGTTTCAGGGAGGTGGAGATATGGTTGATAAAGTTACTTTTGAGAAAACTACATATAACGAACTTCCCTTTAAATTTGAAGCAGGAACAATGAACTATCCCGGAGCAATTGGCCTGGCCAGCGCACTTGATTATGTTCTTGGTATAGGAAGGGAAAATATTGCATCAAGGGAGAAAGATCTGCTCTCGTATGCATCTGAAAGATTATCAGGAATAAAAGGATTAATTTTATACGGCAAATCAAACAAAAAAATTTCGACTATTTCGTTTTTGATAAAAGATGTTCATCAGTATGATACAGGAATGACTCTCGATAAGATGGGAATAGCAGTACGAACCGGTACTCACTGCGCTCAACCGGTAATGGCCCGTTATGGAATTGATGGGACGGTAAGAGCTTCGCTTTGTTTTTATAATACAAAAGAGGAGATAGATGCTCTTGCAGATGGAATTGAAAAGGTGAAAACCATGTTTCTTAAATAGACATTATGACAATCGACGAGGTTCAAAATACTATCATTGAGGAGTTCTCCCTGTTCGACGACTGGATGGATAAGTACAACCTCCTGATAGATATTGGAAAAGAACTGCCGGTAATTGATCCTAAATTTAAGGTTAAAGATTTTCT
>Ga0208079_1000242_pt1 | contig 30706 bp, 37 predicted proteins | sample NGESurdeep092012_5_FD_184474 | JGI IMG/M metagenome (GOLD analysis project Ga0208079, IMG submission 184474) | Arctic peat soil microbial communities from Barrow, Alaska - NGEE Surface sample 210-2 deep-092012 (SPAdes) | ecosystem: Environmental > Terrestrial > Soil > Wetlands > Peat ... | reverse complement strand
GTGGGGGCAGGGGTGGGGGCAGGGGTGGGGGCAGGGGTGGATCGCCAGGCTCGTGGTGCCCGGCGGCTACTCCTCCGTCGGATCCCTAGACTGACCACTGTGACCGAAGCCCTCTCCCCGTCCATCGGCTGGGGTGTACTCCACCTTTTTTGCAAAGCTCCCGGATCCAAGGCGGGTGGGACCGGGTCCGGGGTCGACATCGAAGCGGTGGCCAGGGCGGTCAAAGAGGCGGAAGCCGGCGATGTCCAGGTCGTCTCGATATCGCTGCTCGGCCACAAGGCAGATGTCGGGTTCATGGCGCTGGCTGAGGACCTCTGGCGCCTACGCACGTTCCAGACGGACCTCCAAGCCGCCGGCCTGGTGGTGGTCGACTCGTTCGTATCTTTGACCGAGGTGTCCGAGTACGCCGCCGGTCTTCCCGATGAGATCAAGCAGAAGCGGCTCTATCCGCAGCTGCCTCCCGAGGGGATGCAGGCGTTCTGCTTCTACCCGATGTCCAAACGTCGCGGTGACGCCGAAGGCTCCAACTGGTTCTCGTTGCCGTTCGAGGAACGCAAAGCCATGATGTACGCGCATGGCGCCGTCGGTCGAACCTTTGCCGGTCGGGTCCTGCAGCTGATTACCGGATCGACCGGCATCGACGACTGGGAGTGGGGTGTCACCTTGTTCGGAGTGCGTCCCGATGACTTGAAGGACTGCGTCTACTCCATGCGCTTCGACGAAGGCTCGGCCCGGTTCGCCGAGTTCGGTACCTTCGTCACCGGGATGGTGGCTCCTATCGAAACAGTGATGGCGACGGCGGTGCGGGGTGAGTGAGTCGACCTCGATGGCCACGACCTCGATGGCCACGGCGACCGGATCCAGTGGGGATCTCGGGGCATTGCGCTCGGCGTTCCGCCGAATGAAAAGAGTGGTTGTGGCCTTCAGCGGCGGTGCCGACTCGGCCTTTGTGGCCTGGGTGGCCAACGACACCCTGGGACCCGACAATGTGCTGTGCATTACCGCCGTCTCGCCGTCGCTCGCCCCTGAGGAACGTGCCGACTGTCAGAGATTGGCAGCCGAATGGGGCCTGCAGTTCGTGGAGGTGGAAACTGACGAACTGGCCGACCCGGCCTACTCGGCCAATGACGGTTCCCGGTGCTATTACTGCAAGGCGTCGTTGTTGGAGGCGCTCGGGCCGATTTTGGCCAGCGACCTCGACGTTCGGGGATCGACGGTGGTCCTGGGCGTGAACGTCGACGACCTGGGGGACCACCGGCCCGGGCAACAGGCCGCCGCCGAACGCGGAGCAGTATTTCCCTTGGTCGAAGCCGGGTTCACCAAAGCCGATGTACGTGCCTGGTCCAAGTCACTGGGTCTGCGGACCTGGGACAAACCGGCCGCCGCCTGCCTGGCGTCACGGGTGCCGTATGGCACCCCGGTCACTCTCGGAACCCTGCGCTCGGTGGCGGACGCCGAATCGGGGCTTCGAGCCCTGGGCATCGGCCAACTCCGGATTCGTCACTACGGGGACACCGCCCGCATCGAGGTCATGACCGAGGATCTCGCTACCGTGATCGCCCTGCGGGACGAAGTCACCGCCGCGGTCCACGCCGCCGGCTACCGCTATGTGACCCTCGATCTCGACGGGTTCCGCTCGGGGAATCTCAACGACGTGCTGCACGGTGGTGGCGCCGAGTCCGATCTATCGCTGACGTCAGCACCAGGAGGCAACCGATGATCGGCGTGAGGGTAAAGCTGACGTTTCCGGATGAGCTGGTGCGCGAGCCGATCATCGCCCGCATGGTCAAAGAGCTCGACATCGTGCCGAACATCCGCCGCGCCGATGTGGGTGAGCACAGCGGGTGGATCATCTGCGAGTTGGACGGCGATGGGACGACTGTCGACGGAGCCGTCGAGTGGTTGCGGGCCGAAGGCGTGCGGGTTGATCTGCTCGGAGACGTTGTCGAGAGCTGAGCATCGAGGGCTGAGCATCGAGGTTGACCGGACAATGGGGGCACCGATGGACGGAGCAACTGAAGACTGGCTGGCCGCCAATCGGCGGAAATGGGATGACCGGGTCGGGATCCACGCCGCCTCCCGTTTCTACGACGTCGACGGATGGCTTCGCACTCGGCCCGGACCCCGGCCACGGGAGGTCGATGCCCTCGGAGATGTGCGCGGTCTCGACCTGGTGCATCTCCAGTGCCATTTCGGACTCGACACGCTGGCCTGGGCGGATGCCGGCGCTCGGGTGACCGGACTCGATTTCTCTTCCGAGGCCGTGCGGGTGGCGGAGGAACTCGCCCACGCGGCCGGGCTCGACGACCGGGTCCGATTTGTGTGCTCAGACGTCCATGCCGCCACCGAGGCACTCGGGCACGTCACCTTCGACATCGTCTACGTGAGTCTCGGAGCGTTGTGCTGGCTCCCCAGCGTGGAACGTTGGGCGGACCAGGCAGCCGCGCTGGTGCGTCCGGGTGGGAGGCTCTACCTCCACGACGTTCACCCTTTGGCGTGGGCGCTGTCCAACGAGTCGACGGAGCTCGAGTACTCCTATTTCGAAGAAGTCGACCCGTTCGTCGACGATTCCGACGTCACTTACGCCGACGCCGACCGACCGCTCCGCCATACCCGCAGCTACGAGTGGAACCACAGCATCGGAGAAGTGGTGACGGCGCTCATCCATCGTGGACTGCGGATCGACGTGCTGGAGGAGCACGACTGGACGGTGCACCAGGCCTTCCCGTGGCTGATTGAGAGCGAACCGGGTCGGTGGTCGGCCCCGCCGGGGCATCCCCGGCTACCCTTGACCTTCACCGTGGTAGCCACTCAGGTGGGGTGAGCGGCGCCAGGAGGGAGCGGCGGCGAGCCGCTGTCGACTCAGTTCTCGTCGGTGGTGCGGATGGTCCAGCCGGCGCCCGACACCTTGCGCGGCTCGTAGAACAGGCACCCCTCGGGGCATCCGAAGGGAAGTTGCTCGTTGGCACCCATGCGACAGCGCTCGAGCTTCTCCTCGTGAGCGGTTGTCTGCATGATGTAGTGACGGCAGTCTTCGTTGACGGGCACACTCCATTCTGACCGAAGTCGGCGGCCCAGCGGTATACGGGGTGGTTGGCGCTGACGAGGAGCGACTGCGGGTGGCAGCGGCGGCCGGTGGGTGACGGCCGGTGGGTGACGGCCGGTGGGTGACGGCCGGTGGGTGACGGCCGGTGGGTGACGGCCGGTGGGTGACGGGCGGTGGCGGTGGGGTAGCGTCGGTCGGGTGGAACCAGCCCCATCCACCAAACAGCTGTTGCGCTGGAGCGAAGCCCTGGCCGGCATCGCCCGGACTGGCCTCGGCTTTACCGAATCCCTCTATGAACAAGAGCGGTTCGAGGAAATTCTGCGGGTCGCCGCCGACATCCGGGTAGCTGTCGATGAAGGTGTGGACGGGGCCGAGGACGCTGACGGCCTGGTTGAGGAGTGGCTCTCCACTGTCGGGAAGGGTGTGCCCGGGTACGTAACGCCCAAGGTGGCGGTCGGTGCCGCAGTGGGAAACGACCAGGGCGAGATCCTGTTGGTGAAGCGGGCCGACTCAGGGGTATGGCTCTATCCGACAGGGTGGGCAGATGTTGGCTACTCCGCCGCCGAAGTAGTGGTGAAAGAAGTCGAAGAGGAGACCGGCATCGAGGTCGAGGTGGGCCGCCTCATCGCCGTGCTCGACGGACTCCGAGTGGGAATGAGCCGCATCCCTCTGTATTCACTGGTGTTCCAGTGCCGGCCGGTGGGTGGCGAGCTGAAGGCCCACCCACTGGAGTGCGCCGATGTCGGATGGTTCTCCCGGGACAACCTCCCGGACCCGTTGGCCGGGGCCGAACGCTGGGGAGGGCATGTGTTCGCTGCCCTGCGGGGTGACCCGATCGAGGTGTTGTATGACTCGGTGCGTGTCCCCACCTGGCGGGGCGATCCGGACAAGGTCTGATTCGATCCGGCTTGATCAGGGGGATACCCCGGTCGCTACACTCGTCCGGTGGTCGAAATGAGCAGTCGTAGTTCTGATCGCCGCCAGCGTCAGGAGGCCAAACCCAACTCCGTGGTGGTGGCCGAAGCCACAGCTGTCTCCCCGGGGATGGTGGAGGCGTTCGCTCGGCTGGTGCCCCAACTGTCGTCATCATCACCCGGACCGAGCAGTGCCGACCTCGAAGAGATTGTGTCCTCCCCGGCCTCGGTGTTGCTCATTGCCTCCGATGCGTCCGGGGACATCGTCGGTTCGTTGACGTTGGCCCTCTTTCGGGTCCCCACCGGGGTGAGGGCGTGGATCGAAGACGTGGTGGTCGACGAGTCGGCCCGCGGCGCGGGGGTGGGAGAAGCCCTGGTGATGGCTGCCCTGGCCCGGGCCGAAGCCGAAGGGGCGAAGTCGGTCGACCTCACCTCGAGGCCCAGTCGCGAGGGGGCCAACCGGCTCTACATCCGGCTCGGCTTCGAAGCGCGCCAGACCAATGTCTACCGTCTAAAGGTAGAACCTCCTGCTAGCGGACACCGCCAGTGACCCTTTGGGTGCAAATGAGACTCTGTCCGCTGCCCGTGAAGTAGCCATTTGGGTCTGCCACCTACCGGCACTTGCGGGGCAAGGCAGGACCTATCCGGTGAGGATCCAATCGCCGCTGGCCATCGTTAGGCTCATGGAAGTGACAGACCACCCTTCAAGTACTGATCAGCGGGCCAGGCACTGGGAAAACGTCTACGAGGGCAGCAACCCAGACGCCGTGAGTTGGTATCAGCCTGAACCGGTTGCGTCACTGGAACTGCTTGACGTGCTCGGCGTAGCGCCAGAGTCCGGGGTGCTCGACGTCGGCGGTGGTGCGTCTGTCCTTGTGGATCGGTTGCTTGCAAGGGGCTTCACCGACCTGACCATTCTCGACATCTCTAACGCTGCTCTACGAGCCAGCCGCCAACGGGTGGGCAACGATGCCCGAGTGACCTGGATCGCAGAGGATCTACTGTCCTGGGAGCCGACACGCCTCTATGACCTCTGGCACGACCGAGCCGTATTCCACTTCCTCTCCGGACAGGAGGTCGATGGCTATCGGAACGTCCTGCGTCGTGCTGTCGCCCCTGGTGGAGCGGTCATCATGGCCACCTTCGCACCAGACGGTCCGGAACGGTGTTCGGGACTTCCGGTGACCCGGTACAGCGCAGACGAACTCGGTGCGGTCCTGGGAAGCGGATTCCAGGTGGTGGAGCACCGGCGGGAAGTTCATTCAACTCCGACCGGGACCGTACAGCCATTCACCTGGGTCGCCGCCCGGCGCTCTTCGGTCTGACATCGTCGGTCAGAATCTCCTCGGACTAATGCTTGGACCTGGCGACTCCAGTTGCTTACGAGGTCGGCGTCTCCTCGGTGATGGGACATATGGCCCTACCGGCCAGCCATTCGCCGGACGACATTGATTGGAGAAAGCGAACCCGCTCCGATGATGTTCTATGACGGCAACGGTGGGTGGCATCCTTGCTTGCCCTGATGTTGGTCGGAATGCTCCTGTTCTGGGCATTGGTGATCTGGGGAGCGGTGTTCCTGTTCCGAGGGTCAGGATCGGGCAGTCGAGACTCTGGGCAAGCAGACCCGGAGCAGATCCTGAAGGAACGTCTGAGTCGGGGCGAAATCAGCACCGAGGCGTAGCAGCGCCTGCGGGAGTTGATCAGGTCAAAGACATGAAACGCCAGCCCTTGGTCTTGATTCTGGCTGTCATCGTGGGTCTGGCGACGATCTCGACCGTTGCTGTGGCGGCAGTGGCCAGGGGTCCTGGCGGTCGGGCGACCCTCAACACCACTTCGTGTACCTACCTGCTGGCCGCTACGAGCTGATCTGCAACGAGCCAGGGCACTACAGCTCCGGCATGTATGCGGAACTGGACGTGGCCTGAGCCGAATGTCGCCCGGGGCCAGGGTCGGCCCGGAGGAGAGAGGTCCCCAAAGCGCCGGCTCGGTGAGGCACTCCGGCACTTTGGGAACTCGCCTCTGCCGTCTCGGGCAAGGACCTGGGCCACGTCGTTCCCGACATCCCGATTGACACTCCCCTCAACGGTGCTGAGTCGATTGAACTGATGGGTGGTCTGTTCGGCCAGGTGTTCTCAAAATGACCGCAATGAGAAGTGGCGATGACCGGCTCGTGCGGGAGGCCGGGCAGTACCTATTCTGGGCGACCAACCAACGTGTATTCCTACAATTCTGAACGCTGAGGTGATCACCGACCCACCAGCAACGGAGGACAACGATGCTCATTGACGGATTTCACCATGTCGCCACCCTGACCAAGGACTCGGAACGCCTGCATTCCTTCTATCGAGAGGTCTTCGATGCCCAGGTCGTGGGGAACCACCCCGAGTCCGAGGGTGCTCAGCTTTCGATCATCCAACTCAGCCCCATGGTCGAGTTGAACGTCTTTCAGATCGAGGGAAATACCCAAGCCGATCACCAGGTCCCGATGTTCGGTCGGGGGCGGATCGACCACATCGGTCTGCGCGCTCCGACCATCGAGGCCTTCGAAGAGGTCCGGCGCCGTCTGATGGATCGAGGGGCCGCCAACGATTTCGTCACCGACTTCGGCCCTGTGTTGTCAGTGTTCTTCACCGACCCTGACGGCCTCGAAGGAGAGGTGCTGGTCGCCAATCCCGACGTGGTGGAGGGCGTGCACAACAAGCCCGGAACCCGATCGGCCAGGTACCCGGTTACTCCCGAGGCCCAACCCGTCTAGTTGGCTGCCGGCTCTGGCGGGGGGATCGTGGCCGTGGCCGAGAACTAGCCTCGGAGAGTGGTCACCTCGCGTGTGCCGATCTTGATCTATGACGGGAACTGCGGATTCTGCACGTCAGTGGCCATGAAGATCTCGGACCGGTGGCGGGTCCCGGCGAAAGCGTCTTCGTGGCAAGACCTTGGCGGAGACGGTCTGGCCGAACTCGGGCTCTCCCCCGCCGACGTGCAGAGGGCGGCATGGTGGGTGGACTCCGATGGTCGTCTGTTCGAAGGGCACCTGGCGGTGGCGAAATCGCTCATCGCCGCCCAGGGCTGGAGAGGCGCAGTCGGAAAAATGATCCTCATCCCGCCCGTTAGCGGGGTCGCGGCGGCGGGATACCGAATTGTCGCCCGGTACAGGCATCGCCTCCCGAGAAGCACCGACGCTTGCCGCACCTGAGGCCCCGGGAGGGATGTCCCGTCGGTGGCTCCGGTCCCGGATCACTACAAGCGGGGGACGGGCTACGCTCACTCGAAGCCCTAGCGGGGCACCAAAGGAGACAGGTCACATGATCGGACGTCGGGCGTGGATTGGAATTGCGGTAGTTCCGTTGGGTCTCGGCCTGGCTGCATGCAGCTCGGGGTCGAAGTCGGCTTCCCCGACCACTACCAAGGCATCGTCAGGCTCGACGGCCACCACCGCCGCCCGGACAGGCGGATCCAACCCGAACAGCGCATTCTGCAAGGGCCTTTCCCAACAGAGTGCGACCGAGACCACCCTCTCGACAGGTCTTTCCGACGCCATGAAGACGAACGATCTCGCCACCATCAAGACGGCGTTCAAGACGTTTCTCGACGCCACCCAAGTTGGACTGCAAAAGGTGACGAGTGCGGCATCCTCGGCCCCGGCGAACGTGAAGACCGCCTTCAAGACGATCACTGACGCCTATGCGCAGATCAAGGCATCGGTGGCCGGCGCCTCCAGCGTGGCTCAGATCCAGTCGTCACTCACGAGCCTCACCAGCAACGCGGCAGCCACCAGCGCGGACACCACGATCTCGGCCTACGTGACGGGTCAGTGCGGGACGACCACGACCTCGTCGACCACGACCTCGACCTCGTTGAGCACGACCTCGTCGACCTGACGGCGTCGAGGCGTCCAGCACGGGGCGGGTCATCCCGGGTGCCGGTTACCCGATGCTGACCAGATCGATGATGAAGATGAGAGTTTCATTGGCGGCGATGCCCGACCCCGGCGGAGGAGCAGCTCCGTAGGCCAGGTTGGGCGGGATGACCAGTTCACGTCGCCCGCCCGCCTTCATGCCCACCATCCCGGCCGTCCACCCGGGGATCACCCCGTTGAGCGCGAAGGATATGGGCTGGCTGCCGCGGTCCCACGAGGCATCAAACTGCTTTCCGGTTGACCATGCCACGCCCACATACTGGACAGACACCGTGTCGCTGGTGGTCACGGCGGGGCCGGTGCCGACGATCAGGTCGATGCTCTCGAGCCCGGTCGGGGGCGTGCCGGGAGGCACGGTGACGGTCGGCTTGGCGGTGAGGGTGCCGGCAGGAGACGGGTCCTGGACCGGGGTGATTGCCACCGACGGAGTGGTGGATGACGCCGAGGGCGCGGCGGTGGTGGTGGCGGTGGTGGCAGGTGACGACGAGGAGTTGCTGCATCCCGCCAATCCGAGGGTGCCGACCGCAAGAGCGATGACGGTGACGGTGCGGAGATGGCGCATGGGACAGAGGTCCTTTCGAGAGGCTGGGTGTCGGACGCCGGGGCCCGGCGGTGACGTGGACAGAAGTGGCAGGCAGAACGGTAGTCGGAGCCGGGGCTCCACCGTAGGAAGGTCACCCGATGCCGGCTGATACACCCGCCTGTCATCGTCGTCATATGAACCTCGATCTGTTGGAACGGGTGGCCGACCAGCTGAGGACCGCGCTGGTCGACTACCAGCCCGAGCGCATCACCGGAGCTGATGCCGCCCGTTTGCTCACGGGGTTTGCGGCAATCGAAAAATTGGCTGCCGGTGGAAAACTCCTCTCGGCGCGTCGGGTGGAGTCGTCCAATGTGTGGCGCCGCCAGGGACATCGCTCGGCGGCCGCCCATGTGGCCGAGGCCACCGGGTCCGGACTGGGTCCCGCCATCAACGCGCTGAAGGCGGCGCGGTGCCTGGGGTCGCTGCCGGCTACCGACGACGCCATGCGGAACGGACGCCTTTCGGAGACCCAGGTCAAAGAGATCGCCGGGGCTGCCATCCTGCAGCCGGACGCCGAACAAGAGTTGGTGGACGCGGCCAACAAACAACCCCTGAATGTCCTGAAGCTGCGTTGCCGACGGGTACGGGCCGCCGGAGTCGACCAGGACCAGGCCTACGAGAAGATCCGCCGGGGTCGCTACCTTCACAACTGGGCCGACCACGATGGCGCGGTTCGATTCGACGCCCGGCTCACCCCCGACGAGGGGGCCCGATTGGTGGCGGCGGTCAAAGCTGAAACCAGTCGTCTGGCCGCCGATGCTCGACGGGCCGGGTGTGAAGAGCCGCCGAGGGCGCTGGCCGCCGATGCCCTGGTCGGTCTGGCATGCCGGCGGGATGACCGGAGCGGGTCCGACCGCGGTTCGCCGGGACCGGCTGCCATGGTGCACGTACGGGTAGACCATGAAGCACTGATGCGCGGACATCTGGAGCTGGGCGAGGTCTGTGAAATTCCGGGGATCGGTCCCATTCCGGTAGAGGTCGCTCGCCGCCTGGCCGCCGACTCGATCCTCAGTGTGCTGATCACCGACGGGGTGGACGTGACTTCAGTGGCCCATGCCGGGCGCACAATTCCGGCGGCGATCCGTACCGCCCTGATCGAGCGGGATCCCACCTGCGTGGCCCCGGGCTGTGACATCCGCGAGGCTCTGGAGATCGACCACGTGACGCCATTCGCCGAGGGCGGGCCAACCTCCCTCGGCAACCTGGCCCGATTGTGTCACTGGCATCACTACCTGAAAACCCACCAGCGCTACCAGCTGGCCCGGGTGGGAAAACAGTGGGAATGGTCACCGCCGAAGTCCACCGCTCGTGCCGGAGATCCTCCGATCCCGTCGCGGTAACCCCGATCGGCACCTGCCCCCGGGCTCAGTCGGGCTCGGCCACCTGTTGCCGGCGCCAGGTTGTCTCGGCCAGGAAGGCCACCTCACGCAACGTCTGACCGCTTCGCCGGGCTGCCCGGGCCACGTCATCGTGTTCGGCCTTGACCCGCCCTGCGCTCACCTTCATCCGGATGAGGTTCCCGTCCACCTCGACGGAGTCGAACGTGCGGGCCGCCGGCCATCGCTCGGCGGTCGAGGCGCGGACTCCGAGGGTCCCGGTCTCGGCGCGGAGAATGGCCCGAAGGTGGTGGGCACCCGAAGGGTCGCACAGGACATGGACCACCGAGCCTGGGCGACCCTTCTTCATCACCACAGGTGACAGCCAGGCATCGTGGGCACCAGCCTCGAGCAACTCGGCGACGGCGTGGGCCAACTGTTCGCCGGTGGCATCGTCGACGTTGGCCTCGAGGTGCAAGACCGGCTGTCCGGCGTCGGCATCGGGGTGACCGCTTCCGCCCGAGCCACCGTGAGCATCAGCACCACCGGGCGCGTCGGCTCCGCTGGTTCGATCGATACGAGTGCCGATCACCACCTGGGTCAGGTTGGGAAGCTCGTCGATCTCGCGGGTGCCGGCTCCGAACCCGTTGGTGGTAACCCGCATCGGGGGCATGGGCCCGAACCCGGTGGCCAAGGTGGCGAGCAGGGCCGCCCCGGTGGGAGTGGTGAGCTCCACCGGGATGTCCCGCCCCCAGGTGGGTATCCCTTCGAGCAGGGCCACGACCGCCGGCGCCGGATTGGGGAGCATGCCGTGGGCGGTGCGCACCATCCCCATACCGGTGGCGACCGGGCTCGATTCAATCTCGTCCACTCCGAGTACCTCGAGAGCGGCGATCGTCCCGACCACATCCACGATGGTGTCGTGACCGCCGACCTCGTGGAAATGGACCTGGTCGACGGGCCGCTGGTGCAGGCGTGCCTCCACTTCGGCCAACGAGGCGAACGTGGCCAGGGCCCGCTGGGTTACCCGTTCGGGAAGACGGGCCTCGTCGATCAGGCTGACGATGTGGGCGTGGGTGCGCACCACCACCGAGTCGCTGACGGTCACCACCGCTCGGGTGGCGGCGATGCCCCCACGGAGCACCGGCTCCGGCTCGAGGGCCCATCCTCCGAATGGGAGCCGTTCGAGTAGGGCCATCACCTGGTCGAAATCTGCCCCGGCATCGAGGAGGCTGCCCAGAGCCATGTCACCGGCGATACCGGCGAAGCAGTGGAACCAGGCCACCGTACGGGGGGCGCCGCCGATGCTCACGGGAGGGCCCGGGCCACGCCGCACGCCGCCCCGAACCCGTTATCGATCCCCACAACGGTGATGCCGGCCGCGCACGACGCATGCATGGCCAGCAGGGCGGTGACACCCTCGAGAGCCGCTCCATACCCGGTGCTGGTAGGTACCGCTATCACCGGTGCCGGAGTGATCCCCCCGACCAGGCTGGCCAGCGCCCCCTCCATCCCGGCCACCACCACCACGGCATCAGCCTCGGCCAACTCGTCGGCGGAGGCCAATAGTCGGTGGACCCCGGCCACCCCGCAATCGGCCAGCAGCGTCGGCCGGAACCCCAGGGCCACCAGGGTGGCTTCGCACTCGCGGGCCACCGGTAGATCGGAAGTGCCGGCGGTGATGATGAGGGTGCGGGCCGCCCGGGGCGGGGCCGGTCGCCACACGATGGTGGCGAGTTCCCCTCGGACCTGGTCGCTTCCGGTAGCCACCCCCGTCACCGTGCGGCTGCCGCCGGGGTGATCGGCCAGCACCCGTTCCACCTGGGCTCGGTCGGCCCGGGTCAGGATCACCGGGCTGCCATCGGACTCCGCCACGTCGCCCAGCAGTTCGCCGACGATGGCTGAGCACTGGTCGGCGGTCTTGCCCTGTCCGTAAACAGCTTCGGGAAAGCCCTGGCGGAGGGGGCGGTGGTGGTCAACCTTGGCGAACCCCAGGTCGGTAAATGGCAGTCGCCGCAGCCGGAAGACTGCGTCGTCGGGGGTGCAGGCGCCGGAACGCACATCGTCGAGTAGACGTTGGAGGGCGAGTTCGTCCATATCGTTCACTATCCTGCCTGGGTATGGCCTCGGACGCACCTCAGGACTCAGAGTCGACCGGACAGCCGGACGGGCAACCGGGTAGTCAGCCGGACGGGCAACCGGGTAGTCAGCCGGACGGGCGGCTGCGGATCGGCTTCCTCGGCCCGCAAGGCACATTCACCGAGGAGGCTCTCTTCACCCAGGCCGACTATGCCGCCGCAGAGATGGTGGCACTCCATTCGCTGGCCGACGTGCTCGAGTCGGTGCAACAGGGCCGGGTCGACCTGGGCTTCGTCCCCATCGAAAACGCCATCGAGGGCACCGTGCGGGACACCATCGACAGCCTGGTCTTCGACAGTGACCTGTTGATCCAGCGAGAGGTGGTCCTCGACATCCACCTCCATCTGATGGCACCGAGAGGTGTGAAGCTCAGCGACATCCAACGGGTGGCGTCGATTCCGGTGGCGACCGCACAGTGCCGGAGATTTCTGGTGGAGGAGCTGCCCTCGGCGGAAGCGGTGGCGACCAATTCGACCGCCGACGCCGCCCGTTTGCTCGGAGAGGGAGACCCTTTGCTGGCCGGGGTGCCAACGGCCGCCATTGCCCCCCGGTTGGCTGCGTCACTCTACGGATTGGAGATCCTGGTCGAGGACGTCGAGGACCATCCCGAGAATCAGACACGGTTCGTGTCGATGGCCCGCACCGGAATACCGGCGCCCACCGGGCACGATCGGACGAGCATCGCCTGCTTCCAGAGCGCCGACCACCCGGGCAGCCTGTACGGCATCCTCGGGCAGTTCGCCGCCCGAAATATCAACCTGACCAAGCTGGAGTCACGCCCGACCAAAAAGGCGCTCGGGGAGTACTGCTTCATCGTCGATCTCGAAGGGCACATCGCCGACGAGGTGATCGCCGACTGCCTGCGCGATCTTCACGCCGAGCTGGCCGGGGTGAAGTACCTCGGGTCGTATCCGGCGGCGGGCGCCGCGGGGCCGGCGATTCGTCGGGAGGTCGACGCGGCGTGGCGCCAAGCCGACGCGTGGATTGACAAGTTGCGGGCTCAGGTGGCTTCTTCGGGCTCACCCCGGCGGTCCCCCGGGACCTGACCACCTGAGTCTCACCGCCGCCGGCGGTTGCCATGGCGACTACCCTGACGAGCGCTCGGAGGGATGGCAGAGTGGACGAATGCGCGGCTCTTGAAAAGCCGTGAGACGCGAGTCTCCGTGGGTTCGAATCCCACTCCCTCCGCTGGTCGCCCCCAGGTTCAGTCGGTGCATACGGTTCCGGCCGCCGGCAGGGCCCCCGAGATCAAGTAGGCCTGGTCTACGTTCCTCACGCAATTCGACTCGGAGCCGCCAATAGGCGCGGGCCGGACGATACTGGCAGATATATAGACGATACGCTATTATGGTCCCATGGCGAAAGGTGCCGCGACCGCTGGCGAACTCTTGCATCAAGCCCGTCGGCTTGCCGGGTTGTCCCAAGCGGAGCTGGCCCAGCGTGCCGGGATTGCCCAGAGTGTGGTGAGCGTGTACGAATCGGGACGGCGCCAACCGGCTCTCTCCACATTGGAAGGTCTGATAGCCGCCACCGGTCACGACCTGCACGTCGAGGTCCGCGAGCCTGACTCTGGCCTCGAACGACTGACCGGGATACTCGGCCGCCGGGTCAAGGACACTCGATACCGCCTCACGAAGGCCGCTGACTCATATGGCGCCACCGGCCTCACAGTGTTTGGAAGCGTGGCGCGGGGCGAGGAAACGGCGGACAGCGATGTGGATCTCCTCGTGCAACCTCCGCTCGACATGGGGCTCCTCGGTTTGGCCCGCCTGCAGCGCGATCTGGAGACGATTCTGGAAGCGCGTGTCGATCTCGTTCCGCTCGACGACCTCAAGCCAGCCGTTTATCAATCGGTGGTGGCTGAGATGATCGTGTTGTGAGTCGGCGCGACGAGCAGCGAATCGCCGACATCCTGAGTGCGGCAGACGCGATTCGATCCCACCTGATGCGCGGGTCGCTCTCTGACGGGCTGGTCTTCGATGCAGTTCGTGTTCGCCTGATCGAGATCGGAGAGGCCGTCAAGGGCATTTCTGCCGAACTACTCGCCACGGAACCGACCATTCCTTGGGATCAGATGGCGCGAATGCGAGACAACCTTGCTCACCGCTACTTCGACACATCCCACGCCATCGTGCACGCCACCGTCGACCACGACCTGGCCGAGTTGGAGGCGGCGGTTCGCCGCCTCTCAGGTCGAAGTGGTAGCAGTTAACAATGCCGCCGTCGTTGGGTTGACCGCTTGAACTCACCCTGCTTCTCACGAGTGCACGACACGGTAGCCACCCGCCGAGGTCCGATATTAGTTCGTGGTCGACATCCGCAAGGGCTCTGTCGAATAACTTGAGCAGATCGCTCGTCAGGGTCTTGTGGAACCGGAGAGCCGCCTCGGCGTCGTCCCTGAGCCTGTCGTCGTCTATCGGCAGTAGCTGATCGCTCCCATGCAGCTCTGCAAACCATACAAAAGCATCGTCGTCGGAACCCTCTTCCCGACGTTGAACTGCGCAGAGCCAAACGACATTGCGACTTTCGTCAACCCATGTCAGCGACGCAACCTGACCACCAACCAGAATCCGATCTGACGGGTTAACATTGGAGTTATTCACGTTTTCAGTGAATAACTCGTAATTGGGCACCAATGGCGAGTAACATAGCTATTATTCACGTTTACAGTGAATAAATCCTATACTGGCCTTTGGAGGTGCCATGACCCGTCAGCTCGAACTCGTGAACACGCTCGTGGCTGAAGGCCGCTCCGAATTCAGCTTCCAGGATGCCCTGGGGGTCACTGGGACCTCGCCCACTGCCACGGCCAATGCGCTGCATCGCCTGACACAGAAGGGCCTTGTCGACCGGATCGTTCGGGGACACTACGCGGTCCGGCCACTCGGCTCTCTCGGTACCTCGGCCGTCAGTGAGGACCTCGCCCTCGCAGTGGGTGCGGCTTTTGAAGGACGACTCCATCGCATCGCATACCGAAGCGCATTGAGCGAACTCGGACTCTTGGCTCACCCCGTGCGTACCGTGTTCGTCGCTTGCGAGCAGCAAGTGGGGTTCTCCAAAGCGAGCGGTCGCCCTTTGCGAGTCGTCATCGAACGACCGACGACGATCCACGTCGAAGCTGATGTTATCGGCCATTCTTGGCGCTCGACTTTGGAGCGAGCCTTGCTCGAATGTGCAATGCGTGTTGACCTTGCAGGCGGAGTCGAGCGATTGGCCGAAGCTCTCGCAAGGGGCGCACGCGAGGCCGATTTCGATCGTATTGCCAAGCTCGCAAATGACTTCGGCGCGCGTGGATCGGCTGCGGAACGTCGACTGGCTTCGCTTGCACGTGTGCTCGATCTTCCGTTGACACCCAATCCACATATGGACAAGCGGCAGCCGGTCATTCGCCTCGATCCGCGTGACGAACGAGACGTTTGGACTGACTCGACCTTCAAAGTGAATTGGAATGTCTCCGCCGAGGAGTTGCGCTCTGTGATCGGGAACTAGCCATTGATCACTCGTCATCGAATCACGCAGCGAGCCAACGATGACGGCGTCGATGCTGCCGTCGTCGAGCGCGATTACGTCCTAGCTCACATCGTGGCGCAGCTACATCGAGCAGCCCTCACTGGCGGCGGCCGGCTTGTCTTCAAAGGCGGAACAGCCCTACGCCTTGGGTCGTGATGTGTACGACCTGGCACAGTTGGCCGTTCGTCCGATCGACGAGCGCCTGGTGCGGCGACTGTGGGTGCTCAAGGTCTGGGGAGATGTCGTCGACGACGGCCGCGGGGACGGACCTCTCGACCCCGCCGACGTCCTCGCTGAAAGGCGTGAGCAGGACTTCGCTCCGGAGTCCATCGGCAAGCTCACGCAGCCGGTCGACCTGGTGGGGTGGGAACGCCGTGTCAGGCAGCGATTCACCTTCCTTGTGGACCTCGACGATGACGAGCGGCGCTGGGCGGCGTGCGATCCCCGCCACCGTCGAGAGATTGAGGCAGCCCTGGGTGCCGGCGGTTTCCCCCCGGACTGACCAGGACGAGCTCGTGGCCTGCAACAGGCGGCTGACGCCACCGCCTGTTCTTCGTCCACGAAGGACCGCAAGATCATGGCTGCGGTCTTCTGTACGCGATCTCATGATGCGGTGCGCGTCCACGAGTTGCTGATAGGGGATACTTACTGTCGCTCCTACCGGGGCATACTCCGTGGGACCGTCAACGAACTGAGTGCGAGCCTGGGCGCGTCACGATCACGGGCATCGACCTTCATTGGGAAGATTCTGACTTGAGAAGTCCGCTGCCCCGTGCCATGAAGCCGCCACCCACGCCTGGCCGACCGCAACGGTCAAGGTCGTCCGCCATCGATCGCCGTTGCGATCGATGGATCGCCTTCGGAATAAGCGATGGTTGGGCTCGGTTCATACCAAGTATGGAACTCGATAGCGCCGTCGCTTTCGCCCGTACGAACCGCCAGGCGGTCCTGACCACCATCCGCGCTAACGGCCGCCCGCAGCAGTCGAACATCCTTTATCACGTGTTCGATGACGGGGTCATTCGCATCTCGGTCACCGTAGATCGGGCCAAATTCCGCAACCTGTCCCATGATCCATGGGCCGCTCTACACGTGACCCGCGAGGACTTCTTCGCCTACGTGGTGCTCGAAGGCAACGTAGAGCTGACGCCAGCAGCTACACGCTCGGACGATGCGGTGGTTGAGGAACTTATCGAGATCTACCGGGCTCTGATGGGTGAGCACGAAAACTGGAAGGCCTACCGCGACGCCATGGTCGCCGAACGTCGCGCGGTCATTCGGTTCACGCCCAATCGTGCGTACGGAATGCTGTAGCTTCCGCCACGAAGCGGCTCATGACCGTCTCTGGACGTCGTCGCCATTGTACGGAAGCGCGCATTCGAGCTTCTCGAAGAGACCGCGGGCCCACACGCTCTCGCCTCCTCTGAAACGCGGGATTCGTCTTCGACCATGACGGGGATACCCAGTTCGACGTTGCTCCACGGATGCACCGTGAGGTGGTGCCGTAGACCCGGCAATCTTGGACGGGCAAGGACGCGTACCCGTGGTGGGCGATGACCTTGGCATGATCTAGGGCATGGTCACAATGTCGATCGAGCAATTCGAGGTGCTGGTGACTGATGCTCTTGATGGGATCCCTGCAGACCTTGGGGCCAGCATGGAGAACGTCGCTATCGTGGTGGACGACCTCAGCCCGCCCGGACCGCTGCTGGGGCTGTACGAAGGGATCCCGCTCACCCAACGCGGCAACAGCTACTCGGCTTCCGTGCCCGATCGCATAACGATCTACATGGCGACGATCTGTGGCAGTTGCCAGACCACGCAGGAAGTCGTGGAGCGGGTGCGCAAGACAGTGATCCACGAGATCGGCCACCACTTCGGCATCGATGATCAGCGGCTCGAGGAATTGGGGTGGGCCTGAGCCCGTTATGCATCGGTCGCGAATGATGAACCGATGGGCCGAACACTCCGACCGAACACTCCGACCGAATGGCCAACGATGCGGAGCCCAATTCACAGCGATGCCGGTTGCCCCTTGACCACGATGATCTCGCCACTCAGCACATCGCATGAAGAATTGGTCGAGGTCGCCCCCGGGGACACACTGCGCCGATCGACTACGTGGCCACCACGCTGAACGGCCAACCTGGCGTGATCTCCGACGAGCTGGGTGTCCTGGCTGATTTGGCGACAACCGCGACGTCGCCTGTTCGCTGACGTGTCTGACGGTCGCCTGATGTTTGCGCCACGTGGCACCATGGCCAGATCGAAGCAACTCGAATCGATCAGTGGCTGTGGGCCGTCCGCCTGCACAAGACCCGCTCGGCGGCCACCGTGGCCTGCCGGGCCGGGCACGTCCGGGTCAACGGAAGCGCGGCCAAGGCATCTACTCCCGTGCGGGTGGGTGACCGCGTCGAGGCTCATGTGGCCGACCGACTGCGGATTGTGGAAGTCATCCGGATCATCAACAAGCGGGTAGGTGCCCCGATGGCCGCCGAGTGCCTGGTTGACCACAGTCCACCTCCGCCACCCCGCGAGTTTGCCGCCACCCGGGTGTTTAGAGAACCGGGGTCGGGACGACCGACGAAGCGGGACCGCCGCAATCTCGACAAGCTGCGCCAACAGTGACCAGGCGCTGCCAAGTAGCCGGCGACCGGACCCCGACCAACGCGGATTCTGTGGTGACGGTATTCGCCTCCATATCGACAGATTGTGAAACCCAATGACTGATGCCAGCATCGCTTTCCGATCCCTCCGCTACGAGGTGGCGGACCGCAAGGCGTACATCACCCTTAACCGACCCGAACGCCTCAACGCCATCGACCGTTGGATGCCGGGGGAGATAGACGCCGCCGTCGAACTGGCCAACGACGATGGCGAGGTGCATGTCATCGTGCTGCGGGGCGAAGGCAGGTCGTTCTGTTCCGGCTACGACCTCAAGGATTTCGCCGAGGGAGGGGTCGGCACCCAGGGGACGGTCTGGGATCCGATCAAGGACTACCGGGCCATGAAACGCAATACCGATCAGTTCACCAGTCTCTTCCGTTCGCTGAAGCCGACGATCTGCAAAGTGCAAGGGCATGCGGTGGCCGGTGGGAGCGATATCGCCTTGTGTTGCGATCTGGTGGTGATGGCCGACGACGCCCGCATCGGGTACATGCCGGCCCGGGTGTGGGGGTGCCCGACGACGGCCATGTGGGTCTACCGTCTCGGTGCCGAGCGGGCCAAGCGCATGCTGCTCACCGGGGACACCATCGACGGCCGGCAGGCGGCGGAGTGGGGTCTGGTGCTCGAATCGGTGCCTTCCGATCAGCTGGATGCGCGGGTCGAGGCCCTCGCCGATCGGATGGCCGGGGTGCCGATCAACCAACTCGTGATGCAGAAACTTATGGTCAACCAGGCCTACGACAACATGGGACTGCACGGCACCCAAATTCTGGCCACCGTCTTCGACGGCATCACCCGGCACTCACCCGAGGGACGGTGGTTCCAGCAGCTGGCGGCCGACGAGGGGTTTCATGCCGCCGTCGAGTGGCGCGACTCGGGTCGGTGGATCCCCGAAGGGGGAGCGGATTGACGTTTGGACCGGCGCCGTATCGCAAGGATCCGGGGTCGTATCCGTTACCGGGTGGGTTCATCAAGGCCGACAGGGATCCATCCTTCCAGATCCACAACCCGCCGTACCTGGAATGGCGCATCTCCCAGCCGACCATCAGCTCGGTGACGGGTACGACGTCCACCGCCTTGCCGGCCGGAACCTTTGACACCGCCTACTACGGGGACCCGCTCACCATCAACTCCCCCCAAGCGTCGAACATCGACAGCGTGACCCTGGTCCGCTTTACCGCCATCACCCACGAGGTGGACGGCGACCAGCGCACCGTGAACCTGGCCATCACCGGCTGCACCGGCAACCAGGTGAGTGTCAACGTTCCCACTTCGGACGACGTGGTGCCGCCCGGTCCCTACATGCTGTTCGTCAACCAGAAGACGGCCAAAGGCGACATCCCCTCGGTGGCCAAGCAGATCTTCGTGGGAGCCCAGACCGCCGCGGTACCGGCTGCTGTCCCCAGTAAAGGCTTGACGTCGACCGACTACCAAGGCGTGAACAACGACACACCCAATCAGGTAGCCGGGTTGGCCAACTATCTGGGTGGGGTGCTGACCGGTAGCTCATCCGCCCCTGGTTTTCCCTCTCTCGGGGCGTTCGACCCGAAAAGTGAACTCTCCGGGATCCTCGGCGGCAACTAGCCGGCGGCACACCTAGACCTAGACACTGGACAGCCGCCGGTTCCGCCCGGTCGTCACCACCAACAGAACGAAACTCAATGGTCTCGGTGATGGTGGTGGTGGTGGTGGGCGGTGGCCGCGTGCGGGTCGGTGCCCTCGGGACTGGCTGGGTCGGTGGGGACGATGGCATCGCTGAGTTTGGGGATCTCGTGCAAGAGGGCGTGATAGGTGCGCTCGGCCACGTCGTGTGCCTCGACCACGCTCAGGGTCCGGTCGACGACGATTCGGATTTCTGCGTGGAGTCGGTGTCCGACCCAACGGATCCGGATGTCACCGGTATCGATCACCCCGTCAACCCCACACACCACCGCCGACACGTCGGCCACCAAGGTCGGATCGACGGCATCCATCAGTCGTGCGCCCACGCTGCGAACCGCCCGGGTCAGGACGACCAGAATCAGCGCACTGACCAGTAGACCCACCACGGCGTCGGCCCGTTGCGCGCCGAACGCCACGGCGATGGCCCCGACGAGCACGGCAAAGGAGGTGATGCCGTCGGTTCGGGCATGAAGCCCGTCCGCCACCAGCGCCGCCGATCCGATCCGTCGGCCGACCCGAAGCCGGTACTGCGCCACCACCTCGTTACCCACTACTCCGACCATCGCCGCCACCATGACCAGCGGTAGATGGTGGATCACTCGGGGGTGGATGAGCCGCTCCACCGCCTGCCAGGCGGTGAGAGCCGCGGAGACGGCGATAAGGATCACCACCGCGATGCCGGCCAGGTCCTCCGATCTCCCATAGCCATATGTGAAGCGACGTGTCGGCGGCCTCTTGCCGAGGCTGAACGCCAGCCATAGGGGAATGGCGGTGAGTGCGTCGGAGAGATTGTGAAGTGTGTCACCCAACAGGGCGACCGACCCACTGATAGCCACGAAGACGGCCTGGGTGCCAGCTGTCACGGCCAGGGCCACCAACGAGATCTTCACCGCCCGGATTCCGTCGTCGCTGGCTTCGAGGGCGTGATCGATGCTGTCAGCGGCGTCGTGTCGATGGGGGACGAACACCGATCGGATGCGCGGGATCAAACCGGCTTGGTGGTGTCCGTCGTGGTGGCCGTCGTGGTGGCCGTCGTGGTGGCCGTCGTGGTGGCCGTCGTGGTGGCCGGAATGTCCGTGACCTGATCCGTGACCTGATCCGTGGCCCATCACCCCATTGTCGCTGATGTCGAATGCGCCAGGGTGATGGACCCGGGTCCATCGTTCGCGAAGCCCATGCCCACCCGCCAGTCCCCATGTCCGATTTCCGCCAGAAATCGCCCACCAACAGTGCAAAACTGAGGGTTGTCATCCAAGACTTCGACAGTTGTTATCGAGCGGTGAAGAGCCGGGACACCCGTTTTGACGGGTGGTTCTTCACCGGGGTGACCTCGACCCATATCTACTGTCGCCCGAGTTGCCCGGCCATCACCCCCAAACGCAGCAACGTGCGGTTCTATCCCACCGCGGCGTCGGCACAGCAGGCGGGGTTCCGGGCGTGCATGCGCTGCCGTCCCGATGCGTCACCCGGATCCCCCGAATGGGACATGCGGGCTGATGTTGCCGCCCGGGCCATGAAGTTGATTGCTGACGGAATCGTCGATCGGGAGGGCGTGGCCGGTTTGGCCCAACATCTGGGTTTCAGCGTGCGCCAGGTGCAGCGTGTCCTGGTAGCAGAAGTCGGGACCGGCCCCCTGGCACTGGTACGAGCCCAACGGGCCCAAACCGCCCGGGTCCTGATGGAGACGACCGATCTACCCGTCGCCCACGTGGCCTTCGCCGCCGGATTCGCCAGTGTTCGCCAGTTCAACGAAACCATTCGGGAGATCTTCGCCAAGACACCGACCGAGATCCGCCGGCAGAGCAAGGTCCGCGGCGACGCGGGCGCCGGGGCGATTCAGCTCAGGCTCCCCTATCGAGCACCGTTCGACGCTGGGTCCCTGTTTGCCTTCCTCGGCATGCGGGCGGTACCCGGTGTCGAGGCGTACGTCGACGGGACCTTTCTGCGAAGCCTGGACCTTCCCCACAGCGAGGGGATCGTTGAGCTCACACCCGACGTCGGGTGCGTGAGGTCGACGTTCTACCTACAAGATCTCCGCGATCTGACCGCGGCGGTGACCCGGTGCCGCCGGCTGCTCGATCTCGATGCCGATCCGGTGGCCATTGACGAGACCCTCTCGCTGGACCCACTGCTGAGCTCGTCCGTCCGGCACACCCCCGGCAAGCGCATGCCCGGTGCCGTCGATGGCGCGGAGTTGGCCGTGCGGGCGGTCATCGGTCAACAGGTATCGGTGGCGGGAGCCCGCACGGTCACGGGTCGGTTGGTGGCAGTGGCCGGTCGGCCGCTGGTCAATCCCCGGCCACCCCTCACCCATCTTTTCCCGACCGCGGGCGAGATCGCCGCCGCGGGTGATCCCGCCTTCGCCATGCCCGGCGGCCGGCGCCGCGCCCTCGTGTCGTTGGCCACCGCCATCTCTGAGGGCACAGTCAGGATCGATCCCGGCGAGGACCCCGATGAGCTGGAGGGACACCTCCTGGACCTGCCCGGCATCGGACCGTGGACGACCGCGTATATCTCGATGCGGGCACTCGGCCTCCCCGATGCTTTTATGCCTACTGACCTCGGGGTCCGACGAGCCATCGCCCGGCTCGGTCACCACGACGACGTCGCCACCGTCAACCGACTGGCCGAGAAGTGGCGGCCGTGGCGGGCCTATGCCATGGTCCATTTGTGGACCACCCCTGCCAAATCCGAAGGAGAAGCCAACGCCGCATGAAAACCGCAAGGAAATCACATTCCGGACACCGATACAACCAACCGACCCCCATCAAGACGATGCGGCTATCTACACCGGTCGGCGAGTTGATGTTGTGCGCCGATGACGACGGGCTCACCCACTTGGTCCTGCCCGGAGCTGCGAGGCCGCTGCAGCCAGCTGGTGCCGAAGCAGACGACGGTGGCCAAGATATCGCCATCCACCATCACCTACTAGCGGCGGCGACCCAACTCGATGAGTACTTCGCCGGGGAACGCACGTCCTTTGAGCTTGCGCTCGACCCCCAGGGAACACCGTTCCAGCGAAGTGTGTGGTTCGCCTTGGCCGATATCCCCTATGGGAAGACGATCAGCTATGCCGAACTGGCCCGTCGGGTCGGGAGTCCAAAGGCGTTCCGGGCCGTCGGGCAGGCAAACGGGAAGAACCCGCTGGCCATCATCCTTCCGTGCCACCGGGTCATCGCCTCGGGGGGAGGCATCGGTGGGTACGGGGGTGGCCTCCCGATGAAGCGCGAACTGTTGGCGCTCGAAGGCGCTGCTTCGTTCCATTGAACTGACGGCGGCTCACTGCCCCGGCTCTCCGCTGACCGCCGCGCATTCTTACGGATCCCGTTGACGTCGCACTCGCCTACTCGCCGAACAGCAGCCCGTAGTTGGCCCCGCGCCGCAGGTGATGGCCACCGTCGACGGCCATACTCTCCCCGCTGATCCACGATGACTCCGGTCCGGCCAGGAACCTCACCGCCGCGGCGATGTCCTCGACGGTACCGAGGCGACTGATGGGCATCTCGGCGAGATAGTCATCGAGTAGCGGTCCCCCCGCGGTAATCGGCGCCATCAGCTCGTCGTCGACAATCCCGGGTTGCACGGTGTTGACCCTGATGCCCGAACTGCCCAACTCTTCGGCGGCGTACTTGCACAACATGTCGATCCCGGCCTTGGCCGTGCCGTAGGCCCATAGGTAGCGGTGGGGGAAGGCCCCCGCCCCCGACGACATGCCGATGATCGAGCCGCCACCGGGGGCGTCGCCTCCTACCCCGGTCCCCACACCCGCACCCATCAACGGCGCGCCGTGCTTGATACACAGGAATGTCCCGATGAGGTTGAGGTCCACCGTGGCCCGCACCTGTTCGAGGTCGGCGCCGGCGATCGGACCCATGTGGGTCGCACCGCCGGCATTGGCGAAGAGGATGTCGAGTCGCCCACGCTCCTCGGCGGCCACGGCCACCGCGTGGGCGATCTGCTCTTCGATGGTGACGTCGGCCACCACATAGCGGGCGGTCCCCACCGGCGCCCCCGGTGCCGACGAATCAGCCACGGTGGACAGTGTCGCTACCGCCTGTTGCAACTTCTCTTCGGTCCTCCCGCAGATGGTCACGTGGGCCCCATCGGCCACCAGTCGGGAAGCCGTCCCCAGTCCGATGCCACTGCCGCCGCCCGTGATAAGGGCTGACAGCCCGGCGATGCCCGTCTGACCTGTGGTCGCACCTGTCATGTCGCTGCCCCTTTTCGGATCCTGTGCCGATCGTGCTCCACCGATCGTGTGATGCAGATCGTGCTACACAGTGACCGGTTGACTGGCGCATGATACGGCTCCGGGCCGACGGCCGGGAACGCCGCGAGGGAACCGACGACGGGGAGACACCCATGGCCGACAGAGAACTGAACCTGGCTGACCTCTTCGAGGTGGTGGCGGACACGGTTCCCGAGCGTGACGCGCTGGTGGCGGGAACCGCTCGGCTGAGCTATCGGCAGTTGGACGAGCGGGCCAATCAGGTCGCCCACGTTCTCCAAAGCCGGGGGATCGAGCCGGGAGCCCACGTCGGGATACTGGCTCACAACTGCGTGGAGTGGGTCGAGTCGATGCTGGGCTGTTACAAGGCCCGGGCCGTACCGGTCAACCTCAATTTCCGGTACGTGGCTCCCGAGCTCCGGTATGTGGTCGACAACGCCGACCTCAGGGCATTGATCTACGAGCGAGCCCTGTCCCCGTTGGTGGCCGAGGCGTTGGCCCCACCCGCGGAGACGGCCGAGGCTGAGAGCGGCGGTTCACCTGTCGTAGCTCCGCATCTCCTCATCGTGATCGAGGATGGTTCCGGCCAGGCAGTGGATATCGGGCTTCCCACCATCGAGTACGAGGCGGCGCTCGCGGCAGTGAGCCCCGACCGTGACTTCGGACCTCGCTCGACCGACGATGTGTATCTCTTGTATACGGGTGGCACCACCGGGATGCCCAAAGGTGTGATGTGGCGGCAGGAGGACATCTTCTTCGCCGCCATGGGTGGCGGAGGGTGGGGACAGCAGCCCATCTCTTCCGCCGAGGAGTTGGCCGGGAGGCTGCCGTTCGATGACGCGGCACGAGTGGTGATGTTGGTGGTCGGCCCGATGATGCATGGCAACGCTCAGTGGGTGACATGGAACGCCTTCATGTTGGGTGGGACCGCGGTGCTCTATACCTCGCACCGCTACGACGCCGATGAGTTATGGCGCCTGGTTGGTGACGAGGGTGTGGTGTCGGTGGCCCTGGTGGGCGATGCCATGGCCCGTCCTTTGGTGGAGGCGCTTGTCTCCGCGGAGCCGGGGACCTATGACACGTCGACCTTGCTGGCCATCGGGTCGGGTGGCGCCATGTTGTCCAAGACGGTGAAGGACGAACTCCAACAACAACTGCCCAATATCGTCGTGCTGGACCGTTTCGGCTCGAGCGAGAGCGGGGCGCACGGGTCAGTCGAGGGTGGCGCCTCTGGGCCCAGGTTCGTCATGGGTGCGGAGACCTCGGTGCTCGATGACGATCTCCGGCCGCTGACCCCGGGTGAAGGCCAAATCGGTCGGTTGGCCAAGACCGGCCGCATCCCGCTCGGCTATTACAGAGACGAGGTCAAGACGGCGGCGACATTCCCGGTAGATGCTGACGGAGTCCGTTGGTCGGTGCCCGGGGACTTGGCCACTGTGGAAGCCGACGGCACCATCACTGTGCACGGCCGGGGTTCGGCCTCCATCAATTCCGGTGGCGAGAAGATCTTTCCCGAAGAGGTCGAAGCCGCGGTGAAAGCCCACCCCGACGTGTACGACGCCATCGTCGTGGGTATCGCCGACACCCGATTCGGTGAACAGGTTGCGGTGGTTCTTCGTCCCAAACCCGGGGCTGGCGCCGTGACCCTCGCAGCTATCCAGGAGCACTGCCGATCGCTCATTGCCGGGTACAAGATTCCGCGCCAGATGATCCTGGTCGACGAGATCCCCCTGACCGCGGCGGGCAAACCCGACGCCAAATCGGCCAAGACGCTGTTCTGAGCCCGGACGGGCCGTTTGGACTCAGTGTCAATCCGGTGATGTCCACCGATCCGCCGACGCGACGGCATCTCCGCTCCGTTCACACCACCATCGACATGCGGGCATCTACAACTGCGCCGATACAGGCAATCACCCGATCCCCGGCGGCGGTGAGGACACCGCTGGTGATGTCGACCGACCGATACTGCCCGGCATCGGGCCACAAGCCCACCACCCGTGACGGCACCGGCCGGGACGGTGACCTCAATGACGCCACCAGGGCCAAAAATCCGAGTTCCGTCTCCCAGCCGGTGCGCGGTATCCCTGCGGCCACCGACACCAATGCCGTGCTCTCCGCTCCGCCGCCATGCGTCGCCTCGAGTGGAACCTGCAACTCGGATCGACCCTTGAGGCGAACCGTCCTCGCCGCGGTGCAGACCCACTGATCGTCTGGTCCGCCCAGCCCGAGCGGGCTATCGAAACGATGCCAGTCGATGGACGACCATAGAGTCGTGGCCCAGGTCGCTGCTTCGGCCATCACGGCCGATCGGGCGGCGGGATGCAACGCTGCGATCCAGGGTTCCCAGTGGAACGTGCGCCAACCGGTCCGACTCCACTCGGAAACTGCCTGATCGGCTATGGGCCCGACCGCTTCGGTCGGACTCGAGAAACGGTGGTTGATGCATGCGTCCATGGCGGACAGGCCCAGTGAACGGCGAACGAAGGCCGGCTTCCACGCAAAGGGCTCTTCTGGTCGGGAAAGAGCCGCCGGGTCCCGTGCGACTTGGCGGAGCATCGCAAGCGTGACTACCACCTGATCACCCAAGGGCAGGTTCTCGACCATGGCCGGAATCGCATTGGTCAGGTTGTGGCGCACGAGTTGGCGGTCACCGTGGCCGATCGGCGCCAATGGAGGGGCCAGGATTGCCGCGGTGAGCTCATGTGCCCGCATCAGCGCCGGTACCCACCGATGTCGGCGGTCACGCGCTGTCGACCCGGGCGACAGCCGGGCAGCACCGCAGACTTTCCGCATTGCTGGTCGGGAAGCCGGGAAGGTGCGGCTCCCTCCGCCACCTGACCCAGGGCCCTGGCCCCGGCCACCGTGCGTCGAGCCGCGGCGGCGAGGAGCTCGTCGCTGACCGGATCGATATCCAATTCGCCCGTCCTGGTGTAGTACGTCGCCACGACGAACGGGGGTGCCGGACTCCTCAGCGTCTCGATAAGCGCATAGAAGTGCAGATCTTTTCGGTGTTCGGGACGTCGTGTCCCGGACTTGACCTCAACGATGGCGACGGATGCAACGTTCAGCCCGGGCCGTCCGATGGCGAGGTCCACTCTCCCTGATAGCTCGACCGCCCCTGCGGCGACATCGACCCGGATCGGAAGTTGGGTGCGGGGGAGCCACGCCGGGTCGAGCGTTGGCCACCGGTTGACCAAGGCAATGGACTGGCGATCGACCTCGGCGGCCAGCGTTCCTCGTTCTGTCCCCGACAAGCTGTCGATCCACGCGATCAGGTGGGCCTGTCTGTCATCAAGGGCCAGTGCGGCCAGGCCGTCGCTCATCGGGTCGCCGATCGACCCGATGGTCACAAGCTGGCGAAACAGCACATCGATCAGCGCACCACATGCCATCGGCGTGGTGGGAGGTTGCACCCCGAACCCGATGGCATCGTGATGAACGCCGGGACTCAGCGCCCGGGTCAACCGATCCTTGGTGATGACCAGTGGTGTGGGGCTGGGGGACTGGTCCCGGGGTCCTCCCTGGTTGGCGACGGTGCCCTGGGCAAGCCCGCGCTCGATGGTTTCCCGTAGGCGCGCAGTCCGATCGGGGTCGGCCAAGGGCCGGGGACGACCGGTGACCCGGAGCCGGTCGAGGAGCGCGTCCCCAGCCAGTGGTGTCCAACTTCCCATGACCCTCGACTTGGATTCGGCCGTCTCGCGCCGTGCCGCTCCGCCCTTCTCTTCTCGTCTGTCTATGTCCATCACGAGCATGGGAGAAGTGTGGCGGATGGCTGTGACACACCGATGGAGGAGCAGTCCCTATAGCCTTTCGACGATGATCCCGGCTGCGTCCAACACTCTGTTCACCGTCGGATTCACGCTGTTTGTGGTGGCATTTCTGGTTCTGGCGGTGTTGATCGTGCGTTTCACCCTCAAACGGGGGGCAATCGCCCGACAGGCATGGTTGGCCGAGCGCGGAGACCTGGCCTACAAACCCGAGGGGCCAGAGCCCCCGCTCACCGCGCTGGTGTTGGCGGGAGGCGGTACTCGAGGGGCGGCGCAGGTGGGAATGCTCCAGGTGCTGGCTGAGAACGGTTTTGTGCCCGACCGTATCTACGGCGCCTCGGTCGGAGCGGTGAACGGTGCCGCCTTCGCCGGCGACCCCACTCTCGAGGGGGTTGAGCGTATTGCCCGCATTTGGCGAGGGATCACCGGTGACGACGTCTATCCGTCCCGGTTCGTGCACGGGCCCTGGCAGTACCTCCAACAGCGCGAGTCAATGCATCCCAACACGGGCCTCCGCAAAATCATCGAGGACGGGATTACCTTCGATCGCCTCGAGGACGCGGTCATTCCCTTCGAGGTAGTGGCGGCGTCGATTACCGATGGAAGAGAACGCTGGCTGATGTCCGGACCCGCGGTGGAGGCAATCCTGGCCTCAGCGGCGATCCCGGCCATCTTCCCCCCGGTGGAGATCGATGGTGACCGCCTGGTGGACGGCGGGGTGGTCGACAACGTGCCCATCAGCCGGGCGATCGACGCCGGCGCCACGAGAATCTTGGTGCTTCTGTGTGGACCTCTGACGTTCACACCTCCGCCCTCGAAGCGTCCGGTCGAGGTGATGCTCAGCGCGCTGTTCATCTCTGTCCACTCTCGATTCAGCCGGGAACTGGCTCGGCTACCCGACGGGGTTGAGGTCATCGTGTTCTCCGGCGGAGGAGTTTCCTCACGCGGCTACACCGACTTCTCGGAGACAGAGGCCCTCATCGCCGCCGGGCGGGCGGAGGCAACCGAAGTCCTCCGCCGTCACGGGCTCGCCAATCCGACACAACTACTCTCGCCGCCTTCGGCCCCTGTCCAGCCAGACCCTGTCCAGCCAGACCCTGTCCAACCAGACCCGGGCCAACAGGCCTTTCCTCAACCGGTCGCTGATCAATCGATCCCACCGGAACGGGCCTCGGAGGACCTGGTCACCTGGCGAAACCACCACCTGGGGCCGCCGCTACATGGGAACGTCGCCAACCGTCACTTTCGACGCGGATGAAACGCTTGACCGACCAGCGACTGCTCCGACTACTCCATCAAGCCCCTTCATCCCCAGCAGCGCCGAAGAGGCCGCCAGTTAGGACCCGAAGTTCAGGGGCAGTCCGAGCGTGGAGGACGCTCCATTGACGGCGCTGTTTCCCGAGGAAATTGCACCACCGACCACGCTCGGCTGATTTTCAGGCGCGCTCACCGCAGGGGCCAGGCTGGGGCCCACCGCATTGATCGTGGACTTGGCCGCCGACCCGAGTTGCTCGGCCGGTCCGACGACAGGTCCTACTACCGGTCCGACGATAGGTCCGCCGGTCGCCGAGCCGATGGCACCCACGGCGCCCAATCCGTCGCCGGAAGCGGCTCCTGATCCGAGGATTCCCCCGGCGAGCCCATTTCCTCCACTTCCCGTGAGTCCACTGGCACCAGTCGAACCCGACGCGGTACTCGGGCCCCCGGTTGATCCATTCGTACCGGCACTCGTGTTCGTGTTACCGACGAGCGGCGTAGCCAGTGTCGGCACAACCGTGGCGACCGGCACCGGGCTCGGTGAGCCGGTGGAGGCTCCACCCACGGCGCCGGCGGCCGGCAACATGAGAACCGTCCCGACACTGAGGGCGACTGCACCGGTAGCCGCGGCTATCGAAGGCCCGAATATCCCGAAGGCACCGGAGGTCCCAAATTTGGACGACCCGGTACCAAGTGACCCGACGGCGTGTTTGGCGCCGCCGACCGCATGGCTGAAGCCGTCGGCGGCATGCCTGGCGGCCTTGGGCAGACGAGCGACCATGCGGGCGGGGAACACCACCAAGAACCCGATGAGAGCGCCCACCTTGCTCCCCTTCTCGTCGAGCATGAGGAACTCACGCTTGAGAGCCTGACGCGCCCTCCACAGCAGAGTTTCCACCGCGGTGACTCCGACGCCCTCGTGTTCGGCGATCTTCCGGTAGGACCAGTCAGAGCCCTCACGTAGCTGCAGGACCCGTTGGTGCCGACTCGACAGTTGGCCAAATGCGGTGGCCACCATCTTCGAGTCGACCTCGTGAAGTACGGCGTCTTCGATGTCGTAAGTACCAGTGTCCGAGGCGGTGATCCGTGACTCTTCGACGGGGGTGAGCCGCGCCCGTCGCCGCATGGTGTCGACGCACAGGTTGGCGGCGATCACTGTCAGCCACGGATAGAAGCGACGTTCCCCGGCGAATCGGGGCAGGGCGCGCCATGCCCGCACGAACGCCTCTTGCACGACATCTTCAGCATCGTGAGCCTCGCCCAGGCGCTGCATGCAGAATCGGTGGAGCCTGCGCTGGTAGCGGAGATAGAGCTGGTCGAAGGCTTGACGATCCCCCGCTTGGCAGCGCTCTACCAGTAGTTTGTCTCGGGTCACGTCAACGGTTCCGTCGCGCGACGGGGTAGTCGTAGGGAGCAGTCCCTCCGTAAATCGATCTTCCTGATCGACCTGCTCTACCTGCTCTACGTCGTCATGCCGGAGCGCCATGCGCCCAACCTCCCCGTAAAACCCCGTGAATCCCCGTACTACCCCGTTAGAACGCTCTCCACACCTGTCCGTTCCCTGGACAGCACCCCACCGAAGTAGGGCGATTTCCAAAGGTTAGAGGCCGCGCGGATTGGTGACGAGCTTCTGAGCTGGGAGTATGCGCGCTGAAAGAGTCGACCATCCACCGGTCGTGGGGGTGGCCCCATGAAACTTGG
>Ga0208079_1000240_pt1 | contig 30949 bp, 30 predicted proteins | sample NGESurdeep092012_5_FD_184474 | JGI IMG/M metagenome (GOLD analysis project Ga0208079, IMG submission 184474) | Arctic peat soil microbial communities from Barrow, Alaska - NGEE Surface sample 210-2 deep-092012 (SPAdes) | ecosystem: Environmental > Terrestrial > Soil > Wetlands > Peat ... | reverse complement strand
AAACAGGCCGGACATATGGACGCAAGCGATCTGATCAAAGCACTGCAAAAACACCTTGCGAGGACGGGGCCGTCCACATATGGGGAATGTCGGATTAATTGAGTCTGGATCCTAGACTCGGTCAGTTCCAATCGCGCAAGCGACACGAGTCGCCGCGAATTTAGCTGCTAGGGAGGTCATGATGACGTGCAAGGGTTCGGGTCCGACGGTGGATCGTCGCAAGTTTCTGACCGGAGTGGCGGTGGCCGGCGCGGCGAGTGTCGTGACGCCGCAGGCCGCGACCGCCGCAGCGGCGGCGGGTGCTGCTCCCGCGAGACTGCCATCCGCCCTGCCGCCGACGGCGCAGGTCATCGTCGCCGAAACCGGGACGCCGGCGGAAATGGCGCGTGTGCCGGGCAAGCCGGGCTCCGACTTCATGGTCGACGTCATCAAGACGCTCGACATCAAGTACCTGCCGTCGAATTGCGCCTCGAGCTTCCGCGCCATCCATGAGTCGCTGATCAACTACGGCGGCAACAAGATGCCGGAGTTCCTCACCTGCACGCACGAGGAATCCGCGGTCGGCATGGCGCACGGCTATTACAAGATCGCCGGCAAGCCGCTGATGACCCTGGTTCACGGCACGGTCGGCCTGCAGCACGCCGCGATGGCGATCTACAATGCCTGGTGCGATCGCGTACCGGTGATTGTCGTCGGCGGCAACGATCTCGATGCCGCCCACCGCCCGCCGGGCGTGCCGACCTACCACTCCGCGCAGGACATCAACGCGCTGGTGCGCGACTTCACCAAGTGGGACGATACGCCGGTCTCGTTGCAGCACTTCGCGCAGTCCTTCGTGCGTGCCTACAGGATTTCGACGACGCCGCCGTTCGGGCCGGTCGCGATCTCGCTCGACGCCGGATTGCAGCAGGAGCCGGTCAAGGCACACGGCGCGCCGCTCTATATCCCGCGCTTCGTCGCTTCGTCGCCGCCGCAAGGCGATGCCGGTGCGGTGAAGGAGGCGGCCCAGCTTCTCGCCAACGCGCAGAATCCGGTGATCGTCGCCGATCGCGCGGCGCGCACCCCAAACGGCATTACGCTCCTCGTGCAGCTCGCCGAACTGCTGCAGGCGCGCGTCATCGACCAGCAGGGGCGGATGAACTTCCCAAAAACGCATTATCTGAGCGCGCCGCCCACCGCGGTGAACAATGCCGACGTGATTATCGGCCTGGAGCTCTCCGATTTCTGGGCCACGGTCAATTCCTATACCGACAATGGCGAGAACGACGGCATCGGCAAGAACGGCACCCGCATCAAACCAACCACCAAGCTGATCAGCATCAGCTCGATAGATCTGATCACCAAGGCGAACTACCAGGACTTCCAGCGCTTCCAGACCATCGACGTCGCGATGCCGGGCGACGCCGAGTCGACATTGCCGGCGCTCATCGAAGCGGTGAAGTCGGCGATCGCGAACGATCGCAAGGCGGCGATCGAGAAGCGCGGCGAAGCCGCCCGCAAGAGCTATGCCGACGGGAAGGCGCGCCAGCGCCAGATGGCGGCGGTCGCGTGGGATGCAAGCCCGATCAGCACCGCGCGCCTCTGCATGGAGCTGTACGGCGCCATCAAGGATCTCGACTGGTCGCTCGTTGCCTCCGAAGGCAACGTGAGCAACTGGCCGAACCGGCTCTGGCCGTTTGAAAAGCACTACCAGTTCATCGGCCGCTCGGGCGGGTACGGTGTCGGCTACGGCGCGCCGGCATCGGTCGGCGCGGCGCTGGCAAACCGCGACATCGGCGGCCGCTTCTCGGTCAGCATCCAGTCCGACGGCGACCTGATGTACGCCCCGGGTGTGCTGTGGACCGCGGCGAGGCACAAGATTCCGCTGCTCTCGGTGATGCACAACAACCGCGGCTATCACCAGGAACTCATGCACGTGCAGCGGCTGTCCAACTTCCGCAATCGCGTGGCGAGCCTGGGTAACGACATGGGGCCGATCGGCACCAGCATCCAGAACCCGGACATCGAGTACCACAAGCTCGCGGAGTCGATGGGCTGGTGGGCGAAGGGACCGATCAAGGATCCGGCGCTGCTTGGGCCGGCGCTCAAGGAAGCGGTCGAAGTGGTGAAATCCGGACAACCGGCATTGCTCAACGTCTGGACGCAACCGCGTTAGGGCATGATCCCGAAAAGTGGAAACCGGTTTTCGGAAAAGATCATACTCAAAACAAAAAGCTAGCCGGGGAGAATTGGAAATGCGTTGGGTATTGAAGTTGTCACTGGCGGTGCTTGCCGCCGGCACGGTGATGGGTGGCGGCGCCGCGCTCGCGGCGTCGGCGGAGAAGGGCAAGGATGCCTTCGTCAAAAACGGCTGCTGGCAGTGCCACGGCTTCTTGGGACAGGGCGGTATCACGGGTCCGAAGCTCGCGCCCGATCCGCTGCCGCTTGAAGCCCTGTCGGCATTCACCCGCTCGTCGAACGGTCCGATGCCGCCTTATTCGGAGAAAGTGCTGTCGAATGAGGATCTCGCCGACATCCACGCCTATCTCTCGTCGATCCCGAAGGCGCCGGACTACAAGACCATTCCGCTGCTCAGCCAATAAGAGCGCGCCAAAACGAGAAAGACGCCGAGGCAATCCGGGTTGAGCGTGCGGCCGATCAGTCATTGAGCGGATCGGCGTGTCTGGAATTGCGGTCGTAAGCCTATTCACGGTTTGCGGCGCCGTGCCAAGATGTCAACTGCCGGCGAGTTCCTCGCGCAGGACTTCGAGCTCCAGCCATTGTTCCTCCGCCGCGGCAATTTTCCGCTGCAGTTCTCCGAGGGCGGCGGTGACCTTTTCAAAGCCAGCCCGGTCGCGCGCATAGAATTGGGGATCGGCGAGCTTTGCCTGCAGCGCATTGGCTTCGGCCTGGCGCGCGGCGATGGTCTTCGGCAGGGTTTCAAGCGCGTGCTTGTCCTTGAAACTCATCCGCCGCTTCGCGGGCCGCGGTTCTGCAACGGCCGAAACGGATTCTCTGGCGGCTTTCGGCGGTTCCTGCTGGCGGCGCTCGCGCGTCAAATCGGCGCCGCGTTGCGCCAGCATGTCGCTATAGCCGCCGGCATATTCGATCCAGCGGCCGCCTCCCTCCGGCACAATCACGCCGCTCACCAGCCGATCGAGAAAATCGCGGTCGTGGCTGATGAGCAGAACCGTGCCGGGATATTCGGCCAGCATGTCTTCGAGCACATCCAGCGTCTCCATATCGAGATCGTTAGTCGGCTCATCGAGGACCAGCAGGTTTGACGGCTTGGCGAGCGCTTGCGCCAGCATCAGGCGGCCGCGTTCGCCGCCCGACAGCTTGCCGAGCGGCGTGCGGGCCTGTTCGCTAGCAAACAGAAAATCCTTCATGTAGCTGACGACATGCTTAGGGCTTCCGTTGACCATCACGGTATCGCCGCTGCCGCCGGTGAGTGCTTGCGTGACTGTGACATTGGGATCGAGGCTGTCGCGATGCTGATCGAGCGTCGCGACGGCAAGATTGGAGCCGAGCCGCACCGCGCCGGTATCGGGCGGCAGCGTTCCGGTCAGCATGCCGATCAATGTGGTCTTGCCGCTGCCGTTCGGCCCGACGATGCCGATGCGATCGCCGCGCTGGAGGCGGATCGAGAAATTGCTGACGACCGGGCGGCCGTCGTAGCTCTTGCTGATGCCGGTGGCCTCGATGACCAGCACGCCGGACGGCGCCGCCGAACCGGCGGTGATGGTGGCGTTGCCGGCGGTGGCGCTGTAGCTGCGGCGCTGCTCGCGGATCGCCTGCAAATGGCCGACCCGGCGCATGTTCCGCTTGCGTCGGCCGGTGACGCCGTAGCGCATCCAATGCTCTTCGGCGACAATTTTGCGGTCGAGCTTGTGCTGTTCGCGTTCTTCCTCCGCCAGCAACATGTCGCGCCATTCCTCGAAATGGGCAAAGCCCCGTTCGATGCGGCGCGTGCATCCGCGATCGAGCCAGACCGTGCTGCGCGAGAGCGTGGAGAGAAAGCGCCGGTCGTGGCTGATGATCACCAGCGCGGTGCGGCGGGAATTGAGGTCGCGCTCCAGCCATTCGATCGTGGTCACGTCGAGATGATTGGTCGGCTCGTCGAGCAGCAGGATATCGGGTGAGGGCGCCAGCACGCGTGCCAGCGAGGCGCGGCGGGCTTCGCCGCCGGAGAGATGTGCGGGATCTTCTTGGCCGGTGAGTCCGAGCTGCTCCAGCAGATTGCGCGCGGTATGGGTGTCGTCGTGCGGCCGCAAACCCGCCTCGACATAGGCCAGCGTGGAGGAAAAGCCGGAGAAATCCGGCTCCTGCGGCAAATAGCGCACCAAGGCCCCCGGCTGTACGAAAATCGAACCGTGGTCCGGTTCGACCAGGCCGGCCGCGATTTTCAGCAGGGTCGATTTGCCCGATCCGTTGCGCCCGACCAGGGATACACGCTCACCGGTGCTGACGGATAGCTCGGCGCCCGTAAGAAGCGGCGTGCCGCCGAAGGTCAGCGCGATGTCTTTGAGTTGAAGGAGGGGAGGAGCCATGTCGCCTTGTCGTGTCGTCTTGTAATGTCGCCTTGTCATGCCGCCGGGTCGGGCCACCGTATATGGGTTACTGGGGGGCATGTGCAATGCGGCCCCGGCCAGCCGCGCACGCCCTCAGGCGCTGGCCTCCGCCGCCGCCTGATCGACCGACAGCACGCGCATGATGTCGTCGTGCATCTTGCGCCGGTCGTCTTCGCTGGTGCTGGCGTTGAGACGCGCCTCGTAAGCGATGCGGGCCGGACGGTGGAACACGAGCACGCGGTCGCCGATCTCCATCGCCTCGTTGATCTGATGGGTGATGAACACGGCGGTCTTGTTGCTCTGGCGCACCAGGCGCACGAATTCGGCGCGTAGGTCGCGCGCGGTCATCTCGTCGAGCGCGGAAAACGGCTCGTCGCAGAGCAGGATTTCGGGATCGACCGCGAAGGCGCGCGCGATCGACACGCGCTGGCGCATGCCGCCCGACAGTGCGTGCGGATAGTCGTTCTCGTGCCCGGAAAGTCCGAGCCGCGCCAGCCAGCCGCGCGCGGTCTCGTTCGCCTGCTTGGGATCGACGTTAAGAATCTGCAATCCGAGTCGCACATTGTCGAGCGCGCTGCGCCACGGCATCAGCCGGTCGTTCTGGAACACGATGCCGATCTTGCCGCGGAAAAAAGCGAACTCGCGGAATGGATCGTGGCCGACCACCTTGGCCTCGCCGGCGCTCGGCTTGATCAGGCCGGCGACGATGTTGAACATCGTCGACTTGCCGCAGCCGGTCTTGCCCACCACCGCGACGATCTCGCCCTTGGCGATCTCGAACGACAACTTGTCGACCGCGACGAAATCGCCGCGCCCGTCCGGGCGGCGGAACGTCTTGCTCACGTCCTTGAAGCGGATGACCGGGTCGGCGCTCAACATTGATTCACATCGCCCGCTCGGACACCGCGCGATAGCGCAAGGCCCAGGTCTCGATCGCGTTGATGGTCTGCTGCACGACCAGCACGAACAGCACGAGCTGCAGCGTCCAGGCCATGGCGCCGGCCATGTCGAACAGTTGCTGCTGGCGCAGCAGTTGATAGCCGACGCCGCCGGTGGCGCCCACCAGCTCCGCCACCACCACCACGCGCGCGGCGTTGCCGAGGTTGACCTTCCAGGCGGTGAGGATGCCGGGCACGATGGTCGGCACGATCAGGAAGCGGAACAGCGTCCAGCGGCTCGGCCGGAACGACATGGCCATCTCGAACAGATCCTTCGACATCGAGCGGAAGGCGTCGAGAATCTGGAAGGTGAAGGCGGGCAGCGTCGTCATCACCATAATAAACAGCACGCGGAATTCGATGCCGTGGAACCAGATGATAGCGAACACCACCCAGGATAGCGCTGGAATGCCCTGGAAGAAGGTGAGCACCGGCGCGATGAAATTCTCCGCGGTCTTCGACTGGCCGATCAGCAGCGCCAAAATGCTGCCGAGGATGAAGGCGCCGAACAGGCCGCCGAAGATGCGGCCGGCAGTGAGCAGCACGTCGACCAGCAGCGAGCCGGTGATCAGCACCTCGATGGTGCGGGTAATGATCTCGGGCACCGGCGGGAACAGGTAGTGCGGAAACACGAACGACAAAATCTGCCAGCCCGCCGCCAGCACGATCATGCCGGTGGCGGCTTGCAGAACGCGCATCGCGCGCGAGTTCATCATTTCATCGGCTTCTGGTAGATCGTGTCGTTCGACGGCTGCGATTTGAAATAGCCGACGTCGACGCCGGCCTTGTAGACCGCCTCGATCTGCTTAGCGACGTCGTTGGCCGGCACCACGCTCATGCCGAGCCGGTCGTTGGATTTGATCAGCGACACCAGCGCGGCGCGATCCTCGGGCGTCGATTTCGGCGCAATCATTGCAGCCGCTTCTTCCGGATGCTGGGCGATGAATTCGCCGGCGTCCTTGTAGGTCGCGTACAGCTTCGGGATCAAAGCCTGGTTCTGCTCGATCCAGTCGCTATGCGCGGCGACGCCCAAATAGGGAATGCGCTCGCCGCCGGCAAAGCTAGCCCAAGTCTTGTTCACGCTGGTATCGAGCGCGCGGATATCCGGCTTCTTCGCCTTCAACAACGTGTAGGCAGGCTCCCAGAGCTGGATCGCATCGGCGCGGTCAGCCAAGGCATAGCCGACCAGGCCGGGCGGCGCGGTGTTGACGACTTGGATCTTGGAGCGATCGACGCCTTGTTGCTTGGCGAAGAATTCGAACATCACGAAATTGGTGGTCGAACTGGCGGCGGCGAGCTGCTTGCCTTCCAGGTCCTTGAGCGTCTTGATCTCGGGCCGCGAGGTGACGACCGTGCCCCAGTAGTCGAACAGGTTGAACAGATACTTCACTTTCACGCCGCGGGCGTCGGCTAAGCCCACGGTGAGCACCGCGGCGCTGCCGCCGACCTTGAACTCGCCCGAATTGAACTGCGTCGTATAGGCATCCGGCGGCCGTTCGACGAATTCGATATCGAGGCCGTGCGCGGCATCGAGCTTCTTGGCCTTGATCACCGGCGGCATGAAGGCGCCGAGCGAGGGAAAGCCGAACACCACGATAGTGACTTTTGCGGGTGTCTGTGCGGCGGCGGGTGCGGGCGCCATCAGCGCAGCGCAGGCGAGCGCCGCGGCGGCGCAGCCGGCCGAGCGCACGAGAGCGGAAAGTCTTGTCATCAAATCCTCCCTTTTAGTTCTGAATTTGCAGCGATCGTTTCTTGTTATGCCGATGCGGGCGAATGGGCGGCGACCTCGCGGCGCAGCGCGGTGAAAAACTGGCCGATCAGGTACTTGGCGACGCCTTTTAGAATGCGTTGCCCGACGCCGGCGACCAGGCCGCCGATTTCTCCCTCGCCACTATAGCGCATGGATGTCCCGCCGGTCTGGCTGCTGAGCGCAAAGGTCGCGGTGCCGCTGCCTTGGCCGAGCGTGCCGGAGCCCGAGACGGCGACCTTGCATTGCGCCGGCGCGATCTTGTCCGACAGGCTGATCTCACCCTCGAAGCTGCCGCCGACCGAGGCGACTTTCAAATTAAGCACCAGCCGAAAGCGGTCCTCGCCTTCGGGGATCATGTCTTTGCAGCCGGGAATGCATTTCTTCAGCACGGCCGGATCGTTGAGCGCGTTCCACAGCGTCTCAATCGGGACTTCGAAGAGTTCCTCGCCGCCGATGTCGAGCTTCATTGCGCACTCATTTGATCTTGAACAGCCGCGCCGCCAATCCGCCATTGATCGAAGCGGTCTGCTGCTGAGAAATGCCGGCGTCGGCGACGATGCGCATCGGCTCGCTATCGCCGATCGGGAACGGCATGTCGGAGCCCATCATCAGGCGCTCCGTTCCCATCATCTCGATCACGAATTTCAGCACGCGCACGTCGTGCAGGATGGTGTCGGTGTAGATAGCGCTAAGTCCCTCGACCGGATCGCCGATGCCGGGGGTGATCTGGTAGTTGCGCTTGAGGCGGCCCAGCACGAAGGGCAGGGCGGCGGCGCCCATCGGGGCGAAGATTTTCGCATTCTTGTAGCGCGCGATATGACCGGCCGAGATCAGCCGCGCCACCGCGATCACCGCATCGGTGATGCGGCCCAGCCCATTGGCGAGGCCGAAATCGTTCACGCGCTTATCACCGGCGTCGAAGCTCGGATGAATATGGATGATGGCGCCGGTGTCGTCGGCTGCCTGCCAGAACACGTCGAGATCGGCGTGGTCGAGCGTGCTGCCGACCCCGCGCGGCAGCGTGCCGATCATGGCGCCGGAAAAACCGGCCGCGATTGCCGCCTTCAGTACGGCGGCGGCGCGTGCGCCATCGCCCAGCGGCACGGTCGCCAGCGGCACGAAATGCGGCTCGGCTTTGGCGGCGGCGCGCAGGGCGTCGTTGGTGAGTCGGGCCCACTCCTCGGCTTCGGCGCCGGGCAGTTCATAGCCGAACATGTCGACCCAGCCGCCGACGACTTGTTTGTCGATGCCCTGCTTGGCCATCCAGGCCAGCCGCGCCGGAATATCGGACAATGGCTTGGAGACCGGCCGCGTCGGCTTGGCCCCGGCGAAGGCGAAAGCCAGGCTGCCGCCGTCCTCGATCAGCCGCAACGAGGGGAAGCGGTCCTTGTCTTTGCGGATCGCCGCCAGCAGGTCGGGCGGCACCAGGTGAGCATGGCAATCGACGATCATTCAATGTCCCTTGTTGGCTTGGGCTTTTTCTTGCGCCTTTTCTTGCGCTTCGGCGATCATGTCGCCCAGCACCGATACCTTGATCGGCAGCGTGTTGGTGGAAATGCCGAGCGGGCGCAGCGCGTCGTTGATGGCGTTTGCCACAGCGGCCGGCGCGCCCAGATAGCCGGATTCGCCCGAGCCCTTCTGCCCGAGCACCGTGTTAGGCGACGGCGTGACGTGTTGGATGATCTCGACCGCCGGCACCTCGTGCGAGGACGGCAGCAGATAGTCCATGAAGCTCTGCGCCATCAACTGGCCTTCGCCGTCATAGGCGAATTCCTCGTACAGCGCGGCGCCGATGCCGTGCGCGACACCGCCCATGGTCATGCCGCGCACGATCTTCGGATTGATCACCGTGCCGCAATCGTGCCCGATGCGGTAGCAAACGATCTCCGGCAGCCCAAGATCGGGATCGATGGTCAGCAGGATCAGGTGAAATTCGAACGAGGTGCAGGGATACATCTGCACGCGCCCGTCCGCTGTCGGCAGCGTGCCGCCGGTCGGCACCTGCATCACGTGGCTGACCGCAAGCCCTGGCTCCATATCGCTCGGCATGCGGTGGAAATTGCGGTGCGCGATCTGCACCAGGTCGGCCCATGTGCGCCGGTTTTGCGGCGCGTTGCGGTCGTAAACCTCGCCGTTGGCATAGGCGGCGCGCTCGAGCGGAATGCCGAGGTCGTGGGCGGCGATGGTGGTGAGCTTGGTCTTGAGCTTGTTCGCCGCATGGAACGCGGCACCGCCGAGCATGATCGCCATGCGGCTGCCGACCGGCGTGCCGCTCGGCAATGAGTTGAGTGAATCCGGCCGCGTCACCCGGATGTTGTCGGGATCGACCTGCAACACCTCGCCGATCACGGTGCCGACCAGCGTCTCGTGGCCCTGGCCCGAGGAGGTGGTGTGCATGGTAGCGGTGATCGAGCCCATGCCGTCCACGGCGATGCGGCAGGAATCCATGAAGGTGGTGGTGGTGATCTTCGGGTTGATCAGCGCCTCGAACATCGCATTGCCGCCGCTCGGCTCCAGGCAGGCGGTGATGCCGATGCCGGCGAGCTTGCCGGTGCTGCGCAAGCGGTCGCGCTCTTTCTTCAAATCCTCGTAGCTGGTGTGCGCCAGCACCTTGTCGATGACGGTGTGATAGTCGCCGCTGTCGTAGGTGGTGCCGCTCGGGATCGTGTACGGGAACTCCTCGTGCCGGATCATGTTGCGGCGACGCACTTCGATCGGATCGAGGCCGAGCGCATGGGCGACTTCGTCGATGGTGCGTTCGATCGCCACATTGGTCGGCGCCTGGCCGAAGCCGCGCACCGCCTCCTGCGTGGTCTTGTTGGTCACCACGGCCACGGCGCGATACTGCACGCTTTGAATTTTGTAGGGGCCGACAATGGCGCCGACCGGCTTGCCGAGCTGGAACGGCGAGCGGCCGGCATAGGCGCCGACATTTTCCAGCGCCCGCATCTTCATGGAGCGGATGATGCCGTTATCGTCGAAGGCGACATCGACATCGAACAGCCGCTCCGGCCCATGCGCGTCGCCGCCGCGCATGTTTTCGAGCCGGTCTTCGATCAGCCGCACCGGAAAGCCGAGCCGGCGCGTGAGATAGCCGACCAGGACGGTGTGCTTGATGCCGCGTTTGACGCCGTAGCTGCCGCCGACGTCGACGTCGTAATGCACGCGCACCGCGGACACTGGAATTTTCAGCGCTATGCCGATCTGGTCGGCATAGCGTGGCATCTGGATCGACGCCCACACGTCGAGGATTTCCCGCCACGGGTCCCAGCTCGCAACCACGCCGAAGGTCTCGATCGGCACTGTGGCGCTGCGGCCCCATTTCACCCGCAGCGAGAGATGGCGCGGGCTGTCGGCGAAGTCCTTGTCGACCTCGCCCCACACGAAAGTCTTGTCGAGCAGCACGTTGCTGCCGTGCGCTTGGTGCACCAGCGCACTACCGGTTTGAAGCGCCTGCTCGGCGTCGAGCACGAACGGCAGCTTATCGTAAACGACCTTCAGCTTTTCGGCCGCGTCCTCGGCGAGCGCGCGGGTATCGGCGACCACCGCGGCCACCCATTCGCCGGCGTAGCGCGCGACATCGAGCGCCAAAGGCCGGCGCGGCACGTTCGGGGTATCAAGCCCGGTCATCAGCGGGAGCGTGGCCTCGGCCAGTTCGCGCCCGTCCAGCACATAATGCACGCCGCGCATGGCCATCGCGGCGCTCTTGTCGATGCTTTTGATGGCGGCTGCCGGGTAGGGGCAGGTCACCAGCGCCACGTGCTTCATGTTGAGCAAGCTGACATCGGCGACGAAATTGCCCTTGCCGACCACGAAGCGGCGGTCCTCGCGTACGCGGCGGTCGGTGGAGACGTAGCGGAGACGGCCCGGTGCCTCGCTCATTTGCGCAACTCCGAAGGCCGGTTGGCGCCGCGCAGGCGCTCGGCGGCGAGCGCAATGGCTTCGACGATCTGCGCATAGCCGGTGCAGCGGCAGATGTTGCCGGAGATCGCCTCGACGATGTCCTCCCGCGTCGGCTCGAGATTGTTGGCGAGCAGCGCGTGCGCGACCAGGATCATGGCCGGCGTGCAATAGCCGCATTGCGTGCCGTGGGTTTCGCAAAACGCATCCTGGATCTGCGACAGCTCGCCGGGGCCGGGCGTGACGCCTTCGACGGTCGTTACGGCTGAGCCTTGCGCCTGCACCGCGAACATCAGGCACGAGCGCACTGCGACGCCGTCGAACAGCACGGTGCAGGCGCCGCACACGCCGTGCTCGCAGCCGGCATGCGCGCCGGTCAGCGCCATCTGGTCGCGCAGGCAATCGAGCAGCGTGGTGCGCGGCTCGACATCGAGCTCGCGCACCGTGCCGTTGACGTTGAGTTCAATGCGCATGGTTTTTGCTACCCTGCGCGTGGGCGCGCGCGTCGGCGACGGCGCGCGCGGCGAGATTGATCGCGACCCGGCGGCGGTATTCGGCCGAGGCGTGCAGATCGGCCAGCGGGTCGATATCGGCGAGCGCATCGGTCACCGCGGCCTGCACCGCGGCGTCATCGAGTGCGCTACCCCTGAGTTGCTGCTCGGCGCGCTCGAGGCGCATGGGAAAATCGACTGCGGCGCCGACGCCGATGGCTACTCTCTTGCACAGGCCATCGTCGCCAAGTTCGACTTGCGCTGCCGCCGATACGAAGGCGAAATCGCTGCGCCGCGCATTCACCTCGTGAAAGCCGACGCCAACTTTCGCCCCGCGCCAGACCGGAAAGCTCACCCCGGTCAGACACGCGCCCGCCGGCAGCGTGGTAATCATCGGCCCGATAAAAAAATCGCGCGCCGAGATATCGGCGGTCTGGCCATCGGCGCGGTAACTTAAGCTCGCATCGAGCGTGATGGCGATCAGTGGACATTCCGCCGCCGGATCGGCATTGGCGAGCGAACCACCGATGGTGCCGCGGGCGCGGGTGGCGGCGTGGCCGATCCAGGGGATGGCGCGCGCGAGCAATGGAACTTTGCTCGCGACCAGCGGATCGCGCTCGACCAAGCATTGCCGCGTGGTGGCGCCGATCGCGATGGTCTCGCCGTCGTCGCGGATATAGGACAAGGCGGCGATGCGATTGATGTCGATCAGCCGCGTCGGCCGCGCCAGCCGCATCGCCATCATCGCCACCAGCGTCTGCCCGCCGGCGATGATGCGCGCGCTTTCGTCGGCCGCCAGCAGCGCACAGGCTTCGTCGACATCGGCGGGACGGGAATACTCGAACGGCGCTGCTTTCATGAACGGCTACGCTGATCTCGATACGGATGGTTGACGGCGTTTGTGCCCCGCCGGGGTGGCCTCGCCAAGGGGCCCTGGGGGTCGCGGTCCGATATTGTCGTTACGGCACCGATATGGTTAAAGTCTCTCTCGCATTATCGCAACCGCAAAAACACAGATTTCACGCGTGCTCCGGCCGCAGAACACACGCCGAAGCACCGCAAGAAGCACAATGGGTGGAAACAAATGCCGCGAATGAAGGGTGCCGACGTCATCACCGAATTTCTGATCGATAGCAAGATTCCCTACGTGTTCGGAATTTGCGGCCACGGCAATGTGGGCATGCTCGATGCCCTCTACCAAGCGAGCGACCGCATCAAGATGGTGTCGCCACGCCATGAGCAGGTGGCGGGCCACATGGCGGACGCCTACTTCCGCGTGCGGCACGAAGCGGTGGCGACCTTGACCTCCTGCGGGCCGGGCTCCTGTAACATCGTGATGCCGCTTGCCTGCGCCATTACTGATTCCTCGGCCATCCTGGCGATCACATCGAACGTGCCGACCTCGCAGTTCAACCGCAGCCCTTTCCAGGAAATCAACAAGCACTACCAGGCCGACTTCCCCAACATCATCCGGCCGGTGGTCAAGCGCAGCTGGCAGCCGACGCGCGTCGACATGCTGCCGCTGGCGCTGCGGCAGGCGACCACCACCATGCTGTCGGGCCGGCCGGGGCCGGTGAATGTCGACGTGCCGTTCAATGTGTACCAGGAAGAAGACAACGTGGAGGTGCCGAAGCCAGCGCCGCCGTTCAATACCCAGCGCAGCGGGGCCTCGCCGGAAGAAATCGCACTTTGCGTCGATCTGATCCTGAAGGCCAAGCAGCCGGTAATCTTCGTCGGCCACGGGGTGACATTGTCGGAGGCGAGCCGCGAATTAACCGAATTCGTCCATCGCCTGCAAATCCCGGTGATCTCCTCGCCCAACGGCATGGGCACTCTCGATATGACCGATCCGCTGTCGCTCGGCTTTATCGGCCGCAACGGCGCCTATCCGGCGAACGAAGCCGGCCGCCGCGCCGATGTGGTGATCGCGATCGGCGCGCGCTTCGACGACCGCTCGGCCTCGTCATGGCTGCCCGGCTATTCGTGGAATTTCCCGCACTGCAAGCTGATCCACGCCGACGTCGATCCGGCCGAACTCGGCCGCAACTATCCTCCCGATATCGGCGTGCTCGCCGATGCGCGCACCTTCCTGCGGCAGTTGCTCACCGAGGTGGAGCGGCGCGGGCAAAAGCGCGAGGGCGCGCTCAAGGGCTGGCACGCCGACATCAAGAACTGGCAGGAGCAGTGGGATAAGTTCACGCGGCCGAATTTCGACATCCATGCCTCGCCGATCCGGCCCGAGCGCATTGTCGCCGACTGCCAGGCGGTGATGCCGCCGGACGCCATTCTGTGCTGCGACGTCGGCGTCAACCACAATTGGTACATGCAGTTCTGGAAGGCGCGGGCGCCGCAGACCATGCTCAACTCCTGGGGCTTTTCCGGCATGGGCTTTGGCGCCGCCGGCGCCCTCGGCGCCAAGCTCGCCGCGCCCGACCGGCCGGTGGTGGCGATCGCCGGCGACGGCTGCTTCACCATGGTGCCGCACGTGCTGTGCACCGCGGTCGAATACAACATCGCGGTAGTGTGGGTGATCTGGAACAATTTCGGCTGGGTCTCGATCCGCGACATCCAGCTCGGTATGTTCGGCGGCCGCGAGCTCGGCACCATGTTCCACGAGGGACTCAACAAGACGCCGTATAATCCGGACTTCGCCGCCTGGGCGCGCGCGGCCGGCGTCGAGGCGATCACCGTCACCAAGTCGGAAGACTTCAAGGGCGCGCTCGAGCACGCGATCAAGGCCAACAAGCCGTTCCTGATCGACGTGCATGTCGATGCCGAGATCAGGCCGCCCGCGACCGGCGCCTGGCAATTGCCGCCGACGCCCTGGAAGGAGCCGGCCTTCGGCCAGCGCTTTATGCCCGACACCGCGCCGGCGAAGTAACGAAAAGGATTTCAACGTCATGACCGCCGACCGCCGTAAGGCTTTCATTCGCAACATCGCCGAAGTGCCGTGGTTGGAATTTCCCAACCATTTCGGCGGCGCGCTGTCGAAGCCGCTGGTGATGCCCGAGACCGCGGGCTCGCACCACATCGACTATCGCATCTCGATGTATCAGCCGAAGGCTTACGTCGAGAAGCACAGCCACAAAGTGCAGGAGCAGGTCTACCACGTGATCGAAGGCGAGGGCGTGATGCACATCGACGGCAAGGACCACGTCGTGCGCAAGCACGATTTCATCTTCCTGCCGCCCGGGATCGCGCACGCGATCTCCAATACCGGGCTGGTCGACCTGGTGTTTCTGGTGGTGACCTCGCCGGTCACCGACGACGAGAAGCCGGTCTAGGCTCATTGGAGGCTGATCAGGTGAGCGCGCGCACGAAACAGAGGGCCGCAATCGGAAAGCCGCCACGGGCCCGCATCGCAGCCATCCGCGACATCGACCAGGAGGCTGCCGACCGGGCGCGCGGCGGCGTGCAGTCGATCGGCCGCGCCTTCGCGATCATGGAAGAGATCGCCCGCAACCGTGACGGCATCGGGCTGGCCGAGCTGAGCAAGCGCGTCGGCCTGCACAACAGCACCACCTTCCACCTGGTCAAGACCCTGGTCACGCTCGGCTATGTGCGCCAACTCAAGGACAGCAAGCGCTACCGCATTGGCCGCCCGCTGTTCGCGCTGGCTGCCAACGCGCTCGACGAGCTCGAAATGTCTAGTCTGGCCACCCCGATACTCGAGGACCTCACGCGTGCAACCGGCGAGAGCGCGCATTTCTCGGTGCGCATGGGCGATGCCGTGGTGGTGCTGGCGCGCACCAGCGGGCCCGGCGCCTTCCAGTTGACCGACCGCGTCGGCGTGATGCGGCCGGCGCATTGCACGGCGCTCGGCAAGATCATGCTCGCCGCGCTGCATGCCGACCAGTTCGAGCGCTTCCTGCAGCGCGCGGAGCTTAAAGCGCACACGCCGAACTCGATCACTAGCACCGAGCAACTGCGCCGCGAGATCACAGAAGTGCGCCGCGCCGGCATGGCGTTCGACGACGGCGAGTTCGATCCCGAGCTGCGCTGCGTGGCGCTGCCGGTGCGCGATTTTAGCGGCCAAGTGATCGGCGCCATCGGCATTTCCGGGCCGGTCTGGCGCCTGTCGATCGGGGCTCTGCAGAAGCGCGCGCGCCTGGTGCGCACGGCCGCCGATCGCCTGTCGGCCGAATTCGGCTATGCTGGCGAGGGCGAACCACGGGTGAAGGCGGCGGGATAAGCGCATGATCCCGAAAAGTAAGAACCGGTTTTCGAAAAAGATCATGCGCAAATGAAATTGAGAAGGAGCTGAGCCATGCCACGGCACGGATCTTACGTTCCCCACGGCGTGATCCCGGCGGTGCTGCTGCCGTTCGATAACGATTTGACAATCGACGAGGCGAGCTTCCGCAAACATCTGCGCGACGTGGCCGCGGTTGAGGGTCTGTCGGCAATCACCATTAATGCGCATTCGACCGAAGTGGCGTCGTGCAGCTTCGACGAGCAGCGGCGCTTGCTCGACATCGCCCAGGACGAGATCGGCGACCGGCTGCCGATCGTGAACGGCATCTGGGCCGACGGCAGTATGGACGCCGCGCGCATTGCGCGCATGGCGGCACAAGGCGGCGCCTCGGCGCTGCTGGTGTTTCCGCCGGCGCCGTTCACGCTCGGCCAGTCGCCGCAGATGGCGCTCGCCCATTTCAAGCGCATTGCCGATGCCACCGATCTGCCGCTGATCGTGTTCCAGTATCCGCTCGCCACCGGTCAGGGCTATCCGAAGGACACGCTGCTGAAGCTATGCGAGGAGGTGCCGAGCATCCGCGCCATCAAGGACTGGATCGGCAATGTGCCGCATCACGAGTGGCACATCCGCACGCTGCAAAGGCTGGCGCGGCCGGTGAACGTGCTCACCACCCATAGTTCGTGGCTGTTTGCTTCGCTGGTGCTAGGCCCTAACCGCCTGCTGTCGGGCTCGGGCAGCGTCATCGCCGATTTGCAGGCGGGTTTGTTCCGCGCCGTGCAGGCAAACGATCTGGCGGAAGCGAAGCGCGTGGCCGACCGCATCGAGCCGATGGCGCGCGCCTTCTACGCCGATCCGTTCGTGGACATGCACAACCGGATGAAGGAAGCGCTGGTGCTGCTCGGCCGGCTGCCGCGCGCGGTGGTGCGCCCGCCGCTGGTGAAGATCGAGCGCGCCGAGATCATGCGCATCCGCCAGGCGCTGGTGGAAGCCGGCTTGCTCGGCAAGGACGCCGGCCGCGACGCGGCCTAGCGCATGATCCCGAAAAGTGGGAACCGGTTTTCGGAAAAGACCATGCGCAAAAGTAAAGTTACATAATCGCAAACTCGGTGTTGCGCCGGTCGGTCACCAGCATGCTGCCCGGATAATGGGTGATGCAGAAGTCCGGCTTCACCGTCGCGATCACCGACTGCGGCGTCACGCCGCAGGCCCAGAACACCGGGATTTCATCCTCGCGTACCGGCACCGGGTCGCCGTAGTCGGGCTTGGCCAGATCGGCGATGCCGATCAGCTCCGGCTTGCCGATATGCACCGGCGCGCCGTGCACCGCCGGAAAGCGTGTAGTGATTTGAATCGCGCGGATGGCGTCGGCCGGTCGCATCGGCCGCATCGACACCACCATCGGTCCACGGAAGGGACCGGCTGTCGCGGTCGGCAGCGACGTGCGGTACATCGGCACGGTGCGGTTGAGCGCGATGTGACGCATCTCGATGCCGTCGGCCATCAGCGCTTCCTCGAACGAAAACGAGCAGCCGATCACGAAGCTTACCAGATCGTCGCGCCAGAATTCGCGGATGTCCTCGGGCTCGGCGACGAGCTCGCCGTTGCGCCACACCCGGTAGCGCGGGATGTCGGTGCGGATGTCGATATCCGCGGCCAGTGCCGGCACCCTCCAGTCGCCGGGCGCCGAGCTTCCGATCAGCGGACACGGCTTCGGATTGAGCTGGCAGAAGCGCAGGAAATCGGCGGCCAGTGCATTCGGCAGAATGGCGAGGTTGCCCTGCACGTAACCGGGCGCCAGCCCCGAGGTCGGCCCGCGATACTGGCCGGCGCGGATCGCGAGCCGCGCCGCCAAGCCGCTGCCCGGTGCCCCTGTGTCGTCTCGACGCATGGGGGTGACGGCCATCGGCGTTGTCCGGTCCAATGAGTGCAAACGAAACACGCCACGCAGCCTAGCATCGGCGGCAAAGTGGTACGAGGCCGGCCGCACAATCCGCGGGCACGAATACGACCATGTGAACGTGCATGCATCAATATGGAAATAGCGGTTGAAACTTGGCGCGGGATCGCGTTTGCTTGCAACCAATCAGATCGAAGCCCGCAACGGACACGTTAGGGGAGGAAGTGGCAATGTCGCATCGTGAAACTTTGACTCGGTGGGCGCTGGTTGGTCTTGCCGCAGCAACGGCAGCGGCGGTGCCGGCACAGGCGCAACAACCGGCCGCGCCGATCAAACTCGGAATCGTATCGTTCCTCACCGGCCCCGCCGCCTCGCCCTTCGGCATCCCGGGCCGCAACGGCGCCGAGATCGTCATCGAGGCGCTGAACACCGGCAAGGCGCCGGCGCCGTTCAACACGGTCGGTTTCGGCGGCACCAAGATCGAGGCTAAATATGTCGACGAGACCGGCTCGGCCGCCAACGTCGTGACCGAATTCCGCAATCTGGTGCAACGCGACCAGGTCGACGCCGTGGTCGGCTACATCTCTTCTGGCAGCTGCCTGGCGGTGACGCCGGTGGCGGAAGAACTCAAAGCACTCACCGTCTTTTACGACTGCGGCACGCCGCGCATCTTCGAGGAGAAGGCGCGCTCTTACGTGTTCCGCGTCAGCCCGCACGCGACCATGGATAACGTCGCGGCCACGCGCTATCTGCTGGCCAAGAAGAAAAACGTCACCAGCTATTCCGCATTAATCAGAACTACGCCTGGGGCCAGGATTCCTGGCGCGACTTCGTCGGGGCGATGAAGGTGCTGGCGCCCAACGTCACGTCCGACAAGGTGCTATTTCCGAAGCTGTTCGCCGGTGAGTACGGCGCCGAAGTCTCGACGCTGCTGACCTCGAAATCGCAGGCGCTGCACACCAGCTTCTACGATGGCGACCTCGAAGGCTTCGTCTACCAGGAACAGGCGCGCGGTCTCGACAAGCGCATGACCATCATCATGACCACCGGCGAGGCGGCGATCTGGCGTCTGCGCGACAAGCTGCCGGACGGCACCATCATCGGCGGCCGCGGCGCCAACGGGCCGCTCGCCCGCGATACCGAGATCAATCGCTGGTTCCAGAAAATCTATACCGACCGCTACAATCTTCCGCCGACCTATCCTGCCTACCAAATGGCGCAGTCGCTGCTCGGCCTGAAGCTCGCCTACGAGAAAGCCGCCAAGGCCGGCGCCAAGCCGACCTCGGACGAAATTGCCGCCGCCTTCAAGGGCATCGAGTACGACGGTCCGGCCGGCCACGTGAAGCTTGCGATCGGCGATGGCCATCAAGGCATTACCGAGACGGCCTACGGCACCTATCGCTTCAACAAGCAGAAGAAGGAGCCCGAGATCGTCGACATCGTGCGCTACCCGGCCGAATGCGTGAATCCGCCGGCGGGCGTGGACGCCGATAAGTGGATTGCCGAGGGAATGAAGGGCGCCAAGTGCTGATCAAGTGCAATTGATGCGCTTGCGCTGAAACGACATTGCGCGGCGGGGGGAGGGCATCGGCCTTTCCCCGCCGTCCCGCCCTCGAATTCAAGCGGTTTCGCCGTGCTGACCGCCTCCGCCATTCTGACCGACGGCCTCGTCTACGCGGCCTATCTGTTCATCGTCGCCATCGGCCTGACGCTGATCTTCGGCGTGATGAAGATCCTGAACGTCACGCACGGTTCGTTTTACGCATTCGGCGCCTATGGCGCCGCCACCGCGGTCGGCATCTATACCAATGCCGATTGGCCGGCGGCTGCCGGCTTTCTATTCATGATTCTCATGGGATTGGCGGTCGGGCTGGTGCTCGGGATCATCCTTGAGCGCGGCATCCTGCGGCTGGTCTACGGCAAGGACGAAGTGATCATCGTTCTGGTCACCTATGCGACCTTCCTCATCCTCGAGGATGTGATCGTGCTGATCTGGGGCCCGCAGTCGTATGCGGCCTATCAGCCGATGGTGTCGGCCGGCAACATCGAAATCGGCGATCTGGTGCTCTCCAACTATGACATCGTGCTGGTGGCGATCGCGGCCTTGCTCGCAGGCCTTGCTTACTGGGCGTTGAAATTCACGCGCTATGGCCGGCTGCTCACGACCGTGATCTTCGATCGCGAAACGGCGGCGGCGTTCGGCGTCAACGTCACGCTGGTCTACACCGTGACCTTTATCATCGGCGCCATGCTCGGCGCGCTCGGCGGTGCAGTGATGGCGCCGAAAATCGCGGTCACGCTCGGCATCGGGGTCGAGGTGATCGTGCTGGCCTTCGCGGTGGTCGCCATTGGCGGCATGGGCTCGATCGAAGGCGCGCTGGTCGGTGCGCTGATCGTCGGCATCTGCCGCGCCGCCGCGGTGCATCTGGTGCCGCAGATCGAGCTGTTCGTCATCTACGGCGTGATGGCGCTGGTTCTGGTGGTGCGGCCATACGGCTTGTTCGTGCGCGCCCAGCCGAGAAAGATCTGACATGACCGGGCGAGGGCAATTGGCCGGCGGCCTCATGTTCCTCTTCGCGGCGGCGGCAGCACCGTTGCTGCCGGATTGGGTGGTATCGCTGGTCACCATTGCGTTTGCCAACGCGCTGGTCGTGCTCGGCTTGGTGGTGCTGTGGCGTGCCGGCCTCGTCTCGTTCGGACAGGCGCTCTATTACTGCATCGGCGCCTATGCGGTCGCGCTTACCGCACGCTGGACCGGGTTTACCGATGCGTTTGCTTTGGTGGTGATCGGCGGCGTGGCGGCCGGGCTGGTGGCGGTTTTGATCGGCTTCCTGCTGGCGCGCTACCGCGAAATCTTCTTCGCCATGCTCAGCTTGGCGTTGTCGATGATCCTCTACGGCGTGCTGGTGAAGACCGAGTCGCTCGGCTCCACGGACGGCTTCAGCGTGGCGACGCCGACGTTCCTGGGCTATGCGCCGCACGCGCAAGCGCTCGGCCTGTCGCTGTATTGGCTTACGCTCGGCGTCGACGCGATCGGCGCCGTGCTGATCGGCGTCTATTTCCGCTCGGTCGCCGGCGCGCTGGCGGCGCCGATCCGCGACAATGAAATCCGCGTCGAGTTTCTCGGCGTTTCGGTGACCAGCATCATTCATACCAAGGTGGTGATCGCCGGCATTCTCGGCGGGCTGGGCGGTGCGCTCGCAGCTCTCGCGATCGGCCATGTCGATCCCAACATGTCCTATTGGACCACATCGGGCGGCTTCGTCTTTGTCACCATTCTCGCCGGTGCCGGCTCGGTGGCGGCGGCCTTTGTCGGTTCGCTGGTGTTCGAGGCGGTGCGCTCGTTCGCCTTCGATGTCATGGCGCAACTGTGGCAGATGACGCTTGGATCGGTGCTGCTGCTCACCATCCTGTTCCTGCCGGACGGTCTCGGTTCGCTGGTGGCGCGGCTCAGACGGCGGGGGGAGGCGAAGGCGCCATGAACGGGAACATGAGCACGAGCAACGGCGCGATTTTGGCCGTCCGCGATCTGGAAAAGACCTTCGGCTCGCTGGTGGCCGCGCGCGACATCACCGTCAGCGTGCCGGCGGAGCAGACCGTTGGCGTGATTGGCGCCAATGGCGCCGGCAAGACCACCTTCATCAACATGATCACCGGCCATCTGACGCCGACCAAGGGCAGCATCTGGTTCGAAGACAAGGAGATCACTGGCAAGCCGTCGCGCGAAATAACCCGGCTCGGTATTTCGCGCTCGTTCCAGGTGGCGCAGATTTTCCCCTCGCTCACCGTGTTCGAGAACATGTGCATCGCCGCGGCGATTGCCCGGCGCTCGGGCAGTGTATGGGGCAATATTGCCACGCCCGTCCACTCGCCCGATGCGATTACCGAAGCGCAGGCGACAATCGAATTGTTCCGGATCGATCAGTATAGCGACACGCCCGCCAATGCGCTGCCGCAGGGCGTGCGCAAGCTGCTCGATATCGGCATGGCGGTGGTCGGCTGGCCACGGCTGCTGCTGTTGGACGAGCCGACCAGCGGCATTTCCATCGAGGAGAAGTTCGACCTGATGAACGTGGTGATGTCGGCGCTCAAGACCCGCAAAATCACCGTGCTGTTCGTCGAGCATGACATGGAGATTGTCGCGCGCTTCGCCGACCGGGTGCTGGCGTTCTACGACGGCACCGTCATCGCCGACGGCACGCCGACCGAGACGCTGGATAATCCGAAGGTGCAGGAGCTGATCAGCGGCGTCCGGCTCAAGACGGCTGCCGGGAGTGCCGGCCATGCTTAAGGTCGCCAACCTCAACGTCTCGATCGGCCCGATCCCGATCATTCGCGACGCCTCGCTGAGCGTGAACGAGGGTGAGATGTGCGGCCTCATCGGCCGCAACGGTGCCGGCAAGACCACGTTTCTGCGCGCGCTGATGGGCGCGATCCCGGCGACCGGAAAGGTCGAGCTCGGCCATGTCGATCTGCTGGCGCTGCCGGCGTATCGCCGCGCCGGCCATGGCGTCGGCTATATGCCGGAAGACCGCCGGCTGGTGCCGGAGTTCACGGTGGAAGAGAACATCCGGCTGCCGACCTGGTCGACGCAGGTCGACGGCGTCGACCAGCGGCTGGAATGGATTTTCACCATCATGCCGGAGGTGGCGCGCTTCAATCAGCGCCGTGCGCTCGAATTGTCCGGCGGCCAGCAGAAGATGGTGGCGCTGGCGCGCGCGCTGATGGCGGGCACGCGCATATTGCTGCTGGACGAGCCATTCGAGGGCCTGGCGCCGGCGCTGGCGCGCCGGCTCGGCGAGGTGCTCGCCAATCTCAAGAACGAAGGCGTCTCGGTGCTGATCGCCGAATCGAACGAGGTGCACGTGCTCGATCTACTGGCGCGAGCCTATTTCATCGAGCGCGGCGCGGTCAGCGATAAACGCTAGCACATTTTTGCTTGAGCATGATCTTGTCCGAAAACCGGTTCCCACTTTTCGGGATCATGCTCTAGTCACACCGCACGGTCATGCCGCCGTCGACGACGATTTCCGTGCCGGTGATGAAGCGCGCCTCGTCGGAGGCCAGGAATAGCGCGGCGTTGGCGGTATCGCGTCCGTCGCCCATGAAGCCGATTGGAATCCGTTCCAGCCGCTGCTTGAGCAAGGCCTCGACGTCGCCGCCGGCGCGCTGCTTGGCCAGCCGCGCTTCCACCATCGGCGTATGCAATTGCCCTGGCACCACCGTGTTTACGCGGATGCCCTTGGCCGCATATTGCACGGCGACCACGCGCGAGAGCTGGATCACGCCGGCCTTGGTGGCGGCGTAACCGACCTGCGCCGCGCCGGTCCAGCGCAGGCCGGAGGTTGACGCCAGATTGATAATGACGCCGCTGTTTTGCCGCTCCATCACCGGGAGCACGTGCTTGCAGGTGAGGAACACGCTCTTGAGATTGGAATCGACCTGCGCGTCCCAGACTTCCTCGGCCATTTCCACCGGCCCGCCCGCCGCCGAGCCGCCGACATTGTTGACCAGCACGTCGATGCGGCCGAAGCGCGCGAGGCATGCGGCCACCATGGCGGCGACCGCGGCATTGTCGGTGACGTCGCAATGCTGCACGGCGATCTCAGCCCCCGCGGCTTTCACGCGCTCGACCGTCTCAATCACGCTGTCGAGGTCGCGATCGACCGCGAAAATCTTGGCGCCTTCCTCGGCAAAGCGCACGGCAGTGGCGCGGCCGTTGCCCCAGCCGGGGCCGATGCAGCCGGCGCCGGTGACAATGGCGATGCGATCTTGCAGCCGCCCGCTCATGATTGTGCCCCAGTCGCCACGCGCTGCTTGGCCGGCGCAAAACGGTAGAAGCGCTGCGGATTGTCCACCAGCAGCGCTTGCCGCTGCGCGGGCGTCGGCGCGATCTCGGCAAGGATGTCGACCAGCATGCCGTCGTCGGGCGTGGGGCCGGCGTGATTGGGATGCGGCCAGTCGCTGCCCCAGACCACGCGGTCGCCGAATTCTGCCACCAGCTTGCGCGCGAACGGCACCGCATCGGCATAGGGCGGGCCTGAGCGGGTGGCGCGATCGCAGCCGCTCACTTTCACCCAGATATTCCTGTCATTCATCAGCTTGAGTAAATTGTGGAACGGGCGCTGCTCGAGCCCGAGCGCGGCATCGATGCGGCCCATGTGGTCGATCACCACCGGCACCGGCGAACTTAGAAGCGCGGGTGCCAGCTCGCCGATCAGCTCGGCCTCCATGTGGATTTGCAGATGCCAGCCGATATCGGCGAGCCGCTTGCCGAATGCGATTGCCTCGTCGATCGGAGCGCCCTTGGCGAGATGCTTCATATAGTGGAAGCGCGCGCCGCATAAGCCCGCCGCATTCAGCCGCTTGAGCTCGGCGTCGCTGACCGTGGTCTGCAGCAGCGCCACGCCGCGATAGGCCTTGGCCGTCGCGGCAATCGCATCTTCGGTGACGGTATTGTCGAAGCCGTGGCAGTTCGGCTGCACGATCACGCAATGCTCGATGCCGAGCAGGTCATGCAGCGCGAACAGCATCTGCTTCGGTGCGTCGGACGGCGTGTAGCGGCGTCCGTCCGCGAACGGAAAGCGCTGGCGCGGGCCGAACACGTGCACATGCGCGTCGCAGGCGCCGGGCGGCAATTGCAATTTCGGCTTGTTGGGCGAAGCCATCCAGTAGGGTGCTGCTGCGGGCGTGTCGGCGGTGTGTGGCGTCATCGCAAACAAAAATCCTTATGCGGCTTCGGCGCGCGTGCGCTCGAACGCCGGCTCGAATTTGGCGAAGTCGGCGAACCACGCCACTAAGCGCGGGTGGGATTGTCGCCATTCCACCGGCTTGCGCCAGTCGAGATAGCCGAGCGCGCAGGATAGCCCGATCGCGACGATATCGGTCTTGGCGGAAGCGGGCGGCGAGGCCTCGAACGCGGCCAGCGCGCGGGCGATCTTGCCTCGCTGATACGCCAGCCAGCGCTCCGACTGGGTGCCGGCGTCACGGAAGCGGCCCTCATAGACCACCAATATCGTGGCCTCGGTGATGCCGTCGGCGAGCCGCGCGCGTGTCAGCGCCTTGAAGCGGGCCAGCCCGCGCGCCGGCAGCAGCCGCTCGCTGCCCGCCACCTCCTGCAGAAACTCGATGATCACGCCGCTGTCGTAGATCGCGCTGCCGTCGGCCAGCAGCAGGCAGGGCATTTTGCCGAGCGGGTTCTGCGCCCGCAACGTGTCGGTCTCGTCTTGCGGGTTGGCCGCAACCAGCGCGATGCGGTCGCTCACGCCCAGCACCTCGGCGGCCATGCGCACCTTACGGCCGAACGGCGAGGTCACGGTCGAGCGCAGCACGAAGTTTTCGGGATCGGCGGATGGCATGGCGGGCCTTTTGGTACATTGTCGGAGACGGATAGTGCGCATCTAAGTTAGAAAGTAAAATACACTCAGCCGCAACGGCCTGGGCGTGGGGAGAAGCGCTGAAATGAACGTAAAAAACTCAACCGGCGGACTGCGCATCCTGGTGCTGGAGGGCGACGGCATCGGCCCGGAGATCACCGCCGCCACCGTCCATGCGCTGCGCGCGGCCGACGCCAAGTTCGCGCTCGGCCTGACGTTCGAAACTGCGGATATCGGCTGGGCGGCGCATCAAGCTGAGGGCACCACATTCCCGCCATCGGCGCTGGCGAAGGCGAGGGCCGCCGACGGCGTGCTGCTGGGGCCGGTGTCGCACAATGACTATCCGCCGGTGGACAAGGGCGGGCTCAATCCATCCGGCGAATTGCGCAAGCGCCTCGACCTCTACGCCAACATCCGTCCGGCGCGTTCGCGCGCGGGCTTTCCGCCGCGCTGCGGTGCGGGGGTCGATCTGGTGATCGTGCGCGAGAACACCGAGGGCTTCTACGCCGACCGTTCCATGCATCTCGGCCCCGGCGAATTGATGCCGACGCCCGATCTCGCGATCGCCATCCGCAAGATCACGCGCGAGGGCTCGACCCGGATCGCGCAGGCCGCGTTTAAGCTCGCGCTGCAGCGCCGCCGCAAGGTGACGGCGGTGCACAAGGCCAACGTGCTGCGCGTGTCGGACGGGCTCTATCTCGAATGCACGCGCGCGGTCGCGGCGCGCTATCCCCAGGTTCAATACGAGGAGCGAATCATAGACGCCATGGCGGCGCTGCTGATCCGCGACGCCAGCCAATTCGACGTCATTGTCACCACCAACATGTTCGGCGACATCCTCTCCGACGAGGCCTCGGAGATTTCCGGCAGTCTCGGGCTGGCCGCTTCGCTCAATGCCGGCGCCGAACATGCGGTGGCGCAGGCGCAGCACGGCTCGGCGCCCGACATCGCCGGCAAGAACATCGCCAATCCGTCCTCGCTGATCGGCTCGGCCGCGATGCTGCTGGCCTGGCTCGGCGAGCGGCGCGACGACGACAATCTCGTCCGCGCCGGTCGCGCCATCGAGACCGCGCTCGACCGCGTGATCGCCAAGCCCGAATGGCGTACGCCCGACATGGGCGGCGCGCTCGGCACCGATGCCTTTGGCGCGCGCGTGGCGAAGGCGGTGGCGTAAATCCCACGTCATTCCTGGGCGCGTGCGCTTTCGCGGAGGCGAGAGCCGTGTGGCAAACGCGCTTCCCTCTCTTCTTGTGGGAGGAGGTGGCTCGCGCGGAGGGAATCCGAGCGCGAGCCGGGTGAGGGGTTACAGCCTCACGAGAGCCCAAAACCCCTCACCCGCCTCGCTCATGCTGGCGCATTCGCTCGGCACCCTCTCCCGCAAGGGGAGAGGGGAAGAAGAAGCGGCGCATGTCAGCCTGATCGACGCGCCGGCGTGACCGCGCTCCGCCTCAGAGCGCGGCGACCGCCTGCACTTCGACCAACAAGCCTTCCTGCACCAGCCGGTCGATCATCAGCAGCGTGTTGGGCGGATAGGCGCCGTTCGAAAACATCTTCGGAAACGCGCGCAGCCGGTATTTCATGAATTTCGGAATGTCCTGCGAATGCACCAGGTAGGTGGTGAACTGCACGATATTGCCCCAGCCGGCGCCGACCGACTTCAACGCGGCCTCGATATTCGCGAAAGTCTGCACGCATTGGGCGTCGAAATCGTCAACGCCGACGATGCTGCCGGCCTTATCGACTGCCACCTGGCCGGCAATGAAGACGAATTCCGACGCCTTCACGCGGGTGAGGTGCGAGTATTGCCCGAGCGGCTTGCCGAGCGTGTCGGGATTGAGAATCTTGATGTCAGCCATCGTCCGACTCCCATTTCCACGCGCCGCGGCAAAGCCGTTGCGGCAATCGCGCTAGCCTCAGTCCACAGTCACGCCGCTTGCCTTGATCGGCGCCGCCCATTTCTCGATCTCGCTCTTGACGAACGATCCGAGATATTCCGGCGTGCGCTCCTTGGCCGGCACGATATTGGCGCCGAGACCTTGCAGACGGTCCTTCACGACCGGGGTATCCATGGCGGCCACGGCGGCGTCGTTGATCTTTTTGATGATGTCGGCCGGCACGCCCTTCGGCATGAAGATCGCGTTCCAGGTATAGGCTTCGAGCCCCTTCACGCCTTGCTCGTCGCCGGTCAGAACGTTCGGCAGCACCGGCGAGCGTTGCTTCGTCATGATGGCAATCGCCTTCACCTTGCCGCCGTCGATCTGCGGCTTAGCGGTGGAGACGATCTCGCACAGAAAATCGATGCGGCCGCCGATCAGATCCTGCATGGCGGGTCCGGTGCCCTTGTAGGGCACGTGCACGATTTTGGTTCCCATCGCGGTATCGGCGACGACGCAGCCGAGATGGGTGGCCGAGCCGGCGCCGGCCGAACCGTATTGCATCTTGGCCTGGTTGGCTTTCGAGTATTCGACGAATTCCTTGAGATTGCTGGCCGGGAAGTCGGGGCGTGCGATCAGCACGATCGGGACTTCGGCGACCAGCGCCACAGGCGTGAAATCGGTCGCGGCGTTGTACAGCGGCTTCTTATAAAGCGTCTGGCCTTGGGCGTGCGTGCCGACTGTTCCGATCAATATCGTGTAGCCGTCCGGCTTGGCATCGGCGACGCGCTTGGATCCGGTCATGCCGCCGGCGCCGCCGACGTTCTCGACGATCACCGTCTGGCCGAGCACCTCGCCCATACGCTGCGCCATCACGCGGCCAAGCACGTCGGTCGGTCCGCCGGCGGCGAATGGAATGACCATCGTCACCGGGTGAGACGGAAAGTTCTGCGCGCCGGCCGATCCGGTCAGCGCCAGCACACTGGCAAACGCCGCCGTAATAATTGCTTTTTTCATTGGGTCCTCCTCCACTTTTGGTGGCGAACCCTCGCGCTCCTGGCGATGGCGGTCAAGGCCGGCGACCGCATGATCCCGAAAAGTGGGAACCGGTTTTAGGAACAGATCATGCGCCAAGCAAAAAGGATGGCTAGCCGACCTCGACGACCTGTTCCGGGAACTGATGCAGCCGGTTGCCGGGTCCATTGCCGCCGATCAGATAATTGTCGCACAGCCAGTTGAGATATCCGGCGTGGATATAGGTCGGATGCACGACGATGTTCATGTCCTTCTCGATGGTCATCGGCTCGTCGTTGCGCACCAGCGGTCGCTCGACCAGATCGTAACCCTGGCCGTGGCAATAAAGCCGTGCCTCCATCGGCCTTCCATTCTTGCGCATGAAGGCGTTGAAGCCGTCCCACACAGCCTTGCAGGGCGTGCCCGGCTTGAGCAGGTCGAGCGTCATCCGGCGCGACTCCATGCAGAAGGCGAGTTCGTCCTTCATCGCCTGCGGCACCTTGGCGCCGACCACGCAGGAGCGGCCGAGTTCGGTGTACATGCCGCCCGGGCCGTTATCCTCGACCAGCAGCGCGATTTGGTCGCCGTTCTGGATCACGCGATTTTGCAAATGCCGGTTGGCAAATTTCGACGGGCTGCCCAGCGGCATCGAAGCGCAGAGATAAATCCCGTTCTCGCTGCCGTGGCATTGGCTGTAATGCTGCGCGACCGCGGCTACTTCGGTGTCGCGCATACCGGGCTTCACCGCCGCGAAGGCAGCAGCCATGGCGCCGTCCTGCATCAGCGCAGCGCGCTTGATCAGCTCCATTTCCTCCGGACTTTTGATGACCTTGATGCGGTCGACCATATCCGAGGCATCGACATAGCGCGCTTTCGGAAACGCGCGTTTGACGAAGTCGAGCAGCGCAAAAGACATCTGATAGGTGCCGACATAACCGATGGTGCCGTTCCTGAAGGGCTCTAGCGCCTTGGCGGCGAGCTCGGGATCGTAGTCCTTGGTGTAATGCGCGGAGGCGTAACTCGGCGTGGTGAGCAGGCGCTTGACGCCGCGCCAATTCTGATCGCCCTGCGCGGTCGCTTCACCGCCGCCGAACGGTCCCTGACAGACCACGGTCATCTCGTCGTCGCGCGGAAACACCACCGTGTTGGGATAACCATTGGTCGCCGGCATGTCGGTGAAATAGCGCACATAGCCGCCCATGTGATCGTTGTTGTTCTGCATCAGCAGAACGTCGATCTTGTCCTTCTCCATGGCGGCGCGAACGCTACGCCAGCGCCGTTCCAGCTCGGCATTGGAGATCGGCGTGTTCAGGCGTTCGGACAAAGCCATGACTTAGTCTCCCCAGGACGCGGGCTTGCGCACGATGTTGACCATGTTCTTGAGATCGTTGCTAAGGAACTTGCGCATATTGCCTTCGATGGTCGGCATCGCGCGGTCTTCGTAGCCGTGCGAATAGCCGCCGAGATGTGGAAAGATCGTCACGTTCTTGGTGCGCCAGAGCGGATTATCGGGCGGCAGCGGTTCTTCCGAAAATACATCGAGCGCGGCGCCGGCGATTTTTCCGCTTTCGAGCGCGACGATCAGCGCCGGCTCGTCGACCACGCCGCCGCGCGCGACATTGACGAGATACGCGCTCGGCTTCATGGCGGCGAGCACCTTTTTCCCGATGATGCCGCGCGTCTCGGGCGTCAGCGGCGCGAGTGCCACCAGATAGTCGAGCTCGGGCGCGACCTTCACGAGATCCTTGCGGGCGACCATGCGGTCGAAGCCGCGCGTTTCGCGCAAGGAGGAGCTGATGCCAACCACCGTCATGCCGAACTGTTTGCAGATCGGCGCCAAATATTCCGCGATCAGGCCGACGCCGAGGATGCCGACGGTCTTGCCGTCGAGCAACCGCGCCGGCCAGCGTTCCCAAGCGCCCTTGTCCTGCGCAAGGGCGGAGCGTGGCAGGTCGCGGGCGAGCGAGAGCATGTAAGCGATGGTGGCTTCCGACACCGGCGCGCCGTGGATGCCACGGATGTTGGTGACGATGACCTCTTTACCGAGCGAGGGCAGGTCGACGATGTTGTCGACCCCGGTGCCGAGCGCCTGGATCCATTTCAGCTTGCGCGCATCCCGCACCACATGGTCGGCCATGGGCGGGGAAAAGCACAGCAGGATGTCGGTGTCGGCGATATAGGGCCCGACATCGTTATGATGGCCGACCACGTTGATGGTCAGTTGCGGGAACCGCTCCAGGAGCATGGCTTTGTAGCGGGCCCGCATCGCTTCCTGGACTTCGGTGAGGATGAGGAGTTGTGGCATGGTGGCGCAGGTATAGCGCGTGATCCCGAAAAGTGGGAACCGGTTTTCGGAAAAGATCACGCGCCGGCAGGTATAATGGCAAATGGACAGTTGGGAAATAACCGCGCAAGCTTTAAGAGCGTTGTCGCGCGCAGGTGACCCGCATCGTGGGTTTGCGCTAACATCCGGCGGACGCGCCGATGCTTTCCAAGGAGGATGACAACCATGCCGATCGATCTTGGACAGGTGGACTGGCTCTATGTCGCGGTGCTGGCACTATTCGCCTTGGTCGCAACAGGCGTAGCCAACCTGTTGTCGTTCAACCACCGCGGGCTCGCCGCCGTGCTGGCGGCGGTAGTGTTCGCAGGCCTCTTCGTATTCTGGACCTATTACCCGCACCACTTACCGCTTCCAACATCGGTAACGGTCCAGAAGTCTCCGGTCACCACGGTCGTGCCGGCCGCCCCGGCTGTCCCGGCCACCCCGCAAAGGCCGCGCAACCCGATCACGGACATCACTCCCCCGAACCCGGCGCGCTAGGCTTGCATCCGACCGTCATATTGATGTTCTCTCACATTCAGGTAGTCTTACTGAGTCAGAAAGTCGCACGCGAGGCACGACCCGACTCTGGTAAGGGGAGAGATTCAGACATCAGCAGATGGGGGTTGATATGGATCTCC
>Ga0208079_1000237_pt1 | contig 31284 bp, 24 predicted proteins | sample NGESurdeep092012_5_FD_184474 | JGI IMG/M metagenome (GOLD analysis project Ga0208079, IMG submission 184474) | Arctic peat soil microbial communities from Barrow, Alaska - NGEE Surface sample 210-2 deep-092012 (SPAdes) | ecosystem: Environmental > Terrestrial > Soil > Wetlands > Peat ... | reverse complement strand
ATTCAATTTTTCTTTATTTTCATTTTTTGTGCTCATAATAAATCAATAATAAAGTTTGTCTTCAGAAATACTCAGATACCTGTTAACGGAAAAAAATGTTGATATGATATTGATTAAAACTCCAATAACAATAATCGAAACGCCAAGAAGCAATAAAAGATATGTACTTTCGAAGCTGAACATCATGAGAAATTCCTTCTCAATCAGATATAACATTCCCATAAGTAAGCTCATAGCAATAAGAGCTGCCATCAATCCCTGAACAGCACTCTGAATAAGAAACGGTTTTCGGATAAATCCCCGGGTTGCACCTACAAGTTGCATAGTACGAATCAGGAACCGTCTGGAATAGATCGATAACCTGATGGTATTGTTAATTATTGTCAGTGCAATCAGAAACAGTAATGTGCTCATTATTAGAAGAAATACAGAAATCTTCCTGACATTTTCATTTATCAGGAAAAGTAATGATTCAGGAACAAAGACCTCTTTTACAAAAGGATATTCCCGAACATATTTTTCAACTTTTGCCACACTGTCAGGACTTGTGAATCCGGCATAAAGGTATACATCGATTGAAGGCGGGAGGGGATTATCTCCCAGGAAATTTATAAAATCTTCTCCAAGGTCCTTTTTCATTTTTGCGGCAGCAGCATCCTTTGAAACATATTCTGTCGATTTTACATAAGGTTTGGCATCCAGATCTTTCTGCAACATCCTGATATCAGGCTCCTTTGCTTCATCATCAAGCATTATTGAGAATGAGAGGCTTTCACGCAGATAATCCGACAGTTCCCTGGCGTTTATCAGAACCAGGCCAAGAACTCCCAAAAGAAAAAGCACCAGCGAGACACTAAAAACCAGCGTCAGATAGGAACTTCTCAGTCTAGCCTTGGAATATCCCGATTCTTTATTCTTCAACCTTATCTCTTTTTACTTTTGTCTTTTTACTTTCTTTGTCCACCATAGCTTCAGCGAAGGTGGATTGTCTTTTATCTTATTCTAATATAGTCACCCACCCGAATGAATCGCGATCGTCGCCATTCTGGATAGAAACAAGTTTATTGTAGAGCTTTAAAGATTGAGGGCCCGGCTCTCCATCTTTACAATATTCATAAATCTTATTTTTCTCAGGATCAAATATCTTTGCTATCGGGCTGATTACTGCCGCAGTGCCACAAGCTCCAGCTTCCTCAAAGGTAGAAAGTTCATCAACAGGAACCTGTCGCCGTTCAGTTTTCATACCCAGGCTGTCAGCGATCTTAAGCAAACTCATATTGGTGATGGAATTCAGTATTGATTCCGACTTTGGAGTAATGTAAGTATTATCTTTAATTCCAAAGAAATTTGCGGGTCCGCATTCATCTATATATTTCTTTTCTTTTGCGTCGAGGAAAATGGTATTTGAATATCCACCATCACGAGCCGCTATTATGGCTCTCATGCTGGCAGCATAATTACCTCCTACTTTATAGATACCTGTACCCAGAGGGGCAGCCCTGTCAACATCCCTGCATATAAGCATATTAACAGGCTTGATACCACCTTTGAAGTAAGGGCCCACCGGTGTTACAAACACCAGGAAAGTATACTCCAATGCTGGTTTGACACCTACCTCTGCTCCACTACCGTATAAGAGTGGTCGGATATATAGAGTAGCTCCTGAACCGTATGGGGGAACAAATTTTCTGTTCAACTCAATTACTTTAAACAATGCTTCACGAAACATCTCAAGAGGAACCGAAGCCATTTTAATGCCATCAGCGGATGCTAACATTCGTTTTGCGTTTTCCTCCCATCGGAATAGCCTGATCTTTCCGTCTTTCCCCATATAAGCCTTCAAACCTTCAAATGCCTCCTGCCCGTAATGCAATCCTGTAGCAGCTATGTGAATATCAATATATTCTGAAGAAGAAACTTCAAGTTTTCCCCACTTCCCATCTTTATAAATACAACGGATATTATAATCTGTTTTGATATAACCGAATGGCAGAGATCCCCAATCGAATTTTTCCATAAATAGCGACTATTAAAATACCGGGGTAAAAGTACATTTTATAAACTTATTTTAAGCACTTTTCTACAGGAATTTGGATTATTCGGTATATACCTGAAGCCCGGCAATCTGATCCTCCGCCGGAACATTCCTGAGAAGCTTTGCGGTCCTGGTAATAAATTGATGATCTGACAACTGTTTCTTCTGGAATTCGATCCATGTTTTATTATCAGGATGTTTGCCATATTCGGTCCTCTCCCTTAATAACCGATCTGTAAGTTTGATATAATCGACACGACCAAGATAATCATATATAGCATCATGCAGAATATTGTCAGTTAAAGATCCCTGATGGTCAGTAAATCTGTTTACTATAATCGTTTTGGTCAATTCAACATTTTCCTGGCTGAATCCATAAACAGGGAGTATCTCCTCAACCAGACGCATAGATGCCTCCATTGGTTTTTCATAGTCGGAGATGTATCCTGTATACAGAAAGACAGATGCCATCTTGAGGTTAATGAAATCTTCATCAGGAAGATTCTCAGCCCTCGAAAGTAATTCAACCTGGTTGGTTATGTTTTTTACCATAGCTGAATTATGAAAATAAAGGTTTGGAGGAGCTTCATCATCAAACATTTTGATTATCATTTCCTCAATATCCTGGAGCTTTATCAACTGAATCTTTACTACAAATTTCCTGTTTGGACCACCTTTCTCATCACATAATTCAGGTACAATCCCGTTCACAAAATACATTTCCAGTTCTCCTTTATATTTTACCGGCATTTTCCCACGATACTCACATGTAAAAAACTCTTTAACAAATTCATACGTTGTCCCGGATATATTTATCTTACCAGCCTCTCCTGAAGATTCCATCCTGCTGGCAGTATTGACTGTATCCCCCCAGATATCGTATGAAAGCTTCTTTTGCCCAACAACACCTGCTACAACGGTTCCTGTATGAATACCGATCCTGATGTCCCAGTACTTCATCCCCTCCAGTTCAGAAGTTTCCTTCAGATTTTTCATATATGCCTTCATCTCCAGTGCAGCAAGAATGATCTCAACCGGATTGGTCCTGTTCTTCTCCGGTATTCCACCGGCACACATATATGCATCACCGATAGTTTTAATCTTTTCAATGCCATACTTCTCAACAACCGAATCAAAATAGAAAAAGAATTTGTCGAGTTCGTCTATCAGAATTTCAGGATTCATCTCTTCTGCTATTTTAGTGAAACCCTGAATATCCGAAAAGAGAACAGTTACAAAATTGTATTTGATCTTGGTTGCCTTTCCTTTTTCCATTATCTCACTGGCCGTATTTTTAGGCAAAACATTTGCCAGCAATGCTTCTGTCTTTTCCTTTTCAATTATCAGATCCTCAGTTCTCTTATTTATTATCTGTTCCAGCATATATAATTTACGGGCAAACCTCAAATTAAGAAGATCGTATAGAGTCCAGATTATAAGCGAGATCACAAGCAGGTAAATGATAACTGCCACTCGCGAAAAGTACCATAAAGGCAGAATCCTCAATGATACCAGAGTAATCTCACCGCCGGTACTGTCTGAGATAATATACCTTATTTTAAACCGATATCTGCCCGCAGGAATATTTGTATACTCTTTATAACTTATGTGTTTCCAACTGGTCCATTCCTTGTCAAATCCTTCAAGAAAAAACTGATAAAAAATACTATCAGCCGGTTGTAGCTCAAATACTATATTATGATTCCGGTAGTTTAATGTGATATCTTTCCTGATTTGCTCAACCCTGGAGTTTGAACTGACTGAAATAAAAATAACTGAGTCTCCGTTTATCCTTACCCGTTTTAATGATGGAGTAATCTCTGAATCATAAGAAGGTTGTGATGCAGAATATTCTGATTGGACGGAAAACAAAATAATCCAGAAAAAAAAATTCAACCTTACGAAATAAGACATAAACAATTATCTTGCTTTTTATTATCCCAAATGTAGCACTTAAAAAAATCAGGTCAAAAGGAAAGCTCAATTTTGAGTACTTTTGAAAGCTTAACGATACATGTCATATGACTTTAGTCTTTGCTTCAAATAATGAGCACAAAATAAGAGAAATAAACAGTCTTCTGGGTATAAGTTTTAAACTTCTTAGTCTGTCGGATATTAATATCAGTGAAGATATTCCTGAAGAAGAGCCGCTGATAGAGGGGAATGCTCTTTCTAAAGCCAGGTTTGTTTATAATGCCTCAGGGTTAGATGTTTTTGCCGATGATACCGGTTTGGAAATATCTGCATTGAATGGAATGCCAGGAGTTCATTCCGCAAGATTTGCAGGAGAGAACAAAGATTCATCGGCAAATATTGAGAAAGTTTTATCAATGCTTGGCGATGTCAATAACAGGGAAGCAAGGTTCCGGACTGTCATCGCATTGATTCTTGATAAAAAAGAGTATCTGTTTGAAGGAATTGTAAACGGGACGATTTTAAGAGAGAAAAGAGGAACAATGGGATTCGGATATGACTCAATCTTTCTACCTGATGGTAAGATCCGCACATTTGCAGAAATGGAACTGACCGAGAAAAACACCGTTTCACACAGGGCCAGAGCCTTTGAGAAATTAAGGGAGTTTTTACTTAAGTACTGATGAAAAAGATTCCGGCCATATTGTTATTGATGCTGATCGGAATTCAGTTTAATGGTCAAACACCTGTGGGATCGTGGTCCGATCATCTCGTATATAATACTGCTGACTGTATTGCTGTTGGCAATGATGAGGTTTTTGCCTCAACAGGCTCATCATTACTTATTTACAACAAAGGTTTTGATGAACTGAAAAAAATGTCGAGGATAAACGGACTTACCGAAACAGGAATAAGCACTATTGGATGGTCTGAAGAGAATAAAACATTGATTATTGCATACACAAGTTCAAATGTTGATCTTTTAATAAACAACATTGTGTATAATATTCCGGATATCAGCAGGAAATATATTCCCGGGCAAAAAGAGATTAACAAGATACGTACCAGCGGCAAGTATGCCTACCTCGCCTGCAGTTTTGGAATAGTTGTCATAGATCTTGCCAAAAAGGAGATAAATGATACCTGGAAACCAGGCACGGGATCTGAAAGTACAGAAGTATGGGACATCGCATTCGGGAATGGGAAAATCTATGCAGCCACCGGGATGGGAGTCTACTCTGCAAATCTATCGGATCCAGGACTATCTTACTTTGGGAACTGGGAACTTAACACCCTCCTTCCAAACCCGTTGGGTAAATATACTTCTTTGATCTTTTCCGACAATAAACTATATGCAAACCTTTCCGATCCTCTTTTTGCAGGAGATCGGGTTTATGTTCTTAATGACATGGTTTCACTATTCTCTTTCACAAGCGGGGTTTTTAACAAATCATTCGATAATGCGCCTGATGGATTCACAATTTCCTCTGCTACCTCTGTAAAATATTTTAGCAGCAGTGGTTCACTTACAAAAACCATTTCATCATACGGATGGGGAGTACCAAATATTTCTCAGGCAGTAATTGACAACATTGATATCTGGATCGCAGATATTAACTCAGGTCTGATCAGAGGTGAAAATATGATTGAATTTAAGGCTCTGAATCTTCCCGGACCTGTCTCTAACAGCGCCTTTAGTATAACCTCACTAAACGGAAAAACTATAATTTGTGGTGGCGCAATCGATGCTTCGTGGAATAACCAGGGAAGGCCGATGCAAATCTCCATTTATAACAATAACAACTGGAGCTCATTATCGTCAGGCACAATCATCGATCCTATGAGAACACTTATCGATCCTGATAATGCTGATCACATTTTTGTATCAACCTGGGGAGGGGGGGTGCTTGAATACGAAAATAATAATCTTGTTAAACAGTATACAGAATCAAATTCACCATTACAAACAATAATTCCTGGCCGTCCGTACGTCAGAATATGTGGTCTTGCGATGGACAAATCAAAATACCTGTGGATGACTCAGACGGAGGTCCAGGGTAGTTTGAAAGTACTGAAACCTGACGGCAGCTGGATAGTCAATCCTATAACAATTGATGCTCCCACAATCGGAGATATTATAATAACCACCAAAGGGCAAAAATGGATTGTACTGCCGCGGGGTTATGGACTCTTTGTCCTGGATGATAATAAAACACCTGATGTTTTCAGCGACGACAGATATAAGAAGCTGCTGGTTCAGGACACGGAAAACCAGGTAGTCTCATTCGTATATTCAATTGCCGAAGATCTTGACGGCAATATATGGATAGGAACTGACCAGGGACCGCTGATTTATTTCAATCCCGAACAAGTATTTGATAATGACCTGAAAGCCAGCCGCATAAAAATACCAAGAAATGACGGCACCAATTTGGCCGACTATATGCTGAAGACTGAAACTATAACATCAATAGCTGTTGACGGAGCAAACAGGAAATGGCTGGGAACATCGGGTTCAGGGGTTTACCTGCTCTCTGCCGACGGAACTGTCCAGATTAAGAACTTTAATGAACAGAACAGCCCACTTCTGTCCAACTCCGTTGTAAGTCTGGCTGTAGATAATAAAAATGGAGATGTATGGTTTGGAACATCAAAAGGAGTTCAGTCATACAGAGGTGACGCTACTACGGGAGGAACAAAATTTACAAAGGTCTATACATTTCCTAATCCGGTAAGAGAAGACTTTACCGGGCATGTTACTATCACCGGTTTAATAAAAGATACACAGATCAGAATTACGGATATTAGTGGAAATCTTGTGTTTGAAACAGTTTCTGACGGAGGCCAGGCAACATGGGATCTAAACAATTATACAGGACGACGTGTTGCCACAGGAGTCTATCTGGTTTTTTGTGCGAGTAAAGATGGTTCACAATCGTGTGTGACCAAGATGCTTGTAATAAAATAGCAGTAGAGACGCCCAACTTTGGCGTCTCTACTACATCAAATAACATTTATTCCGTAATTGTGCCCTGAATTCTCTCTATCTGGAGCTGCTTATTAACCTCTCTGAGTCTCCTGGCTGTTTTGGTAAAATATTGATGCCCTGAAATAAATTTAACCTGAATTTTATTCCAGTCATTTAATGATCCCATTTTATTCTGTGCCTTAAGTTCCTCATAAAGAGTATTTGAAACCGGAATGAAATCACTCCTTCCCAGGTAATCAAGATCAGAATCACATATTATATTTTCGAGAAGATTTGTTGGTTTGGGTGGCAATTTGGTAGACATAATTACAGCACAAATCTGTTCAATCTGGTCAGAAGTGTAGTTGAATTCCGGAAGCATTTTCCTGGCAATTTCTGTGCTGTAAAACTCATGATTGTCGTACGCAACTATGTGACCGGCATCGTGGAATAGGGCGGCAGTTTTCAGTAGCAATATTTCCTCATCAGAACAACCCTCTGCCCAACCAATAAGTTCAACCTCCGTGACCACATCAACTGTATGTTTTACATTATGATAAAACAGGTGACCGGGCAGATCCATTTCGAGTTTGTCTAATATTATTTCCTGTATATCAGTAAATTGAATAAGACCGAATTTAATCCTGAACAATTCATTAGGTATGACTCCTTCCCCATTTACCGAATACTCAGGTTTCAGCCCTTTGACTTTGTACATCTGGAGATCATCCTTATATTTAACCGGTAGTTTGCCAAAATACTCACAGTCAAAAAACTCTTTAACGAGTTCATAAGTCATCACTGAGATAAGGATCATTCCTGTGTCAGAAACGCCTTCAATGCGGCTTGCTGTATTTACGGTATCTCCCTTAATATCGTAGTTGATCTTCTTCCTACCCGAAATAGCTGCAGTCACTGGTCCAGAATGAATACCAATCTTCAAATCCCAGATCCTGTTATTAATTCCTCTTTTTTTGATTTCAAATTTCTCAAGGAAATTTCTCATCTCTATGGCAGCCATTACCACGTCGACCGGGTTTGTTATATTCTTGACAGGTATTCCTCCTGCACACATATAGGTATCACCTATTGTCTTGATCTTCTCAATTTTAAATCGTGCAACGATGGCTTCAAATTCAAAGATTATTTCATCAAGTTCATCCATAATTGATGATGAATCCATCCCTTCGACATGCCTTGAAAAACCATGGATATCTGCAAACAGTACAGTCGCCATATTGAATTTAAGCGACCTTTCTCTTTTTTCACTTTCTCCAAACTCCTTCAAACCATCGGGAGATATCTTCTCATAAAGAGCTTTAATTTTCTCATTGTCCCTTGTCAGCTTTTCATTCATCTTCTCCAGATTCTTGATATGTTCCTCAAGTTCCTGGTTCTGTTTAGCAAGCCTGGCAATCCTTTTTACAAGCTCTTCATTATTAGTTACCGGCATAATAGTGTTGATTGATCAGTAAATATAATAATTTTGTAGTGAAAAAGCAGATAAAGAGTAATGCTTGATAAAACAAGGGGGATAATACTTCATCAGATAAAATACACCGACTCCGGAATTGTCTCACAGATGTACACCAGGAAATTCGGAAGGCAATCTTTTCTGATAAAAGGAATGAGAAACAGGAAAACAGGTAAGCATAATATACTCTTTCAGCCGATGTTCATACTGGATCTGGAATTATATTACAAAGCATCGCGTGAAATGCAAACTCTTAAAGAGTTTTCTGTTTTTTTCACTCCTTATGAAATTTATTCTAATATTAAGAAAAGTTGTGTTGCAATTTTTCTTGCAGAGGTACTAACCTCTGTTCTGAAAGAAGAAAGCCCGCATGAGGAGTTGTTTGATTATATTGAAGAGTCAATCCTTTACTTTGAGAATTGTAAAGAAGGCTATGCAAATTTCCATATTGCTTTTCTGGCCGGACTAAGCAGTTTTCTGGGATTTGAGCCGGGGCCCAGATTGGAAAAAGAGAGTTTGTTCTTTGATATGTTAAACGGTATATTTGTTCCCGTACCTCCGGTTCATGGAAATTACGCAAACGAGGAAATTTCAAATATCCTTGTCGGATTTTTCGAGGCATCCTATGACTCAATAAGCAAAATATCCCTCACCGGGAATATTCGCAATGATGTTCTCCAAACACTGGTCAGATTCTATTCACTTCATCTTCCGGGTCTTAAAAAAATAAAATCGCTCGACGTTCTGAAGGAAGTATTCAGCTGACTTTTTGATAATAGACCTGAAGTTTTTTATCTATCTTTAAACGTCAAACTGATAATATAATGGCGATTATTCCCTCTATAGTTAACTGGCTGAATATCAAGCGTATAAATCAGATAGAAATATTCAAAAAGTACCCGGTAGAAACTCAACAGGAGACATTGTACCGGTTACTGGCAAAGGCAGCAAAAACAGAATGGGGGAAAAAGTTTCACTACTCAACAATCAGTTCCATTAACGAATATCAGTCAAGGATTAAAGTTCAGACTTATGAGGATATTATTCCATATGTTGAACGGCTTCGGAAAGGAGAAACAGATCTTTTATGGCCTGGTGAAATAAAGTGGTTCGCCAAGTCATCAGGAACTACGTCCACAAAGAGTAAATTCGTGCCAATGAGCCGCGAGGCCCTCGAAGATTGCCATTACAGGGCTGCAAAGGATATCCTGGTGATATACACAATGCAGAGACCCGGAACAAAGATATTTTCAGGCAAGAGCCTTACCCTCGGAGGAAGTCACAGAATGAATCAATTCAGTAATGATTCACTTTATGGAGATCTCTCTGCTATTCTTATCGAAAATGCACCTTTCTGGGTTGATATTATCAGAACACCCAGGCAGAAGATAGCTCTCCTTGAAGATTTTGAAGAGAAGCTTAAAATGATAACCAGGTCAACAGTTAACGAGAATGTAACAAGTATTTCAGGAGTCCCTTCATGGTATCTGGTTTTGATAAAGCAAATCCTCACTTTTACCGGGAAAACCAACCTTCTCGATGTATGGCCAAATCTGGAAGTTTTTTTTCACGGGGGAATAAGTTTTACACCATACCGTGAACAGTATAAAAAACTTATAGATGGAGACCAGATGAATTATATGGAGACATATAATGCTTCCGAAGGGTTTTTCGGAATTCAGGATGATCCGTTTGCAAGCGATATGCTTCTGATGCTCGATTACGGAATTTTTTATGAATTCATCCCGGCTGATAAAATTAACTCAGATGATCCTCCTGTATATACTGTGGCGGAAGTAGAGACAGGTGTAAACTATGCAATCATAATATCAACCAATGGTGGTCTCTGGCGGTATATGATGGGCGACACAATAGTATTTACCTGCATCGATCCGTTCCGTTTCAGGATATCTGGCCGTACTAAACATTTTATAAATGTCTTTGGGGAAGAGGTAATAATTGACAACGCAGATAAAGCACTTGAATCGGCATGCAAAGAAACAGACGCTGTAATTGCTGAATACACTGCCGGTCCTGTATTTATGAGCACCATTTCAAAAGGATCTCACGAATGGATCATCGAATTTGAAAAAGTCCCAACGGATTTGGATATGTTTACTCATACCCTTGATGAGACACTTAAATCTGTAAATTCGGATTATGAGGCTAAACGGTTTAAAGACCTGAATCTGGTTTTGCCGGTTGTAAGAGCTGTTCCAGGGGGAACCTTCAATAAATGGCTAAAGACAAAAAATAAATTTGGCGGGCAAAACAAAGTACCAAGGCTTTCAAATTCCCGCGAATATATTGAGGATCTTTATAAAATAGCGGGAATCGGAATTGACTAAAGTTTAGTATTTTTATAATCAAAATAATATAATATCTGAAACTATGCATATTGCTATAGCAGGAAATATCGGATCTGGCAAGACGACACTGGCAGGACTCCTTGCAAAACAGTACGGTTGGGTTGCCCATTATGAGGATGTAGATGACAATCCATATCTTAATGACTTTTATGAAGATATGCAGCGATGGTCATTTAACCTGCAGATCTATTTTCTTAATTCACGTTTCAGTCAGATACTGGAAATCAGAAAATCTGATAAAACTATAATTCAGGACAGGACTATCTATGAAGATGCTTATATTTTTGCTCCTAATCTTCATTCCATGGGACTTATGTCGACGCGTGACTTTGATAATTACTCATCCCTTTTTAAGATGATGAGTTCGCTTGTGAAGCCACCCGATTTACTTCTTTACCTGAGAGCATCGGTACCGACACTGGTAAATCAGATTCAGAAACGTGGTCGCGAATATGAAAGTTCGATACGAATTGATTACCTTAAGAGGTTAAATGAGAGGTACGAGGCCTGGATGGAGACTTACAATCTTGGAAAAGTTCTTATAATCGAAGCTGATCACTATAATTTTCCAAATAACAGGGATCATCTCAGTGAGGTAATTGATAAAATAAACGCCGAATTACATGGTTTGTTTTAGTATATAAATAAATAAGGGGCTTTGAATGAGTCCCTTATTTATTTAAATCAGAGATATGCTATTTCGATTCTGGTTTTGGAGCCGGAGTCAAGGCAACCTCAACGTAACTACTAGTATTTAAATATTTATTGGAAATAGCTTTAATATCTGCAATTGTAAAAGAATTTATAAAAGTTTTATATTCTTCAATAGACAGAAGTTTGTCACCTAATAAGAAATGGTTTTGAAGTGAGGTCAGCCAGAAACCGTTTTCCTTTAGCTGCGTTTCCCGTTGACGTATTAAGGTTTCCTTTGCTTTATTCAAATCCACCGCAGTCGGACCATCTTTTTTGATTTTTCCCATTTCATCAAGAACTGTCTGGGTTAGTTTTTTAATACTATCCGGATTACAGCCCCACATCGATTGAATAGTGTACTTTGGTTTTGGAAGTTTTGAAGTGCTGCCATTAACGTTTACTCCATAAACACCGCCCTGGTTTTCACGCATTGATTCCCTGCATTTTATTGCCAATATATTCATGAGCATTGAGAAACTCTGACGATCTTTATCATTCCATTTGAAATCACCTTTCCAAACCATTGCTACTGAACCCTGAGGTTCAGAGTTTTTGGGAACATCAACCACAAGCAATCCTTTCGGAAATCCGGGAGTTACATCTTTCCAGGTCTCCTTTCTCTTTATTGAAGGAAGGCCGCCAATATACTTTTCCAGAAGAGGAATTACTTCGTCAATTTTGAAATTACCAACCATCAGGTAAGTAAAATCGCTGGCATCAGCAAAACGATCTTTAAAGATACTTATCAACCTGTCTAAATTAACCTGGTTAATCTGTGAATCCGAAGGTATTGCGATAACCCTGGGGGAATTAAGTGAAAGTATCTTTGATAGTGTATCCTGGAAAATTACCTGCGGATTTGCTCTCATGGGTTTTATCATGTTCCTAATCCGTGACATATAAGCATTGAAAGCACTTTCGTCTTTCCGGGTTTTTGTAAAATAAAGATAGTTAAGCTGAAGCATTGTTTCAAGATCTTTCGGAGAACAATTTCCACTCACACCTTCCCTGAGATCGCTTATGTAAGGATTAAGTTTGGCAGTATTCCCCGAAAGCTTTTTCTGCAATCCTATAAAATCATAATCACCAAGCCCGCTTTGTACAATTATTGCAGCGGCAAGAGTTGCAGACATTATATCACCATCAGGATATAATGAATTTCCACCTGGACTATAAGCTGACAGGACAATTTCATCGTTTTTGAAATCAGTGGATTTTAAAATCATGCGAACTCCGTTCCCGAAAATCAGGTCAGTAAACCCAAATTTTTTATCATCTGTTCTCTTTGCTACTTTAGTACCTACGGGGGGAACAGCTAAAAGCGGAACATCTGAAACTTTATCGACATAAGCTTCAATTTTCTTTGTCTTTACAGCATTGATAATATCTTTTACCTGGTTTTCTGTTGGGACTTTGACACCTTCTTTCTCCTGTGCTGTAATCAGCGCAGCCATATTATCATCAGTAACCCATGCCTTGCCAAGCTTATTAATTTCGTCCAGAGTTATATCCGGTAAGTACCCTTTAACTATTTCAAATTCCTTCTGGATCCCGGGAATACATTCCTTGTCCAGAAAATTTCTGATAAACTCATCAGCATATGATTTTGATTCAGTTTTATCAGCTTCCTTAGCCATTTTTTCATAGGTGGAAAGAATATCTTTTTTCTCACGTTCGAGTTCGGTTGCTGTGAAGCCAAACTGACGGGCCCTCTCATTTTCCGTAAGAGCTATTTCAATGCTCTTATCAATCTGATTCTCTTTTGCTCCTACTGATACCTGATAAACATCGATCGACCGGCCAATAAATGAACCATACCCGGCATAAGCAAATACATAAGGCGATTCTGGTTTTTGAGCAATTTCCTGGAGACGGTTATTCAGCATGCCTGTATAAAGGTTCCTTAAAAGCTGATTCCTGTAATCGCCGAATGTGATATTATCAGATTTGGGATGTTTAAAAAATACAGAAGCATTATAACCTGTCGCTTCCTTATCTGTAACAACGCTTATCAGGGGATCGGTATTCCCGGGAACAGGGAACTCAACCCTTTGAGGAGGGTTGACGGCTTTCGGGACCCTGTTAAAATATTCCTTGACCTTTTGTTCTGCAAGATCGGGATCAATATCACCAACAACCACTACAGCCATCAGGTCGGGACGGTACCATGATTTGTAAAAAGCCCGTAAAGTATCGTGTGGGAAGCTTTTTATAATATCAATCTTCCCGATTGGCAGTCTGTCGGCATATTTGGAGCCTTTCAAAAGGACAGGGATATATTTCTGCTGCATACGATCTTCCGCCCCAAGACCTAACCTCCACTCTTCTGTTATTACTCCCCTCTCTTTATCAATCTCAACATCATCCATACTTACCTGATGTGCCCAGTCCTCAACTACCTGGAACCCTCTGTTGATCCACTCAATACTATCTGTTGGAACTTTAAGCATATATATAGTCTGGTCGAAACTTGTATAGGCATTGAGCTCGGCACCAAATTTCACACCCATCTCCTCAAGCATATCGATAATTTTATTACTCGGAAAATTCTTGGTTCCATTGAAACACATATGTTCCATAAAGTGCGCTAATCCCTGCTGCCCGTCAGTCTCACAGACAGAACCTGCGTTTACTGCAAGTCTTAACTCCATCCGTTTTTCAGGTTTCTTATTTGGCTTAATATAATAAGTCATTCCGTTATCCAGCTTTCCGATTCTTATGTTCGGATCAGGTGGAATAGGCTTATCCGGATTCTGTATTTGAGCAGAGCAGATTGTATATGCAAACCCCCAGCATACTAAAACAAAAAGGAATCTAAAATTTTTCATTTTATTGAATTTAAATACTATTTGAGAATTACTATTTCACATCAAGTTGTTTTGCAGCAATGACACAGTTATTAGAAATGTTGTACAAAAAGTAAATTTAAAACTTTAATATTTAAATCACAACGATTAATCTATTCCTTTTAATGATTTTTAGTAATTGCCTGATTGATCATTTTGAATTAATATATTATCTTGCCTCTCATTCTAATTCTATTTAACATGAGTTCCACGAGAAGAGATTTCATCAAAACAGCCTCGACTCTGGCTGCAGGAAGCGTAATCCCTTTCAGCGCACTGTCAAAATCCAGGATAAATGTTTCTCCTAATGATAAGATACAGGTCGGTCTCATCGGCGCACACGGGATGGGGTTTAACGACCTGACATCATTTCTTAAAAATCCTGAAATAGAATGTGTGGCATTATGCGATATCGATCGGAATGTATTGAACAGCCGTTCCGATGAACTTGTAAAGCTAGGCTTCCCAAAACCAAAACTATACGTCGATTACAGGAAGATGCTGGAGAACAAAGATATTGATGTGGCAATCATCGGAACTCCCGACCACTGGCATTGTCTGATTCTTGTAGATGCTCTCGAAGCCGGGAAGCATGCCTATGTCGAAAAACCGATTGGAAATTCCATTGCTGAAATTAATATTATGCAGAAAGCTGTTAAAAAGCATGGGAAAATTGTGCAGGTTGGCCAGTGGCAAAGAAGTCAGCCTCATTTTGTTGATGCAGTGAATTATCTGAGATCGGGGAAACTTGGCCGGATCCGTACCTGCAAAGCATGGTCGTATGTAGACTGGAAAGGAGCTGTTCCCAAGGTGCCCGACACAGCCGTTCCTGACGGCGTCGATTATAATATGTGGCTCGGACCCGCACCAAAACGTCCGTTCAATGCTAACCGGTTCCATTTCACATTCAGATGGTATTGGGACTATGCCGGAGGACTGATGACTGATTGGGGCGTTCATCTTATTGACTATATCCTTTACGGTATGGGGAAAAGTGTACCGGCTTCTGTAATGGCCATTGGTGGCAAATATGCTTTCCCTGATGACGCTATGGAAACCCCTGACACAATGACTGCCGTATATGACTTCAAGGATTTTACCATGATCTGGGAACATACAATAGGCATTGGTCTTGGAAACTGGAAAAGACCTCACGGAATGTCATATATAGGTGAAAATGGAACACTTGTCCTCGACCGTAACGGGTGGGAGGTCATTCCCGAAAAACAGAGAATTGAAGCTCTCCCTGTTCAGAAAAATGTCGGAGTCGGACTCGATCTGCATGTAAAGAATTTTCTCGATTGTATGAAAAACAATACGCCGCAGAAACTTAATGCAGGGATTAATATAGGAAGGGATGTAGCACTTGTTGCACAGATGGGAAACATTGCATTCCGGACTGGTGAAAAGGTCGACTGGGATGATGCAAAGCAATCGTTTCAGACGAGTACAGCAAACAAGTTGATTATTCCTGAATATCACAATGGATGGAATTTGCCAAAATATTAATGGTATTGAATGATATTCAAGTTTTTAAAATTCATAATTGTTGGCCTTTCGGGATTGGTAGTCGATTTTTCAGCAAATTACGGCTGAATTTCAATCATTGATCCTGGCTTCCCTGAACTTGCTGTTAAATGTGTCATATAGAACTCCGGTCTCAGAACATATGCCAAACTTATAAACACCTGCTGGTAAGTCTTCAAGAGTGAACTGACAATCAACTGATATTGTATCCCCGACATTGATTTGTGAAATACCGACAGGAAGATCAAGGTTCTTTTTAACTTCCATATTCCCGTTTTTTATGAAACCTATCTGAAAGACAACCGGCAACTCCTTATGAATTAGGTAAATCGGATAGGGATATGGATTAAAGATCTTTAAATGAATTGAATTAATTGCTGATCTGCTGAACACAAAATGACTATCTTCTAAAATTACACACTCCCTTTGCAGCGATTGAAAATTCTTATATATCTTATAATAAGTGGTATCGCCATTTGATAATACTTTTTTTGTGAAGTTTTGCTTTATGTTGTCCGTCAGAAAATGTGGAACATACAAGACTTCTTTCCCGTGAACTTTCTCTTCAAAATTCCATATGTCATATTGTGTTTTGCGGTACGAGAGACTATTAAGTTCATAAGCAAATCCTCCCGTATAAAAAGTATAAACAGAAGGGCGTTGATACGAGTTGGTAAAAACAACAGGCCTGTTTCCCGCCAATATACTTATATCTTTGACCCACTGTTTCTTATCATGGAATTCCTTTTTTAGCAATGAGACTGGCAAAAAATCAATTGCAGATGCTAATCTCATAAATAGGATTAATGGGAATATGATAATTGCGATCCATTTTATATAACTTCTGATACATGGTTTATAATCAAGATTGTTAAAGACAAGAATTATCATTGGAACGCTTATCAGAGCGGTCCACTGAGCTTCGACCCGATAACGAAAACTAGATATGAAAAAGAATGTAAAAAACCCAACTACAATATAATAAAGAGCCTTTTCAAACAAATTCTTTGACCGCACTTTAATCATTATCCATATAAGTACACATAGTATAAAAGGATTTTGAAAGAAAAACTGGCTTACCAGATACTCAGGAACATGACTGGGATTGAAACTTGACACTCTTTCGATAAGATGATATTTAAAGGAGGGAAAACCGTTTGAATATTGCCAGAAGAGATGCGGGAAAAATAAAAATAAAGCCAGAAATGATGCCAAATAAAATCTGATGTTTTTCAGCAGTCTGAGGTTTGATAGTATTATCAGAATAATCAAAAGTCCGCTGTGATATTTACTGTACATCAGGGCAGCCATGGAAATCCCTATTAGGAAAGTATTCTGCCAGCTATCCTTCTCTAAAAATCGTTTATAGGACAGAAGAAAAATGGTTGAAAAAAATATCAGGGGAACGTCAGCTGTAGCAACGAAGCCAAATACATTGCAAATCGGGAGGATTACAACCAGCATGAAGAAGAACAGAATGTTCTCTTTATTTCCGCGCTTTTCTTTATCTGTTAAAACCCAGATTACAGATAAGGCTACCAACTGACTCAAAACTGTAATGATCCTCACTCCCAGTTCATTATGGAAGAATAAATACCCTAATTTTATCATCAGGGCAATCATCGGCGGGTGATCAAAATACCCCCACGCAAGGTATTTTGAATACATCCAGTAATATGCTTCATCATTATCTAACGGAGTCAGCCTTGCCTGCACTATGTTTAATATTCCCCAGGCTATAAGGAAGATTGTAAAAGGATTTAGGAACCAATTCCTAATTTTAAAATTCATTTTTCTTTGAGAATGATTTCTATCCGTTTCAGCTCTTCCTCACTGAATTTAAGATTTCCAAGAGTTTTCAAATTATCATCCAGTTGTTCAACGGTGCTCACTCCGATGAGTACAGAAGTTATACGGGGATCCTTCAGCAACCAGGCTACTGCCATCTGGGCTAGTGACTGTTTCCGATCAGCAGCAATTTCATTCAATCGTTTTGCTTTAGAGATTCTTTGCTCAGTTATATCTTCAACTTTTAGGAAACCGGTCGGTTTGTAAGCTCTTGAATCAACAGGAATGCCTTTGAGATATTTGTCCGTCAATATTCCCTGCTCCAGCGGAGAAAAAGGTATACAACCCATGCCGGTTTCTTCAAGTACATCCAGTAGGGATGGGTCGCGACCCGTCCCTGCTTCAACCCACCTGTTAAACATTGAATACTTAGGCTGATGAATAAGACAATTAACATTCATCTCTTTAAGTATTTCTGCGGCTTTTCTGGTAACATCTGCAGGGTAACTTGAAATACCTGCATACAATGCTTTTCCCTGGTGTACTGCCTGAGCCAATGCCCCCATGGTCTCCTCAAGTGGTGTTTCTGGATCGGGACGGTGGGAATAAAAAATGTCAACATAATCGAGGTTCATCCTTTTAAGACTCTGGTCAAGACTGGCAAGGAGATATTTTCTTGAACCGAAATTCCCATAAGGACCGGGCCACATCTCCCAGCCTGCTTTTGTCGATATGATCATTTCATCACGCAAATAACTGAAATCCTTTTTAAGGATTATTCCGAAGTTCTCTTCAGCCGACCCCGGTACAGGACCATAATTATTTGCCAGGTCGAAATGAGTTATGCCCGAGTCGAAAGCTCTCCAAAGGATCTTCCTGAAATTTTCAAAAACGTCAACCGATCCGAAATTATGCCACAAACCCAGTGATATTTCAGGTAACATGATTCCGCTTCTGCCGCAGCGCCGGTAATTCATTTTATCGTATCGTTCTTTAATTGGACTATATATCATTCTGTATCATTTTATTACGATTAATTTTCTTGTCTATAAAACTTCAAGATTGTATTGCAATTTATTGTATGTTCTTTCTCAACTTCTTTTCTATTTCAAAGTTAAACAAAAATCCATTCATCTGATCAGTCGAAAATGCAAATGTAGAATGAAGTATATTGCCTGAAATTAAAACAAAAGACCTTGATAGATTGATTATCAAGGCTTTTTGTTTTGAAGATTAATCTTGTTCTATACTCTCTTTCAGCACTTCAATTATCTTTCCCCAGCGATGTTCATCCATTCTTGCACCCACGATTTCAATAACATGACCTGCCAGAACTGAACCGAATAAGCCGCATTTCTCAAGAGATAAACCATTAGCATATCCATAAAGAAATCCTGAGGCATACAGATCGCCTGCTCCGGTTGTATCAACACACTGAACCGGTATAGTCCCTATTCTGATTACTTCTTCACCACACTTAATGAGTGATCCTTCTTTTCCAACTTTTATTACCGCGATATTGCATAATGCTGATATGCTGTTTAGTGCATCGAGTGGAGCCATACTTGTAAATGATTTTGCCTCTTCTTCATTGGCAAAAACTATATCAACGTATTTTTCGATTATTTCTTTGAAATCACGGAGTTTTGCGTCTACAACATTAAAGCTTGAAAGATCAATTGCAATTTTCATGTTGTTGTTTTTTGCAATCCTGCATGTTCTTTCTACAAGAGCTTTATTTATAATCAGATATCCTTCAAGGTACAGTACATCATAATTATTGAAGTCGTCAGGATTAAGGTCATCCGAATCGAGTTCGACAGCTGCACCAAGATGCGTTGCAAAAGTTCTTTCTGAACCCGGAGAAATAAGGGCAACCGCCGTACCTGTAACAGAATTCCGGCGCGATAAAAATGTCTTCACTCCTGCATTTTTCATGTCACTTTCAAAAAAATCACCGGTATCATCTTTTCCTATAGATCCAATAAACCCGGTGTTTACACCCAGCATTGCAAGTCCGTGGATCGTATTTGCTGCTGAACCTCCTGAAACAAGATTTCTCTTGAAATTTGTAGTTCCCGACTTGATGAGAGCTGATATTTCACCGTCCACCAGCTGCATACTTCCTTTCGGCAAAGAAAATTTTTCAAGTATATTATCATTGTCAATCAACGTCATAACATCGACAAGGGCATTCCCGATTCCAAGTATTCTCTTCATTTAGAAAAATTTCTCCAAAGATATTGCTTAATTCACTAAAAGCCCTTACTTTTGGCCTGCTAAAATATAGCACGTTATTTAAAAAGACCTTCCTCAGTAGCTCAGTTGGTTAGAGCAACGGACTGTTAATCCGTGGGTCGTAAGTTCGAGTCTTACCTGGGGAGCATAAAAAATACTATAATCTTTATAACCGCTTATAATCAATGATTTTGGGCGGTTTTTTTATTTTCAGGTGCTCAAAATGTACGCCAGAACTCCCTAAATAGGAGTCTTTTTCGAGACCTGTTTTGAAAACCTCTAAAAGGTCTCGCTAAATTGATCCCCCTAAGATTACTGTGAAAAACCAACAGTCTGTGTAGTATTAAATCGGATTGGAGAGAAATGATTTAGCAACAGGAATTATGTTATCTGATTATTTTAAATCAATGAGAATTCCTTTGTACAATAAAGACAATTTGATTTCTTAGTTTTTATTTCAGGAGAATCATTTTACTCACCACTGATCTGTTGCCATTCATTAGCTTACAGATGTATGTTCCGGGGAATAAGCCTGATGCATCCCACTCGATTGAGTAGGATCCTGCAGCCAATCGTTCGTTCACCAGAGTTTTTAATTCTCGTCCCATAGGATCAAACACTTTCAAAGTAACCAAACCTGATTCGGTGACATTATAACTGATTGTGGTAGACAAATTAAATGGGTTTGGATAATTATGCAGCAACGAAAAATCGTCGGATTTTACCCAACTCTGATCAAAAATTCCTGTCTGAATTTTGGAAATCTCAACCACAGATACAAAATCAATCCAAATCGGTACGGTTGTTTGTCCCAGGAAAAATTCAAGTTTAGCATGATCATTTGCTCTGAGAGTCACAGTATCTGTGAAGCTCTGAGCAGTACTGGTTATTGTATGCGATTTGCTTAGATACATAGCATATGGCGATGCAGCTTGTTGTATTGCAAGAGTAATGACCTTATTTGATCCTGCTTTTGCTTTGAATGTAATCTGATATTTGCATCCGTTATGAATTGAAAGCCACTGCCATAGATCAATATGCCAGTCAGTTCCGGTGACCTGGGAAATATCAACTTCGCACGAGTTTCTTCCGGAAATAAGAGAGCTCGAATCAATTTTCATTGTAGCCACTGCACCTGTGGCATAGGATGAGAGAGTCCAGTTCCTGGTTCCATTATCAAACTCGCCATTTATAACTTTACTGAGCGATGATGGAATTGTAACTTTCAGTTTTGCTGTCTTCTGGCTTTCATTGCCGGCTCGGTCCATTGCAGATACGGCATAAGTAATTGTGTCTCCTGCAAATACATTCTTATCAGAATATGGAAAAGCAATTGAGTAATCGGACATTACTCCACGTTTGTAAATAATATAATGTGAAAGACCTGACGGATCAGTTACAGGACCCCAACTTAATTGAAGAGGATAACCGAGCGAGGTTACTGAAATAGCACCAGGTATAGCAGGTGCAGTATTGTCTGATATGGCTAATGTTTTACGGAAAGCACTCTCGGTTGATGCATGGAGATACTCTACTGAATCCATTTCTCCGCTAAAAGCGCCGCTTACCACTGTGTTCTGCTCCAGCCTTGCATCTCCCCAGGTTGCCCATTCCGGATATTGTGCCCAGTTCCAGTTGATATAAGAAAATGCTTTCACTTCACGATGCGCATGGATGAATGCAAAAAACGGCGAGAACCATTGATCCCAACTTGTCTGACCATTTAATACTCCAACACTCCGGGGAGTCGTTTCACTTATGAGGACAGGTTTTTTATGAACACTCGCACTGTCGAGAAATTTCTGTGCGGTGATATCTGTGAAATGACTTGCAGAGAAAAGGTTGAGCGACCACCAATCTACATACGTGTCTCCGGGATAATAATCTGTAAAGTTTGGCACACCGTCCATAGCGAAATTCCAAACTGTGGCGACTTCTAATTTCCTGGCACGGATCATGTTCGTAATACGTATAAAAGCCTGTTTATATGTGACAGGCTGGTAACCGTTCCAGTCAACTCCATTGAATTCATAGCCGATACGAACATAAGCCGGGAATGCGAGTGATTCCAATCCATCAATAAACATCGCTATTTGCTTGTCTAACAATCCGGATGCAACGTCTTGTTCGAAATGCCCGGTTGGAGTAGCCTCCACTGTCATAGAAAGTCCGATCTGAGGGATCTGAAATTTTCCGCCATGTGACATGAGATCAGCTTTCAGACCATCAGCCCAATCGGATGTAACATCTTTCAGGTTAATGTAAGTCATGTATATCAATGGTTTGTCGAGAGGATGCATGATATTCCAGTAATTATTATATGCTGCCAGATCCTGTCCGGCACCATTGATTATTTTTCCCGAAGGTTCAAGAAGAGCGTCTCTGTTATAACGCGCCAATATATTCTGAGCTGAGAGTTGACCTGAAAATTGAGGAAGTAATATTGAAACCAAAAATAAAAATATGAACAATTTTGTTTTCATGAAATTCATTATTGATTAATATGTGGTTAAAAAAGCAAGATATAATGTATGCTTATGTCAAATATAAAGAAAATTTATTGCCTTACAGCAAGATTTATCTGGTTTTCTGAAAGAGATTAGCGATTATTCGAGAGATGTCCTACTATAGGACAGTAATTCATGAAATTTGTTGGCTTTGTTATCCGGCAATAGGTGTTCGGGTATGCTCTCTTTATGTTGCATAATCGACTAAATGGGTCTAAGGTATGCAACATAAATCGCAACCCTCACTATTGATAGTGCGAGCCTGCTGCAGCCAATTTTAATCGGCATTCGTGGGTTTGCAGTAAGCAATATTTCATGACACAGCAAGACCAAGCCCTATGGGTTATTTCATAAGCCTTGCTTTAGTCATTCAATAACCCCACTTCATATGCCGAAAATTGTCTGCTTCTCGCAGGCGGCTCGCGCCAGATTGAATATTATTAACAGTATTTTGGATGTTTTTATAAGATTAATGTTATAGTATCTTTGAGCTAATGACTATGGTTGATTAGGTAACAATATTAAATATATCCTTATAAAACTGATTAAAGAATGTATGCAGTCTTTGCCTATCTAGTTGATTAAAGTTTAATTGTCTTTCTCTTAAGCATATTGTAAATTTGATTTTCTGTTATTTTATTGTTGGTTACTATTGAATAAAAACCTTAGTTTTGTTAAATCTAACACCTTCCCAATGGAAATAAGACGAGTTCAGTACAGTATCGACTACATACATATCATTACTTTTAGGGAAGAATATAAGCAAGTAATTCTTCCTTATTTTGGATTCGATGGTTTAAGATATGGCATTGATAATGAAAATACCATAAATGAAAGTATCAGACTGGTTTTCCCAACTGAGAATATGGTTATATCTGTTCGAAAAGATGGGATGACCTTGTTTTATGATGGAAGTCAAAAGGATTTATTAAATCAAAATGGGGTCGTTAAGATTTTCTGGGATATTTATGAGAAGATTAAAACATTGCAGGGATATAAGAAAACTTCGAAGCATACCTTAATCTGTCATGCGGTTAGGTTAACAGGTAAAGACGAAATTGATAAAAGTTTAAACAAAAATGAATACTTTACGATCAATCCATTTGGGAAACTGGATGAATTTGAATGCACATATGAATTTAAAAAGGATATTAGGGAATATAAATTTCAATTCGGAAATTATTCAGATAAAGATATAAAGAAGCATGAGTTAAGGTTTTTAGGATCTGAATTTAATAAAGATCTAGTAGATGGCGTAGGGTTTATGTCAAGAGTTGAGATAATTGAGAACATTGCAACTCCGAACTTTTCTAAGTTTAAATCGTTAGTGTCTAATACAGAACATATTATTTCATCATATAAATTATAATGAAATGAACGAAGAAAGCAATCAACTTTTACTTGATTTATTAGGGAATGATTCATTTAATGTTTCAAAGTCATTAATTGAAATCAAAGAATCAGACCTTACGGAATACGTCCATACCTCCTTAAACTTCATCTCAAGAGATGAGCTTTTAAAGAATTTATTCAGCCCAATAGATCAAAGTATTCCAAATTGGATTGATTTAATTGAAAATCCTTCAGAAAATCCAAGTTCACAACAAGAGAAATCCACACAAATTTCTGATAGAGTTGTGATTCAAAGCTGGAAAAACATTGAAAATATATCAGCTCGATTATTAGAATATTCTGATAAACAAATAGTTCTAGAATGTCTTATCGACAAAGAGAATGGAATATATGAAGAAAGAACCTTCCGTCCTTCACTGTTTGATGATTATAAACTAGATATAGGGAAGCTCTTCTATCTTCGTTTTTTTGAAAGACCGCATGAAATTAAAATGGAAGTTCATGATGATCCTAGTTTGACATCAAGTGATGACTTCCCAAAACTTGAATATGTAAAGACTTTTAAGGATAGTAAGTTGTTTAGAAAGAAAAGTTAATTGATTAAGGTTATATTCAAAAATGTTGGTCAAGGTGATTCTATAATAATAGAATGGAATAACAATTCAAAAAAATGTATTGGAATAATTGATTCTCATATTTATGAAAGTAGAAATCCTGTTCTTGAATATTTAATTGAGAATTCAATTAAAGAGATAGATATATTAATTCTTTCTCATTTCCATTATGACCATTTTTCAGGAATGCCGCAGATATTTAAGCATTGTCGTGATAAAAAGATAAAAATCAATTTATTCTTACACACATTCGCAACTCAAGTTTTAGAGATCTATGATAGAATACAAACTTCTAAAAAGATTGACAATGCAGTTAGCGATTTTATGGCAAATCTTGATGAAATAATTGATAATAATATTGGAGAAGTAGTATTAGTCGATAACTATACGTCAGCCATTCAATTAACTGAAGCATTATCATTAAGCTTTTTTGCACCCACGGGGAAAGTTTATCACGTAATCGCGAAGAACTTATCACGTAAATCAATTGACATTAAATTTTCATATCCAGACATAAACAAACTATCAACTATTATCTGTATTCAAAATATTGATAGTTATATTTTACTAACATCAGATGCAGTAAAAAAGAGTTTTAAATTTCTAAACAACAAATTGGATAAAGAATTATTAGCTATCCAAATACCACATCATGGATCATTTTCAAACATATATCCAAAATTCTGGACATCACTAGTAAAGACGACTAAATGCCCTGCAATTTTTTCTGTCGGTGATGAGCCAAAAGATAAATTACCAAAACTGGAAACAGTTGAATTTATTGATAATGAAGGATATGAGATATGCTCAACAAATTTAGTTTATGGTATTTGTGAATATTTTAAAGGATCGAGTAATATAGTAAAAAATTCAAAAGAAGTATTACTCGGTACTTTCTCAACTGTTAGAAAAACCACATCATCAAGCTCTTCAGCAAATAGTAAATATATTGGAGATAAAGAATTTCAACTTTTTTAAGATCATTTTACTTTCCTCTTTATTGTACCCTAAAAACAATAATCCTCGGTAAATGCATGATCTACAAAGGAGTGGAGTTATTTGATGTTTTCCAGTCAGGTCCCGATTGATGGATTTAATAGCAAATGAGAATAAATCAATGAAATTAATGAAACCCTAATTTATCTAAGTTAGTTGTCCTCCATACTGTCCCCTGAAAAATAAAAACCCCCATAATATGTTTAATTAGAGGGCTTTCTAGCTATGATCTTTGTACCAACCTGGTTTTAATTATATTATAGTAATTGCAATTTTCAATCCCAATTTCCCTTACACATCTGTATGAAATCAATTCTGAATAGTTGATACATCACCCCCCCTTAAATTTGACCTACCGTATCCTAAAACAGCTACCCCCGTTTCTCCTAACTCATATCAGTTGGACCTATCCTATTCAGGAAGAACTGTATCTAAACGGTTAGGCTGTTTTACATCACGGCATAACTCTTTTGATATTTGAAGAAAGTGCTTCATAGCATTATCCTTTTTTATAAATGCGCCACTACCATCATAGTAAAATTGATCATTACTTGTTAATACTTCTGCTTCATCAAAGTCTACCCCAAATGCAGTGTGAGCTGGTCTTATGTAAATCCTAGTTACTTCATAATGGCAACGAGTCATATCTACTTCCTGTCTTGTTTCGTACATTGCCACTTTATCATTTCTACAGATTAATGTATAGAATAAATCATTCTTCCTAAAATGTGGTTTTAGTATTTTCATTGTTATTTGTTATTAATTTGTAAGTGATTATTCCGGATCAATCTGAGCCACTATTGCCGGATAAAACTGACACTATCTGTGTAGTGCAATTGTATACGAATTAGAAATAACTATGTTACCTAAAACACTATAAAACAATCCATTAAATAACAGATTTCTAATTGCAATTTATTTTCAATCTTCTAGATCAAGATATCAATTATGCAACTTAATTGTCTGGGACTTTGGGAAGATAAAATAAAGTTGCTTTAACAATAACTAAGGTTTAAATTTGATAATGAAATAAATAAACCTCTGATGTCAAGCATTATAGACGGATATGAATATGACATCTTCATCAGCTACCGCCAAAAAGACAATAAGCATGATGGATGGGTAACGGAGTTTGTGGATAATCTGAAGGGAGAACTTGAATCGACATTTAAAGAAGAGATCAGTGTATATTTCGATATCAATCCTCATGATGGGCTCTTAGAGACACACGATGTGAATGCCTCACTGAAAGAGAAACTTAAATGTCTGATTTTTATTCCAATTATTTCAAGAACTTATTGTGATCCTAAATCATTTGCATGGGGACATGAATTTTGTTCATTTAACAAATTAGCAAAGGAAGATCAGTTCGGAAGAGATATTAAACTTTCAAGTGGAAATGTTGCCAGCAGAATCTTGCCGATTAAAATTCATGATCTTGATCCAGAAGATAAAGCGCTTCTTGAAAATGAACTTGGGGGATTCTTAAGGAGTATTGAATTTATTTATAAAGAACCTGGTGTTAACAGACCTCTAAAACCTGAAGATGAAGAAAAGAAAAACCTGAACGGCACCAAATATCTTAACCAGATAAATAAGGTAGCAAATGCTGTCAAAGAGATAATTAACGTATTAAAGAAACAGAGTCAGCAATCAGATGAGGCTGCAAAGCAAGATTTTGAAGTAAAAACTTCACGTAAAACGAATCGGAAAGCAAAAATTATTGTAACATCAGCTATTTTGCTGGCAATGATAGTGCTGGGATATTTCTTTATTCCAAAACAAATCAAATCCTCCAGCCAAGCTGAAAAATCCATTGCAGTTTTACCTTTTCTTAACTTAAGCAATGATCCTGAGCAAGAGTATTTCAGTGATGGTATGGTTGATGAGATATTAAATCACCTCTTTAAGGTAGGAGATTTGAAAGTAATTTCCCGCACATCATCAATGAGATATAAAAATACAAAGCTTCCACTAAAAGAAATTGCTCAGGAGTTAAATGTTTCAGCAATTTTAGAGGGCAGTGTACGAAAAATCGGAAAAAATATACGGATAACGGTTCAGCTTATCGACACTAAGACTGATAATCACTTATGGTCCGAAACATATGACAGAGACCTTTCTGATGTTTTCGCAATTCAGTCCGAAGTATCTCAAAATGTTGCCCGGAAACTGAAAGCAACCATAACCGCTAAAGAATCCTTTCTGATTCAGAGTACAATTCCTACCACTAGTCAACTTGGCTATGATTTCTATCTGAGGGGTAATGATTATTTTTCAAAATATAAAGCTTCCCTTGCTTTAGACATGTATTCAAAAGCTATTCAGGAGGACTCGCTATTTACTGCAGCTTATGCCAGGAGAGCAAGAACTCATATATTCCTCTATTGGGTTAAGAATGAAGAAGGATGGCAAGGCCATGATATAAAAGCCCAGGAAGACATAAAGAAAGGAATGCAATTAAATCCCGAATTGTCTGAATTAAAAATTTCGCAAGCAGCTTACTGTTACCAAGTAAATCGTGACTATGATAAGGCCTTAAAAATTCTCAGCGAATTAAAGGCAGAAGCTCCAAATATGGCGGACTTATATGCTTACTCTTCTAATATTTTGAGGCGGCAAGGCAAATGGGAAGAATCAATAAGTGAACGAAAACATGCAATACAGTTGGACCCATTAAACGCAGAGTATTACTATAACTTATCCGAAACATATCAACTTTTACACCAATTTGATAATCTAATTGAATGCTCAAAAAAAGGATTATCATTAATCCCTGACTATAATGCGTATAAGTATTTCATTTTCAAAGGTTCTCTGTCTAAGAATACTGATATGAAAGTTGCACTAAAAGAATCTGGACTGAAGGAGGAAGAAATTCAATATGAGGTCTTTTACTATTCTAGGCTATATAATAAGTTATTAGAATATATCCAGCATAATACCACACTTCAAAGTAATCAGTTCGATTATCACCCAAAATCATTTGAGCTTGCATTGATTTATTATATAATTGACAATAAATCTCTTTGCAAAATCTACGCAGATTCAGCAATTACATATTTGAAGGGAAAAATTAAAGAAATACCAGATGATGACAGGTTTTATGCTACGCTGGGGAAGTGTTATGCTTTCAGTGGAAATACTAATGAGGCGGTTACCTGTGGAAAGAAAGCTGTTAATCTGAAGCCGATTAAGTTTGATGCCTGGCAAGGGGTAATGAAAGAGCAGGATTTAATGGAAATATATATTTTGACTGGCAACTATGAACTTGCTCTCGACAAAATTGAATTCTTGCTTTCTATCCCAAGTGATTTGTCTGTTGGAGACTTATTGATTGATCCTATATATGACAACCTTCGCAGCTTACCCAGGTTTCAAAAAATCATAGATTCTGCTCAGAAAAAACTTGCTGTTAAATAAATTTCTGGTTATTATGTTCATCCTGCAATTCGTTTATCATAATTTTTGCATATCATCACACCAGTTTCCCAACTTGCAACTACGTTTATATAACACAGTATATCAATTATATACAATACAACCGAAATGATTCCAAGGGCCATTTCTAGCCCTTTTAAGACACTTTCTCTGTTTCAGTAGTATCAAACTATTACTTAAGGGCTAAATGTTTTAAAACGCATTAAATCAAGCAAATACGGCATTTCGTATAATTGTAAAATATTTTAACTAGCTATATATCAATACATTATATTACATTACTACAGCCTGGGACTTTGAGACCGGGCTTTTTCATTTCTATTTACTCACTAATCAAATTATCATGAAAACACAACAGACAACTATATCTGAAGTAAGACTTGTCTATAAGACTAAGGTTAAAGCTTCAGACAGACTACAGGTTAAATGCTCAAAGGATGCATTTGACATATTTATGGAGAATTGGGACCTGGATTCAATAGAACATATTGAAGAGTTTAAACTTCTGCTAATGAACCGGTCCAATTCAGTATTAGGCATTATGCCTGTTTCTAAAGGAGGTTTATCTGGGACGGTTACGGATGTACGGTTAATTTTTCAAGGTGCGATTAAAGCAAATGCATCTGGTATAATTATCTGTCATAATCATCCATCCGGTAATCTGAATCCATCTGAATCGGATACAAAGATCACTCAAAAGATCAAAGAAGCTGGTAACCTTATGGATATTCAGTTGCTTGACCATTTGATTCTTACTATGGATGGCAGTTATTACAGCTTTGCAGATAATGGACTTTTATAATAAAAACTATGAAAATAAGATGTAAGCATTGTGGTGAATTCTTTTGTCCAAGTGATGAGAGCGTTGACCTTATATCAGAAGGGTACATCAACTCTGATAATGTAAATATTTGTGATGATTGCTGGGAAAATAATAAATCAGCTACCAGATGACTTTGCAGATATGTATAGTGATGCTGATCCTGGACTATGAATAATAAGTATATGAAACAATAATGCCCTGGTAGATTGTATGTTACTAGGGCTATATGTTTAAATATGAAGGGATTAATAATGATTACATAAATATTTGGCACCTTATAATTTCAAATATCTCGAATAATGTTTAACTTTAATTCGATTGTGATTGTTAAAAGGTGGGCTTATGCAACATTCTTATACAACAGATTTAATAGGTAACGTAGCTTTAATAACTGGAGCTGCAAGAGGAATTGGTCGTGCCTGTGCTTTGGCATTGGCCGAAGCTGGAGCAGATATTGTTCTGGGTTTACGTGATATTCATTCTGATGAAGGTCTCGTCGATGAGATAAAAGCATTGGGCAGAAAAGTATTGTCCCTGCAAATGGATGTAAGTAAAATCAGTGAAATTAAAGCTGCATATGAAATTTTAGAAAAAGAGTTTGGGAAATTAGATGTCCTTGTGAACAATGCAGGTATAGGGCCTCCAAATGCAATTGAAGATGTAACGGAAGAGGACTTCAATTATACAGTTGAGGTAAACTTGAAAGGAACTTTTTTTGTAAGTCAGTATGCTGGAAAACTTATGAAAAGACAAAAATACGGACGTATTGTCAATTTAAGTTCGCAAGCCGGATTTATAGCTTTGCCAACTGAGTCTGTTTATTGTATGACTAAAGCAGGAATAGCTCACCTCACAAAATGTTTTGCAGTTGAGTGGGGTAAATACAACATTACTGTTAATGCGGTAGCTCCTACTTTTATTAAAACTCCAGGTACTGAAAAATGGTTGCTGGATGAAGAGTTTAAAAAAGATATCTTGTCCAAAATTGTATTGGGAAGGGTAGGCATTCCAAAAGATGTAGCAAGTGCAGTTTTGTTTTTATCCTCACCAGCTTCATCTCTTATTACTGGGACTACACTGATGATAGATGGTGGCTGGACCGCCCAATAATATAACTTTTGAACAATATTGAATAATTGAATCTCACGCTGTAGTGCTGCAGGGGCAGTAGCTGATGTAATGTTGCAGTTGCAATATGCCATACAAAGTAATGTAAATGCAATTATTATATTTCACAATCATCCAAGTGGTAATATGGAACCGAGTGAATCTGGCATCAAGATAACTCAAAAGATAAAGGACTCTGGGATATTAATGGATATACAGTTACATGATCATCTGGTCATAATTCCAGAAGGAGTATATTATAGTATGGCTGACGAAGGTACTATATAATTGATATGACTTTTATAATTTGTTCTCAGTCTTCATTTTGATTGAACTGTTTACTTTATAGAGTATTTGGTTCAATTCCTACATTTCAGAGATAAATGAATCCCTAAAATCGTTCAATTCTGTCCAACCTGGAGCATCATTTTTTATTCAGCCATCAAATTTTATGATTAGATTTGCTTATGCCAATTTTTATTTAATTTATTATCATGAGCAAGTCGTTTAAGTCAAACCTAGAATTACAGAATAGACAAAAAACAAATACCAAAAATTTTTAATTATGGAGTAAATATATCGGGATGAAAG
>Ga0208079_1000236_pt1 | contig 31301 bp, 27 predicted proteins | sample NGESurdeep092012_5_FD_184474 | JGI IMG/M metagenome (GOLD analysis project Ga0208079, IMG submission 184474) | Arctic peat soil microbial communities from Barrow, Alaska - NGEE Surface sample 210-2 deep-092012 (SPAdes) | ecosystem: Environmental > Terrestrial > Soil > Wetlands > Peat ... | reverse complement strand
GCGCGACGTCAGACGGGCGGCGGACCCCGATGGGGTGTTCACTTCTGATCTGGCCAGGAGGCTGGGACTGTGAAGGACGCAATAGGTAACGTGCAACGGGTCTTCGTACTTGGGGGCACCTCCGACATCGCCCTGGCAACACTGGTGAAGCTGACCGGGGAGCGCCGCGGCGTCCAGGTCACGCTGGCAGCTCGTCCGGGCGAGCGACGCGTTGCCGCCGCCGCCTCGCTGCAGGCTCGCGGCATGCGGGTCACCGAGGTGGACTTCGATGCCACCGACCGGACCTCAGCCGAGAACGCGATTGCCTCCGCCTTCGAAGATGGAGGGGACATCGACGTGGTCATGCTGGCTTTCGGGCTGCTCGGTGACCAGCAGCGCGCGTGGCAGGACGTCGAGGCGGCACTGGAACTGGTCCAGGTGAACTACGTGGCAGCCGTCGCCTGCGGCGTCTTGGTCGCCAAGTGGATGCGCGCACAGGGTCACGGCGCGATCATCGCCATGTCTTCTGTGGCCGGCGAGCGTCCCCGGAAGTCGAACTTCGTCTATGGGTCCACCAAGGCGGGGATGGACGCGTTCTACACCGGGCTGGGCGACGCGATAGCAGCCGACGGCGTTCAGGTTCTGGTTGTCCGCCCCGGCTTTGTTCGTAGCAAGATGACTGCCGGGCTCGCTGCGGCGCCGCTGTCCCAGACCCCCGAGCAGGTTGCCGATGTCATCGTCGCAGGCCTGGCCGCGGGCCGGCAGACGGTGTGGGCGCCCCCGATGATGCGGTGGGTCATGTCCGCGCTGCGGCATCTGCCTCGTTCAGTGTTCAAGCGCCTGCCGGTCTGAGGCCCGCACGCCCTGGCTACAGGTATACGGAGGCCATCAGTGAGGCCGCCCAGATCCCTCCGAGGATCAACAGCAGCCGGTCGTGAAGGACGATTTCCTCCGGCTCGCCCGCTGAGCCGCTGTCGACGTCCACGGCATACCTGAGCAGGGCCATGACGAACGGGACGATGGAGACCACGCTCCACTCGTTCGACGAGGTTTGGCGCAGCGTGAAGGCCCACAGCGAGTACGTCGTGACCAGCACCCCTGCGGACAGGGTCCACACGAACCGCAGGTAGGTCGCGGTGTAGCTGTCCAGTACCGGACGGATGGCCACTGCGGTGTCCAGGACCAGACGCTTCTCGGCATACCTCTTGCCGGCGGCCATGAACAGTGACCCGAAGCCGGCGGCGATGAGGAACCACTGCGACAGCCCAACCTGGGTCGCGACGCCGCCTGCAATGGCCCGAAGGAGGAACCCTGATGCGACGCTGCACAGCTCTATGACCGGTTCGCGCTTCATGCCCAGGCAGTACCAGAGCTGGACCGCCTCATAGACCGCCACGATCACCAGCAGCTGCCAGTTCAGCAGGGCCGAGATCACCAGTGCGCCTGGCAGGAGCACCGCTGCTGCGGTCCAGGCTGCGCGAACCGGTAGATCGCCGGATGCGACCGGGCGTTTGCGTTTCGTCGCATGCGCTCGGTCGGCCTCGATGTCCAGAACGTCGTTGACAAGGTAGACCCCAGAGGAGGCCACGCAGAAGCAAATGAAGGCAACCGCCATCTGCACGGCCGCCTGCGGTTGGACCGCGATGCCGCCGGCTATCGGTGCGGCGAGCACCAGGATGTTCTTGACCCACTGACGTGGGCGGCAGGCCCGTAGGAGAATCCGCGCCCGCCTCACGAGGAAGACCTGTTCTTGGCCCGGGTGGTCCAGCGCCCCATCACCGCGCCGATCAGGCTGCCGGCCAGAACATCGCTGGGGTAGTGCACTCCGAGGATGAGCCGGCTGGTCATCATCACGGGGATCGAGAACAACGGGTAGCGCCGCCCCAGGAGCCTGGAGTAGGCAACGGCCGCCGCGGTGGTTGAGGCCGCGTGCGAGGAGGGGAAGCTCCAGTCGCTGGGCGTGGCGACATGCACCTGGACGCGTGGATCGCTGGGACGGTGCCGGCGCACGACGCGCTTGACGACGATGCTCAGGGCGTGGGCGCCCACAACGGTCGCGGTGGCCCGCAGCCAGGGGCGTCGGTGCGCAGGGTCACGGATCGCACCCATCAGCCCTAAGGCGGTCCAGGACAGAGCATGCTCACCGACGTGGCTCAGGATCACCGCACCCCGCTGGATCCCGGGCGAGGATGTCATCGACTGGATGGTGATCAGGGCGCCGACTTCGCGCTCGTGCAGGCCTGGGGGGGACGCTGACGGGTGCGGCCTCACGCAGTGCTCGTCAGCGAGCAAGGACTGCAACGAAGTCGCGCGATGACGGCTGGAGGTACCGGTAGGGGTTGGCTTGTTCGTCCTTGGTGAGCATGTGCGGCACCGCTTCGCCTGGGCTTGGATGGGTATAGGTGATGAAGTTGGTCCACTCCGGGTTGATGTCGAGCTCCATCGCCCGGACCGCTCCCGCGTCGTGCACGATGTTAGCCAGTGTGCGCACCGACAGCGAGGCGCCAGCCACGAACACCAGCGAGCCGTCTTTGCGGATTCCCACGGCTGAGCGCCAGACGTAGGTCTTGTTGCCGAGGGTTGCCCCCCATGTCGTTGTCGTCGTGCTGTCCACATTCGGGTTGATCGTGCCGTGGTCGACCAGCAGAAGGAGGTTCTGGCGGACCGCCGCGACGTCTGGGCCAGGGTTGGCTGCGTTCCAGCTGACCACGTCCATATGACCGTTCTTGTACAGGACCATTGAGGCCGCACCCTGGCGCAGCGGTGCCATGGTGCGGCCGTCCTGCCAGTAGCCGCCATTGGCGTCAACCATGGTGAAGCCCGAGTTGAACGTCGCCAGCAGGCTGTCCCGCTGGGAAGCAGAGACCTGCGATGGCTCAGACAAGCCCGATGTGCCAGGCACCTTATAGCCGGGATGCAGGACCACCTTGACCAGGTTCTGGTTGAGCCAGGTCACCCCGACCAGATAGCTGGTGTGCTGGGAGTCGGGACGCAGGAACGCTGCCCGGATTGCCGGTTGGCCGTGAAGGCTGACCAGCGACTGCCAGGCTCCTTCGCCCGGAAGAGATGGCTGGCCCTGGGCTGGCACCGTGGCCGGAGGGGGCAGGTACCCTGGTGGCTGGGTGGGGTGGCTCGGTGCTGGCCGGGCCGAGATGCGGGGGATGCCGCCGGCGAGGCTCCCGCCAACCTTGGGAGGGTTGGCCTTGTACTGGGCCTGCTCCAGATCGTTGACCACCCAGCCCAGCCCGTGGAACCGGGCCCACTCAGCCAGCCGCGCAGATGTGGTGTCGGTTCCCGGAGCCGTCAGGGCCCCACCGATAGACCAGGCGAGCCAAAGCACCAGGACGACCATCAGCACGCCCACGCGACGCACCCAGATACGGCGCCGGCTCACCCCGGACACAAGGTGGGCTCGAGGTCGCCGGGGCTTGGCGGGGTCCTCGATCTTCAGTTCGCCTCGTGCAGTCACTGAACATTCCTCCCCGGGGTACATTCTCCACCAAACGGTGCCACAGCGGGCACTGGTCCCTCCGGGCGCATCCAAGCCGGGCGTGGACCCATGGGTGCCGGAACATGCTCGTTCCCCCCGGGGGACACGTGAAACGCGGTTCGCAGCATTATCTCCTCCTCGTGACTCATCCTGCCTGAGACTCGCCGCGCTGTCAGGGAACCGCGGTCCATTTCATCACGGTGGTGATGCTAGGAGAAGGCAAAGCGTTCCCAAAGCGCGACCGCTGCGACAGCGTTTGATGTCTTCTCGGCGTACCGATGGGGTCACCCGGGTCGGGAATCGGACCGAAGCCGCCGACGTCGACTTAGCCTTCCAGCAGCAGCGCGCCCCAAACCGCCGCTGCCATCAGAAAGCCAAGAGCGGCGGCGAAGCGGCTGCGGGGTGCCAGTGCCAGCAGCCTGGCGACAGGGTCAGGGCGGCCCAGAACGAGTGGATCTGCTCAGCTGAGGTGTGGGCTTGCCGTGCCGATGAGGGTTTGAGAACTTGCGGTGGGCTGCCGGTGGACATCGCCATCGACCCCTGGTCGGGCTGTCCTTGGCGCAGTCAGCGGCGCGCGGGTCGACCCCTGCGCACCAGAGCTAGCCTTGCAGGCCTGCCCTGTCGACCTTCCGGTGGAAGTGCACGCCGGCCAGGCCACCGGCCAGGGCACCGCCCAGACTGCCCGCCGCGACCACGACGAGGGCAATGAGGCCTCCGGTGGTCAGGTTCCCCTGGCTCACCGGGATGCGCGGAAAGCTGTTCAGCTTGCTCAGCACGTCGTACTGGCTGCCTGCCAGTGCTGCCAGCACCGCCACCAGAGCGGCGATGGCGACGGCCCACAGCCACACGGCCAGTCCTTGCCTCAGCCCGTGGAACCGGGCCATCCGTCCGGCGACGTAGCCGCCGCCGTAGTAGGCCACGCACAGCACGACCAACAGCACGATCGCCCCGACGATGCCGACGGTCTTCGGGTCCTGGGCAGCCTGGGTCGTAGCGCTGCCGGCGTTGGTGTTGGTCGCCACACCAACCGCAGTGCCGGCTGCGGCAACGAAGGCAGTCAGCGTCACGGCGGTTCCGGTGGCAGTGAGCCAGCCGAAGAACGCCGAGCCGACCTTGACACCGCCGAACTCGTCTCTCTCCCGCTCGAAGACGCTGCGCCGGTCGTGAGTGGCATCCTCAGCAACGTTCTTCTGCCCGCCCGTGGAGCCAGGGTGGCCCGGGTCGGTCTTGCGGGTGGCGTCCTGGCCGGTGGCTAACGTGCTCATGCGATGGTCCTCACGTGGTGCGGGGATGGATGGTGTCGACGGTCCCCCCGTTGACGTGCGGCTGGTGATCTCGGGCTGAGGTTCAGAGCCCCGCCCGCATGGCGAGCCCCCGAACGTAGGAGGCCTGGCCCGCGTGCTGGAGGTCGTCCGACAGGATGCTGACCAGGCGCACGGCGAGGGTTACGGGAGGATCCCACGCCGTGTCGACGATCCTGGCGAAGTCGCTCTGAGCCAGAGTGTGCAGGTAGCCGAGGGTCCGGACATGTACCGCGTCGTAGTAGCCCGCCAGGAGCTCGGCATCGGCGCGGACTGCGGCCACCTCGCCTGCGCTCTGCCCGTAGCCGGTGGCCCCGGGATCGAAGGGCAGGTCAAATCGGTCAGCCCAGCCTCCAGCGGTCCACACCTGCTCTTCGCCCACAAGCTCTGCGATGTGGCCGTCCTGCACGCGGGTCAGGTGCCAGATCAACCAGGCCATCGTGTTCGCGCCGGGATCTGCCCGGAACGTGAGCACCTCGATGCTCGCTCCGGTCAACGCGGAATGAACGACCGAGCTGATCCGGTCGAAGGCTTCGATCAAGAGTTCGGAAGACATAAGAGTCCCAACGTACTGCATGCCGCGCGGAAGGCTTGCGTTTAAGGCTGCCTCCAACCTCGCGCACCGAGCCGGGTGCGTCAACGCCTGCGAGCGGGGCGTTGCACGGTCGTGGCTGCAGAACGGGCTGCCATGGCAGGTTATGGCGCTGAGGTTCAAGGGTCCCGCGTCCGGCGACAGGGCCAGACGTGCCGCCATCGGGCAGGATCACCCCTGCCGGTGGGCCCGGGGTTGCTCGAACGGTGGCTATCGAGTCTGGGGTGGCTATAGGTTGCCAGCATGCGGATCACTCATCTTGGACATGCGTGCCTGCTCGTGGAGACCAGCGGCCAACGAATCCTGCTCGACCCGGGTGCGTTCTCGTCACGCATCGTGGACGTAACCGGCCTTGACGTCATCCTGGTCACTCATCAGCACGCGGATCACGTTGACCTGCAAAGACTTCCGGCGTTGTTGGAGATCAACCCGCAAGCAAGGCTCTATGCCGAGCCGCAGGCGGCCGCCGTCATGCAGGCGGCCGGGATCGGTGCTGAGCACACGGTGGCTGGAAAGGCGCTGACCTTTGGGCGGGTGGAGGTCACGCCGGTGGGGGAAAAACATGCGCTGATCAATGAGGCGTTGCCCCGGGTCGGCAATCTGGGTGTGGTGCTCCGCGCCAAGGGAGAACCGAGCCTTTTCCATCCTGGCGACGCCTACGACTGCGAACCCAGCCAGATCGATATCCTCGCCCTCCCGCTGAACGCGCCATGGACGGCCAGTCGCGACACCATTGTGTTCGCGCAGAAGATCTCACCTCGGGTCTGCGTCCCGATCCATGACGCACTGCTGAGCCCCATCGGCCGTCAGCTCTATCTGTCTCAGGTGAAGTCCTTCGGACCCGACGGCATGCAGGTGCGCGACCTCTTCGATGGGGTCCCCTCCGACTTCGGCTAGGCGCATAAACCGGGACACCCTGGCGGCAAGGATTGCTACCGTGACAATATGCCATCTTGGGGAAGTTCCGCGGTGCTCAGTTTGCGTGGACTGTCCAAGGCCTTCGGGTCGACACTCGCCGTCGACCGTCTGGACCTTGAGGTTCCGCGTGGGTCGTTCTTCGGTTTCGTCGGGCCCAACGGCGCCGGCAAGACAACCACGCTGTCCATGGCTACCGGACTGCTGCGCCCGGACGCCGGCACAGCTCACGTCATGGGCCACGATGTGTGGTCCGATACCGTCCGCGCGAAACAGCTCGTAGGCGTCCTGCCCGACGGCCTGCGGCTGTTCGACCGCCTGACCGGTCTGCAGCTCATCTGTTACTCGGGTCTGTTGCGCGGCATGGATCGCGCACTGGTTGTTGAACGCGCCCACGAGCTGCTTGGCGCACTGGGTCTGGACGATGACGGTGGGAACTTGGTTGTTGACTACTCGGCCGGAATGACGAAGAAGATCTCCCTCGCCTGTGCCCTGATCCATGCCCCGAGGCTCCTGGTGCTTGACGAGCCATTTGAAGGCGTCGACCCCATCTCGACCTCGACCATCCGCCAGATACTTGAGGGTTATGCCAGCTCAGGTGGCACAGTGATCCTGTCCAGCCATGTGATGGACCTGGTCCAGAGGTTGTGTGATCGGGTCGCCGTCGTGGCTGCTGGGCAGATTCGCGCGGTCGGCACCCTCGATGAGGTTCGCTCCGGGATGACCCTGGAGGAACGCTTCGTCGACCTCGTGGGCGGACAGACCGACGTCGGGGAGGGTCTGGCGTGGTTGCGCTCATCGTCAGACTGAAATGGCAGCTGCTGCGTAACGGGCTCCGGCGCAGCACGCCGCAGCTGGTGGGCCTGATCCTTGGCGGGGTGTACGGCCTGAGCGTGCTTGTGGTCGTGGCGACGGGGCTCATCACCTTGAGGTTTGCCGTGCCCAGCGCAGTCGCCCGGAGTGTGGTCATCATCGGAGGCAGTGCGCTGACGCTCGGTTGGGCGGTGTTCCCCGTCATCGCCTATGGCATCGACGAGACTCTCGACCCCGCCCGGTTCGCAACCTTCGCGGTTCCACGGCGCCAGCTTGTCCTTGGTCTGCTGGTCTCGTCGCTGGTCAGTGTCCCGGCCGCGGTGACGACGATTCTGGGGCTGGCAACCGTGATCACCTGGTCGCGTTCAGTCCTGGCGGTTCTGGTGGCCCCGGCCGCGGCCGCGGTGGCAGTCCTGACGTGTGTGGCTCTGAGCCGGCTGACCTCAACGGCATTCTCGTCGATGTCCCAGCGTCGCCGGGGCAGAGAGATGGTGCCCGTGCTCGTGCTGCTGCTCTCGGTGGGCTTCGGCGTGGTTGGGTCCTCGATCATGAAACGCCTCTCCACGCCCGGTCTGCTGCCGCATGTGGCCGACGTGCTGGGGTGGACGCCCCTGGGTCTGGCCTGGTCGGTCCCTGCCGACATTGTGGACGGAGCGATCTGGACAGGGCTCTTGCGTCTGTTCTTGGCGGTCGTCGTCCTGGCGGCGGCCTTGCTGGCGTGGGACTTCTTGCTGCAGGGTGCCCTGGAGAATCCCCGGGGAGCCACCGGCGAGCGAGCGCTCACCCGGGATGCCGGGCTGGGGTGGTTCGCCCGGATGCCGGCCACACCCGCCGGGGCGGTGGCCGCGCGCTCGCTCACCTCCTGGCTTCGGGATCCTCGCTACATCAGCTCGGTCGCGCTGATGCTCCTGCTGCCGTTGGGCCTCCTGCTGCCCCCGCTGAGCGGCGGTAGCAAATTGTGGTCGCTCGCCATGGCGCCCACTGCTGGGTTCCTGCTCGGCTGGAGTATGCACAACGACATCGCGTATGACGGGACGGCCTTCTGGACCCATGTTGCCACCGGAGTGTCCGGTCGTGCCGACCGCCTTGGCCGGCTGGCGCCAACAGCAATCGCGGCGTCAGCCCTCCTGCCTGGCTACGCGATCCTCGGTTGCGCGCTCACGGGACTATGGAGCCTATGGCCGGCCCTGTTCGGGGTCGGTGTGGGTTTCCTGATGACCGGTTTCGGCGTGGCCAGCGTGATGAGCGCCCTGAAGCCGTACCCTGTGCCGGGCCCTGGTGAGAGCCCATTCGGGGCGCCGCCAGGCTCGTCGGCCTTGACCGTGGTCATCCAGGCGGTCGCTGGGGCGGCGGTCTTCGTGCTGAACCTCCCGCTGGTGGCAATCGGGTTCGGGGCCCTGACGGGGCACATCTGGATGGGCTGGCTCTGCCTGGGGCTAGCCGTCCTTCTCGGGTCCGCAGCGTTGGGGTTCGGGACGTGGTGGGGCGCCCGCATCTACGAGCGTCGTGCCCCGGACCTGCTCGCGGACCTGTCCCGGATCCGATAGCCAACCAGCCTCGCGGGGACTGGGCCGTCAGGGGTTGGGGCGCCCCTGATCGCCGGCGACGCTGCAGGCCAGCCAGGCAGCGCCGGTGATGCCTGCCGAGTTCTGGAGCTGGGCGGCCACGATCGGCGCGCGAAGATGTAGGAGCGGCAGGAACTTGTCCGCCTTCCTGGAGACGCCTCCCCCGACAACGATCAGATCCGGCCAGAGCAGGCTCTCCACGTGGGAGTAGTACCGCTGAAGACGCTCGGCCCACTCCTGCCAAGACAGGTTCTTGTCGTTCTTGACGCTCGAGGCGGCGCGGTGCTCGGCCTCGCGGCCGTCGATCTCGAGATGCCCGAGCTCGGAGTTGGGAATCAGTACGCCGTCGTAGAAGAGTGCGGAACCGATGCCGGTGCCCAGAGTGCTCATCAGAACCAGACCGCCGGCGTTGCGGGCAGCCCCGAACTGGAGCTCGCCCAGCCCCGCCGCGTCAGCGTCGTTGACCACGGTGACCGGTCGACCGAGCCTGTTGCTCAGCAGGCTTCGCGCGTCGGTGCCGATCCAGGCGGGGTCGATGTTGGCTGCGGTACGCACAACGCCGCTGGTCACCACCGCAGGCAGCGTGACGCCGATGGGAGAGTCCCCGGTGTCGTCGGCGAAGTGCTCTGCGATCTTCACGACGATGTCGACCACCGCTTTGGGTGAGGACAGCCTCGGGTTCTCATACCGCAGCCGATCTTTGGCGAACTGACCTTTAGCCAGATCCACGGGCGCGCCCTTGATGCCACTGCCGCCAATGTCTATACCAAGAGGGTGATGCGTGGTGGGCATGAGTCGCCTTCCGGTTGCAGCGAAGCTGAGCGATCAGGGCAGGGTGAGGATCTCAGCACCGGTGTCGGTGATGAGCAAGGTGTGTTCGAACTGCGCCGAGCGCTTGCGATCCTTGGTGACCACGGTCCAGTCATCGTCCCACATGTCCCATTCCACCGTGCCCAGGTTGAGCATTGGCTCGACCGTGAACGTCATTCCCGGCTCGATCACCGTGCTGTACTTCGGGGCCGCGTCGTAGTGGGGGACCACCAGCCCGGAGTGGAAGGCTGTCCCGATCCCATGGCCGGTGAAGTCGCGCACGACCCCATAGCCAAAACGCTTGGCATAGCTCTGGATCACCCGCCCGATGATGTTGATCTCACGGCCAGGCATGGCCGCTTTGATGCCGCGCATCATGGCCTCCCGGGTGCGCTCGACCAGCAGCCGGGACTCGTCGTCGACGTTGCCGCAGAGGTATGTGGCATCGGTGTCGCCATGGACCCCGCCGATGTACGCGGTGATGTCGATGTTGACGATGTCACCATCTTGAAGTGGCCGGTCGTCGGGGATGCCGTGGCAGATGACCTCGTTGACGCTGGTACACAGCGACTTCGGGAACCTGCGATAGCCCAGTGGCGACGGGTAGGCGCCATGGTCGAGCATGTACTCGTGGCCGATCCGGTCGAGTTCGTCGGTGGTGACCCCTGGCGCGATCGCGGCGGCTGCGGCCTCCATGGCCCGCGCCGCGATGTGTCCGGCGATCCGCATCTTCTCGATGGTCTCGGCGTCCTTGACCTCCGGACCGGTGTACTTGGCGGGGGCCGGCTGATCGACATACTCCGGCCGCGCGATGGAAGCGGGAACGCTGCGTCGTCTGCTCAGGACTCCGGGCGTGACGCTTGCGTAGGTGATCGGCATACTGTGAAGTCTAGGCAGGGCCCGCGCAGTTGACTTACCCGGAGGTTTGCCATGGCGTACTGGTTCAACGTAAGTACCGGGGCAGTCGAGGATGACGCCAACAAGAGCGCGGTTGACCGGTTGATGGGTCCGTTCGACACCTATGCGGCGGCGGAGCAGGCCCTATCGCACGCCAAGGAGAACACGCAGCGTTGGGACGCAGAGGACAAGGCGTGGGACGAGCACGGGCTCGCGGACTAAGGCATCAGGCTGAGGCCTTGTCGCTGTGCGCGGCGATCTCAGGCGGTTGGCCCGCCGATCCTCGATAGGGCATCTTCCCAGCGTCGCGGCAGGCTCTGGCCTAGCGAGGCGTCGTCAATGCGCTCGTGCCGCAGGTCCAGGCGCGTGTCGTGGCCTTCAGGGGTGAGCCGCAGGTCAACCAGAGTCGCGGCCGCACGCTCGTCGGCGTGCCAAGAGAAGCGCACTTGCTCCATCGGGTGGTAGCTGCGAACCACTCCGTGGCTCCCGTCCACACTGCGCCACGGTTCTCCCTTGGCGCCGAGCATGGCGCCCTTGCCCAGGAGCGCCTCCGCCCCGGCGGAGGTGGTCAGGAGCTGCCAGACCTTGTCGATAGGAAAGGGCACCACCCGACTCACCTCGATGACGGGGGCGCCCTGCATGCCTTCTGTTGGAACCTCGCTGGATTCCGTTGCTGCTGTCATCGCGACCTCGATCCGTTCCGTCCGGACAGAGCCGGCCGGCTAGGGGAAATGTCCAGACACTCAGCACATCAAGATAGCGACGATTGCACAATCCCCGGGTCCAGTCTTTTTGCTGTGATTGCTCTTGTAACGCCCTTCTCAGCGCCGCGGTGGCGGACGTTTCGCCAACCCACCGCCACGCACGTGGCCGCTCGGGGCGCGGCTTCGCACTGCTCCTGTGACAAGACCGCCGGTATACCAGTCAAGCCTTTTCAGTGAGGGAGTATGCGCTGCTGAGGTCGGTGCCTCGACACTGGAGCTGATCGGCTGGAGCTGGTCGGCTGGAGCTGGTCAGCGCTTGCTGGCGGGCGTGGCCGGTCAGTCCTCGAACGAGTGCTCTGCTGCGGGGAAGGTCCCGCCCGCGACGTCAGAAGCGTAGGCACGGGCGGCGTCCCCCAGGCTGGTGCGCAGGTCGGCATACCGCTTGACGAAACGTGGCGCCTTACCGCCGCGTAGCCCGGCCATGTCCTGCCAGACCAGCACCTGGGCGTCGCAGCTCGGCCCCGCGCCGATCCCGATCGTCGGGATGTGCAGGACCTCGGTGACCCGGGCGGCGACCGATGCGGGCACCATCTCCATGACGACCGAGAAGGCTCCGGCCCTCTCCAGAGCCAGGGCGTCCTCGACCAGTGCGTCGGCCGAGTCTCCGCGCCCCTGAATGCGATACCCGCCGAGCACGTGCTCGCTTTGGGGGGTGAAGCCGATGTGTCCCATGACCGGGATGCCGGCGCGCACCAGCAGCTCGACCTCGGGGACCATGGCACGTCCGCCTTCGAGCTTGACCGCGTGCGCCAGACCTTCCTTCATGAACCGGGTTGCTGTGCCCAGTGCCTGGGTCGGGCTGGCCTGATAGGACCCGAACGGCAGGTCGGCGACGACCAGGGCATGCTTGGCCGAGCGCGTGACGGCCCGGACCAAGGGCACCAGGTCATCGACTGTGACAGGTACGGTCGTCTCATATCCGTAGACGTTGTTAGCGGCCGAGTCGCCGATCAGGAGAACGGGAATGCCGGCCTCGTCGAAGATCTCGGCGGCGTACTGGTCGTACGCCGTGAGCATCGCCCATCGCTGTCCCCGCTCCTTCATCGCCTGAAGGTGGGGGATGCGGATTCGCTTTAGCGGCGTGGTCGCCGATCCGGACACATTGCCGGCGCCGAGGCCGTAGGGGGGTGCTTGTTCACTCATCGATGAGGCTCCTTGTGTTGTCGGCTACCGGACCAAACCCAGGGTGCAGGTTTGGCTGAAGCAGAAGCGAACGGTCCCTACGTTTGAGGTCAATGGTGCCCGCGCCAACGATTCGTGATGGGCAGGCGTCGGTCGCGTCCAAACGCCAATGACGAGATCTTGGGGCCTGGCGCGAACTGACGACGCTTCCACTCCGCCCGGTCGACGAGCATGACCACGTGCTCGACCACTGAGGCGTCGAAGCCGGCCTCGACCAGTTCGGCCCGGTCCTGGGCTCCTTCGACATAGCGGTCGAGGATCTCGTCGAGCAGCTCGTAGGGCGGCAGCGAGTCTTGGTCGAGCTGGCCGTGGCGCAGCTCGGCCGACGGCGCCTTGCTGATGGAGGCCAGGGGTATGGGCGGCTTCTCACCGCGGCGCAGTGCCTCGGCATTGCGCCACCGTGCCAGCTCCCACACCATCGTCTTGGGTACGTCCTTGAGCGGCGCGTACCCGCCGACGCTGTCGCCGTAGATGGTCGAGTAGCCGACCGAGACCTCGCTTTTGTTGCTGTTGGTCAGCACGAGGTGCCCTTCCTGGTTGCCCAGCCCCATCCAGATCAGGGCGCGCACCCGTGCCTGCAGGTTCTCTTCGGCCACCCCGGTCAGCTTCACACTGTCAAGGAACACGCTGACCATTGGCTCGATGGGGATGACGCGGTAGTCCAGCCCGAGGTTCTCCGCAAGCTCGGCAGCATCGTCGCAGGAACCCTGGCTGGAGTACTTGCTCGGGTTGCTGATCGCCACGACGTTCTCCCCACCCAGCGCATCCGCGGCGATCGTGGCCACCAGGGTCGAGTCGATCCCGCCGGAGACCCCCAGCAGCACCGACCCGAAGCCGTTCTTGCGGACGTAGTCGTGTAGCCCAAGCTGCACCGCGTGGTAGATCTCGCCGACCGGGTCGAGACGTGTGGCCAGCGCCGCGGGCGCTGCGGCGTACCCCGGGGTGGGTGTGTCGCTGATCGTGACGTGCAAGACCCCATCACCGGAAGAGTCGGCGACATTGACAGTGCTCGGCTCAAGATCCAGATCCACGACCAGCAGGTCCTCGTCGAACTGTGGCCCACGGGCCAGGACTGTACCCGCGGCGTCCACAACCAACGAGTCTCCGTCGAAGACGAGCTCGTCCTGGCCGCCGACCATGTTGAGGTAGGCAAGGGTGCATCCGGCCTCGGCGGCCCGTCTCGCCACCAGCTCGTAGCGGACGTCGTCCTTGTCGCGTTCGTAGGGTGACCCATTGATCACCAGGAGCAGCCCCGCACCGGCCCGGCGGCTCTGGGCCACCGGTCCGCCTTCCTGCCAGAGGTCCTCACAGATCGCGATGGCCACGTCGACCTCTCCGATGCGCACGACTGTGAGGTCTTTGCCGGGGGCGAAGATACGGAATTCGTCGAACACGCCGTAGTTGGGCAGATGATGCTTGGCATAGCGAGCCTTCACCTGGCCCTGATGCAGCACCGCGGCGCAGTTCTGGGGGAGCGGTCGGTCTGCCTCACTGAGGCGGTACGGCGCCTGGTCGAGGTAGCCGACGACGACAGGCAGGTCGCCGTGGCCATCGGAGACCAGCGCAGTGGCCAGTTCCGCCAGCGCAGCCCGTGAGGCTTCGACGAACGACGAGTGCAGCGCCAGGTCCTCCACGGGATATCCGGTGAGCATCATCTCCGGGAACGCCACCAGGTGGGCCCCCGCGGTGGCCGCCTTGCCGGTCCACTCACGGATCGCCCGTGCATTGCCGCTCAGGTCGCCCACGGTCGGGTTGATCTGGGCAAGGGCCAGTCGCATCTGCGCCATAGCGGAAGCCTATCCACCGCCAACATGTCGCTGGATACGAGGTGCCAGCGGGGCCGTGAGCGTCCCAGAGGTAGCTCCGCTGAACTCAGAAGCTACCGGGAGGGCTGCTTGGGGAGCCCTTGTTGCCCCTAGGGTGAGGGAGGTGATCAGGTACGACGACATTATCGTGGGCGCCGGCCACAACGGGCTGACCGCTGCTGCCTATCTGGCCCGAGCTGGCCGAAAAGTTCTTGTGCTGGAGCAAGCCGATCATGTGGGCGGTGCCGCCATCTCCGCTCAGGCTTTTCTGGGCGTCGACGCCATGGTGTCCCGGTACAGCTACCTTGTCTCGCTGATGCCGCGCCGGGTCATCAGCGAACTCGATCTCGACCTGACGTTCGTGCGTCGCCGCTACCCCTCGTTCACTCCACTGCCGACCAGGCCCACCAAGGGGTTGCTCATTGACACCACCAACGAGGCGGGCACCGCCTCGGCGTTCGCCGCGCTGACCGGCTCGGGTGCGGAGTTCGTGCAGTGGCAACGCTTCTACCGCCGGGTGGCCTCCCTGGCCGAGCGGGTGTTTCCGACGGTTATGGAGCCGTTGCTGTCCCAGGAGCAGGTCCGCGAGCTTGTCGCTGACGACGACCTGTGGCAGTCGTTGGTGCTCTGCCCCCTTGGCGAGGTGTTGCGCTCGACGTTCCGCAACGACACGATCCGCGGCATCGTGGCCACAGATGCCCTCATCGGCACCTTCGCCGACCTTGACGGGGAGTCCCTCGTCCAGAACATCTGTTTCCTCTACCACCTCATGGGTAACGGCACCGGCGACTGGGATGTCCCTCTTGGCGGCATGGGTTCGGTGACCGACGCTCTTGCGGCTGTCGCCACGTCGGCCGGGGCGACCATCTTGACCCGCGCTGAGGCCACCGCGGTGGACCCGTCAGGGACCGTGAGCTGGCGCGACGGTGCCGGCGTGCGGTCGGCGACCGGATCGGCGATCTTGAGCAACCTCGCGCCGGTCGTCCTCAACGGGCTTCTGGCGGTAGCAGGCGCCCAGCCGATCGACACCGAGGCGGCACCCGAGGGTGCCCAGCTCAAAGTCAACATGATGCTCTCGCGCCTGCCGCGGCTGAGGGACACCTCGGTCGATCCGCGCGCAGCGTTCGCCGGGACCTTCCACATCAACGAGGACTACAGCCAGCTGCAGCGGGCCTACGCCGCAGCGGTGGCCGGTGTGGTGCCGGACCTGATCCCCTGCGAGATCTACTGCCACACACTGTCGGACCGCAGCATTCTGGGCGCTGACCTGGCAGCCACCGATGCCCAGACCCTGACGCTGTTCGGTCTGCACCTGCCGGCGCGGCTGTTCGGCGCGGACAACGAGGCCCTGCGGGGGGTGGCGCTGGCTGCGGCGCTGAGGTCGCTGAACGGTGTTCTGGCCGAGCCCATCGAGGACGTCATCCTGCGCGACCAGAACGGTGATCTCTGCCTTGAGGCAAGAACCCCCCTGGACCTGCAGCTCGATCTCGGACTGCCCGGCGGCAACATCTTCCACCGTTCGCTGCAGTGGCCGTGGGCGCAAGAACAGGCCGACGTCGGCACCTGGGGAGTCGAGACTGCCTACGAACGGCTGCTGGTCTGTGGGGCCGGGGCACGACGCGGAGGCGGCGTGAGCGGCATTCCGGGTCACAATGCGGCGCAGCGCGTGTTGGAGATGTGACACAGGGGCCACCGGCATTTCTTAACCCGCGCGAAACACTCATAGGGCAGGATCGCGATATGGATCGTCAGCAGGAGTTCGTCCTACGCACCATCGAGGAACGCGACATCCGCTTCGTGCGGCTCTGGTTCACCGACGTTCTGGGCCAGTTGAAGTCGGTTGCCGTGGCCCCTGCAGAGCTCGAGGGAGCCTTCGCGGAGGGCATCGGCTTCGACGGCAGCGCCATTGAGGGTTTCACCAGGGTCTACGAGGCCGACATGCTGGTCAAACCCGATCCTGGGACGTTTCAGGTGCTGCCCTGGCGTGGTGAGAACCCGGGCACCGCAAGAATGTTCGGCGACATCATGCTGCCCGACGGCTCCCCGAGCTTTGCGGATTCGCGGTACGTCCTCAAACGGGCGCTGGCTAAGGCTGCGGACCTTGGGTTCACCTTCTACACGCACCCCGAGGTCGAGTTCTTCCTGTTCGAACACCCGATCATTGCTGGCGCGTCGCCCATCCCGGTGGATCAGGCCGGCTACTTCGATCACGTGCCGCATGGCACGGGGCACGACTTCCGGCGAGCCGCCATCGCCATGCTGGAGAGCATGGGCATCTCGGTGGAGTTCAGCCACCACGAGATGGCGCCGGGCCAGAACGAGATCGACCTTCGCTACGCCGATGGTCTGTCGACGGCCGACAACATCATGACCTTCCGCACGGTCATCAAGGAGGTCGCCCTGGAGCAGGGCGTCTTTGCCTCGTTCATGCCCAAGCCGTTCAGCGACCACCCCGGCTCCGGGATGCACACCCACCTGTCGCTGTTCGAGGGCGACCGCAACGCCTTTCATGAGGCTGGGGCACCGTACCAGCTCAGCCAGGTGGGCCGACATTTCATCGCGGGTCTGCTGCATCACGGCGCCGAGATCAGTGCGATCACCAACCAGTGGGTGAACTCCTACAAGCGCCTGTGGGGTGGGGGAGAGGCACCGGCTCACGTCTGCTGGGGCCACAACAACCGCAGCGCGATGGTTCGGGTACCGATGCACAAGCCCAGCAAGGGGCAGAGCACCCGCGTCGAGGTGCGGTCCCTGGATTCGGCCTGCAACCCCTATCTCGCCTTCGCTGTGCTGCTCGCCGCAGGGCTCAAAGGCATCGAAGAGGGTTACGAGCTGCCCGACGAGGCGGAGGACGACGTGTGGACCTTGACCGATGGTGAACGCCGGGCGATGGGCATCCGGCCGTTGCCGGCGTCGTTGATCGACGCCGTCGGCATCATGGAAGGCTCCGACCTCGTGGCTGAGACCCTAGGCGAGCACGTTTTCGACTTCTTCTTGCGCAACAAGCGGGCAGAGTGGGCCGATTACAAGGGCCAGGTCACCCCGTTTGAGCTTAAGCGCTATCTGCCCCGTTTGTAGTCAGTTGGGCACGCGGGTGGCGCCACGCTCGGTAGGTTGGACCGGTGATCGCATTCGCAAGGTCCGGCAGCCGTGTTGGGCGGCTCGCCCGGTTGGGTTTTGCTGACCCGGCCCACGCTGATGCCTTGCTTGATGATCCGGCGCTGGCCGGGCTGACCGATCCCTTGGATGAGGTCTTTGCTGACGGTCTGCCTGACGCGTTGAGCCAGGTGGCCGATCCCGACCTCGCCTTGCTTGGTCTCGTACGCCTGATGGAGTCGCTGGGCAAGGCCGACGAAGATGAGGGCGACTCCGGGGAGCTGATCGCAGCAGTGCGGCACGCCAGCGTGGGACGGGACCGGCTGCTGGCTGTTCTCGGGGCATCCTCCGCGCTCGGCGACCACCTGGTGACCCATCCAGGTCATTGGCGCTCCGTCACCGAGGCAACGCGCCAGAGCGCCAAACAGCGCAGGGACGAGATGCTCGGTGCGGTGAGCGCAGCCCTGACCGCAGGAGCCATGCCTGCCGACGACGCCCTTCGGGTGGCTTACCGCAGTCAGCTGCTCGGGATCGCGGCGCTGGACCTGACTGCTCAGAACGTGGTCGAAGAGCTTCCGCACACGGCCGCCGCCCTGGCCGACCTTGCCGCCGCCGCGCTGGAGGCTGCACTGGTGATTGCCCGTGCTGAGGTCGGCCAGGGTGCCGACGGCTGCCGCTTTGCGATCATCGGCATGGGCAAGTGCGGGGGAGGTGAGCTGAACTACGTCTCCGACGTCGACGTCATCTTCGTGGCCGAACCGGCAAGCGGTCAGATCGCCGACGAGGTGGCTGCGCTGGCCGTTGCGACCCAGTTGGCCACGGTTCTGATCCGGGTCTGCTCGGCGGCCACCGCCGAAGGCACGCTCTGGCCGGTGGACGCAGCCCTGCGCCCTGAGGGCAAGAACGGGCCGCTGGTCCGAACGGTTGCCAGCCACCTGCAGTACTACCAGCGGTGGGCCAAGACCTGGGAGTTCCAGGCGCTGCTCAAGGCGAGGGCTGTCGCGGGCGATGTGGGGCTCGGGCGCGAATACCTTGACGCGGTCAGCCCACTGGTCTGGCAGGCGGCAAGCCGTGAGCACTTCGTCGAAGACGTTCAGTCGATGCGTCGACGGGTCGAGGAGCACGTGCCCGCAGCCGAGTCCGCCCGACAGCTCAAGCTCGGCCCGGGTGGTCTGCGCGACGTGGAGTTCAGTGTCCAGCTGTTGCAGCTCGTCCACGGTCGCACGGACGAGAGCCTTCGGTCAGGTACGACCTTGGAGGCTTTGGCGGCGCTGTCCCGTGGCGGATATGTTGCGCGCGAGGACGCGGCGGTTCTGGACGAGTCATACCGCCTGCTGCGCACTCTCGAACACAGGATCCAGTTGTTTCGGTTGCGGCGGACTCATCTGATGCCGACCGCCGAGGCTGACCTGCGGCGGCTGGGCAGGGCCGTCGGCCACCGCAGTGACCCTTCATCGGCGGTTGTCGCGCAATGGCAGCAACAGTCGCGCGAGGTGCGACGGCTCCATGAGAGGCTCTTCTACCGCCCATTGCTGATCGCAGCTGCCAGGCTGAGCAGCACCGAAGCGCGGTTGACCCCGGAGGCCGCGCGAGAGCGTCTGGCAGCGTTGGGTTTTGGTGACCCCGCGGGCGCGATGCGCCATCTCACAGAGCTCACCGGTGGTCTCAGCAGGCGAGCTGCGATCCAGCGGACTCTGCTTCCGGTCATGCTCGGCTGGTTCGCCGACGAGGCGGACCCGGATGCCGGGCTGCTGGCGTTCCGACGGATCAGTGACTCGTTGGGATCGACCCCCTGGTATCTGCGGATGCTTCGCGATGAGGGCAGCGCGGCCGAGCGACTGGCCCATGTGCTGGCCCGAAGTCGCTATGCCGCGGACCTTCTCATCCGTGCGCCCGAGTCCGTGGCCATACTCGGTGATGTCCAGGGCTCGACCCCCCGCAGCCGCGACGCGCTGTTGGCCACGATGCGGGCAGCGACCGGTCGCCAGAGTACGCCTGATGACGCGATGATCGCGGCGCGGGTGGTGCGACGCCGCGAGCTCTTCCGTATCGCGGTCGCCGACCTCACCAGACAGCTGGATCTCGCCGGCGTCGGTGCGGCCTTGACTGACCTGACCTGCGCCACGTTGCAGTCCGCTCTCGAGATCGCCGTCAGGCGCGTCGAAGAACAGAACGGTCGAGCGCTGGGCACCCGACTACTTGTTGTGGGGATGGGCAGCCTCGGCGGTGGCGAGATGGGTTACGGCTCAGACGCTGACGTCATGTTCGTTCACGGCCCCGACGACGGCGTTGACGAGAGCGACGCCCAGAAGCAGGCCACGCTGGTTGTCCAGGAGGTCAGACGTCTGCTGGGGGTCGCCGGCCCGGACCCGCAGCTGGTCATCGACCCCGGTCTGCGACCCGAAGGCAAGCAGGGGCCGATGGTTCGCTCCCTCGCGGGCTTCGCCGCCTACTACGAGCGTTGGTCCCTCACCTGGGAGGCTCAGGCTCTGGTGCGGGCCGCCCCGGTGGCCGGTGACGCCGACCTGGGGCGGGCGTTCTGCGAGCTGATCGACCCGATCAGATGGCCGCAGGGCGGGATTTCCGCACGCGCCATACGTGAGATCCGGATGCTCAAGGCAAGGATGGAATCGGAGCGTCTGCCGCGCGGTGCAGACCCGAAGACACACTTCAAGCTGGGCCTGGGCGGGCTCTCCGACGTCGAGTGGACGGTGCAGCTCATGCAGCTTTGCCACGGCTACGAGATCGAGGGACTACGGACCACGGGGACCTTGGCGGCATTGGCGGCCGCGGGCAAAGCCGGCCTGATCCCGACCGCCGATGTGGAGACCATGGCACAGGCCTGGAACTTCGCCTCCTTGCTGCGCAACGCATCAGTGCTGTGGCGCGGCCGACCGGTTGATGCGCTTCCAAGCGACCTGCGGGACGCCGATGGCATCGGACGGATCGTGGGCCGCAAGGCTGGGGCGGGCGAAGAGCTGGCCGAGGCCTACCGGCGCCTGGCACGGCGCGCCCGGGCCGCTGTCGATCTCAACTTCTACCAGTCGCACTAGACAGGATGGTCGTGTGATGGGCAGATTGCCGCAGGAGCCAGGTGGGGGCGGTGCCATGCCCCCGTACTCCGAGGTGTTCAGGACCCGCGGCTACCTGGCGCTCTTCCTCGCGGCAGCCTTCTCGACCTGGGGCGACTACCTGGCCCGGGTGGTGGTGGCCGCCTTCGTCCTGGATCAGACGGGGTCGGCGTTTGCCGCCGCAGCCACCTTCGCCGTCAGTCTCCTGCCGAGCATATTCGGACGAAGTCTGCTCGCGCCGATTTCTGACCGCGTCCCATACAAGTACGTCCTGATCGTCGCGCACCTGACGCGGGCAGTCTTGGTGGGGGTTTTGATCCTCGCGATGAGTATGCCCGCCCTGGCTCAGCCACTGCGTGGACACGCCCATTGGCCTTTGTGGATGGTCTTCGCCCTGCTCTTCCTGATCGAGCTTGCCGGTGGGCCGGTCGTGCCCTCCAGCCAGATCTTGATGACCGAGCTCTTCAGTGATCGCCGCCTCTACGCCCGGGCGCTGGGTCTGGGAACCATGAGTGAGCAGATCAACCAGGCCATTGGGCTAACCCTCGGTGGGTTCGTCGTGGCGTGGGTGGGAGCCGTTCGCGGACTGGTCTTCGACCTGGTGACCTTCTTGCTGTCGGCCCTGGTCATCAGCGTGGTTGTTTCCGCACAGGCTGTCCGTGGCACACCGGCCGCTGGCGTCATCGGGTTCTTCCACGACATCGGCGACGCTGCCACCTATCTGTTCCGGCATCCGGTCCTGGTCTTTCTGCTGGCGCTGAGCCTGTGCTCGGTGTGGGCGATCGCGGCTCCGGAGGCGGTGGCCATCGCCTATGCGCTGGACCAGTCCGGGTCAACCCGTTTCGGCGGTCTGCTCATGGCCGCCCCGGTCTTCGGCGCCGTCGTTGGCCTGGTGATGGTCGGACGCTGGCAGCCCGAACGCCAGAACTCCCGGATCATTGTCATGGCGCTGCTGATGCCGCTGCCCCTTGTGGTGACCGCGGTCGCGCCGTCGCTTCCGATCACCTGGCTGCTGTGGTTCGCGTGCGGGGTGCTGCAGGCTTTCATGCTTCCTTTGCAGTCCACCTTCTCACTGGTCGTTCCCGACGAGATGCGTGGCAGGGTCTTCGGCCTTGGTGGTGCCCTTTCCGTGGCGGGCAGTGGTGCGGCTTTCCTCGTCGCGGGTTACCTTGCCGAGCACACGCACCCAGCTACTGCCGTCGCTGTCTGCGCGGGCGTGAGCCTGCTGGCCATCATCCTGCTTGCCGCGCGTTGGCCACGCTCGGCGCTGCGCGGAGCCGTCAAGACGGCATACGACACCTGAACCCCTGCCGTGAGAGTTGCTGAGCAGCCGAGCCTGAGCTACAGCGGGCGCACGTAGGCATCTGTCCCGGTCGCGGCCTCGATGTCCGACTCGGCTCGGGCAAGAAGTGAGTCGGCAAGGTGACGAAGAGCCCTGGCCACTGCCACCTCGTCACCGATCGCACCCATCGGCTCGTCTCCTGGGCTGCGGTGGCTGTCGCCCTGGCCACGGAACTCACCGGGCTGGTCCGAGATGAGCAGGGCGGTCGCGCGGGTGTTGTTGCCCGTCTCGACCACCGACACCTGCACCCGCCAGGTCTTGGAGTGGGCGCTGTGGGTGGTGGCTTCAGAGGTCCCGGACACCCCCGTTCCAGTCTCGACCCTCATGACCGCGCCGGGTCCTGGATAGACCAGCCCGGTGTGCCCGTCGCTCCATCTGACCGTGTACGGCGCACCGCCGTCGCTTCCCTTGACCTCAAGCACCTCGCCGTCGCGCACGGGGTCGTCAACCCTTGTGCCCGCCAGAATGATGCGGTCTCCGACCTGTGCCTTCATGACGTCCTCCGATGCTGGTGTCGATTTTCGGCTGTCTCTCAGCATGCTCTCGGGCAGCCTCGTGGGGAAGGGCCCAAAGGCAGGAATACCGCACAAGAACGGGCGACCTGTGGGCGGTTCGGGCCGGGTCCGCGATGGCCACGGCCCCCGCGACTGCCAGGCTCAGCCGAGTTTGGGCAAAACGCATGCATGGGGGCGAACCACCCGCACGCTGGGAATTCACCTGGCACGGATAGTTCCTCTTCCGCGAACTCCTGATCTGTGTTGCGTCTGTCAAACACAGAAGGAGACCCGCGCCGTGGCGAAGGCAAGGATAGGTTGGCGTCCGAGATCGCCCCGGTGGGCTGGCCGGAACTGGGACGGCACCCGCGCTGAGCCGCGGCTGCACTGATGCGCTTCACCATCCCCCTGATTGCACGGCCGGTCATTGCCCTGCGACGTGGGGCAGCAGCCGCCGCCTGGTGGTGGCTGTGACCACAACCGGGGCAGCCGCCGCGAACGGCGCAGTCATCGGCCCCGACGTGTCCAGCAACAACCATGACAACCGTGCGACCGTCAACTGGGCCACGGTCAACCACGCCGGCAGGGCATCTTTTGTCTTCATCAAGGCCACCGAAGGTGGTGGCTATCGCAACCCGACCTTTTCCACAGGTTCTGCCGCAGCCAGAAGCATCAGCTTGATCCGGGGCGCCTACCACTTCGCCAGGCCGAGGGGGGTGACCCCAGCTCAGATCGCCTCCAACGGGGCCGCTCAGGCCACTGAGTTCAGCCACGTCGTGGGCACCCTGGGTGGGCCAGGAGACCTGCCACCGGTCCTGGACCTTGAGGACGCGGGGACCCTGAACCCGGCCCAGCTGTCGCTGTGGACTCATGCCTGGCTGGACCGGCCGGCGCAGCTGACGGGGCGCGACGCGATCGTGTACACGAATGTGTCCTTCTGGAGGCAGAGCATGGCGAACTCACCAGAGTTCGCCATGTACCCACGTGGCTGGCCAACTACGGCGTGCGCCAGCCTGCCCGGGTCGGTGGCTGGAAGAGATGCGTGTTCTGGCAGTACACCGAAACGGGGCGGATGGCCGGCGCGAGTCTCAATGTGGACTTGAGCGTATTCAACGGGTCTCGGGCTCAGCTCAAAGCGATGACAGTGACGCCTGAGCCTGCGGCTGCGGCTGCGGCGGCATCGGCGGCTGCGGCTTCGGCAACGCTCAACGACACCATGCTGGCCAGGCAGCCGGCTGGCTCCACACGCACTGGTGCAACCCGCTCAAGGTCGGACCTGGGTTCATGGCTGCGTGCCTTTGGCATGGGCAGGAGCGGGGCAATCGCCGGCTACTGACTGAGGATGGCAGGGGTGGCCTTGGGTTGCACCGTGAACATCCCGGCAGACCAGCGGCATGACCACGGAGGCGATCCCGAGGACCTCGGATCCACGAGTGAATGCCGCTGGCGCAACGCACCCGACTTGTCGCGCATGCAGTCTTGCGATCGTGAGAGCTGGGAGAAGCCAGAAGGGCTAGATCCTGTGGCTCCGGCACCGCAGGCTAGCGACACGTGAGATCTTGGCTGGGTAGGTCGGTCATCGTGAGGTTCGTCTGCCGCGCTGTAGGCACTCTGTCCCGGACTTCATGCAGTGCCATCGGCTCAGTGCCTGATGAGCAGCGACAGTCATCGCTGGTGGTCTCGAAGATCCACTACGGGAGTCTCTTCACGGCGGTGTTGGCAACGCGGTCTCGCAAGGGGCGTCGCCTGTGCCGTGGTTCTGGCACGGCGCCTGCGGCGCCTTGCCGTGCCTAGGTTCCAAGCGGCTGGAGGTCGACGGTGAAGGCGGGTCCGGTCGCAGCTCGGATGTCGTCCTCGGTGACGCCTTCGGCGAGCTCGCGCAGGACAAGCCCGTGGTCGGTGACGTCCATGACGCACAGGTCGGTGATGATCCGGTTAACAACATGCTTGCCGGTCAGTGGCAGCGTGCACTCCTGCAGGATCTTGTGAGTGCCGTCCTTGGCGACATGTTCCATCAGCACGACGACCTTCTTGGCGCCATGGACCAGGTCCATCGCCCCACCCATGCCCTTGACCACCTTGCCGGGGATCATCCAGTTGGCGATGTCACCGGAGGCGGACACCTGCATCGCCCCAAGGATTGCGGCGTCGACCTTGCCGCCGCGGATCATCCCAAAGCTGGTCGCGGAGTCGAAGAACGACGCGCCCTTGCGCACGGTGACCGTCTCCTTGCCGGCATTGATGAGGTCCGGGTCCTCCTGGCCGTCAATGGGATATGCACCGACACCCAAGATGCCGTTCTCGGACTGCAGGACCAGCTCGACATCGTGGGGGACAAACTCCGGCACCAGCGTCGGCAGGCCGATCCCGAGGTTGACGTAGTCACCGTCGGACAGTTCGGCGGCCGCACGGGCGGCCATCTGCTCACGGGTCAGGGTCATGACTGGGGACCTCCGTTCATCGCGCCGGTTCTGGGTTGGACGGTGCGACGTTCGATGTGCTTGTCGGCCGCCTGCTCGGGAGTCAGTGGCAGGACCCGTTGGACGTAGATGCCGGGCAGGTGCACCGCGTCCGGGTCGATCTCACCCGGCTCGACCAGGTGCTCGACCTCCGCGATCGTGACCCGCCCGGCCATGGCCGCCAACGGGTTGAAGTTGCGGGCGGACTGGCGGAATACCAGGTTGCCGTGCCGGTCGCCCTTCCAGGCCCGGACCAGGGCGAAGTCGGTGCTGATCGCATGCTCCAACACGAAGGTCAGCTTCTTGCCGTTCCAGTCGAGCTCGCGGGTTTCCTTGACCGGGGAGGACTTCGCGACCGACCCGTCCGCAGCGTACCTCCAGGGCACACCGCCGTCCGCGATCTGGGTGCCGACCCCCGTGGCAGTGAAGAACGCCGGTATCCCGGCCCCTCCCGCCCTCAGCTTCTCAGCCAGTGTCCCCTGCGGGGTGAGCTCGACCTCGAGCTCACCGGAGAGGAACTGACGCTCGAACTCCTTGTTCTCTCCCACATAGGAAGAGACCATCCGGCGGATCCGTTTGTCCTTCAACAGGACCCCCAGCCCCCAGCCGTCGACCCCGCAGTTGTTGGAGACCGCTTCGAGGTCGGTGACTCCGTTGTGATGAAGCTCGGCGATGAGCACGCTTGGGACACCGCATAGGCCGAATCCACCCACAGCAAGTGATGAGCCGTTGACGATCCCGCTGACGGCTTCAGCGGCGCTGACGAAGACTTTGTCCATGATCTTGCTTCCTGGTTGGTCTGGGGTGGGCTGCAAACTACCGCGAGGGTAGTCGGGTGTTCTCTTTGGGGGGTGATTCGGGTGTCGCGCCGTGCCCACACGGTGTGAACGTCGACTCCGCGACGCGATGGTCATCGCCTCGTTGGTTCGGAAAGGCGCCGGAGCAGAGCTGCGCAGACGCGGAGATGGCCTGCCTGCTGCAGTTGCGGTCTGGATGGGCCACGGGTATGTGAGGCGAGGACGATCGGTCGCCACGTCAGGAGTGTCTCGGCGATGTCTGGGTGAGGGTGCGACCTTCTTGTCGCCAGCTGCCAACGGCCCAGGAGCAAGGCACGGTTGCACCCAGGCTGTCAGTCTTGAGGCACCTCATGGACAAGGGGTCGGCATGCTCGCACCGACAGGGGTCAAGGTCTCAGGTCCACATGCTCTGCGGTACGAGGGCGTTTGCGCACCGGCCTTCATGTAAGACTCCCGGCATGGCGGATTTCAGAGAGGGTTGCGTGTGGCGTCTCCACGTTTTATGCCGGCGACGTGGCACGATATCAGGTCAGTGAGGGCGCAGTTCTGGCTGTCTTCGACGGTAAGGGCACTCGCTTTGGGTTGTCCCCGTCGGGTTGGCTCCCGGTGGAGGACCAGCCCGAGCCCAACATCCCGACGTCGAGTTCCCCGTGTAGCACAGGTACCTCCAGGGGCTGGGTCCAGCGCGCTTGATGAGCGCGAGGTCGCCAGATCCTTGTCGCGTCGGGGGTGTGTGCCGCTGCCGTTGCAGGGCTGGCCCGTCAACGCCAGCAGGGTCAAGTGGCCATCGCATACTCCCCAGGGCGCAAGCATCACCGCACAACGTCTGTGGCGACTATGTTCAGCTAGACAAGAAGCGGGTACGTTCCGGCTGGGGTTCCGGTGTCTTCACCGGCGCGAGGTCGAGACGTGCTGACACGGAGGAAATCATGATGTTGCAGGCAAACATGAAGATCGTCGTGTGGGCACTGTTCGGTCTTGTGATCGGCCTCGTCTTCGCCCTGGTGTGGCACCTCCTGGAGCCTAGTTTGGCTCTTTACTTCTGGCCTGTCTGTGGCGCACTCATCTTCGGGCAGCACGCCTATTGGTCTCACCGTGATAGGAACAAGGCGAAGCCACCAACTACGACTGATGTCAGGTGAGGTGCTGGCGATGAGGAGCATCAGCAACCTCCAGGGTGTCAAGGCGTACGTCGTCTGGGCGGCCATTGGCCTTGTGGTCGGGTTTGTCCTCGCTCTGGTGGATCACCTGTTTGAGCCGAATCAGCCGCTGTACGTCTTGGTGGTCATTGGCATTCTCGCTGGGCTGACGCAGGCGGTCTACTCACAGCGGGCCAGGACTCGACCGTAGTCATCTCTGGCCGGCTGACGAAGTAGATGCGTGATGGGCGCTTCTGACTATGCGCGCAGTGGGCCATCAGCTCATCCTCTTTGCCCCCAGCCATGGGGCCAAGGCCTCTAGCGTGCGTCTGGGGTCGAGGGATGCACAGACCGATCAGTTCTCGATCACGTGCGGCTGGGGAGACTCATTGGGTTGGGTAGGCCGGCAACCCCGACCGCTGCACCCGCGCCGCCAAGCCGGTCAGCGTCCGCGGTGATGTTGTCGACCCGGCGGCAGCCGTCGACGACCTCGCGTTCGGCCGCGACGAACAGCGGCATCGTCCTGCTCGATCGGTTCGTAGGTCCAGCGCGAAAGATGCTCCGTTCGCCCTGCGCCAAAGACGTGTCGGGCTGGCACATCGTCAACCGCCAGGACAGGGGGACTGGCGCTGCGGGCACCCGGGTGCTGGGGGAAGCGATGGTGGGTCCACACGCACGTCGGATACCTCCGGAGGTTGGTGCACACGGTCGTTCCACGTCCGTCTAGGCACGCGGACTTCCTGGTGAATCGGTGAGTGCTTGTTTGGGTTCTCCCGGGCTCAGACACCGGGTCCAAGAGCTAGCGCTCTCCTGGTCCAGCGCGTGTGACCCACCTCACCAGAAGACAGTATTCGCCATGCCCGACGAGGGGTGTATCTCTGATCTTGGTGGGGGCACCAGCACCTGCCGGCGCTTCGTGACGAACGGAGTAGAGATGCCAGATCAGCAGGCAACACCAGCCCCTGAGTCCACATCCTCGAAAGACGCCAGGGCGCAGACCAACTCACACAAGGCCCATCCCAAGGCAAGCCGCCCCTGGTTCAAGAAGAAGCGCTTCATCCTGTCACTGGCTGTCATCTTGCTGATGGTGATCATCTGGGGTGCCACCGGCGGCGGCATAGGGACCTCCCACACCGCCGGGAGCGGTTCGCCGGTGGCGGCCACGAACGCTGCGGTGAAGGCGGCAACAGTCGGCATTGGTACGAAAGTCCGCGACGTCGACTTTGAGTTCGTCGTGACCGGCGTTCAGCACCCTGGCAAGACTCTGGCGGGAAAGGTCGGCGAAACGTTGACCGCGCACGGGGAGTTCGTGATCGTCATGGTCAATGTCACCAACTTGGGCAAGCAGGAACAGGCTCCTAGCTGTTCGTGTCAGGTCCTGACGAACGACAAGGGCCAGATGCTCAAGCCCAGTTCCGCGATCCTGCGCACCAAGGAGGCGCTTAAGTTCGTCCAGTTGATTCTGCCCGGCGACACCGTGAACGGAGTCCTCATGCTGTTCGATGTGGCGCCCGGAACGAAGGTCGTCAACATCCAACTTCACGAGTCGCCGGCTTCACCCGGTGTGAACGTCAGGCTGTCCTGACCGGACACATTGCCGGGTCTCGCGGGAGTCTGGCCCATGCGCCATCCGGGTTAGGAAGGTTCTTCTCCGGTTCGGGTTAGGGGACTTGTACGTCCCCTAACCGCGGCCGGTGATGGTCCTGGCATGCGAGCAGCCCAACCGCAAACAGCGGCGTACAGACAAATCCGACCTGCCATCGCGGGCCCGTACGTCTGGATCCACGTCGTCGAGAGCAGCCCCCGTCGTACGGGCCGCTCACACGAGCAAGAGCGCTGACACAAAGGTCGCACGGGGCGGGTTCTGCGCGTTGAAGCCCTCGGAGCCACAGATGTCTGTTGAGCCGGCTCGAGTCACGTCTCTTCGCCAGGACTCGTGAACGTGACCGAAGTGTGCCCAGAGCGGGGGTCGACACGGCGATCGTCTCTGCGACTGATGGCTCGCAGGGCCTGTGTCAGAGCCGGGCGGCAGACCGTGCCGCTGGCGGGTCGGTTTGCTTTCATCTTCGATATTTGGCAGATCCGCGGTCGCTGCTCACGACCCTTACCTGTCAGATTTGCGCTGTTCAAGCCAGTCAAGGTTGCTGCGGGTGGTCAGGGTCTGGGGAGCGTCCGGGCCAAGCACCCGCGTGCGGTCGGCGAGCAGCTGCTCGAACGCCGTGACTGCTTCAGCCAGCCGACCCGACTCGACAAGCAGTTCCGCCAGGTTGCTGCGGGTGAACAGGGTCTGGGGGTCGTCCGGGCCAAGCACCCTGCGCTGGTCGGCCAGGAGCTGCTCGAACGCCGCGACGGCCTCAGCCACCCGACCCGACCGGCCGAGCGACCCCGCGAGGTTGCTGCGGGTGAACAGGGTCTGGGGGTCGTCCGGGCCAAGCACCCTGCGCTGGTCGGCAAGCAGCTGCTCGAACGCCGCGATCGCCTCAGCCACCCGACCCGACTCGACGAGCGACCATGCCAGGTTGCTGCGGGTGGCCAGAGTGTCGGGGTTGTCCGCGCCGAGCAGGCGGGTGCGGTCGGCCAGGAGCTGCTGGAACGCCGTGACCGCCTCGGTCAGCCGGCCCGAACGGCCGAGGCACCCCGCCCAGTTGTTGCGGGTGGTCAGGGTCTCGGGGGCGTCCGCGCCGAGCAGGCGGGTGTGGTCGGCCAGGAGCTGCTCGTAGGCGGTGATTGCCTCGGCAAGCCGGCCCGAGCGGCCGAGCAGCTCCGCGAGGTTGCTGCGGGTGGTCAGGGTGTCGGGGGCGTCCGGTCCGAGTGCCTTGCCCTGGATGGCAAGGAGCTGCCTGTACCTCGTGATCGCCTCGACGACCCGACCCGCGCCGGCGAGCAGTGACGCCACGTTCTTGCGCGTCGTCAGGGGGTCGGGGTGCTCCGCTCCGAGCGCCTTGCTCTGGACGGCAAGGAGCTGCTCGTACGCCGTGATCGCCTCGACGACCCGACCCGCGCCGGCGAGCAGTGACGCCATCGTGTTGCCGGTGTTCAGCGTGTCTGGGCTGTCGGCGCCGAGCACCCGGGTGCGGTCGGCCAGCAGCTGCTCGTAGGCGGTGATCGCCTCGGCCACCCGACCGGACTTGGCGAGCCACGACGCATGGCTGTCGCGGGTGGTCAGGGTCTGGGGGGCGTTCGGGCCGAGCACCCGGCGCTGGTCGGCCAGCAGCTGCTCGTACGCGGTGATCGCCTCGGCCACCTGACCCGACTCACCAAGCAACCCCGCCAGATTGCTGCGGGCGGTCAGGGTGTGTGGGGCGTCCGGGCCGAGCACCCTCCTCAGATCCGCTAGCAGCTGCTCGTACGCGGTGATCGCCTCGGCCAGCCGACCTGACCGGCCGAGCAAGGACGCCATGTTGTTGCGGGTGAACAGGGTGTCCGGGGCATCAGGGCCAAGCACCCGGGTGCGGTCGGCCAGTAGCTGCTCGTACGCCGTGATCGCCTCGCTCACCCGACCTGACCGGCCGAGCAGGCCGACCAGGTTGTTGCGGGTGGTCAGGGTGTCGGGGTCGTCCGGGCCGAGTTCCCTGCTCTGGTCGGCCAGCAGCTGCTCGAACGCGGTGATGGCCTCGGCCACCTGACCCGACTCACCGAGCCAGAACGCCAGACTGTTTCGGGTGGTCAGGGTCGCGGGGTCATCCGGGCCGAGCACGCGGGTGCGGTCGGCCAGCAGCCGCTCGTAGGCGGTAATCGCTTCGGCCAGCCGGCCCGACCGGCCCAGTAGCCACGCGAGGTTGTTGCGCGTGGTCAGGGTCGCGGGGTCATCCGATCCGAGCAGCCGGCGCTGGTCGGCCAGCAGCTGCTCGAACGCGGTGATGGCCTCGGTCACCTGACCCGACTCACCGAGCCAGGACGCCAGGTTGCTGCGGGTGGTCAGGGTGTCGGGGTTGGTCGGGCCGAGCAGCCGGCGCTGGTCGGCCAGCAGCTGCTCGAACGCGGTGATGGCCTCGGCCACCTGACCCGACTCACCGAGCATGTCAGCCAAGTTGTTGCGCGTGGTCAGGGTCGCGGGGTCATCCGGGCCGAGCACCCGGCGCTGGTCGGCCAGCAGCTGCTCGAACGCGGTGATGGCCTCGGCCACCCGACCCGACTCACCGAGCCAAGACGCCAAGTTGCTACGGGCGGTCAGGGTGTCGGGGTCATCCGGGCCGAGCAACCGGTTGCGGTCGGTCAGGAGCTGCCTGCACTCCTGTACCGCCGCGGCCGCCCGACCCGACTTGGCGAGCCAGGACGCCAGGCTGCTACGGGCAGCCAGGGTCTCGGGGGCGTCCGGGCCGAGCACCCGGGTGCGGTCGGCCAGCAGCCGCTCAAACGCCGTGATGGCTTCGGCCAGCCGACCCGACCGGGCCAGCCATCGCGCCAGGTTGCTGCGGGTGGTCAGGGTCTCGGGGGCGTCGGGGCCGAGCACCCGGGTGCGGTCGGCCAGCAGCTGCTCGTAGGCGGTAATCGCCTCGGTCACCTGACCAGACGTGGCAAGCAGCCCCGCCATGGTGCTGCGGGTGGTCAGGGTCGCGGGGTCATCCGGGCCGAGCACCCGGCGCTGGTCGGCCAGCAGCTGCTCGTAGGCGGTGATGGCCTGGTCCACCTGACCCGACTGGCCGAGCCAGGACGCCAGGTTGCTGCGGGTGGTCAGGGTGTTGGCGTGGTCCGGGCCGAGCAGCCGGCGCTGGTCGGCCAGCAGCTGCTCGAACGCGGTAATCGCCTGGTCCACCTGACCCGACTGGCCGAGCCAGGACGCCAGGTTG
>Ga0208079_1000235_pt1 | contig 31420 bp, 15 predicted proteins | sample NGESurdeep092012_5_FD_184474 | JGI IMG/M metagenome (GOLD analysis project Ga0208079, IMG submission 184474) | Arctic peat soil microbial communities from Barrow, Alaska - NGEE Surface sample 210-2 deep-092012 (SPAdes) | ecosystem: Environmental > Terrestrial > Soil > Wetlands > Peat ... | reverse complement strand
ACATACCCTGATAGGCATCAACTGATCATTGATCCCGGAGAATTGCTCTACCATGTAATACTTACAATCGACACCAATGCAGATTAGCTGTATAGCAATGCTATTGGACCTCATTACTTCCATTATAATTCTTAACCCTACCCCATCCCTTCCCTTAAACAATAAGGGAAGGGCGATAATATTGACACGCAATCAGTTGCTCCCCTTACCTTGGCTTTAATGGAAGGGGATGGGGATGGGTTCAAAATGTAATGGAAATACTATTTTGAACTACTAAACTTCTGAAGTAAGTTCCGGAGATCATCAACATAAGAGGCCGGAACATTCTCACCTCTTGCAAGGTTAATGGTCATTTTAATAACATTTAAGGCATTTCGGTTATCGCCAAGGAGCGCATATGCAATTGCCAGACTTCTTCCTGCAGATATTAATGTTATTGAATGACTGAAAGTATTAATAAATGCCCTTTCACACAAATCTCTGCCCTGGGGTATATCCCTGAGTTTTGAATCGCTGCATGTGACCAGAAGAGTCCCGAGTCTTTCCAGAATATAAGGTTCGTTGGGATGTGATTCCAATGCTTTCCTGTAATGGGAAATGGCCCTCTCCCATAATTTTTGTCTGATCAGCAGATTTCCAAGCAACCTGACTGTAGTTAAATCTGACGGATCGCTGTTAAACGCCAAACTATAGATGGCCAGTGCCTGTTTCCAGTTGCCATCCTGTTCTGCCAGCATACCTGTCAGCTGCTGACCTTTTGTAAATGAAGGTGAAATTTTCTTAAGTTGTGACAACCACTTCACAGCTTTTTCTTTCTCGCCGAGATTAAGCAACAATGTTACTCCATCGGCCAGAACTGAAGGATTTGTTCTATTTTCTTCCAGAATCTGGTTCTCCATTGACAATGCCTGTTCCTTCTTTCCTTCCCTGGAAAGGCATATAACAATACAAGATTGTACTTGATTATCAGATGGTTTGAGCTTAATTGCAGATGAATAATAATTCATTGCCTGCGTATAGAAACCTTTATTATACAGAAGATCCCCGACATTTTTAAGTTCATTGAAATCAATCTTGAAAAAGTTGATATGCTGGTCGAGATATGGCAACGCCTGCTTACCTAGATCCCTGATCAGAAACAATTTGATTGCTTTAGCTACCAGATAATTGTTTTCTGGGAAATAAGTTAATGAATGATTTACAAGCTCCAGGGCATATTCGGGATATACGCTCTTTTCAGCTTCATCGATTCTTTTAAGAAGGTACATGTCTGATCGCGACATAAGTGAAATTCTGTCGATAAGTGTATCAACCGGATCGGGACTCACTGTAAGATCATTTGCCCTTACGAGATACCGTTTACTTAATGGTTCGTTTCCCCTTAAACTATAAACATTTCCAAGTAGACGGTAAGCTGGACCGAATGCCCGCTGATAATCAATGATTTTCAGAAGTGTCTTTTCTGCCGTGTCAATGCGTGAAGTGTTTATATATATTCTAGCAAGGTTGTGCATCGCAAAGGTAACCAGGGGGAAATAGTCATAGCGTACCCTTGATTTAACAATTGAATTTTTATCCATCCGGCTTGTAATGTGTTTAAAAGCCAGTTCAGCGCTATCGTTTATACCAATTTTCTGATAACATTCGCCTTCATAATACCAGGCCAGAAAATTATCAGGATTTTTCTTTATTACTTTCCTGTATTTTCTGATTGAAGCTTTAGGATCACCCATTTCCTGGCTCAGGTATCCATTATAATAATTCCAAATCCATTTCCCCTTATCTTTTTCAGATGCAAGGTCATAGCATATAGCCGCCTTATTATAAAATGCTCCAGAATGATAGACCATACCCAACATCCCCAAATTGGTGGCGTTTGGTCTCTTATGTGCTTTACTATTAGCTTGTAATAGTTGCTCCTGAAGTGGCTTTGACAGGTTCTGGAAATCGGGTAAGACGGGTATTTTGTTATTGTACGAGTTGTTTGAAATTACCCTGAGTGCCAAGATAAGAATAGCCAGTCCAAGTACTACCCCAGCAGAATAAACTATTGACTTCCGGCCTATGATCATCCATTCATTTATTTAGGGTTTAAATATATCAAAATAATGCTCAAAGACAGCAGGTATGCCATGGTAGAAAATTTAATATTCCTCTCCTGCAGATTGTTCAGGGAGATTAACATATGCGCTGAAGTTTTAATTATTTTTCCTGTTTTTTGCATATTACAAATTTCATCTTAACGGGTTCCTCGTCATCCACGAATTTTACAGGTTCTTCGAGGTCAATGCATTCTATCATTCCAAATTCTTCAAATTCTTTCAAAACTGAATCATCATCATAAAAATATACTTTTAATCCTTTTGCAATTTCAAATCTGTTCCTGCTTAATTTATTACCTTTTCCAAACAAGGAGTTACAATTTGAGGCGACAGTAAAAATCATAATTCCTTCATTTTTTAACTGATCAAAACACGACTTCAGGAAGCTATGTCTTTCTCTTTTATTCAATAGATGGATGAGAGCATAGCAAAAAATTCCTTCATACTGGCTGCTATCAAATGGCATCGAGATAACTGAACCATGATGAATTGTACATTGAATATTATTTTCACGGGCTAATTCAATTGCAGACCTTGAGATCTCTATGCCGGTAACTTTAAAGCCTTTTTCAATAAATAACTTTGCATTTCTGCCATATCCGAATCCAGGTATCAGAATTTCATCAATCATATTTAAAATAAAATGTTTCATAGCAATGAGAGCTGAATCCGAAGGTTCAAACTGCCACATCGCCCCCTCATTTTTAAACCGTGATTCCCAGTATTCAGTCATTGAAGTATGATTCAGGGTTAAAAACTGAAGAAAAAGTGCAGCCAGATATCTCTCCTATTTCCTTTTAAACAGCTGATAGTCTATTGTATTAAGTTTAATATTATTATACAGCGAATTTATGGTATCTGAATAGTATTCATTTTTTATGAGCAGATATTCCCGTTTATTGCCCGGTTCAGCATCTAGACTGATATTCTTAAACCTCCCGTAATATGCATGAAGACTCCAATCTTCGTACATTCCCGGAGCAATATTTATCACTGTTCCCTTAGGAATTTCAGGCATAATGAGGTAAGTATCTGTTATTTTGTCTTTATCGCGGCTAAATTTATTGGCAGAAGAGAGTGAAAGAATAATCCCCGTAATAATCAATCCATATCCGATCCATTTAAAAAACATAAAACCTTTCGACTCATAATTCATTCTGATTATAAGAGAATCAATAAAAGGATATATGAAAACAGCAGTAGCTATCGCAAAAAACGGGTATGAAGGAATGATGTAAAATCCACTCTGCTTCAGGCTTATCATAATTGGTAAAACTCCGGTCAGCCCAAGAGATACAAACACTCCTGTTTTCGCGAAGTTTTCTTTAGTAAGAATCGCAGGATTTTTTTTGAGCCTGACCCAGATAACAAACATTATGCAGAGACACACAGAAGGAATTAATTCGAAAAACAGTCTTTTAATAATATCAAAACGGGAGTCAACAGTAACAATGTTTTTCAAGCTGTTTATTACCTGTCCATCAATATATTTCTTTAAACTCGGACCTGCATCTGGTACAAACAAAACCAGTAATATCAAGGGAGTCAGCGTGAAAACTAATATCAAGGCACTTTCGATAGCCATTTTTCCAAATGTCTTTTGTTTCAGAAAGAGCCATAAAAAAAACGGGAATGTCCATGGAAAGAATGCAACAAAACCTTTAGTAAGAAATCCCATTGAGAGCATTAAACCTGAAAGGAATATGAAAAAATAATTATTGTCCTTTTGATTTTTCAAACAGAACAAAACAGAAAGAGATGTGAAAATTGTGAGTGTGTTCTCAAGAAGGTCATTATATGAAGCCCAGAAAACCGTAGGTGTTAAAATCCATATAAACAAAGGAAGCCAGCCATTCCTGTAACCTAAGTTTTTCCAAATTCTTATAATTATGTAACCGGCTATTATTACTGTGAGTAGTGAATACAATTTGTCGACATACCGGCTTTCTCCCAGTATCCTGTAAAATATGCTTTGTATTCCAAAAGCGAGAGGAGGATGTTCATGAAAATCAGACAAACAGGTTGCTGTAAAATGGGGATTCCAGAAAGTGCCCAGTCCATTTGCTAAATTCTTAGATACTGTTGAATAAATTAATCCATCGAGGAACATTCCATTTGAGAAGAGATCCTTACACACTATTATCAAATAAACACCGGCTGCTAATAAGTAAAATGGAAGTGTCCGGTTAAATTCAGATGACTTTTTCATGGTTCCCTATTCCGGGATTGAATTTAAACAAAACAATAGGGTTAGTATTATTTACATTTAAAATAAAATGCGATTAAATCTCAATGCTTTTCACCACTCTGATATCTGAGGAGGAAGATCCGATCATAAGTTGAAGCTTACCTCTTTCAAGTTTCCAATCATGTATCTTTGTGTCCCAATATCTTAACTGGCTTACAGGCAGTGTCAGGGTTATTCTTTTGGATTCTCCGGCTTTGAGTGATACACGACTGAACCCTTTAAGTTCTTTCTCAGGCCATTCAATCTGTGAATTCAAACGATGTACATAGAGCTGAACCACCTCATCTCCTTTCTGTTTTCCCATGTTTTTCAACTCCACTGATATTTGAATTTTATCATCTTTACCATATTTTGGCTTATCTGTCTTAATTTCGCTATACGAGAATTCAGTATACGATAGACCAAATCCAAAAGAGAACAGCGGCTTTATTTTTTTCGTATCGAACCAGCGATAACCTACCAGCGATCCCTCTTTATATTCTGCATTATTGTCGCCGGGGAATGTTTCTAAAGCGTAAGCGGGTGAATCGTTCAGGGCCAAAGGGAAGGTGAATGGCAACTTACCTGAAGGATTTACAGTACCAATCAATACATCGGCCAGGGCATTGCCACCTTCTGATCCGTTAAACCATGATATCAGCATGGCAGCAGAAGAATTAAAGACACTGCTTAATTCGAGTGGTGCTGCAGCAACTAACACAACAATGGTTCTGGGATTCACGGAGACGATTGCTTTAATCATTTCATACTGTCCAAAAGGCAATTTAAGGTCAGGTCGGTCCGATGCCTCTGTTTCAACTTCCCGGTTAGTACCTGCAAATATGATTGCTATATCTGAATTTCTCGCAAGGTCTACTGCCTCTTTGAGCAGAGCCGTATCAACCTGATCATTTGGTAATCTCCTTCCTCTGGATTGTTGATTCATGATGAATGCTGATCTATACCCCTGTGCAAATTTTACAGAGGCTTTATTGCCTATTTTGCTTTTTAATCCTGCAAGAGGAGTGATTTCATATCGGGTTTTCACTCCTGCGCCAAAACCACCGGATGCAAGTTTATGTGTTGCATTGTCGCCAATGACAGCTATTTTCTTTACTTTATTCAGATCTATAGGAAGAATATGCTCTGAGTTCTTCAGCAAAACTATGGATTGTGAGGCTACCAGATAGGCAATTTTCCCATGTTCAGGTGTAGATACGATCCCAGCTGGTTTAGTTTCGCTGACGGGATCCACTGAAAATCTTACTCTGAGAATTCTTCTGACTTTTTCGTTTATGACGCCGATTGGCACTAGACCCGCATTCACAGAGTCAAGCAAAAATTTCCCCATATATGGATCTCTTGGTGTGCCCATTTCCACATCAAGCCCATTAACTGCGGCCTTCACTGTGCTGTGCGTTCCTCCCCAGTCCGACACAACCAGCCCTTTGAAGCCCCATTCTTTTTTCAGTATCTGATTCAAAAGTATCTCGTTCTCAGAACACCATGAACCTGCAATTTTATTGTAAGCGGCCATTACAGTAAAGACATTTGCTTCCCTGATTGCAGCCTCAAATGGCGGAAGATAAATTTCCCTCATGGTCCGTTCATCAACAATGACATTCACTCTGCCCCTGTTTGTCTCCTGATTATTCAGAGCAAAATGCTTTATACATGCTGCCACGCCACGGTCCTGAACGCCTTTGATATATCCCACGGCAAGTCTGGCACTTAGTAGAGGATCTTCGCCCATATACTCATAGGTCCGGCCACCTGTTGGGATACGGGTTATATTTATTGCAGGTCCAAGTAAAACATCTTTGCCCCTTGTTTTGGCCTCTTCTCCCAGTGCAGTGCCGAGAAGATAGGCAAGGTCGGGATTCCATGTGGCAGCAAGCGCAGAACCAGTCGGGAAAAATGTAGCTGAATCAGTAGTTAGCTTCATGGAATTCCACGAGTTCTTCTCCAGCTCCTCGCGTATACCAAAAGGTCCGTCGGTATATTTTATATCTGGTATACCAAGCCTTTTGATTCCGGCTGAAGAAAACATTCCATTTCCATGCAACATGGCTATTTTCTCAACGAGCGACATATCTTTAATGATCAGATCTATTTTTGTATCGTTGGATGTCATATCTTTGAGAGTCCCCTCTGGTTGTGAATGACCCTGACTGAAAACTCTGACTGATGAAAAAACAGAAACAGCTGTCATTAATGATATTAGAGTTGTTTTTCTGATGAAATAGCAATTCCCGGGTAGAATAATTCGCAACATCTTACTAATCTTAATTAAAATTTAATTATCAATGGTTATAAATAGAATTGATACAGGGCCAGGTATTTACTGACTATAGCATACTAATTTAAGAAATTTCTTTTCATTTTAATATTTGATTCAATGTTAATTACCAGGTTTTGTAACGTCCAGAGGAATGAGAAATATAAAAATACTACCTTTACCTTCTTCACTTTCGGCCCATATCTTACCGCCATGTTTTTCAACAAATTCCTTGCACAAAAAGAGACCAAGACCGGTTCCCCTTTCATTATCTGTTCCTGGAGTTGAGAGATCACTGTCTATTCTGAATATTTTTGCAATTGTGTCATCAGTCATCCCTATACCTGTATCAGCAACAGAAATATTGACATGTTGGTTTTCAGCTATGACCAAAACCTCCACCTTTCCATTTCTATGAGTAAACTTTATTGCATTTGATATGAGATTTCGTAATATTGTTTTGATCATATTCTGATCAGCCACAATCTTAATATTTTCAGGTATAGTACTTTCCAGAGAAATGTTCTTTGGTTTAGCCATTTCAGATAAAATCTTAATTTCTTCATTCAGAAGTGACTTCAGATCAACAGGTTCAGGATTAAATGTTAGTTTTCCGCGTTGAGCTTTGGCCCATTCCAAAAGGTTTTCGAGTAACCTGAAAGTCTGAACAGCAGAGGTGTTTATCAAAGTGGCAGACTGCTCAATAGTATCCAGATGGCCAGAACTGATATCGTCCTTTAAAATTTCACTGAAACCAATTATAGTGCTAAATGGATTCTTGAGATCGTGAGCAATAATTGAAAAGAATTTATCTTTTGAAACATTAAGTGAATGCAATTCATTGTTCATATTTACAAGTATCTCCTGCTGGGAGACCAATTCTTCCTTCTGCGATTCAATCTCCATCTGTCGTTCTTCAAGCAAAACATTAGATTGATTAAGCTTTTCCGCCTGTTTTATCAGGATATCATTTTTTTCCTGTAACTCGGAAGTTTTAATTTCCACCGATTTTACAAGGAGAGTCTTTTGCTTATTCAAACTCCTTACTCTTATCAGAAATAAGGAAACTAAAACGAAAATTATTGCCGAGACTGAGATAATTTTGAACCATAGCGTTTTCCACCATGGTGGTAAAATGATAATGCGCAATGAAACTCCTTTTTTATTCCAGAGGCCATCGTTATTTGATGCTATTACCCTGAATGTGTAATTCCCGGGATCGAGATTGGTATAAGTGACATACCTTCTCGATGCATTGGTATAATTCCACTCTTTTTCAAAACTTTCCATAATGTAGGCATATTGATTCTTTTCAGGATTGGAATAGTTTATTGCAGAAAAAGCAAACGAAAGGACCGACTGATTCCAGTTCAGAGTAATTTCTTTTGCTTCGCTGATATGCGTCGGAAATTGTCCTCCTGGAATTGCGAAAGGAACCGGCTTATTAAATATTTGAAAATCGGTAATGTAAACTGGAGGAATAAAGCTATTGTCTTTCAGACTATCGGGATAGAATGAGTTGAAGCCACTGAATCCTCCAAAATAAATTTCTCCTTTCCGGGTTTTAAGGAAAGATTGCTGGAAAAACTGGTCGGATTGTAAACCATCCTCCTTAGTATAATTTCTGAACTTCTGTGTTTTGAGATCCAGATTGCTTATTCCGCCGCTCGTCGATATCCAGAGATTTCCATGATTATCTTCCACAATTGCCTGAACTTTATTACTGGGCAATCCGTTGGTAATATCATAAGTTTTAATTATAGTCCCGTCGGGATTACAGAAGAATACTCCTTTTGTATTACTGCCTACCCAGAGGTTACCTGCCGCATCTCTTAAAAATGCTTCGATCTGATTATTCGGGAAATTATATACTTTAAATGAATTTGTTTTGTAATCATAGAGGTTCAAACCGTTCTCAGTGCAGATCCACATATTCTTTTCAAAATCTTCGTAAAAGAAATAGGGCTGGTTACTGCTTATTGATTTTGGATCGTTGTTATTAAATCTGAATCTTTTGATCACTCCTTTCTTCACATCAAACAGATCAGTACCAACTGAATAATTTCCTAACCAAAGTAGGCCATTATGATCCAGCTTAATATTCCAGACACTATTTCCCGATATCGCGGCAGGGTTATTCTTATCGGGCATGTACCTGAAGAATCTTTTTGTCGTTCTGTCATAACGATCAAGTCCCGCATCCCATGTTGCAACCCAAATGTTCTGGTCCCTGTCTTCAGTTATACTGCGAATAACATTACCGCTGATACTGTAAGGGTCTGATGGGTTGTGCATAAACATCTTAAAACTGCCCTTAACCGGATCAAATACATCGACTCCACCTCCGTCTGTTCCAATCCAGATCAGACCCTGATGATCTTCAAAGAAACAACCGGTAAAACTATAAGACAAGGAATTTGGACTATTTGTATGCCGGAATAGCTTAAACTTGTTTTTCCTGGAGTTTATATAATTTATACCTCCACCTGATGTACCGACCCACAAAATTCCTTCTCTATCGCGATAAAGACACCAGATTCCATTATTGTTCAGGCCTTCTTCATTTGAATTATCATATGTATAATATTCAAAAGTTTTAGATATCACATTAAAACGGTTTATGCCTCCCTGATCAGCAGCCAGGAGTAGATGGTCATCATCTTCAGGAATAATAGCCATCAGGATCTTCTGATTTGTGCCTTTTCCGTCTCCTTTCGATCCGAATTGTTCAAACTTATCCTTAGCCGGATCGTAAGAAAAAAATCCATTACCATCAGTGGTTATCCAGACTTTATCACTTTTATCAACATAAATACTCTTGAAACAGTTATTACCGAGATTAATGGAAGGATCTACAAATTCTTTAAATTTCCCGGTTTCAGGATCAAAACAATTTACTCCATTGTTCTGTGATACTATCCAAAGATTTCCTTTTGAATCAAGCGATATCATCTTTGATGGGCGTGCCCACAAGCCATTCTTAGTATCTACAAATTGGTATCTGATAAAACTATGAGTTCCCGGGACCCATTTATTTAAACAATTTCCTTCAGTCAATATCCAGAGATTCCCTGTTTTATCTTCAGCAATGCTGCCTACGTAATTACTGTTCAGACTGGTTTTATCCGCCGGATTATTTTTAAAGATTGTAAAATTGTCCCTTTCAGGATCATAGAGGTTCAAACCGTTGTTTGTCCCAATCCATACTTTTTTATCCAGGTCTTCATAAATACATAAAATATTATTGCTGCTGATAGTTCCTGGGAGACTATCATCATGTCTGTATTTTTTCACCTCATAGCTATCGTACTTATCAAGACCAATATCAGTGCCCATCCAGAGATAGTCTTTACAATCCCGGCAGATGCACCAGATCCTGTTACTCGATAAACCATTGTCGGTGGTAAGGTGATTGAATTGTGAATATCTTGATTGTGCCTGCAATTGAACACAACATGCAAAACAAAACAATGAAATCACCATATAGGGTCGTAGAGAATGATTTCCAAATAATTTTAAGATTAATATACTAAACAATTGTTTTACGATATTAAGAATGAACGGTTTAATAAATAGTACAATTTATAAAGATAGAATTTTTTTGTCAAAAAATCCAGAATAGCGGAGATGGCAGAACCGGAACTTTTAAAATGGATTCCAGCCAATTACTGCCTTAAATGGTTTTATGACGAGGTGTTCAAATTCAGAGGAATTGTAAATCTAAAAATACTCCCTTTTCCTGATTCGCTTTCGACACTTATCTTTCCGCCATGTTTTTCAACAAATTCTTTACAGAGGAATAACCCGAGTCCTGTTCCCTTTTCATTTTCGGTTCCTCGCGTGGACAGGTTAGCGTCCAGTCTGAAAAGTTTTGCCATTGTCTCTTTTGTCATACCGGTACCGTCGTCAGAAACTGAAATTTCTGCATTCCTGTCATCAACAACGGCATTCACTTCCACTTTACCGTTTTTATTGGTAAACTTAATAGCGTTGGATATCAGATTTCTCAGAATTGTTTTGAGCATATTCTTATCCGCTGGTATGGTCAAATCATCAGCGAAGAAGCTTTTAAGCTCTATGTTCTTCGCTGTAGCCATCTCATTTAATACAGTAAACTCTTCATTGAAAAGCTGACTAAGATTAATTTGCTCCGGAATAAAAGATATTTTTCCTCGCTGTGAATTTGCCCATTCAAGAAGGTTCTCAAGTAACCTGTAAGTCTGAACTGCAGAAGTATTTAGCATTCCGGCATAATTCTCCAATGTAACAGTATCACCCGATCTTATTTCTTCTTTTAAGATTTCGCTGATACCTATTATTGAACTGAACGGGTTTTTCAGATCGTGTGCAATTATAGAAAAGAATTTATCTTTTGAAACATTAAGTTCGCGTAGTTCTGAAGTCTTTAATTCTACTGATTTTTCGAGAATGATCTTTTGCCTTTTTAATTTCCTTACACGAATAATAAAAAATGAAGCAAAAATCATGAGTATCAAAGATATTATAATCAGTCTGAACCACAATGTTTTCCAGAATGGAGGTAAAATAATGATTTTCAAAGATGTTCCCTTCTCATTCCAGATACCATCATTATTAGTAGCCCTGACTCTGAAGGTATATGTTCCAGGATCAAGGTTTGTATAAGTAACGTATCGCCGGGAGGCATCTGTATAGTTCCAGTCTTTTTCAAAATTTTCCATAATATACTTATACTGATTCTTTTTCGGATGTGTATAGTTTATTGCCACGAAAGAGAATGAAAAGACCGATTGATTCCAATTCAGTGTAATTTCTTTTGCTTCGCTGACATGAGTCTGAAATTGTGCTCCCGGGCCACCATAAGTCACTGGTTTATTGAATATCTGAAAATCTGTTGTATAGACAGGAGGAATATAGTTGCTTTCTTTCAGACTATCAGGATTGAACGAATTGAAACCGTTATAACCGCCAAAGTAGAGTTCCCCTTTTCGCGTTTTAAGAAATGACTGCTGATAGAACTGGTCACCCTGCAGACCATCCTCTTTGGAATAATTTCTAATGCTCTGAATTTCAGGGTTCAGTCTAGAAATACCACTATTGGTTGAGAACCAGATATCACCCTTTTTGTCATCGGTAATTGCATGGATCCTGTTGTTTGGCAAAATGTTTGACATATCATAGGTCTTAAGTATGGTTCCGTCAACATTGCACATTAATAATCCACGGGTATTTGTTCCTACCCAGATATAACCTTTCCTGTCCTTATAAAATGCCCCTATATCATTGTCAGGGAACCGATAAACCTTAAAAGACTGTTTCAGGCTGTCATAACGATCAAGTCCATTCTGAGTACAGATCCACATATCCTTATCGGAGTCTTCAAAATAGAACCAGCTATTGATTCCGCTTAAGGAACCAGGTTTGTCAGGATTCGGTCTGAACCTTTTTATCACACCCTTATCTTTTTCAAAAAGATCTATCCCTTCATTATATATGCTTAACCATAAAACATTATTATGGTCAATTATGAGATTATATATTGTTATTCCTGAAATGCTTGAAGGATCTTTCTTGTCAGGCATATAGTGGATAAATCTGCCGGTTTTTCTATCATATTTATTCAGTCCTGCATTCCATGTTCCAATCCACATATCATGATCTTTATCCTCAGCAATTCCCCTTATTACATTTCCGCTGATACTGAATGGATCAGATGGATCGTGTTTGAAAATCCTGAAATTTCCTGTTTCAGGATTATAAACATTAAGTCCGCCGCCATCGGTGCCAATCCAGATCAAACCCTGATGGTCCTCGCAAAAACAGCCGGTAAAGCTATACGACATTGATAAAGGGTTATTATTATTGTGAGTAAAAAGTTTGAACCTTTCCTTTTGTGGATTTGAATAATTCAGTCCTCCACCGGAGGTCCCCACCCATAAGACATCCTCATTGTCTCTATATAGACACCATATCCCGTTATTATTAAGCCCGTCGTCGTTTGCCTGATTATACTGAAAGTATTCGAAGGTTTCAGTGACTTTGTCAAAACGATTAATTCCACCCTGATCAACGGCAATCAGTAAATGCCGGTCATCCTCAGGAAGAATGTCCAAAATAAGATTCTGATTTGTTCCTTTTCCACCGCCATTTGACCCGTAATGTTTGAATTTTTCAGATGCAGGATCATAAGAAAAGAATCCGTTGCCGTCAGTTGCAATCCAGATTTTGTCCTGATTATCAATATAAATATTTTTGTAGCTGAATGTACCAAAATCAATTGATGGATCGGAAAATTCAACAAATGTTCCGGTTTCAGGATCAAAACGTCTGATAACTGTACTTAGTGATGTCACCCATAGATATCCTTTCGAGTCAGCAGCCAGCATCTTTGAAGTACGATTAGGCAAATCGTGCATCTTTTTTTCAAATGGGAATCTGATAAAACTCTGACTTTGAGGGATCCATTTGTTCAGACAATCTCCATCAGTGACTATCCAAAGGTTGCCTTTTTTATCTTCAGTGATGCCTGTGATACTATTACTGTTAATGCTGTTCCTATCAGCAGCATTGTTTTTAAACACTTTGAAATTCTCCTTGTCAGGATTGTATAAGTTCAAACCATTGAAAGTACCAAACCACAGATTCTTTGAATGATCCTCATAAATACATGTCAGTAAGTCACTACTTATTGTCCCGGGCACCCTGTCGCTGCTGCGGTATTTTTTCACCTGATAGCTGTCGTATTTATCAAGCCCCACGTCGGTAGCCAGCCAAAGGTACTCCTTGCTGTCCTTGAGAATACATCTTATCCGGTTACTCGATAGACCATCATCCACAGTCAGATGCCTGAATTGTGAATAGCGCGGCTGGGCAGTCAATGGAAAGACCTCTGTTAGACAAAAGAATGAAATCACTAAGTATTTCAGGTAATAATGATTTCCATTTAACTTAAGATAATTAAAAAGTGCCACTATTTACAATAGTATTTATGACAAAAAAGAACAAAAAGTTCCGGAGGAGTAAAGATATAGTCTTTTTATCTAATAAGACTTTAAGATATCTGAAAAAAATAAACCGAAAACAGTTTTTAATGAACAGATGACGACACGGGAATGTCTGGATAAAATTTAAGCAGAAGGTTTTATATCAGCAGGAAAAACAATTTTGAAAAGGCTTCCTTTATCTTTTTCACTCTCGACAATTATCTTTCCATTATGTTTTTCAATAAATTCTCTGCACAGGAATAACCCCAGTCCTGTACCTTTTTCGTTTTCAGTTCCACGGGTGGACAGGTTTGCATCCAGTCTGAAAAGTTTTGCTATTGTTTCCTTTGTCATTCCGATACCATTATCCGAAACTGATATTACTACCTGACCATCTTCAATGATCGCCTTTATCTCCACTTTGCCGTTTTTAGAAGTGAACTTTATAGCATTTGATATCAGGTTCCGTAAAATGGTTTTTATCATGTTTTTATCAGCAACTATTGTAAGATTATCATCGAAGGATTTTAACAGTTCAATATTCTTTTCAGTTGCCCTTTCATTCAACATAAAAAACTCATCATGAAATAGTTCAGATAAGTTTATATAAGATGGATTAAATGATATTTTACCTCGCTGTGAATTTGCCCATTCCAACAGGTTTTCAAGCAGTCTTAATGTTTGGACAGCAGAAGTGTTTATCATTACGGCATAGTGATCAACTTCACCAAAGTCGCCAGCTTTTAATTCCTCTTTCTGCATATCACTGAAACCGATTATTGTCTGGAATGGATTCTTAAGGTCATGAGCAATTATGGAGAAGAATTTGTCTTTTGACACATTGAGATCACGTAATTCCGACGTTTTAATTTCTAACAGCTTTTCAAGAAGAATCTTTTGCTTTTTCAATTGTCGAACGCGTGAAATGAAGACAGTGGCAAATATCAATATAATAATAGAAACAATTATCAGTCTGAACCACAAGGTGCTCCACCAGGGGGGTAATATGGTGATACTGATTGAGGTCCCAATATCATTCCATATGCCATCGTTGTTTGAACCCTTTACACGAAATATATAATTACCCGGGTTTAAATTAGTGTAAGTTGCTTCCCTTTTGTTATCAGAATAATTCCAGTCTTTGTCAAAACTCTCCATTTTATATGCGTAGTGATTCTTTTCGGGCGCCGTAAAATCCATCACTGTAAAAGAAAAAGTCATAACTGATTGCCGATATGATAAAACGAGATTCTTTGTTTCGGTAATATTTTTAATTAATGGAGAATTTTTACTTCCAGGTTCTACACTTTCATTGAATAATTTAAAATCGGTGATTAAAACCTCAGGGATGTTTTTGTTTTCAGTAATTTTTTCAGGATAGATAATGTTAAAACCGCTTGTCCCACCCATTAACAAAGCGCTTTTTTTTGTTTTCAAAATGCTCCTCTCGGAAAACTCATTACCTTGTAAGCCATCGGCTCTGGTAAAAGTCTTAAACTTATCGTGTTTAATATCAAAGCGGCACACTCCGTTTCCTGTTGTCACCCAAAGAAATCCCATATCATCGATAACAAGACCTTTGATAGAGCTGACAGGTAATCCGTCTTTTTTAAAATATCTGACAAAAGTTTCGGTATTTGGATTAAATCGATTAAGTCCATCTCGTGTCCCAATCCAGATTGTAGAATCGTTTTGAGGAAGAATATCGGTAGTTGTAGGATAGCTCAGACTTTTAACATTGTCAGGATTGGACAAATAGGTTAGAAAACGATTTTCGTCAGGATAAAAAATCTGGAACCCGCTGGTTGTACCAATCAACAAGCGGCCTTTTGAATACTTTTTAATTTTTATAATCATTTTATTTAACAAACCACTATTCTGTGGCGTATAGTGATAAAACTTATTTTCTTTAATCTGATAGTGAATTAAGCCATGTTCAAAACTTCCAAGCCACAAATCATTGTTGTCACCTTCGGAAACTGCATAGATATTGTTATCCTGTATATCACTGTTTACAGTTGTTATTAACGTAAATGATCTGGTTTTGGTATTATAATGAACCAGTCCTCCAGCCCATGTTCCAAACCAGATCTGATTATTGGAATCTCTTAATATACAAAGGATAGCGTTACTGCTCAAAGCAGAATTATCCATTGTGAAACGAGTAAATCGATTCGTCAGCACATTAAATAGATTCAATCCTCCGCCATCTGTTCCGACCCATGCCTGATCATTATAATCTTCCAGGAAACAAGTGACCGTATTATGACTTAGGCTGAAAGGTGCCCCAGGAAGGTTTTGATAACTAATAATAGCATCTCTGTTTCCCATTGCTATATTGAGACCACCAGTAAAAGTACCAATCCACAAATTTCCTATTCTGTCCTGATATATTGTCTGAATCGATTCATTATTCAGACTCTTCGGATCGTAATCATCTTTTTCATAATGCCAGAACCTGTTATTTGCTCTGTCGAATAAATTGAGTCCTCCATTCTCAGTACCAATCCAAAGATTATCTGACCTGTCAACATAAAGCGATTTTATGCTATTTATTGAAAGGCTATTTTTATATTCAGGATCATAAGCGTAGTGAATCAGATTTGTGATAGCGTCATCAGGATTACCTTTCATGCAATAAAGTCCATTGTTGCTCCCGAACCACAGATTTCCTTCGCGATCTTCTACTATATCAGTAAAATATACCTCTGACAAATTATCAGTCCTGTTTTCACATTTCGTAATATGTTTAAAGGTACCAGTCTCGTACTGAAATAGATTTAGTCCTTTCCGGCTGGTTATCCATAAACGGTTTTTCCTGTCAATCAGAACAGATTCTAAAAAATCATAGCTGAGACTTGCCTGAGAAGTATCGACTCTTCAATGTTTCAAATTTAGCTAACTCAAAGATAGATAAATAAAATGCGAATATTTATGACCTTTGTTAAAACTGCTTATTTTTACAGATCAATATTGTGAATTCCCCAACTATGAATACTAAAGCCTTCAAACAATTTCTTTTAATCAGCTTTTTGTTCATTACCCCTTTTGAACTTTTCTGCCAAACTATTGATTCATCATCATTTAGTATATTTTCTCGACTGAGCTTCTATACTTATGAGAAAAATGGGGAGTTTCTTATTCATATACCTCCTGGCTTAACCAGAAATCATCTAACCTTAACCATAAAGGTTGGTGATGAAATACTGGATACCTGGAACGGAATCCCCGGAAGGAATATACTGAGACTACCATTCATTCTGAACCTGGTTCCCTACGATTATAAGGTTGAAGCAACAATTAAAATAACTTCTAATATAAAGTCAGTATATATCGCCAGAACCAATCTGATAGTTCTTTTATATAAATCAAACGAAGTAAAAACCGACCGGCTTACAGGAGGATTAATTGTTAACAGGCTGCCGTTTTTCCCCTTTGGATTTTACTGCTATTCACCAGTATGGCCTACTCTTCCTGAGGAAGAAGTTGTAAAAGGATTTAATACAATGTCACCATACCAGAAGATACTTCCCGAGACATTGGGTGAAAGAAAAGCGTATATGGATCGTTGCGCTGAACTCGGCATGAAGGTTCATTATAATCTTCTTTCCGTATCAGGAGGCGGTGGTGTAGGATCAAAAATCGAAGGTCTGACTGATAAAGAAAAGCGAGACCGCCTGATAGAGGAAATTAAAACTTTCAGGGATCACCCGGCATTGCTCGGTTGGTATATTTCAGATGAGCCAAATGGGAAAAGTATCACTCCTGAACAGCTGGCTGATATTTACAATACTGTTAAAGAAAACGATCCCTGGCATCCGGTTTCAATAGTTTTTATGGCGCCGTTTCTGACATCCAAAAAATATTCTGCCGCATTCGATATTGTTATGGCGGATCCATACCCAATACCAGATAATCCGATTTCAATGCCAGGTGAAGTTGCCAGACAATTAAAGGAAGAGTTTAAAGGAAAAAGGCCTGTTTGGATTGTTCCCCAGGCGTTTGGCGGAGGAGAGTTATGGAGTCGCGAGCCAACAATTCAGGAAATACGGTCGATGACATGGCAATCAATAATTAATGGTGCAACCGGGATTCAATATTTTGTACGACAAGGGCTTAATTATTTCCCAAAATCTGCAGCCACATGGAGCGAATGCGGAAGAATGGCGATCGAGGTAGCTGAGCTAACTCCATGGCTTTTGTCAGAAGAGGAGACATTGCCGGTAGTATGTTATTCCCGAAATGTGATAGTAACATCAAGGATGCATAACGGACAGTTGGCAATTATGGCAGTAAACAAAATAAATGAACCGGTAAGTGCTTCCTTTAAAGTAACCGGGCTATTCGCGGGACAAGCAAGAGTGTTATTTGAAAACCGATTTGTTTCTTTCAGGGGTGGAGTGATAACGGACCAGCTTTCGCCGTTTGGATCACAGGTGTATCTCATAAACATTAAAGCTGAAAAACAATCCCCGGACCGGTCTACTCCAAATCTTATAAAAGATGCAGGTTTTGAAGATCTTTCAGGTCCCGGGATACCTTCTGCATGTTACGTGAGGCCTGGAGGTGATCATGGAGCAACTTTCTTCCTCGACTCGCGGGATTATTCTGAGGGTAATCATTCTCTCCGGATCATAACTCCGAGGGAAAATAAGTGCGTGGCAATCAGATTCTTTCCTTTTCTGGTAAAGGCAGGTGCTTCATACACAATTTCTATAATGGCAAAATCGGACCCTGAACAGCGCTTTTTGTCTGTAACAAATCAGAAAAATCCGCGTCTTTATGATAAACCTCAGATGCCACAATATGTTGAGATCTTACTGGGCGAATTTGGAAAGGCAAGGTTCGTTCCTGATAATAAATGGAGACAGTATGTAACATTTGTTACAATTCCAGCCGACACACTGCCCAGGTTTAAAACAAATCTTATTCTTAAGATGCCAGGACAAGGTGTTGCCTGGTTTGACCAGGTTAAGGTAACGGAGGATAGATAAAGGAGGCATGGGGCATGAGGCGTGGGGCGTGGGGCTTTCATGTTCCCGAGTTGTGTTAAAGTACTGTTAATGTTCATGCCTGATTATAATTGAAAAAATAATTGACATACATTTAATGATTGAATAACTAACCTACAAAACCAAATCATGTTAAAGAATCTTATAAAAACTGCTTTCAGACATATACTAAAACACCTTGGTTACAGTGTACTGAATATTCTGGGCCTAACATTAGGTATAACAAGCGCCATATTCCTAATAATTTATGTTGCTGATGAGATTAGTTACGATCGTTATCATGAAAAAGCCGACAGAATCTTTCGGGTTTCCAGTACCATAAAAGAACCTGATGACCAGTTTACGTGGATTGTGGCTCAGATACCTTTCGGTCCGGCAGTAGTTCATGACTATCCTGAAGTTCAGTCATTTGTAAGATTTATAAACATGCCGCGTGCTCTGTATAAGTTTGAAGACAAAGAATTCAATGAGGAGAATTTCTATTATGTCGACTCAACTTTGTTTGATATATTTTCCTATAAAGTAATAAAGGGTGAGGTTAAATCTGCCTTGCTTGCACCAAAAAAAATCATCCTTACTGAAAAGATAGCAAACAAATACTTCGGAAAGACTGATCCTATAGGCAAAACTCTGACAACAGGAACCGATACTTATGAAGTTACAGGAGTAATTCAGGATGTTCCTTCTAACTCTCATTTCAGGTTCGATGCTGTGGCTGCTAGAAATAATTTGCCCAAACAACTGGGAAGTTGGGGCAATTTCGGGGTATTCACATATCTGCTATTTCCCGAGAAATTCGATGTTAAGGCATTCGAGAAAAAGATGGAGGGCATGTATGACGCCTATATGAAGACGATATTCGAACCATTGAAGATAACTATCAAATACAATCTTGAACCACTTACTAGGATACATCTTTTTTCCAAAAATGCCGGAGAACCGGAACCAACAGGCAGCATTACGTATGTCTACATTTTTGGTATAGTTGCTATCTTTTTAGTTCTGATAGCTGCCATGAATTACATGAATCTTGCCACTGCACGTTCAGCCAGGCGTGCCCGTGAGGTTGGTCTTCGAAAAGTTGTTGGCTCGCGACGTTTACCACTTGTGCTCCAGTTCATATCTGAGTCAATGGTGTTTACTATCGTTTCGCTGGTGATAAGTATTGTATTAATAATAATCTTATTACCTAAATTCAATCTGCTCGCCGGTAAATCATTTGATAGCCATGTCATATATAGTCCTGTAGTAATATTGAGCTTACTTTCTATAATAATCATTGTTGGAATTTTCGGAGGAAGTTACCCGGCATTTTTTCTTTCCCGGTTCAGTCCGGTTACTGTACTTAAGGGAGAGATTACACAGGGATCGGCTGGCAGTTTATTCCGTAAAATACTTGTCGTTGTACAGTTTACAGTTTCGGTAATTATGATAATCTGCACTTTGGTAGTATTCAGACAGCTTAATTATCTGAAGAATATGGATCAGGGATTTGACCAGCAGAATGTTGTCGGACTTCAGCTTAATGGAGCTATGGCAAGAAAGTATCCGGTGCTGAAACAGGTTCTGCTTGAAAACCAGAATGTAAAATATGTGACCTCGACAAATACATCAGTGGGTGAAGGTTCAGGCAAAGTAATTTTCCAGGTGGAAACAGATCAGGGAATGTCTAACCGGGGTATTAATTTTGCAGTGGTCGATCATGATTTTATTGAAACCTTAGGGATAAAGATGGTTAAAGGACGTGATTTCCAGCAGGATATGCCATCTGACACACTTGCAGGTGTGGTGGTCAATGAAGCATTTGTTAAAAGGATGAATTGGACTGAGCCTGTAGGAAAGAAAGTTACATTAGGCAATTTTATTAATGGCAGAGTTATTGGGGTAATGAAGGACTATCATCAGACCGGGATGTATAACGGGATTGAATCTCTACTACTCATTTGGAGGCCCATCAACAATGTTGTATATATTAAACTTAGCGGTACTGAAACATCCAAAACAATAAGCTTTATCGAAACAAAATGGAAGGAGATATTCCCCGATCAGCCATTTGTTTATACCTATCTGACAGACAGGTTCAGAGGACAATTTAAGGCAGATGAAAAACGTGGACTGGTATTCACTTTACTCGCAATTCTTGCAATTCTGATTGCCTGCCTGGGATTATTTGGGTTGGCATCATATATGGTTGAACAACGCACAAAAGAAATTGGTATCAGGAAGGTTTTCGGTGCAAACGAGAATATAATACTCGGATTGATTTCCAAAGATTTTCTTATACTCGTCACTATAGGAATTGTGATTGCAATCCCTACCGCCTATTATTTTATGAGCAAATGGCTTGAGAATTATGTTTACAGGATGAAGATAGGTGCATCCCTGTTAGTCATTGCTGCATTACTCACAATAACTATTACTTTCATCACGATAAGCTATAAAGCATACCAGGCTGCAATAATGAATCCGGCCAAGGCTTTGAAGACGGAATAGCTGTTGATTAAACCATATTAAAATGAAAAAATACCTCTCTCTCATCCTTCTCCTCGCCCTTGCATTTTTCTCCGGATGTGGAAAGCAAAAAATAAACATTAATTATAAGAGCAATTCTAAGCCACTGCTTCAGAATGCCTACATAAAATTACCTCTTGGAACTGTAAAACCTACCGGATGGTTAAAAACGCAGTTAGAGAATCAGGCTGCAGGCCTGACAGGAAATATAGATGATTTCTGGCCCGATCTGGTGAATTCATCATGGCGTGGCGGTAACGGGGAGGCATGGGAAAGAGGTCCTTATTTTCTCGATGGCCTTGTTCCCCTGGCATATCTTCTGAATGATGAAAGACTCATTGGCAAAGTAAAGAACTGGATTGAACCAATATTGGCAAGCAGCAGTGATACAGGCTGGTATGGACCTTCAAAGAATAAGGACCGCTGGCCTCTTGCGGTTGCAAATAAGGTTCTGATGCAATATTATGAAGCAACAGCAGATAAGCGGGCACTGGATGTGCTTACAAAATATTTCAGGTATCTACATGACTCTCAACCTGACTGGCCTGATAAAGACTGGAGGGGAGTCCGCGCTATGGAAAATGCTGTTACAGGATATTGGCTATACAGACAGACCGGTGAAAAATGGATCATTGAGACAATAGCATCGATTCAGAAAAACAGCTCGGACTGGACAAGCTATTATGAAAAATTTCCATGGGATTCTGCTGCTTCTGCAGATAAGAAGATACCCTTTAACTGGGGACCTGATGGATTGACAGCACATGCCGTAAACAATGCGATGGCCATAAAATATCCTGGACTCTGGTATCAGCAATCGCTGGATGAAAGATTTAAAAAGGCAGTATTTTCCGGAATTGAAAAATATGATTTAAACCATGGCCAGGTGGGAGGAAGATTCTCAGGAGATGAACACCTATCAGGGAAGAGCCCCAGTCATGGAACCGAGTTATGTTCGGTTGTGGAATACATGTTTTCTCTCGAAGAGCTTTATGAGATATTTGGGAACAACACCCTGGCTGACAGGATTGAATTGCTCGCATACAATTCACTACCCGGTACAACCACTCCCGATATGTGGGCGCATCAATACGACCAGCAGTCAAATCAGGTTCTGGTCTCAGGAGCAAAAAGAGACTGGAGCACGAACGGAGATTATTCCAACATTTATGGTCTCATGCCTGACTTCGCTTGTTGTCTGGCAAATATGCACCAGGGATGGCCAAAGCTAATAGAGAGTATGTGGATGGCTACAAATGATAACGGGCTTGCTCTTGTAACTTATGGACCTTCGATTGTCAAAGCCAGAGTTAGTAAGGACAGGGAGGTGACAATTTCAGAAGAAACTGACTATCCCTTTAACGGTTCGGTTAAACTTACCATTAATACAGAAAAAGCGGTAAAGTTTCCGATTTATCTGAGAGTACCAGGATGGGCCGATTCAGCTACAATAAAATTCAAAAACAAAATAATAAATGTCAAAAAAATATCGACCTATAAGATTGAGGAGAGATGGAAGAATGGTGATCAGATATCAATAGAACTGCCAATGAAAATACGGATAGAGAAGCGGTACAACAATTCGTTGGCCCTATTGAGGGGTCCTTTATATTTTTCATTGAGAATTGATAAAGAATTCAAGAGTGTAAAGATCAACTATGACAATTTCAGTTACAAGGGAAGTGTGGATTGGGAAATCAATCCTAAAAGTGCCTGGAACTATGGATTGCTCATTGATAAGACAAATATATTAAGGGGATTAAAAGTGAAAGAAAATTCTGTGAATAAGTATCCGTTTTCCGACAGGGGTGACATGATCTGGTCATCTGATTCAGGGAAATATGTATCGTGGACTCAGGATGCTCCTGTGATCATTACATCAAGAGGGATGAAAATCCCAGAATGGACCATGAAAAATAACTCAGCTGATGTTCCGCCTTTAAGTCCTGTAAAACCGGAAGGTGACGTGGAAATAATCACACTTGTTCCTTACGGATGTGCAAGGTTGAGAATTAGTGAATTTCCTGTTATGGATATAGTCCTTATGGAGGATATTATGAGACCTGCAAAATAATTCGTTATGGTTAGCCCCTCTTTAGGGTTGATGGGGGGCAAAACTTCAAAGTGGAGTCGTTTTTTCTTTTAGCCAAATCTTTTCTTCAGGGGATAGATAAGGACTTAGTTTCTCATAGACTTCAGAATGATAAGCATTAAGCCAGTCAAGATCCCTTTGATCTAGTAACGAAATGTCAATCAGAGATTTATCGATATAACAAAGTGATACTGTTTCAAATCTGAGGAATTTTCCAAATTCGGTCTCTTCGTCTTTGTAACATATCATAAGATTTTCGATCCTTATCCCATATTCACCTTCTCTGTAAACCGCTGGTTCATCAGATATCACCATCCCAGCTTGAATAACTGTTTTAGATTCATTTCCAAACATTGGTCTGATACTCTGTGGACCCTCATGTACATTCAGGCAGAAACCTACACCGTGACCTGTACCATGACCATAATTCAGACCATTTTCCCATAATGACTTTCTGGCAACAAAATCGAGTTGATATCCTCTGGATCCTTCAGGAAATTTAGCTTGTGCAAGATTGATCATTCCTTTAAGAACCAGAGAAAAATCGTGTTTCTGACGTACCGATGGTTTCCCAATCGCGATTGTTCTGGTAATATCAGTAGTACCATCAAAATACTGACCTCCGGAGTCGACAAGCAGAATCCCGTCTGAATTCAATAAATGATCTGATCCGGCAGTTGCAGTATAATGTGGTAATGCGCCATGTTCATTAAATGCAACAATAGGAGAAAAGCTGGGCCCCAGATAATATTCATTTTCAGATCTTAAGATATTTAACTTTTCGCCCATCGAGAGTTCTGATATAGTATCTGAACCGGAATTTTGTTCCAACCAGTAGAAGAACCTGGTCATGGCAACCCCGTCCTTAATCATCACTTTACTAATGTTATCAATCTCCACATGGTTTTTGACTGCCTTTAAACGAGTCGGAATAGATAAATCTTCAATTATTTTATTCCCCTCAGGGATAGAATCAAAAAGATGTGAGGAAGTTGTCAAGGGATTGAGAAGTATTGTGGAGTCAGGCGATAAAACCGACAACATACCGGCAGTCTCCTCATATGGAAGCATAACAATATCAAGTTTGTCGAATTCTGAAGCAAGTTTTACAGGGATCTTACTCTCCTCAACAAAGAATAGTATTTGCTTCATATCAATTATTGCGAATGATATTAGTAAAGGGCTGTACTTTATATCGTTTCCCCTTATATTCAGCAACCACATAATATCGTCGAGCGATGTGAGCAACTGATAATCAAGGTCTCTCACACTCATTTGTTCCCTGACTTCAGCAATTTTGACGACCCGTTCCTTTCCACAGAAAACTGAACTATGATTGAAAGCGGGTGAGAGAGGCATCGGGGGACGATCAGTCCAAAGATCTGATATCAAATCGGCAGTAATTTCAATGGAACTGTTTTTTACTTCCGCTAACTTTGCAATCCTCCTTACATGATCAATTGAAAATATACAGCCATCAAGAGCAATTTTGCTTCCTGAATTTATATTATTGGCCATCCACTTTATGAAGTCGGGTGGTTCTGTCGGAGAGGGTTTTATAAGGACAAAACCCGAGTCTTGCAATTGGCTTTCAGCTTGTAAGAAATATCTGGAGTCGGTCCATAAGCCTGCAAACGATTCAGTTATGACAACGGTCCCTGCTGATCCGGAAAATCCTGTCAGCCATTCAATAATCCGCCAGTGATCAGGAACATATTCACCCAGATGAGGATCAGTGGAAGGAATGATATAAACATCTATGCTTTTTGATTTCATTGCTTCCCTTAGGGAGGAAAGCTTTTCAGCGTGATTCATTGTATCGGTGTTAAAATTTGCAGAGACGCCCAAATTGGGCTTCTCTACAGTTTCAGGTGCAGATTTTCTATAAACTTTTCACTTCATTAACAAGGTTTTGAAGAGTGCTCTTGGCATCACCGAATAACATCCTTGTCTTATCGTTAAAGAATAACATGTTTTCGATTGCTGCATATCCTTTACCCATACCACGTTTCATAACTATAATGTTTTTAGCTTCACGTGCCTTGATAATGGGCATTCCATATATAGGACTGGAAGGGTCATCTTCTGCTGCCGGATTTACTACATCATTGGCACCTATTACCACCAGCACATCGGTATTTGGAAGATCAGGATTGATCTCATCGCTCTCAATCAGCTGTTCATAAGGCACATCTGCTTCCGCCAGCAAGACATTCATATGTCCTGGCATGCGTCCTGCTACAGGATGAATAGCATACTTTACCTCTACTCCCTTTTCTTCAAGAAGCTTATCCAATTCGTGACAGATATGCTGCGCCTGTGCGACAGCGAGTCCGTAACCCGGAACAATAACCACTTTCTTGGAATAACTAAGCAGAACAGCTGCATCGGAAATTGTTATCTCTTTAATTGAACCGACGACATCTATATTACTTTTTCCTCCTCCCCCAAATACACCAACGATAACATTCAGTAAAGACCTGTTCATTGCCCTGCACATAAGAATCGTCAGGATTGTTCCGGCCGATCCTACCAATATTCCTCCCGTAAGCATAGCCTGGTTATTGTAGAGAAACCCTCCCATAGCTGCAGCTACGCCCGTAAATGAGTTTAAAAGTGAGATGACCACCGGCATATCCGCACCGCCGATGGGCATTACAAATAAAACGCCGTATATAATTGCGATCACGAACATTATATATATAAACGGCATAAGTTCGCTGCTGGCCTGTACATGGCGGGTCATAATAAAAACTATAAAGCCTAACAGTACTGCAAGAATCGTCAGATTCACATACTTCATTGCTTTTATGCGCATGTCGCCGATCCATCCATCGAGTTTTCCAAATGCTATCATACTTCCTGCCCATGATACTGTCCCAATCATCAGTCCCAGGAGAATAGCAAGAACATGTCCGTTTGCCATACCGCTTTTTGCGATCAGGACGGGGCTGACATGAGGAAATTCCATAATAGAGATCAAAGCCGCAGCTGCTCCCCCCATCCCATTAAAGTACGAAACCAGCTGCGGCATGGCTGTCATTTTGACCCTCCTGGCAATAATCAATCCGATGACCGTACCTATTCCTATAGCAGCAAGGATGAGCCCAATATTGCCAATAGGTTTGCCATCTTTTTGATGAAAGAGTATTGTCGCAATAATAGCAAACCCCATTCCTACAGCTGCCATGGCATTACCCCTGCGTGCCGTAAGCGGATGACTTAACATCTTTAAACCGAAAATAAAAAGGACTGAAGCAATTATATAGGTAATCTCTAAGATTGAGATCCCGGTATTTGGTTGTGCCAGCTGGTACATAAGAATTGAATTTAGTCAGATTACTACTTTTTCCTTTTAAACATCTCCAGCATCCTGTCTGTAACGACAAAACCACCAACTACATTAAGGGTACCAAGCACCACAGCCAGAAATCCCAGTATCATTGAGCCTGTTGTGTCCGCATGTCCCATCACAATAATGGCGCCGATAATAACCACTCCATGAATCGCATTGGCACCCGACATAAGCGGAGTGTGCAGAATAGCAGGGACATGGCTTATCACTTCAATTCCCAGGAATATTGAAAGGATAACGATAAAAATAGCTTCCCTGTGCAATAAGAAAAATCCAAAAATATTTTCCATGATATATCTTATTATTTTATATTGAGCATTTGCTTAACTCTCTGACTGATATATTCCCTGCCATGAACTGCGGTAGTTCCGTTTATAATATCATCCTGCAGGTTCAGATTTAGTCGTGCATCCTTGTTTATCATTATCTTAAGCAGGTTGATAATATTACAACCAAACATCTTGCTGGCATCGGAAGGCATTTCGGAAGGAAAGTCGGATTTCCCAATAATATTCACTCCGTTCACAATTGTGTTTTTACCATTTTCAGTCAGTTCACAGTTGCCGCCAGTGGATGCGGCAAGGTCGATAATAACAGATCCTGGTTTCATAGAATATACGGTTTCTTTCAGTAAGAGAACCGGAGCCTTTTTTCCAGGAATCTGTGCTGTTGCAATGACAACATCTGATGCAATTGCCCTTTGTTGAATGAGTTCCTGTTGTTTCCTTTTGAAATCCTCTGCTTGTTCTACTGCATATCCTCCAGCTCTCACATCTTCTTTTGCACCTTCGACTTCAATAAATTTGCCCCCAAGACTTTTTACTTCCTCTTTTACTGCAGATCTGACATCAAATACTTCGACCACTGCACCCAGTTTTCGTGCAATAGCTATAGCCTGCAATCCTGCCACTCCGGCCCCCAAAATAAGTACCCGTGATGGTTTTATGGTACCGGCAGCGGACATGAACATTGGGAAAAATCGTGGCAACATTGACGCAGCCTCAAGAACAGCTTTGTAACCTGAAACTGTTGCCATTGAAGAGAGGATATCCATCGACTGTGCTCTTGTTGTCCTGGGAATAAGGTCAAGCGCCAGAACGGTCAAGCCATGAAGGCGCGCCTTTTCGAGCCAGTCGTGGTTTTCAACTGGATTAAGGACCGAGCATAATATTTGGCCTTCCCTGAAAGAATTGATATCGTCATCAACAGGGGGATTAATTGAAAGCAACATTTCGGCTTCAGAAATAACCTTTCCACGATCAACCATTCTGGCGCCTGCATCCTCGTATGCAATATCTGATGAAAAAGCCCTTTCGCCAGCATTTTTTTCAACCAACACATCAATTCCCATCTTTTTCAGAGCAACAACTTCGGCAGGAAGTATAGCTACCCTGTTTTCAGTTCCTGATTCTTTGAGAATGCCTATTATCATAATTAAGGAGTTAGGAGTATGGAATTTAAAGTGCCTAAAGTTTTGAAACGAATTTGCTTACTAATTTAATAAACTATTATTCATCAGAGTCAGAATGTCAATCAAAAATACCTCATTGATTAAACTTAATGAGAGTAACTTCAAGTATTAGTGTTTCTCCGGGAGAAATTACAAATCTTTTCTGCCCAGCGATCTCTTTCCCATAATATCCGGTGTTTATTCCGTAAGCCAGATCAGGTGGCACAATAAGAAGCCTCTTTTCCCCGCTTTTCATTGTCAGCAATGCTTCATTCAAACCTTTAAGCAATCCATCCTTGCCCAAAGTATGCACAAAATCAACAGATCTTGTAACTGGTAACGGTTTCCCTTCATCTGCAGAACTTGCGAAGTTTAATCCCGATATCAGTTTTCCATTATAATTTACCTTAACGACAGATCCATTGGAAGGGCTGTTTCCCTGACCCTGAACAAGGATTTTATATCTAAGACCATCGGGAAGAGTTGTCAGATTGGGATAATTATCTGCTATATATTTCTCAAGAAGCAATTTTTTATTCTCCTTTTCATAATTGACTTTTTTCCATTGTTGTTCCACCAGTTCTTTAAAAGTGTCATCATTAACAATGAACTTTTCAGCATCGGGGCCAGCCCTGACAATAGTTATCGAGTGAGTTGTATCTCCCTTTTCTATCTTACTGACAACATCCATCCCGTCAACAACCTCTCCGAATAATGTATAGTTCCCATCGAGATATGACCTGTCAGCAAGTGTAATATAGTATTCACAGGTGTTTGTATTCGGACCTGAATTTGCCATACCTATCATCCCGGCTTTATTATGGCTCAGATCGCTTATCTCATTGGGAATCTCATAACCTGTTGAGTTAACATCAGAATTAGCAGGATCTTTTACAATAGCAGGTTCACCACCCTGAATTACATGTCCTTTTACGACCCTGTGCCAAATCGACTCTCTATAAAAAGGGATACCTTTTGGATATGAAGCATTTGTAAGAGTGCCTTCAGCCAGACCTATAAAATTAGCAACTGTCATTGGTGCTTTCTTATAATCGAGCAATACAGATATCCTTCCTTTATTTGTATTGAAATCAGCATAAATGCCATTGGGCATAAAATTTTCCTCTCTTGAAAGTAGATGGTCAAGATTGGCTATCCCATAAGCTACCACAGCCGTTACCAATGAGGAATATTCCTCATATGCAGGGATAATCTCATCGTAAGTATCAAGAGTTGTGTGCCAGGTGCGTCCATATTGTTGTTCACCTTTTGTGCTGAATCCGAATGCTGGCACCTCTTTCTGTAAAAATGAAAATGTGTCAGTACTTCCTCTTCCTCCCTTTCTCACTGGCCGACTTCTTTCTGTAAGTTCAAAAGGATATTTTGGGTTAAGTCCCAGAATTGGTTTGATAACCTGTTGAAAATCAGACATCATAGTTTTTGAAACCGCTAAGCCTGATATGCAGTTGGTTCCTCCGTCGCGGTTAAAAACTGCGGATATCCTTGGAAGTTTATCAGGATTTTGTTTTACCCAGGCAGAGGATCCTAACAGTCCATATTCTTCGGCAGCCCATAACTGGACCATGATCGTACGCTTAGGCCTGCCACCGGCAGCCAGTATCAGCCTGGCAGCCTCCATTGCCACAGTGGCACCCGAGGCATTATCCACAGCCCCTGATCCTCCGTCAAATCCATCAAGATGACCACCGAGAATTACATACTCATCAGGGTATTGCGTACCTGGTATCCAACCAATAACATTATGATACTTTACCGGGCCGGGTCTGAAGTAGTTCCTTATATCAAATTCCAGTTCAACCTTCTGACCCTTCAATACAAGGTCTTTTATTTCATTATATTGTTTATCAATTAGTTTGATATCAGGAAGAGTGGGCAGGTTTTCCCATGATTCAACTTTCTGGAACAACAATCTTATAGGAAATGTTGATAGCTGTATTGTCCCCAGGGCACCTGATTCCCTTATCAGTCGTGTCAGGTCCGATTCACCTGCACGATCGCGGGGCCAACCTGAATTGATTCCATCGATCAGGATCCAGGCACCTTTTATACTATCCTTTATTGTCCAGAACTCTTCTACGCTTTTCGGAGAAATTATGACACGACCTTTCTGTCTGCCTTTTGTTCCAGCTGTATATGAGGGTGTTCCAAAATCGAGCGTAGTTTCTTTAGGGGAAACCATCTTCCCAAACCATGGACCCCTGTTAAAACCGACAGGCATCTCTCCCGCTTCCTGCATTTCAGCCATCATTCCCCACGATTTCATTGTATTGACAGCCCAAGTACAGGCGCTATAATATCCATCCGAACCGGTAAGACGATCACCAAACCGGTTAGTTAAAAAATCCATATGCTCCATAACCTTGTTATCAGTTTTGCCAAGGTCAATTATTTTGGAAATAACCGGATCATTCTGACCACCGGCAATAATTGAGAGTAACATAAAGACATTCAGAAAAAAATAGCGGAGAAAATTCATATAGACTAGTTTATTATGTTTCAATTACTTATTTTTCCTTAATGTTACTTTGTGTCTTCCTTTGAGTTACTTTGTGGTTAATGGATTTTTTTACCACAAAGGATCACAAAGGATAAATCAAATTTTATTTTCCGAAAAAATTCTTCAGCCAGAAGTTATTTGCTTCATTTCTTGAATGAGTTGCTTTTGCACCTCCCCAACCATGACGTCCTTCGGGATATAACATGAACTGGAAATCTTTACCTTCATCTTCAAGTCTGGAAATAAGGTATATAGAATTCTGCATGTGAACATTGTCATCCATATCTCCGTGAGTCATATACAGTTTACCTTTATAATTTTTAGCAAATGTAAGAGTTGAAGCTTCTTTATAACCTTCCGGATTATCCTTAGGTGTACTCATATAACGTTCTGTATAAACATTATCATAAAGTCTCCAGTCGGTTACCGATGAACCTGCAAAACCATGCGTCCAGTAACCTGCGCCTTTTGTTAGTGCCAGACAGGTCATATAGCCACCATATGAACTCCCGGTGATGCCTATGCGGGTAGTATCAACAAAAGCCTTGGGTCTCAACCATTTCACGGCATCTTCATAGTCAAGAATCTCCCATTTGCCCAGGGACCGATACAGATAATCCAGACCCTTTTTCCCAAACTGACCTGAACCACGATGATCGACAGTGAAAGTTATTATTCCATTTTGAGCGTTCCACGATGGGCTATTTCCGGGCCACCTGTTACTGACATTTTTAAAATCGGGACCGCCGTAAATTGCAAAAATCACCGGGTATTTTTTTGCCGGATCAAAATTGAGCGGATAAGTAATAATTGCAGGCATATTGAAAAGACCATCAGTGGTCATAATTTTAACCATTTCTGCCTTTGAATTCTTTGAAGGATCGTACACCGGCTGTTCAAATTTGTAAATCTC
>Ga0208079_1000231_pt1 | contig 31838 bp, 31 predicted proteins | sample NGESurdeep092012_5_FD_184474 | JGI IMG/M metagenome (GOLD analysis project Ga0208079, IMG submission 184474) | Arctic peat soil microbial communities from Barrow, Alaska - NGEE Surface sample 210-2 deep-092012 (SPAdes) | ecosystem: Environmental > Terrestrial > Soil > Wetlands > Peat ... | reverse complement strand
GTCCGGATCACCCAGGGATCTCATGGCGATGCTCTCGACCGTCCAGGGCCCGAAGCCGTGCAGTGCGTTGAGTCTGGCCCTCGCCTCGCGCCAGTCGGCGCCTAGGCCCAGGTCGAGCCGTCCATGGGCCAGTTCCCCGACCAGACCCATCATGGTGCGCCGTCGCGACTGCGGCATGGCGAGATCAGAGGGGTCCATGGCGGCCAAGACCTGCGGGGTGGGGAACAAGTGCGTCAGCCCACCGTGTGGGTCAGGCACCAGATCGCCGTATGCGCGGACCAGTCGCCCCGCGTGGGTGCGCGCCGCGACCGTCGAAACCTGTTGTCCCAGAACGGCTCTGACCGCAAACTCGGATGGGTCCACCGTCCTTGGAACCCGTCGGCCGGGACTGACGGCGACGAGTTTCGCCATCAGCGGGTCCTGGGAGAGCACGGCGTCGACCGCAACAGGATCGGCGTCCAGATCGAGCATCCAGCGGCATCGGCTGATGGCACTGGCCAGGTCACGCTGGTCGGTGAGGGAAATCTGACAAGCCACATGGTCCGGGGTCGGCTTGAGCGCGACGACAGCGTGTCCGTTCGTCAGCCGGATCGTCCTGCGGTAGGCGCCGGAGCGCCACTCCTCCACTCCCGGAACGGCGGTCGCCGCCAGGTGGCCAAACAGGTTGTCCGGGCAGAACGGCTTCCGGAAGGGCAGACGCAGTGACAGGGTGCCCGCGGTCGCGGCAGAGAGGTCCCGAGCACCTCTGGTGGAGTGCTTGCCTGCACGGCGGATGGCTCCCGCGCGCAGAGCCGTCGGTGACAGGGCGAAGACGTCTTGCACCGTGTCGTTGAACGCACGAATGCTGGCGAACCCTGCCGCGAAGGCGACGTCACTCATGGGGAGGGCGCTCGTTTCGATGAGAACCCTTGCGGTTTGTGCCCTTTGGGCTCGCGCCAGGGCAAGTGGACCGGCTCCGACCTCCGCCGTGAGCTCACGTTGGATCTGACGCACGCTGTAGCCGAGCCGGCTCGCCAAACCCGTCACGCCCTCACGATCAACGACACCGTCGCCGATGAGTCGCATCGCCCGCGCGATCAGGTCCGAGCGTACGTTCCACTCCGGCGAGCCCGGGCTGGCATCAGGGCGGCAACGCTTACAAGCCCGGAAACCCGCCTGCTGCGCGGCAGCCGCGCTCGGGTAGAAACGCAGGTTCTTCAGGTGGGGCCGAGCCGGGCAGCTCGGGCGGCAGTAGATGCCGGTGGTCACGACAGCGCAGATGAACCAACCGTCAAAACGGGCGTCCCTGGAACGTATGGCCCGCTCACAAGCTTCGGTGTCATCGTGCATGTCCACCAGCATGCCTCGTGGCGACATCCTGCACTAGCGAAAATGCGACATCATCGATGCCGCGCCGGGTCGCGACCATAGTGCGAAGGATTGGGGGGTGCTGGGACGCCCACAATCCTTCGCCATATCGGCAATGTCACTCGTCAACGAGGTCAAGGGCGATGTCGAGGATTGGCGAGGAGTGGGTGATTGCGCCGACACTGAGGAAGTCGACGCCGGTCTCGGCGTACGCCCGCGCAACCGCCAGCGTCAGTCCCCCCGTTGCCTCGATCTGCACCAGTTCACCCGTAGCCCGAACGGCCTCGACGGTGGTCCGGATCAGGTCGACGGACATGTTGTCGCACAACAGGAACCGCGCACCCGCGGACACGGCTTCGAGCGCCTCAGCCGTGGTGGTGACCTCGACCTGTATGTCAACAGCTGGGTAAGTGTCATGCACAGCATCGACGGCGGTCGACACCGAACCTGCCGCCAGCTTGTGGTTGTCCTTGATCATCGCAACGTCGTACAGGCCCATCCGCTTGTTGGTGCCACCACCGCAGCGGACTGCGTACTTCTCCAGCGCACGCAGTCCGGGGGTCGTTTTCCGGGTGTCCAGCACCATGGCGCCGGTCCCCTCGAGGGCATCGGCCCACCGCCGCGTCTGGGTCGCCACTCCCGAGAGTCGGCTGATCAGGTTGAGCATGGTGCGTTCCCCCACGAGGATCGCCCGGGTGGAACCATGCAGGATGCCGATGACGTCGCCCTTGCGGACCAAGTCACCGTCCTCGCAACGCAGCTCCACGGCAACCTCACGCGACCCGATACGCTCGGTTACTGCACGAAAAACCAATGAGATCAACGGGATCCCCGCGACCACGCCGTCAGCCCTTGCCACGACGTTCGCAGCGCTGAGCTGGATGGCGGGGATGATGGCAGAGCTGGTGACGTCCAGACCGGGGAAGCCGCCGAGATCCTCGTCGAGGGCGCCCTCGACGACGACCTGCGCCCGGGTCTCCGGGAAGGTGTTCACAAGGCATCCTGGGATGTGACGTGATCATTGGATGTGACCGGGTGGAACGAGGTGGTGATCGACCCATCGGCCTCGCGGACGGCGTGGGTGTGTCCGAGCCAATGGGCATCATCGCGGTCGGTGAAGTCCGAACGGACATGGCCACCGCGGGACTCCTCACGCAGCGTGGCCACCGCAGTCAGGAGCTGTCCCACGTGTAGCAGGTTCGAGGTCTCCCACGAATCAGGATCGGCCGTGAGTCCCGGTGCCGAGTCGGCGATGATCTCGAGCTTCTTCGCTGCCTGGGCCAAGGAGTCGGCACTGCGCACCGCCCCTGCGCCGACCGTCATCGCCCGCTGGATCCCGGTGCGTTCCTTGCTGGCGACCAGCGTGGTGTCCTCCACCGACGCGAGAGCGCCGGCCGGGCTCAGGTCCCCCGCAGCCAGTCGGGCCGTGATGTCGTCGGCGATGCGATGGGCGAAGACCAGGCCCTCGAGCAGGGAGTTGGACGCGAGCCGGTTGGCGCCGTGGACTCCTGTGCAGGAGACCTCCCCGCAGGCATACAGCCCAGCCAGGGTGGACCGACCGACCAGATCTGTGAGCACTCCGCCGCTGGCGAAGTGCTGGGCAGGAGCCACGGGCAGCAACTCGCTCGCCGGGTCAAATCCGAGCTCACGACAACGCGTGACGATTGACGGGAACCGCTTCTCGAGAAACTTCCTGCCCAGATGACGGGCGTCCAGATAGACGTGGTCGGCGTCGGTCTGGGCCATGCGGGCGACGATGGCCTTGGCCACGATGTCACGCGGCGCGAGGTCCGCGAGCTCATGGACACCCTGCATGAACCGCACCCCGTCGCGGTCGACCAGGAAGGCGCCTTCGCCGCGCATCGCCTCGGAGAGCAGCGGCTGCTGCCCGCTTGCGCCGTCGCCCAGCCAGAGCACCGTCGGGTGGAACTGGACGAACTCGAGGTCCGAGATCACGGCGCCAGCCCGCAACGCGGCCGCAACGCCATCACCCGTGGCCACAGAAGGGTTCGTCGTCGCCGAATAGACCTGACCGATCCCGCCGGTGGCGAGGACGACAGCGCGTGCACGGGCTGCCCCGACGCCATCGATCTGACCCTCGCCGATGACGTGCAACGTCACGCCGCACACACGAGCATCCTTGTCCTGCAACAGATCCACGACCAACGCGTGCTCGAGCACCTCGATACCGGGATCTTCCTTGACCGCGGCCAGCGCCACGGCCAGCGCCGCGATCAGCGCCCGGGAGACCTCTTTACCGGTCGCGTCTCCACCGGCGTGGGCGATCCGGTCACGGCCGTGGCCACCCTCTCTCGTCAGCGAGATCTCGCCGTCAGGCCCACGGTCGAACTCCATTCCGAGAGTCGCGAGCTCACGAACACGAGCCGGGCCCTCGGTGACCAGGACGCGCACGGCCCCCTCGTCGCAGACGCCTGCGCCGGCGACCAGGGTGTCGAGAAGATGCTCGTCCGCGGAGTCGGCGGGATCCAGAGCAGCAGCGATTCCACCCTGGGCCCACTGTGTCGACCCCTCAGGCAGCAAGGTCTTGGTCACCAGCAGCACGCGGTCGACCCGTTGGCGCAGACGGAGTGCGGCGGTCAGACCGGCAACCCCGGAGCCGACGACGATGACGTCGGCCGAAGCGACCCAACCGGGTTCCGGCGCCACCAGCCGTGCCGGGATGCGCAGCGTCGGGATCGTGAGCTTCACAGCTGACCTCGAGGCGTCCCTGACGCCTCGAGTCCAAACCCGTCCGGAACGAGTCCTGGGTCGCCCCCGACGTCGACGATGCGGTTGTCGTGGTCGACGAAGACCACGCGCGGCACGAACGTCCTGGCCTCGAGCTCGTCCATCTGGGCGTAGGCGATGATGATCGCGACGTCGCCTGGCTGGACCAGGAGGGCGGCCGCGCCGTTGATGCAGATCTGCCCGGTTCCTGCCTCACCTTCGATGACATACGTCGTCAGCCGGTTGCCGTTGGTGACGTCGACGATGCTCACCTGTTCACCGGGCAGCAGCCGGGCAGCCTCGAGGAGGGTGCGGTCGATCGTCACGGAGCCGACGTAGTCGAGATCTGCTTGTGTGACCGTCACCCGATGGAGCTTGGCGTAGAGCATGGTGCGCAACACTGCGATGTCCTTCAGCTCAGAGGGTTATGGGGGCCGGCAGACCCGATGGCCCTCGGCGGACCATCGTCCCGGCCGGCGGCGTCGGAGAAGATCTCGAGCGCACCGCCGCCCGGACCGACGTTGACGGGAACATTGTCGATCAGGCGGGTCGTGCCCACCCGCCCAGCAACGGCGAGCAGGGCCTCGCCTCGGTACCACTCGGGGACGTCCTCCAGCGTCGCGGGATGCACGAGCACGAGGTAGTCGATGAGCGCCAGCGGTTCCCCGACGAGCACGGCCCTGGCAGCGCGGCGTACGGCCGAAGGTCCCTCCGTAGCGGCTGCGGCTCCGGCGTGCAGCGCCCGGGACAGACACAACGCTGTCTCGCGGTCGGACGCGGTGAGGTACATGTTTCGGCTGCTCAGCGCGAGGCCATCGGCCTCGCGGACCGTCGGCACCGCGACCACGTCGACGGGGAAGTCCAGGTCGCGCGCCATCCGCCGAATCAGCAGCAGCTGCTGGGCGTCCTTCTGGCCGTAGTAGGCGAGGTCGGCACCGGTCAGGTGAAGCAGTTTGCCGACCACGGTGAGCACCCCGTCGAAGTGGCCGGGACGCGCCTGACCCTCGAGCACGTTCCCGAGCGGCCCGGCGGAGACCCGAACCCCCGGATCGCCGTCGGGATAGATGACATCTGGCGTCGGCAGGAAGACCAGGTCGACGCCTTCGCGCCGGCAGATCGCCATGTCGGAATCGACCGTGCGGGGGTATCGCGAGAGGTCCTCACGGGGGCCGAACTGCAAGGGGTTGAGGAATACCGTCACGATCACGTGTCTCGCATGCGCCCTCGCCCGACGGATCAACGCCGAGTGTCCCTCATGGAGGGCGCCCATCGTCATGACCACGGCGACGCCACCATCGCCCAGCTCTGCGCGAGCAGCTTTGAGCTCCGCACGGGTCCGCGCAACCACCGGCTCGGTCCGTTCAAAGGTCTCGGTCACGGTCGCTCCTTGGGTGCGGCGAGGATGTCGAGCAGAGCCTCGGCCCCGGTCGGCGTCAGTCGCCCACTGGCGAGCGCCCTCTGTGCGGTCGCTCGGGCCAGCGCGACGTAGGTCGGGCGGATGTCGGGAGTCTGCTCGGTCAGTTGTGCCAGGTGCGCAGCAACCGTACCCGCATCACCGCGCGCAACCGGCCCGGTGAGAGCACCGTCACCGAGCCGGAGCACGTTGTCCAGCGCCGCCTGCAGGAGGGGCGCAATGAGCCGCTGAGGGTCCTGCACCCCGGCCGACCCGACGATCTGCATGGCCTGCGCCACCAGGGTCACGAGGTGATTTGCGCCGTGCGCGAGCCCCGCGTGGTACATCGGCCGGTTCTGTTCGTCGATCCACACCGGCTCTGCACCCATCTCGACCACGAGCGCCTCAGCGACGGGTCGCAAGGCCTCTGGCGCCGTGATGCCGAAGCAGCAGTCGGTCAGTCGCACCAGGTCCATCGACGTGCCGGTGAACGTCATCACCGGATGCAGGGCCAGCCCCAGCACATGATGACCGGCCGCGGCGTCGAAGACGGCTATGCCGTATCGACCCGAGGTGTGCACCACGATCTGTCCGGCCTGCCAAGAGCCTGTGGTGCTCAAACCAGCGATCAGATCGGGCAGCGCATCGTCGGGAACCGTCAACAGGACCAGCTCGGCCCGCCTGACGACCTCCTCGACGGACGTGACCGGTATGCCGGGCAGCAGCGCGGACGCACGCGCCCGGGACTGCTCGCTGACACCCGAGACGGCCACCAGGCGGTGGCCCGCCTGGAGCAGGGCTGCGCCGAGCACGGCACCGACTCGGCCGGTACCGACGATCCCGACGTCCAGCCGGGCGGGTCGCTGCGTCGCCGTATGCAGATCACTCACGCCGGAAACGCTAGCGCGTTCGTGAAACACGTAGCGTTCAGCCCGTGACGTGGACTCCGTGGAAGCAGGCATGGGATCAGGCTCTCTACGGCGAGAGCGGGTTCTACCGCCAGGCGACGGGACCCGCTGGGCACTTCTCGACCGCGACTCAGGGAATCCCGCAGATCGGCGAGCTGTTGGCCCGGGCCCTGTTGAACCTCATGGACCAGAAGGGTCTCGACACCTTCGTGGACATGGGATGTGGCCGTGGCGAGCTGCTCGAGCATGTCCACCGGCTTGGCCCTCACGTGCACTGTGTCGGGGTCGACGTCGTTGGAAGACCCGAGCTCAGTGAACCCATCACGTGGATTCGCTCTCCCGGCGGGGATCAGCTGCCCGACGAGCTCGACGGCCTGAGCGACACCTTGATCGTCGCCAACGAATGGCTCGACGTGGTGCCCTGTCCGATCGCCGAGATGGACGAGAACGGTGAGCTCCGCGAGGTCCTCGTGAACGTCTCGTCTGGCGCAGAACACTATGGCGAGGTCGTGTCAGGCCCTGACCGTGAGTGGTGCCAGTGGTTCTGGCCCATTGACCGTCTCGAGCCTGGGGATCGCGTCGAGATCGGCGAAACGCGTGACACCGCCTGGGACCACCTGCTGGCCCGACTCGCATCCGGTCTCGCGGTCGCCGTCGACTACGGCCACACCATCGACTCCCGCCCTGCGATGGGCACCCTGACCGGCTTCAGGCACGGCCGTCAGGTGCTGCCCATCCCCGACGGATCCTGCGACCTGACCGCTCACGTCGCCATGGACTCCCTCAGCCATGACCAGCTCATGGATCAGCGGACGGCGTTGCGGCAGCTGGGAGTCAGCGGCCAGACTCCGCCACACGAGCTGTCGCGTAGCGACCCGATGGCATACCTGCGGGGCTTGAGCACCGCCTCCGCAGCCGTGGCGTTGACGGCCAAGGGCGGACTCGGCGACTTCATGTGGGCCTTCGCCCAGTCGCGATGAGAGGATGGGGTCCCACATGACGATCATCTCCTTCAGGCTCTGCCCTCACCGCTCGGCGGCCGCACTCTGTCTATCCATGACCGTGGCCCTGCTGAGCGGCTGCGCCGGTGGCGCCTCGACGGGGCAGGGTCCTGCGGCGACCGTGACAGCCTCGCCCGGGGTGACGGCCAGCGGCGAGCCGACGACCAGCCAGGCTGGCGGCCCGAAAAGCGACGTCATCGGCCGCGCCTTCGATCTGGGAACGATCGTCAAGGTGGTGCAGGACGGTGGGGTCCCCGTCATCATCTTTGACCGCTGGACCGCACGAGGGGTCAAGGACGCCACAGTTGCGGCCAACGGCGTTCCGATGGGCATCCACTCCGATGCGCGCTTCGAGAATCTCAACAGCAAGACCACGTTCCGCATCCCCGTAGTCGACGGGGCGATCTTCAACTACAGCCACTGCGTCGCCATCGACCAACCTGCGCAGCAGCGATCCTCGACACTTGAGGAGTTCGCACAGCTCAAGAGCCCTGAAAACGTCATCCTGCTGACCCTCGACCCCAAGGGGCGCGTCACCAAGGCCCAGAACGACGCTCCCTGCTGATCGGTCGCCGCCCTCAGCACCATATTGCGCTCATGCCAGACTGACCGGTATGACGACGCCGACCATGCCGCGAGAACTCACCGTTGGAACCGGCGCCGGAGTGCTCGCCACGACCGACATGGTGCTCAACATCGGGCCACAGCACCCTGCGACCCACGGCGTGCTTCGACTTCGCCTGGTCGTGGACGGTGAGCGCATCGTCAGCGCCGAACCGATCGTGGGCTACATGCACCGCGGCGCCGAGAAGCTGTTCGAGGTGCGCGACTACCGGCAGATCATGGCCCTGGCCAACCGCCACGACTGGCTCTCGGGGTTCGCCAACGAGCTCGGTGTGGTTCTTGGGGTCGAGGCCATGCTCGGCATGGAAGTGCCCGTAAGGGCCACATGGATCCGCACCCTGCTGTCCGAGCTCACCCGCGTCATGAGCCATCTGGTGTTCCTCGGCTCCTACCCCCTCGAGCTGGGTGCCATCACCCCGATCTTCTACTCGTTCCGCGAGCGCGAAGAGCTTCAGGCGGTGCTGGAAGAGGCCACCGGCGGGCGGATGCACCTCATGTTCAACCAGGTCGGCGGTCTCAAGGCTGACCTTCCCGCTGGTTGGCTGGGGCGGGCCGAATCGGCGATCAAGACCGTGCGGGGCCGCCTGCCCGACCTCGAGAGCCTGCTCGTCGGCAACGAGATCATCCACGCCCGCGCCCGCGGCGTAGGGGTTCTGACGCCGGGGATGATTGCGCAATACGGTGTTTCAGGCCCGATCGCCCGCGCCTCGGGCGTCGACATGGACCTTCGTCGCGACGAGCCGTACCTGGCCTATGGCGAGCTGTTCGTCGAGGGTGGTCCCGGTCGAGTCGTCACCCGCACTGAGGGCGATGCGCTGGCGCGACTCGAATGCCTGCTGGAGCAGGTCCACGTGAGTCTCGACCTTGCCGAGCACTGCCTGACCGTCCTCGGGTCGCTCCCGCAGGGGCCGATCAACGGCAAGCTTCCCAAGGTGCTGAAGGTGCCCGAAGGTCACCGCTACACCCAGACGGAGAACCCGCTGGGCTTCAACGGCTACTACCTCGTCTCGCGGGGAGAGAAGACCCCGTGGCGGCTCAAGCTGCGCTCCGCGTCCTTCAACAACGTCGCCGTGCTGTCGGCTGTCTTGCCAGGCAATCTCATCTCGGACATGGTCTCGATCCTGGGCTCGATGTTCTTCGTCGTCGGAGACGTCGACAAGTAGGCCACCGAACACCTCGCAACGACCGTTTTCGACTCCACAGACCCCACAAACGGTCGTTTCCGGGTGTTCGGTCAGTGGATGGGGTCTTGGCTGTTGACTTCGCCGTTCCCGTTCCCGTTCCCGTTGCCGTTCCCGTTGTCGCCTTCGTCGCCCCCGTCGACCCGGCACATCCCCTGAGTAACCAACCCGGCGATCGCCAGCAGAGCTCCCCCTGCCGCCGACGCTGCCAGTAGCAGGACAACCGCGCGGCGCGCACCGAGGTCGAAGACCGGGAGCAGCACCAGCACCTGCGCGAGGTACCAGCCAGCCACCAGCGCACCGGTCAGAGCCGCCGCCTGCGCCAGGACCAGCGTGCGCATGGCCCGCAGCGGGTTGAGCGGTTTCTTGGCCTGTCCGCGAAGGAAACGACGAATCGGCAGTCCGGTGAAGAAGACGCCGCAGGCCATGAACACCAGGACGATGACCGCACCCCAGGATGCTGGGGGGAGCTCGTGACCCTGCCCGGTCCAGACCCGCAGCCCTGGGTAGGCGATCGCGGTGACGGCAAACCCGAGAAGCAGCACGAGTCTGATCGAGACGCCGCGGCCGTCCCTCACCATGACGGACCCCACTGCGGGCCGGGCCGTATGCCGTCCTGGTCTACTCGCTCAAGAAGCTCACTCACCGGGACCAGCGCCTCACCAACGCGGAGCTGCGCCTCGGCGTTGACGGCGAACCACGGTGCAAGAACGAAGGCCCGCTCGTGTGCGCGGGGATGTGGCAACACCAGCTCCGGATCCTGGCTGAACAGCTCCGAGCCGGACTCAGGGTCGCCATACTGAATGAGGTCAAGATCCAGACTTCTTGCACCCCAACGGGTTTCGCGAACCCGACCATGATCGGCCTCGATCGCATGGAGCTCGGTGAGCAACGCGAATGGCGCCAACCGGGTCCGGGCCAACACGACGGCGTTGAGATAGACAGGTTGGTCGGGACCTCCAACCGGGTCCGTCTCGAACAGGTCGGAAACCGCGGTGATGCGTAGGCCGTCAACATCGGCCAGCGCTCGAACCGCGGCCTCGAGCGTTGGCTGCACCGCGCCAAGGTTGGCGCCGAGGGCGATCACGACCCGTTCGTCGCGATGGCGCTCGAGCGTCACCAGGACGTCCGCGAACGGCACTCCCACGGGGGCCTGTGGCTTGTGGACCGTCACCTCGATGGCCTGCACCAACGGGCGCCGCAGTGCAGCCGCGGCGATCTGCTCAGCCAGACTCTCGATCAGGTCCAGCGACGGCCCGGTGATCAGTCCCACGATGTCGGCGGCGACGTCCGCGTAGCTGACCGTGTGCTCGAGGAGATCGCTGCGACCCGCGCGCCGCAGGTCAACGTCGAGAGTCACGTCAACGACGAAATCCTGACCCTGTGTCTTCTCGAAGTCGAGCACCCCGTGGAAGCCATGAGCCGAGATTCCTTGCAGGACAATGCGATCCGTCATCGAGCTGCCTCCGTTGCCGCGACCACCCGAAGCGCGTCGACACTCGAGGCTACGTCGTGGACACGCACGGCCCAGGCTCCGGCGAGTGCTGCAATCACTGTGGTCGCGGCGGTTGCCGCATCTCGCTGCGCAGGAGGACGACTCTCGGCGCCCTCTGGGACACCCAGGCGGCCCAGGAATATCTTGCGCGACGTTCCCACCAGCACCGGAAAGCCCAGCGACTGCACCGCGTCCAGATGGGCCAGCAACGACCAGTTGTGCTCTGTCAGCTTGGCGAAGCCGAATCCCGGGTCGAGGATCAGCTGGTCCCGTCCCACACCCTGACCGCAGAGGTCGGTCACCCGCTCGGTCAGCGAGCGGCATACGTCTGAGACAACGTCGTCATATGACGCACGGCTCTGCATGGTGGCGCTGTGACCACGCCAGTGCATGACGACGAACGGCACCTGCATAGCGGCGACCACCCGCGCCATGTCTGTGTCCGCCAGGCCTCCGCTGACGTCGTTCACGATGGAGGCACCCGCCTCGACAGCCTGGGCTGCGACCGCCGCCCTCATGGTGTCGATGGAGACCCGGGCACCGCTGCGGGCCAGCTCGCGGATCACGGGGATGACCCGGCGCAGCTCCTCGTCCTCGCTGGTACGGACGGCGCCGGGACGGGTGGACTCACCGCCCACGTCCAGAATGTCTGCGCCCTGCGCCAGCAGCTGCAAACCGTGGGCGACCGCCGCCTCGGGGGTGAACCACATCCCTCCGTCGCTGAACGAGTCGGGAGTGACGTTGACAACTCCCATGACCAGGGTGTGCATGATCATGCTCCGCTGAGTCGGCGCAGGCGCGGCCAGGTGAGGAAAGCCTCGGCCTCAAGGGCGGCGACGGCGATGCGCGGGAGGTCACGAGTGGCCGGATAGACGACGAAGCGCGGCACCCAGGTCGGCTGGAACTTGGCGTTGAACCGATACAGGCTCTCGATCTGGAACCAGCGTGAGGCGAACAACAGCACTCTGCGCCACGCTCGCAGAAATGGCCCGGCGCCCAGTCGCTCTCCGCGTTCGAGGGTCGACCGAAAGGCCGCAAAGTTGAGGGAGACGCGGTTGACGCCCAGCTGGGGGCACGACCGCAGCGCATCCGCGATGAGCAGCTCGTTCACGCCCGCATCCGCGTTGCGGTCGCGGCGCATGAGATCCAGGGACATCCCGTCGGGACCCCAAGGGACGAACTGCAGGAACGCTCTCATGACGCCATCCTGGCGTGCCACCACGTAGACGCAGTCGGGGTCAACGGGGTCCACCAGCCGACCCAGGGCCATCGAGAAACCCCGTTCGGTCTCGGTGCCCCGCCAGGCGTCTGCATCGACAAGAGCACGCCGTCGCTCACCCTCGGAGACGCTGCCGGACCGCAGGACCTCCGTGGTGTAGCCGGCCCGTTCGATCCGTTTCACCATCTGCCGCACATTACGCATCGGCCGACCCTCGAGCGAGAACGCCGCCACGTCCACCACGGCCTCGTCGCCGAGCTCCAGGGCACTGAAGCCGGTCTCCCTGCACCAGACCGTGCCGGCCCGCTCCGAACATCCGATCACCGCCGGCGTCCAGGCGTGCAGCTCGGCCTCGGTCAGGAAGCTCGTGATCGCACCGGGCCACGCCTCTGGGTCCCCGAGCGGATCACCACTGGCCAGCATCACGCCAGAGACGACGCGGTAGGCGATCGCAGCCTTGCCGGACTCGGACCAGACCACGCTCTTGTCGCGACGCAGGTTGAAGTAGCCGAGAGAGTCCGGGCTGCTCTGGAGCAGGGCACGCATGGACGCCTCGTCAGCATCGGTCAGCTCCGGGCGCGGCTCCGGGGCACGCAGAGCGAGGTAGATGGTTGCCAGGGCTGTCATCAAGCCCAGCGCTGAAAGTACGAAGTCATTCAGGTCGTTGATGCTGTCGGGGAAAAAGTTCAACGGGCCATTGAGGCCCACCAGGTCGAGAGAAACCTCATGGACGATGGTCACCAGGCTCGGTGGCCCTCCCACCACGTGATCACGCAGCGCGAACACCATGAGCACACCCACGACGAAGCTCGTCACGGCCAGAACGAAGAACGCGCGCACCGCCCGCCAACGTGTCCTCGGGTCGCCCAATGCCCGGAACTCTTCCCGGTAGACGATCAGCGCGACCAGCATGGCCAGCGACAGGACGAGCGGGACGAGCTCGAACTTGACCGTGTGACCAACGACGCTGAAAGCCAGCAGCGCCACCGCCGCGCGCCACGCCCGGCGCTTGCGTCGTCGCAGGGCATGAGCCAGCAGCAGCAGCAGTATTCCGGATACGACCGTCGTTGCAGATGCGGCGGCGACGGCGCCCGGCAACAGATCTGTCAGTGGGAGCAGTCGATGCCGCCAGCCAGGTCGCAGACCAGTGACGATATCGGCAAGACCGACCAGGTAGGCGAGCGCGCCGATGACCCTTGGAGCCCGTGAACGACGGTTGGCGAAGCCGCCCAGAACGGAAGAAGCTGGCGAGGACGTGCGCGACGGAGCGCGATCGCTCACCGGCTGCCGCCCAGCACCAGACCCATCGCCTCGGCGCGGGTCGCAGGATCACGAAGCTGCCCGCGCACGGCCGACGTGATGGTCCGCGAACCCGGCTGGCGCACTCCACGCATGGACATGCACAGGTGTTCGCACTCGATGACGACCAGCGCTCCCAGGGGCTTGAGGTGCGCAGTCAGCGCATCGGCGATCTGCGTGGTCAGCCGTTCCTGGACCTGAGGCCGACGTGCATAGACATCCACCAGACGCGCCAGTTTGGACAGGCCTGTCACCCGCCCGTCGCGGCCGGGGATGTAGCCCACGTGAGCGACGCCATGGAAGGGCACGAGATGGTGCTCGCACGTGCTGTACACCTCGATGTCGCGCACGAGGATGAGCTCGTCGTGACCGAGCTCAAAGGTCGTGGTGAGGACATCCTCGGGTCGTTGCGCCATGCCTGCGAAGATCTCGGCGTAGGACCTGGCCACTCGCCCGGGTGTCCCTTTGAGCCCCTCGCGATCGGGGTCCTCGCCGATCGCCAACAGGATCTCGCGAACCGCGCGCTCAGCACGCTCCAGGTCAATCGGAGCTGGGGTCGACATGGCCGCCCTCTGGAACCTCGATGACGGCCGTCGCGGGGTGCTCCTCGCGAACCTGCTCCGCGCCGATGGTCACGTCCTGAACTTCTGCTGGCTTCGACCCATTGGCGGCGGCGACTTCGGCAGGCGTCTGAACCGGCGGCTGGTCACTGACATGCCGACGGTCGCTGGACAGCCAGACCGGCCGGGCCGGGCGCTTGACGATGTCCGCGAAGATGACGGCGAGCTGGTCCTTGCCCAGGGTCTCTTTCTCGAGCAGCTCGAGCACCAAGGCGTCGAGAATATGACGATTGTCGTTCAGCGAATGCCAGGCCTCGTCGTGGGCGGCCTCGATCAGGCGACGGATCTCTTCGTCGACCACGCCGGCCACTGCCTCGGAGTAGTCGCGCTGATGGCCCATGTCCCGACCGAGGAAGACCTCTCCACTGCCATCCTGACCGAGCTTGATGGCACCGATGCGCTCGCTCATGCCGTACTGGGTCACCATGCGTCGGGCCAGGGTGGTGACCTTCTCGATGTCGTTGCCGGCGCCCGTCGTCGGGTCGTGGAAGATCATCTCCTCGGCGACCCGACCGCCCAGGGCGAAGGCCAGCTGGTCGAGGATCTCGTTGCGGGTCGTGGAGTACTTGTCGTCCAGCGGCATGACCATGGTGTAACCAAGAGCCCGACCGCGGGGCAGGATCGTGATCTTCGTGACCGGGTCCGTGTTGAGCATGGCCGACGCAACGACCGCGTGTCCGCCCTCGTGGTAGGCGGTGATCTTCTTCTCTTTGGCACTCATGATCCGGGTGCGCTTCTGCGGGCCGGCGACGACACGGTCGATCGCCTCGTCCAGGGCTTCGTCGTCGATGAGCTTGTTGTTGCCTCGCGCAGTGAGCAACGCCGCCTCGTTCAGGACGTTGGCCAGGTCGGCACCGGTGAAACCAGGCGTCCGTCGGGCCACCGCAAGCAGGTCGACGCCAGTGGCCAGCGGCTTGCCCTTGCCATGCACCTGCAGGATGCGGTGGCGTCCGATCATGTCGGGTGCATCGACCGCGATCTGGCGGTCGAAGCGGCCAGGGCGCAGGAGGGCGGGGTCAAGGATGTCAGGTCGGTTGGTGGCAGCGATCAGGATGACGTTGGTCTTGACGTCGAAGCCGTCCATCTCGACGAGGAGCTGGTTGAGCGTCTGCTCACGCTCATCGTGGCCACCGCCGAGGCCGGCACCACGGTGGCGACCGACGGCATCGATCTCGTCGACGAAGACGATCGCGGGGGCGTTGGCCTTGGCCTGTTCGAACAGGTCGCGCACCCGGGAGGCGCCGACGCCGACGAACATCTCGACGAAGTCCGAGCCGGAGATCGAGTAGAACGGCACGGCAGCCTCGCCCGCGACAGCGCGCGCCAGCAGGGTCTTGCCGGTGCCGGGCGGGCCGTAGAGCAGGACGCCCTTGGGGATCTTGGCACCCACGGCGAGGAACTTGGCCGGCTCGGCGAGGAACTCCTTGATCTCCAGCAGCTCCTCGACGGCCTCATCCACGCCCGCGACGTCGGCGAACGTGACCTTGGGGGTGTCTTTGTTTGCGAGCTTGGCCTTGCTCTTGCCGAACTGCATGACCTTGGAGCCGCCCCCCTGCATCTGCCCCATCAGGAACCAGAACAGACCAAGGACGATGATCAGGGGGATGATGGTGGCCAGGAGGCTGAAGAGCCAGTTCTGCTGCGGAGGGTCATCGGTGTAGCCCTTGGGCGGCAGGTGCGTCTTGACGGCCGCCACCAGGCTCCCACCGCGCTGGGGGACGTAGTAGGCCATGACCTTGTTGGCCGCCTTGACGTTGTTGCCGTCGGAGTACGTCTGGCCCGGTTTGAGGGTGAGGTCGATCTCGTCCGTACCGACGAACTTGGCCGAGTCCACGGCGCCGTCATTGATCAGCTTCTCGGCGGCCGAGGTGTCGATGCGGGCGAAGCTGCTGGAGTCGGCAACAGAGAGCCAGAGCACGCCGATGCCGAAGATGAGCACGACCCAGACGACCGGGGTGCGAAGGATGCGCTTGAAGTCCATGTATCTGCGAGGCTTGGTGCCCCGTCCCTCCTGCTCGCTCTGCCATGTCAACCGCGATCTGAGCCAGTGCGGCAACGGTCATCACGACGGTACACCGCACGGAACCGCTACGGTCTCGCCAGTCAAACGCCCGACACGGTGCTGGTGTTCCAGAACTCGATCCGGTGCCGCCTCAGGAGTAGACGTGAGGCGCCAAGGTGCCGACGTCGCGCAGGTTGCGGAACTTCTCGGCGTAGTCCAGGCCGTAGCCGACGACGAACTCATTGGGGATGTCAAAGCCCACGTACTTGACCTCGACCTCGACCTTGGCGGCCCCGGGCTTGCGCAGAAGCGTCAAGATCTCCACCGACGCGGCGGACCTGGACTCGAGGTTGGACCTGATCCAGCTCAGCGTCAGCCCCGAGTCGACGATGTCCTCGACGATCAGCACGTGCCGACCGGTGATGTCGGTATCGAGGTCCTTCAGGATGCGGACGACGCCGGAGCTCTTCGTGCCGGAACCGTAGGACGAGATGGCCATCCAGTCCATCGGAGCGGTGCCTGGCAGTGCGCGCATCAGGTCGGACATGACCATCACCGCGCCCTTGAGGACACCCACCAACAACAGGTCTTTGCCTTCGTAGTCGTGCCAGACGTCGGCAGCCAGCTCACCGAGCCTGACCTGAATCTGCGCTTCGGTGACCAGCACACGTTCGAGGTCAGCTCCCATATGGGCGGCGTCCACGGCATCTCCTTGAGCTATCTTTTCGGGTGGTCAGTCTGGTCGGGGACAAGCGTGCATGGGTGGTGAGCGAGGTCAACGCGAGGCGGGTCTTTCGCCTATTCAACCGGACGAGTGGGCGCGACGAACACCCGACCGCCGCTTCGACTGCCTTGAACATGACCCGGCAGATCGATCGGCCCCTGCCCCCGCCAGCCGGTGATCAGGGTGTCGAGCGCCTCGACGTGGACCGCGAACAGTGCACCTGGCGGACACCCCGCCTCGAGCGCGAGAAGTCGCCAGACACGGGTGCGAACGGCCCGAGGCAGTGCCAGGAGCGCCGCCGCCTCGACGGGACCCTGCTCCATCTCGTCTCGGGCCTGGGCTGCGAGATCGTCGAGCGCATCGGCGTCCTCACGCAACAGATCAGCTGAACGCGCCAGCGCAGCAACGGTTCCGCGCCCGAGCTCGGCCTCCAACACGGGCAGCAGGGCACGTGCCCGAGCCCGCCCGTATGCCGGGTCGCTGTTGTGCGGGTCCACCCACGCTGTGAGCCCGGCCGCGTCACAGGCGGCGACGGTGATGGCCCTGGCCACTCCGAGAAGGGGACGGACGTACGGACCGCGGCGCATCGGCATACCGGAGAGTGAGCGGGCGCCGGAACCCCTGGCGAGGCCCAGCAGAACCTGCTCAGCCTGGTCGTCGCGGGTGTGACCGAGCATGACCGCCACCGCCCCCACTCGTTCGGCGACGTCTTCGAAGGCCCTGTATCGCGCGTCCCTGGCATGTGCTTCCGGGCCGGAGCCGGAGGATGCGACCCGGACCGTGACAACCTCGACAGGGTCGAGCGACAGCAGCCGCCGGCACTGGTCCGCGGCTCGGTCGGCCACCGCCAGCGAGCCCTCCTGCAGACCGTGGTCGACAATCACGGCTCCGGCGGTCAGCCCGGCCCGGGGCGCCTCGAAAGCCACGGCCGCCGCGAGCGCAAGGGAGTCCGCGCCACCACTACAGGCGACGAGCACCAGGCCGCCCGGTGTGATCTGCTCGATCTGTTCGAGCGCCGGTCGCACGGCCACCCGCGTGGCAGCGACGGCGGGATGCGGTCCGCTCACCTGTCGCCGCCGATCATCCGTGGACGCGACGGACCCAGGTCGCAGGGCTCTCGATCTCTTCGGGCAGCGGCAAGGTCTCCGGCGAGGTCCACACCGCGTTGAACCCGTCGGTGCCAACCTTGTCCGTCACCGCGCGGACGAACAGTGCGCCGTCGCGGTACTGGCGCATCTTGGCCTCCAGCCCCAGCAGTCTGCGCAGGATCTTGTCGACGCCGCTGACGTCCTTGCGTCGTTGCTGGAACCGTGACCGGATGTGCTCGACGCTCGGCACGATGGCGGGCCCGACGTCGTCCATCACGACGTCGGCGTGTCCTTCGAGCAGCGCCATGATGGCGGTGACCTTGGCGATCTGGGCGCGTTGCTCGGGTGTGGCGAAGATGTCGGTCAAGCCGTTGCCGCCGCTGCGGAGCGCGTCAGGAAGGTTCTGGGCGAGCTGCTGGAGCTTCAGGCCGAGCTGCTCGGGGTCGGGCGCGAGATCCAGCGAGAGCTGACGGGCCGAGTCGATCACGTGTTGGCGCAGCCACGGCACGGCCGTGAACTGCACGCGGTGGGTCTCCTCGTGCAGGCAGACCCAGAGCCGGAAGTCGGCCGGGTCGACGCCGATCTCGGTCTCGGTGTGCAGCACGTTGGGCGCCACGAGCAGCAGACGGGGCGTCGCATCGGGGGCGAGGTCGTACTGACCCAGGATCTTGCTCGACAGGAAGGACATGAGCGCACCCGCCTCGGCGCCAGTGACCTTGCCACCGACCTCCAGCACCAGGTTCGACGGGGGCTGTGCCGGGGTCTTGCGCTTGGCGACCATGGCGGCGAGCACCGGCTCGAGCATGGACTGCAAAGAGTCCACGTTGGCGTCGATCCAGCCTGGACGATCCACGATCAGAACCGGGCTGCTGCCCGCGGGCGAGTGCATTCGGGCTGTCTCGGCGACCGGCCCACGAGATCGTTCAGCGGCCGAGCGCAGGGCACTGACGATCTCATCGGCCTGCGCGGGCGTGACCTTGGGGCCTGCCGCGACCATGCGCCGACCGGTGGCCTTGGCGAACGCCCAGTCGACATAGCCGCTGGTGTGGGTCCCTCGTGGTAGCTGCGAAGCCGTATCCGGTGACGTCACGATTCTCATGTCCTCCTCAGGCTCAGCCGCACCCGCACGATGCGAGCGTCGCCACGAACCGATCCAACGCCGCCCGCGCGGTCAGCGTTCCCACTCCGGCCGGGATCCTGTCCGCCAGGATGGCGAACACCAGCAACCTGCCGTCCTTGTCCACAACCGTTCCAGCAAGGGCGCTGGCACCGGTCAACGTGCCCGTCTTGGCCCTGACGACCCCGGCGGCAGAGTGCGCCGGGCCCGTGAGGAATCGGTCTGCCAACGTCCCGCTCAGACCAGCGACCGGAAGCTGAGCCACGATCTGCTGCAGGCCTGGATCCTTGCCTCCGGCGGCAAGAACCAACACGTCACCCAGCGCGCGCGCCGTGACGAGGGTGCCACGGGTGAGTCCGCTCGTGTCAACCAGTGTGACGCCCTCCGTATGGATCCCGTTGGCTTCCACCGTGGCCTTGACCCATGCGGCCACGGCAGCGAACGAGGTGGACCGGCCTGCCTCGTGGGCGGCTTGACGGGCCAGAGACTCGGTCAAGGCGTTGTCACTGTTGCTCAGAGCCAACGCAAGGACGTCGGCCAACGGCGCCGAACGAACCACACCAAGTTCACGCGCTCCCTTGGGCGGAGCCGCCCAGTCGATGGCCGGGGCCACGGTGACGCCATGGGCGACCAGCGCTGTGCGGAAGGCGCGCGCCGTGCTCGAAACGGGATCGGGGAACGCCGCCTTGCCCGGTCGCGACCGTTCGGTGGAGAGTCCGATCATGGCGACCGGACCGGCCAACCCCTGGTTGATGTCCGCGGCCAGCCAACCCGTGGCATACCTGGGGCCCGCGGCGTATCGCTCGTCGATGCGCAACCTGACGCTGGTGATGCCTTGGGTCGTGAGTGCCTGCGCGGTCTGCTCGGCGAGATCGGCGAGCCCGGCCCGACCAGCCACGGCCAGGGGGTTGCCCTTGCCCGGGCTGAGCAGGGTGTCGCCGCCCGCAACGAGGATCACGTCGGTGACGTGGCCGGCGCTGGCACCACGCACCGCCCTGGTTGAGTACGTCAGTGCCGGGTCGAGCGTTGACGTGATGGCGGTCGCGGTCAGCAGCTTGGCCGTCGAGGCCGGGATCCGCGGCACCTGGGCCGAGACGTCGAACAGGTGAGCTCCGGTGTGGGCATCTCGAACGGTCAGGCCCACCGACGAACCAAGCCCGGAGTCGGCCAGAGAGGGCGCCAGAGCGGCAGCCAGACCGGCCTTGGTCGGTATCGGCGCCGCGGCGGCGAGGGCGAGCAGGGGCGCCGCGACGAGGCCGGCCACCGAGGGTATCCGCACCCCGGTGACCGTCCCCGAGGGAGAGGCCGTCTGTGTGACGGTCGGGAGGGCCGGCGTACCGCTGCGCGAGGGAGCCCGGTCGAGGGTGAACATGCCCGGGGCCAGGTCGTAGACGTCCGCCGTGAGGTAGCCACCGACCATCAGGAGCAGGACGCCGAGGGCGGCGAGACCCCTGGAGACGGAGCGCACAAAAACCCCTGTTCGTGATTCGGCTGGGATACGCGACACTTACGAGCGAGCCTAAGCCAATCCCCATCGAAGGGCACCCGCTGTGGAGTACGACGTCACGATTGAGATCCCCAAGGGACACCGCAACAAGTACGAGGTGGACCACGCGACCGGTCGCATCCGACTCGACCGGTTGCTGTTCACCTCTACGCGATACCCGGCCGACTACGGCTACGTGGAGAACACGCTGGGCGAAGACGGCGACCCTCTCGACGCACTCGTCCTGCTCGAGGAGCCGACGTTCCCCGGATGCCTGGTCGGCGCGCGCGCGATCGGCCTGTTCCACATGACCGACGAGGCCGGCGGCGATGACAAGATCCTGATGGTGCCCGCACACGACCCTCGGGTTGCCCACCTCACCGAGCTCGAGGACGTCAGCGCCTTCGACCGGCTCGAGATCCAGCACTTCTTCGAGACCTACAAGGATCTGGAGCCCGGCAAGTCGGTCGAAGGTGCCCACTGGGGTGGCCGCGCGGAGGCCGAAAAGGTCATCGCGGAGGCCATCAAGCGCGCAACCGATGCAGGAATGAGCACAGCCCGCTGGACCGCGCCCCACTGAGGCAGAGTGCCAGCGACGGCGGCGAGTGTGGGACTCGCCTCTGTGTCGCGTCTTCCGTTACGGGCGGCCACCGTAGGGGAGGAGGTCGCTGCCGAACGCGTAGATGTTGTCGTACTGGACGGATGCGCCGGTGTGTGGCGCGTCGATCATCGTGCCGTTGCCGACATAGAGACCAACGTGGTGACTGGACGGGCCGTCGCCACCGTAGAAGACCAGGTCACCCGGCTGCAGGTCGCTGAGCGGCACCCGACTGGTCTCGCCCCACTGGTAGCCGGTGTAGTGCGAGAGGTACACCCCGGCTTGGGCCCACGCGGCTTGGGTCAGACCTGAACAGTCCCAGGTGCTCGGACCTGCTCCACCCCACTCGTAGGGCTTGCCGATCTGGGCCTGGGCGAAGGCGATGACGGCGGACACGTCACCGCGGACAGGGCCAGGGCCAGAGGGCGACGGGCCAGAGGGCGACGGGCCCGGCGCGGGAGCACGATTGGCGGCATCCCTCGCGGCGCGCGCCCGTGCGTCCGCACGAGCCTGTGCGTCGGCGCGAGCCTGGGCTGCGGCGCGAGCCTGCGCTGCGGCCTTGGCGGCGGCTGCGGCGCGACGCTCAGCCTCGGCCTTGAGCCCGGCCTGCCGTTGCGTTTCGAGCGTTACCGAGGTGTTGCGCAAGGTCGCAAGCTGGGCGATCATCGCGCCCTGCTGGATCTTGATGTTGGCGGTCTCGGCAGCCGCCAGGTCCACCTGGGCCTGAGCAGCGGCCCTTGCGCTCTCGGCCGCCTGGGCTGCGGCCAGCTGCTGCGCCATGGCCTGGGCCGCCTGGCGGCGAAGGACGCCTGCCACTACAGAGGACGCGTCGGCATCCTGCATGACCTGGTTACGGATGTCGCTGATCAGCTGAATGCCGGCTGCACGGTCGAGGACATCCTGCGGCCCCTTGCTGGACAGGAAGGCTTCGAGCTGGCCGAGGTTTCCGCCCTGCATGTATGTCGCCGCAGCAAACTGTCCGAGCTTGTCCGAGGCGTCATCAGCAATCTTCTGTGCCGCTGCCGCACGCTCTCCGGCGGCCGTTGCCGCGTCGGTGCGCTCCTGGAGCAGGATGCGCGCCAGGTTGTAGCTCTCGGCTGCCACCTCGGCGGCCGTCTGCACCTCGACCAGTCGTGCGTTGGACACCTTCAGCTGGCCTTCGACGACAGCGATCTGAGCGGCTTTGTCGCCGACGGCTGCTTGTGCGGCTTTGACCTGACCCGCCGAAGGGTAGACGGGATCTGCGTGGGCGGTGAGTACGGGAGCCGTCACGGCAAGCGCCAGAGCGGTTCCAGTCGCCATGAGCAACTGGAACCGGATGAGCCCGCGGGTGCTCGGCACGGGGTACGCCTTTCGATCGACAACCGTCAGCCTTTTAAGCGTAGAGGTGACGAACCACTCTGGGAACACCAGTCACACGAATACCTCACAGACAGGGCCGCATGGCCAACCAGCAGCACCATGGCCAGCGAATGACAGCGATGTCTTTTTGCAGGTCACCTACCTGACGATCCCCTAGAACCCCGCCGAGCCCAGAACATCACAAATTGGTAACGACACGACTCTGATTCAGCTGCGCGCGTCGGGCCTTGCGTCGGAAGCGCAGGATCTGGACCACACCGAGCACCCACACGAGGTATTGCACGGACATGGCGGCACGGAACGAGTCCACCGTGTAGGTCGAAGGGCCACCTGGCGCCACCTGGTCGAGCACGATGCCGATCAGGGCGACAGTGCCCAGCGAGGCAACGAAGCCACCGACGTTGACGATCCCGGTGGCACTGCCCAGACGGGTGGGCGGGTTGAAGGTCCGCGCCAGGTCGAACCCGACCATCGAGCCCGGCCCGCCCACTGCGAGGACCACCACGAGGACCACCAGCAGCCACAGGGGTGAGCGCCCGGGCCATACGAGCACGACTGCCCAGACCGTCATGATGGAGCCGACGATCCACAGGATCAGCGTGGACCGTGAGTACGGCCACCGAGTGACGAACGCGCCGATCAGAGGACTGGTCACGACTGCGGTGACGGTCATGACGATGAGCAGGCCGCTGGCGGCACTTGGGGTCAGGCCCTGTCCGGAGACCAGGAAGGGGAACCCCCACAGGAGCGCGAAGACGGTGGCGCCGAACTGCGCGGAGAAGTGCGACCAGAGACCGAGCCGGGTCCCGGGTTCTGTCCACGCCAGCTTCAGCGCCCGGCCAACTGCCCTCATCTTGAGCTCGTCCCGGTGGTGGTCCGTGTAAGGGGAGTCCCGCACGACGACGATCAGCACGATCCCGAGAAGGACACCAACACCTGCCGCCGAGGCGAACGACCGTGTCCAGCCCAGGTTGTGCAGTGCCGCGGAAAGCGGCGCCGTTGCGAGGACCGCGCCGACCTGCCCGAGGACACCGGTCATCTGGGTGATCATGGCGGTACGCGCCGGCGGGAACCACAGGGCGATCAGCTGCATGAGGCTGATGAAGATCATTGCGTCGCCCATGCCGACGAAGACCCGAGCCGCGACGCCGGCACCGAACGTGTTGGCGAAGGCAAACGCGAACTGGCCGCCCGTCATGAGCACAACCCCGGTGATCAGCAGCTTCTTGGCACCAACGCGGTCCAGGATGGCGCCGACTGGGATCTGCATGGCCGCGTATACGAACAGCTGCACCATCGTGAACGTGGCGAGCTGGGCGGAGCTGATGTGGAACCGCTCTGCCGCGATGAGGCCGGCGACACCCAACGAGGTGCGGTGAAAAACCGCGAGGATGTAGACGGAGGTGGCCGCAGCCCAGACCATCCACGTCTTTCGGCCACCGAGGCGGTAGCGCAGTGTCGGGTCGGTGGTGACGTCCCCCACGCGATGTGGTGACGTCACGCAGAGGTGTCCGTCTGCTCCAACCGAACGCAGCAACGTGACTGGCCCGGTTCAAGGCGTGCCTGAAGCCCCGTCGTGCCGAGACCCTCCAGGACGCCCACGAGCAGATGCAGGTTCATGCCGCAAACCAGCGCGGCCTGCTCCTGGGCAAGGGCATGGAACGGGCAGTTGTGAAGGACGATGTCGCCGGCTGCGGACTGTGGCTCGAAGCCGTGGTCCTCCAGCAGACTCATGAGGACGACGATGGCGCCCTGGCCTGCCGATCCGACGGACCGTTCGCGCGCCATGGCTCGGCCGAGGTCATGTGCTTGACGGTCAAGAACCTCACGAGGTCGCTCACCGGTTTGTTGGGCCTGAACCATGGCTCCGGCAAGGAGTCTCCCGGCGAGATCGTAGTCACGGGGCGGCAGCGAGACCGCAACGTCGCGAGCTGAGCGCTGGTAGAGCTTGGCTGGGCGGCCTGCGCCCGGGCCGTTGCGTCCGGTGAGGCGTGCGAAGGAGACCGCGAGCAGCCCCAGCTCTGAAAGACGGTCGAGATGGAAGGCGGCCGTGCGCCTCGGGACGTCAAGCGCGATCGCGACGTCGTCACGGCTGACCGGGGCGGACTGCGCGCCGACGTAGGCGTAGATGCGACGGCGGGTGGGCTCATCCAGACTCGCCACCGCGGACACATCCGCAGCCACATCCGGGGTGGCCTCACCGGCGGCCTCGCCCAGGGGGGCGGAATGCATTCCTGGCGCCATGACTTACATCCTTACACCAAAGTTCCTGTTGACGAGGCTCCACTCTATCTTCTAATGTCAACGTATAACGTTTTTAGAAGGGACTCAGGATGAGCATCGCCAAGCTTGAACACCCGACCACCGCCAAGGACAGGGCGCACGACGGAGGCCGACGACTCCGCGTCGTCCACGGCCGCGAGAAGGTCAACCTGCCGGCCGCCGAGCGCGCCGTCAGCGACCTGCTCCTCGCACTTGGCCGCGACCCCAGCTCACCGCATCTTGTGGACACCCCTCGCCGGGTCGCTGAGTCCTTCACCGAGATGCTGACGCCACGTGAGTTCGACCTCACGACCTTCCCCAACGACGAGCACTACGACGAGCTGGTGCTGGCCAGGAACATCCCCGTGCGCTCACTGTGCGAGCACCACATGTTGCCGTTCACCGGGGTCGCTCACGTTGGCTACCTGCCCGGTGAGCGCATCCTCGGCCTGTCCAAGCTGGCGCGCGTGGTCGAGCTGTTCGCCCGGGACCTGCAGGTGCAGGAGCGGCTTACCGTTCAGGTCGCGAACTGGCTGCAGGAAAACCTTGCCCCCAAGGGAGTCGGCGTGGTGATCGAGGCCGAGCACATGTGCATGTCCATGCGTGGCGTCCAGGCCAGTGGCTCGACGACCATCACGTCATCGGTCCACGGCGCCCTTCGCGAGGACGCTCGCTCGCGACAGGAGTTCTTGGCCCTCACCAGGGGTCACTGATGGCTTCGGAACAGACCTTCGTCATCGTCGGCGCGAGCCTGGCCGGAGCCAAGGCGGCCGAGACGCTGCGCATCGAGGGCTTCGACGGCCGCGTGGTGCTGATCGGCGAGGAGACCGAGCGCCCCTACGAGCGCCCCCTGCTGTCCAAGGATTACCTTCGGGGGGAGAAGCCTGCCGCCAAGCTCTACGTCCACGACGAGGGCTTCTACGCTGACCACGACATCGAGCTGTGGACCGGGACACAGGTCGCATCCTTCGACCCCGCTGCGCACGAGCTGACCATGAAGAACGGCAGCCGTATGCCGTACAGCCGGCTCCTCCTGTCCACGGGCGCTGTCAGCCGGCGCCTTCCACTGCCGGGCGCGGACCTGCCAGGGGTGCGGTATCTGCGCGACATGCGCGACTCGGATGCTCTTCGCACCGCGATCGGAACAGCCAGCCGTGTTGTGGTCATCGGCGCCGGCTGGATCGGCTCCGAGGTTGCCGCATCCGCCCGCCAGCTGGGTGCCGAGGTTGCGATCGTGGCCCCCGAAACGGTTCTGCTCGAGCGGGTTCTGGGACAGGAGCTCGGCGGCGTCTACCGCGACCTGCACGCCGAGCACGGGGTCGACCTTCACCTGTCCACCCAGATCGAGGCGATAGTGGGAACCGTTGCTGCGCAAGGCGTTCGAACGACAGACGGCTTGCTGATCGAGGGCGACCTCGTCGTGGTGGGAGTCGGCGCATCGCCGCGCGACGAGCTGGCGCGGGACGCCGGGCTGGACATCGAGAACGGCATCGTCGTCGACGAGTTCCTGCGCACCAGCGCCACTGACGTCTTCGCTGCCGGCGATGTCGCCTCGACGTGGAATCCGTTGTACAAGAAGCGGATTCGCATGGAGCACTGGGCCAATGCCCTCAACCAAGGCCAGGCCGCGGCGCGCAACATGCTCGGCCAGGGCACGGCATACGCGAAGCTCCCCTACTTCTACTCCGACCAGTACGACTTCGGCATGGAGTACAACGGCTTCGCCGCAGACTGGGACCAGATCGTGGTTCGCGGGGACAAAGCGGGACGAGAGTTCCTCGCCTTCTGGCTCAAGAACGGGCGCGTCCTGGCTGGGATGAACGCCAACGTCTGGGACCAGGGCGACGGCATCAAGGCGCTCATCCGCAGCGACACAGCCGTCAACGTCGAACGATTGGCGGACCCCTCGGTCCCTTTGACCGAGCTGGCACAAGAGGCGTAGGCCCTCGCCGGCTTTGCCGAAGCCCTGCCGACAGGGCTTCGCGATGGTGGAATGGCCGCATGGAGTCCCGCCACATGCCTCAGGAGTCGATGGCCAAGCGCGTCAACCCTGTGGCGACATGGGACAACGTGATGCTCGCCGACGAGACGCTGCGACTCCTCCGGACTCTCGCATCGCAAGCGCGCGAGAACCAGAGTGAACGCGGAGGATCGGGGGGAGCGCAGGGGTCCGATTCGCGCCACGGCATGATCGCGATCTTCACGGGCGAGAGCGACGCGGACAAGACGGCGGCCGCCGAAGTGCTGGCCAACGACTTGGACGTGAAGTTGTACCGCATCGACCTGTCCAGCGTGGCCAGCAAGTGGATCTGGGAGACGGAGAAGAATCTCAGCCGACTGTTGAGCTCAGCCGAGGAGGGCGACACGATCCTGTTCTTCGACGAAGCGGACGCCCTGTTCGGCAATCGCACCTCTGTTGGCGACGACCACAATCGCTACACGAGCAGAGAAGCCGGCTTCGTGATGCAGCTTCTCGAGACGCACCGCGGCCTCTCGATCCTGGCGACCAGCAAGCCAAACAACCTCGACCCGGCATTCACCCGCCGCATCCGGTTCATCGTGGCATTCGAACCCCCCGGGCAGGCGGAACGAGAGCGAATCTGGGCCTCTGCGTTCCCGGCCGGAGTGCCGACCGACGACCTGGATGTGCGGCTGCTGGCTCAACTGAACATCAGTGGCGCACTTATCCACTCGATCGCGCTGCAGGCTTCTTCGGTCGCAGCATCGACGGGCTCCATTGTGACGACGGACAGTGTGTTGGAAGTCGCCCGACGCGAGATGCGCAAGCTGGATCGACCAATCAACCAGCCCGAGTCTCCCTGACGACCGATCCCCTATCGCGCCCGTCCAGAATGAGAACTCTCTCATCCGGCTCTCGCGGTCACCTCATACCGCGCTGAGAGGGTAATGGCCGCGGCCCGGAACCGGGACGTTGTAACGAAGGGTCAACACATGATGAAGACATCCAGCAAGCTGCTCGTGACCGGAGCCGCGAGCCTGCTCGGCGTGGCGCTCGCCGCCGGCGGAGCATACGCAGCCACCGGGTCGTTGACCGCTGCCGATGCCCCGGGTCAGGTTCTTCAGGTAAGTGGAGTCGGGCCGGCGGCCGCACATGCCAGCGACACGGCCAAGGCACATGCCAACGCCAACGCCAAGGGCCTGCTCGTCACCACGCCGACGTCGGCCCACGACAAGGGTCTGTCGCACCCCGCATCCATGCCGATTGCGGCGGCGCACAGAAGCGTCAGTCAGGTCGGCGCACCAGCCCCCAAGACTCTCCCCGCGTATCACCCGGCCATGCCGAGCTCGCATACGTCAATGCACCTAAACGTGTCTGTGCCGGTCCAGGCCGCTCCGGCCATGACGGTGCCAGTGAGCCCGATGCGGTAAGGATCGGGAACACCGTCGTCGCCGCAGCGAGCTGCCTGATGGTGCAGGGCTTCGGCAAGGTCGACGCTGACGGCGTGTCGCAACGCGGCACGCCGTCAGCATGTTCGAGGAGTGTCAGACCCAAGTGGCGTCAAACGTATACCCCCTAGGGTATGCTGTACATGACGAATGGAGCCCACCTTGACAACCTCATCCACCCCCAGCGCCACCCCCTCTGTCCTCGACCGGCTGCGACGGCTCTTCGGCGGGCAACCAGACGACGGTCGCCTCGGTTCGAAGGTCAAGGCCGCACAGGCACTCGATCTGGTCCGCGACGGAGCGACCCTGTTGGACGTGCGAGAGAGCAGCGAATGGAAGTCCGGGCATGCACCGGGCGCCATCCACGTCGCCCTCGGCAACATTGACCAGGCACCCCGGCGCCTCCACCAGGGTCGACCCATCGTCGTGATGTGTGCCAGTGGAATGCGCTCACGCACCGCAGCCAAGCACCTGCGCGGGCTCGGGTTCGACGCAGCGAGCCTGACCGGCGGGCTGGGCGCCTGGCAGCGCGCCGGCGGAGCAATCCGCCGATGATCTCGACCACCGGGCCTACCCCCACCGAGGGCGGCATGCGGATCGTGATCGTCGGAGGAGTCGCTGGTGGCATGAGCGCCGCGGCCCGCGCCCGACGTCTGGACGAGCACGCCGAGATCGTCGTCCTCGAACAGGGGGCGTACGTCTCCTTTGCCAACTGCGGTCTGCCCTACCACCTCTCTGGCGAGATCGCCGAGCGAGATGCGCTCCTGTTGCACACCCCCGAGTCCCTGGCGGCGTCCCTCAACCTGGACGTGCGCACCGGCCACCGGGTCACCGGCATCGACCGGCACTCCCAGAAGGTGACCATCGCAGCCGGGGAGGACACCTACTCCCTGCCGTACGACGCACTGGTGCTGTCCCCCGGCGCGGTCGCGGTGCGTCCGCCCATCGAGGGCCTGGACCACCCAGCCGTGCACACCTTGCGGACCATCCCCGACGTCGATGCGCTTCGGAAGCGCATCGAAGAACTGCTAGACACGCGAGGCGAGACCGGGCAGGCCCCACGAGCCGTCGTCATCGGCGCCGGTTTCATCGGCCTCGAAGCCGTCGAGGCGCTCACCTCGCGAGGCCTCAAGGTCCACCTCGTCGAGCTGGCCGACCACGTCCTGCCGCCGATGGACACCGAGCTCGCACCGTTACTGGCCGACGAGCTCGCCGCACACGGGGTCGATCTGCGTCTGGGCGTCTCCGCGCAGGCCGTCACGTCCCTGGATGAGTCGGTCGAGTGCCCGACCGGCGCTGTGACGGTCACCCTGTCCGACGGTGCCGTCATCGCCGCCGACCTCGTCATCGTCAACGTCGGAGTGCGCCCCGCAAGCGCGTTGGCGCACGACGCTGATCTGGACCTGGGCCCCACTGGCGCGATCCGCGTCGACGCCGACCAGCGCACCTCCGACCCCCGCATCTGGGCGGTCGGCGACGCCGTTGAGGTCACTCAAGCCATCACCGGGGCACGGATCCCGGTCCCTTTGGCCGGCCCTGCCAACCGACAGGGTCGCCGAGCGGCCGACTCGATCTGCGGACGCCGCACCACACCCCAGGCAGCCGTCCTGGGGACCGCGATCGTCCGGGTCTTCGGCCTCACGGCCGCAACCACCGGGGCGAACCAGGCCACGTTGCGTCGGGCGGGCATCGAGCATGAAGTGATGCACATCCACCCGGCAGACCACGCCGGCTACTACCCGGGCTCCGAACAGGTGCACCTCGTCGCCAGCTTCGCCCCCGATGGCACCCTGCTCGGAGCCCAGGGGGTTGGCCGCGCGGGCGTCGACAAGCGCATCGACATTCTCGCCACGGCCATCCGTGCCGGCATGTCGGCGGACGACCTCGCCGAGCTGGAGCTCGCCTACGCCCCGCCGTACGGCTCAGCCAAGGACCCCGTGAACATGCTGGGGTTCGTCGCCCAGAACGTCCTCGACGGAACCATGCCGCAATGGCAGGCCCAGGACCTGGACGACGCCATGGCAACGACCCTCGTGCTGGACGTTCGATCGCCATCGGAGTTCGCCGAGGGCCACCTCGACGGCGCCCTCAACATCTCCCATGTCGAGCTGAGACAGCGGCTGGACGAGGTCCGCACCGCGGCGGCCGGGCGCACGGTGAGCGTGCACTGTGCCAGCGGCGTCCGCTCCTACCTCGCCACCCGGGTGCTGCTCGGTGAAGGGTTTGACGCCCGCAACCTCTCCGGCGGATGGCTCACCCTCCGAGCCGTCCACCCGAACCTCTGATGCCCGCCCGTCGATTCTTCCCACAAGGAGCCAGCACGATGCGAATGCCCCTCACCCGATCCTGGTCCACCCGAATGGCAGTCGGCGCAATGGCCGTGGCTGCGATCACAGGAGTCAGCGCCTGCTCGTCCAGTCAGCCCATGGGCACCTCGGCCTCACAGGCGACCGGTCAACACATGACCGCCAGCGACTTCTCAACCTCCATAGCCAAACCCGGCACCATCGTGCTCGACGTGCGCACCCCGGCCGAGTATGCCAGCGGTCACCTGCCACAGGCACGGAACATCGACATTGAGGCCGCCGACTTCGCGACCCGGATCACCACGCTCGACAAGAACGCCACCTACGCCGTCTACTGCCACAGTGGAAACCGCTCTGGCGTGGCGCTTGAGCAGATGGCTGGTGCCGGCTTCACCCACCTCTACGACCTCGCCGGCGGGATCGGCGCCTGGCAGGGCATGGGCGGACCCATGGTCATGGGCGGCTCCTGACGTTCGGAAACCGCCGTCGGTATCGCGGGGCTCTCTCCCGTTTCGGGAACGATCACGGCCGAACCCTAAACGAGCGCTCACCATCTCGCGACTGTTCTCGGTGTATGCCCGCTCTTCCCCGCACGCTGTGCCTTTCGCGCCCGTCGGCGCTCTTGATGGGCGCATATCGACTACTCCTTCCGAACGCTCGCGGTACGTCCAGTAGCCTCCGGATGCACGCAGGCTCTGACCAAGAGGGAGGCAAGGCATGAGCTCCGAGACAACTGAGGTCGAGGCCGATGACGCCGACCTCCTGCCTCGGGACGTGCTGCAGAACTCTCTCAACTTCCTGGCCGAATGGGCCGAGCAGATCAACGAGCGCGAACGAGCTCCCGACCAGCAGCGGCAAGGCTCACCCGAAGGGGCAAAGGCCGCTCGACGACACGAGCTCGCGCGTCATTTCGGGCGCCACCGCGAGGACGCACCTTCGTGAGTATTGTGTCCCTACGCCTGCGTCGAAGGAGAGCGAAGATGACCGATGCCACTACCCAGGTCACATCAGAAGCCCTGACAAAAGTGAATCGGCTTGCCGTCGTCTCGATCGTCTGCGCAGCTATCGCATTGGCCGGCACTCTTCGCGTCGGCGTGGTTGTGATTGCGGTTTTCGCGGTGGGCTCAGGGCACGTATCGCTTCAACAGATCAATGTTCGGCATGAGCGCGGCGCCATCCTCGCGTATATCGCCCTAGGTGTTTCGTACCTCATCGCCACCGTCGCCCTGTTCGAAGCCCTGTATTTTGCGTTTGCGCTCGTGTAGTTCCGAGCCAGCCTCGCTGCCATAAATGCTTCGCTGACTGCCGAGCCGTCGGCGACCTACGACGCGGTCGGCAAGCAATACACCGACACATGCGAACGAGACTCCGCGGTGAACTCAGTCCCCGCCCAGTCCGCATGTCTGTTCTCCAGCTCGAAACCGGCGAGCTGGGCCATCAGGTCAAGTTCAGCCGGCCAGATGTATCGGTGCGGGCTACGGAAAAGCTGCGCCTGCTTGCCGCCACCGAAACGGAAATGATGCGAGACGACGCGTTGGCGCAGGACATCGCGGTTCGCAGACTGTTAGCACTCTGGAGCCTGCTGTGTGGCGCCGACGTCCAACACCAAGGGCGGCTGGGTCCGGTCGGACTTCGATCGGACCCAGCCGCCCTGAGATGGTTACTTGGTGG
>Ga0208079_1000229_pt1 | contig 31869 bp, 30 predicted proteins | sample NGESurdeep092012_5_FD_184474 | JGI IMG/M metagenome (GOLD analysis project Ga0208079, IMG submission 184474) | Arctic peat soil microbial communities from Barrow, Alaska - NGEE Surface sample 210-2 deep-092012 (SPAdes) | ecosystem: Environmental > Terrestrial > Soil > Wetlands > Peat ... | reverse complement strand
GCACCGGCACCGACAGTCCAGCAACGCATCTACGGGTGCACTCTGCACCCGAGAGTGCACCCGGAGATGCGTTGGGGGGGACCCACCTATCCGCGCGCGCTCTTAAAGACTGATCTCAGCCGGCAGAGGCAGCCTCATCCGCGAGGGATGAATTTGGGCTTGAGGGACAGCAGCGCCACGGATGCACATCACGCCCGTCGGGAGCCCCCCGTGGGCTCGACCGTCGTCCAGCCCGCGATGATCCCCAGCTCACGGGCCCGGCGTACTGCCTCGTTACGGCGCGAGGCACCAAGCTTGCGAAGGATGTTGCGCACGTGCGTGCGGACGGTGTTCACCGACACGAACATGGCGCCGGCAATCTCGTCCGTGGTGAGCAGCGCGGCAAGGTGACCCAGGACCTCCCGCTCCTTCTCGGTGAGCGGTTCAAGCAGCGGACCAGAGTCGGGTCTGGCACCGCGGTGGTCGGACTCAGTGTCCCGTCGAGCTGCAGAGAGCGGATGGGCGTCTTCCACGGTGGACGCCCCGAGCCACCCGTGCTCGGAGGCCAGCTGCGGGTCGCCGCGCAGCAGTCTGCGCACCTGCGGCGAGGCCTCGCGGAATGGACGTCTCAGCCGCTCCGGGGCGGCCAGCCGAAGAGAACGCTCCAGCGCCTGCCCGGCTCGCAGCTCCTCGCCGCCGTCCAGCTGGCGAGTTGCCTCGAGCAGCAATCCGCCGACTCGCGTCGGCAAAGTCGCCTCGACGCTGCGCAGGGTACTGGCAAGGGACTCAAAATCCCCGCCGGTGGCCATCCGCGCCCGCGCCAGCGCAAGGACCCCTTCGGGGCTATCCGGCTCGGAGAGCCCTTTGACGATCTTCATGGCGAGCGCCGGCTGTCCGTTGGATACGTTCAGCTCCGCCTCCTCGATGCGCAGCACGTCTTGCAGCCACTGAGGCGGCAGCGGGACCTCCGTCAGGGCTGTGATGATCCGGGCCAGGGCCCCCTCGACATCACCACGCGCACGTCGCACACGGGACTCAACCAGAGCCAACATCACGCGGGCCATGGGGTCGTCGGCACACGACGCCGACTCTGCCACCCGCTGAGCATGCCGCCGGGCCGCCGGAAGGTCGTACATCTCAGTGTTCACCCAGGCCAGGGCCACGGCGGCGCTAGCGCACGTCTCGGTGTCAATCTGCGCTTCCTGCTGGACGACGGCTACCCGCGCTGCCAGGTCACCGGCCTTGCGCAACTGACCACGCATCGCAGCCAGCATCGCGAGTTCACCCAGGCAGGTGATCAGTGAGTGCTCGAGCCCAGGTCGATCCGCTGCGCGTGCGCCTGCGGAGAACGCCTCAACCGCGTCGTCAAGCTGGCCCATCGCCAGCCAGGCCGCGCCCTTGCCCGACTCGAGCAGAACCGTCAGCTCTGGATGCTCCCCCAGACGCTCACTGACCTGCATGTGCATGAGCCGCTCCGCAGATGCCGCAGCCCCCAGAGCCTGCTCGACCTTACCCACTGCCACAGCGTGGTTCAGTCTCACAGTCTGCAGCGCGAGCGCCGCTGCTCTCCAGTGCGGAGTGCGCGCACCGTCCAGGTGGGCCTCTGCGCGAAGTAGATGTTCCTCGCATGCCTCCACGTCGAGCACGGCCATGGCCAGCGCGGCCCGGACCAGTGATACGCCGGCCCCTTGCGTGTCGTCGGGAAGCCGCGCCAGCACATCCGCGATGGCATCCCAACCGGGCAGAAGAAGGCGCCCGATCGCAAGGTCGTCGATGAGGCAGCGCGCCACACCCTCCCAGTCGCCAGCAGCAGCCGAATGTCGGACTGCCTCTTGCACAAGTCCCTGATCGGCCATCCACGCCGCCGCAGCCCGATGCAGCTCGGGAACTCTGGCCGGCGACTCGTAGGCCAGCTGCGCTCGCAGCAGGTCACGGAACAGGGGCTGGTAGCTGTAGTGGTTGGGACAGTCTTCGACCTCGTAGAGGAAGGCGTTGCCGCGCGTGAGCAGGGCCAGCGCACGCTGGGCCTGCGAACCGGCTACCGCCTCGCTCAGTCCGGGCCGAAGCACGTCGACGATGCTGGTCTCCAGGAGAAGCTGGCGCAGGCCGGCCGGCTGCCCGTCCAGCACCTCTGCGATCAGGTACTCGGCCACATCCCCGACGTCCCCCGTGAAATCCAGGGCAACACGTTCCGGGTCGTCATGCTTGTCCAGGGACGTGGCCGCGAAGCGAAGCCCCGCTGCCCACCCGTGGGTTCGGTCAACAATCGTCTGCATGGCGACCTCGGACAGCTCGACGCCGGCCATCCTCATGAGCTCGTGGGCCTCATTCAGCGTGAAGGCAAGATCAGCCATTCGCACCTCGAGGACCGTGCCGGCGAGTCGGTAGCGGTGAAGTGGCAGGACGGGGTCCACCCGCGTGGCGACCACCAGCCGCAGCAACCCTGCTGACCGATGCAGGAGACGTTCGAGGTCGCCGGCGACCGCCGCCGAGATATCTGCTTCGCAGTCCAGGACCACGACCACCGGTCCTGCGGGCTGCAGCTCTGCACGCGCCAGGAGAGCCGACACCATCGCGTCGATGTGAGCACCGTCAACCTCCGGCGCTTCGCTGTGGACAGGGGGCTGGCGTACGGCAACACCACAGCGTTCCAGCCCTCGAGCGAAGGACGACCAGAATCTCGCCGGCGACTCATCCGTCGCCTCGAGCGTCACCCAGGCGACAGGTCCCTGTGCCTGTGCGCGCCTGGCCCAGGCCACGACAAGCACTGTCTTTCCAGTGCCCGCCGGGGCACTGACCAGGGTCAGCGGTCCCGCGACGCCCCGTTCAAGCTGTTCGAGCAGGCGTGGACGTTCCAGGGAACCCTCGAAGTGCCGTGGGATGGTGAATCTTTGCGCCACCAGATCCACCTGCGTGGCAATTCCTGTCCCGCCTGTCTGAGACTTCACGCTACGGCCGCCCTTCGGGGGTCGAAGACGCAACCCCGCCGGACGCACACCGAGGAAAGCCATCCGTCAGGGTCCAGACCGGACCGGTCCAGTTCCAACAGTCAACACCTGTGTGCGACCCCCTACAAGGGCACCACAAGGTGTCTTGTCGGCTACTGGCTGACGGTCAGTACCGGTACCCGGCCAGCGTACGAGCAGATGCCCTTCGTGCCCTGCCACAGCGTGTGTGCGCCCACCTCTGCACAAGCTCTGCCACGTTACGCGGTCAACCCCGAAGATCGGCTGGTCTGTGCATCAGGGGCCTGCGGTCCGGCCCGGCCGCTGGATGGCCCGCGACCGGCGGCAGCAACGGCGGTCACCAACAGCTCGTACACGCCCAGAAGCAGCGCTATCCAGAAGAGACCGGCCCAGGACGTGAAGAAGAGCAGCAGGACACCGGCGGCCACCACACCGCCGATCCGCAGCGGATCGAGGTGGGCGCGGGTAAACCCCGGGCCGTCGGCAACTGCCGCCGCGCCGAAGCGGCGGGCACTGCGCCCCAGGAAGTGCGCCGCCTGGACCGCCCAGCCCCGCACCGCCACCGCCCCGCGCCCAGGACCGGCCAGGTAAGCCACCACGGCGACCAGGATGCCCAGCCAGAGCAGCTGGGTTCCCCGCGAACGGAGCGTGACGAAGACGACCTGGACGCCGGCATCGACCCCAGCACGGTACACACCGGCGGGGACCTGGTCGATGAGCTGGGTGCGAACGGCCCGAAGCACGACCGTCAGCGCCACCACCGTGATGACGAGCAGGATGCCGAACTGCACAGTCGTGCGCCGGCGCCGTGTGGAGATCCAGATGGCGAGCCCCAGGGCGAGCAGCGAGCCCACCACGAGGGCTACCACGAAGCGCTTGAACTGGACCACTGCCTGCTGCGCCGCCGAGAGCTGGTTCCCGCGGTAGATGGGGATCGCCGCGAAGTTGGCCGGCAGCTTCACTCCCAGAGTGCTCTCGATCTTCGTCTGGAGCCCGGCTGGTATCTGGCCGTTGGTCAGCGTCGGGAGCGTGGCCGTCTTACCGAAGAGGGTCGGGACCTGCTGTTGAAGGCTGCTCAGCACGTTGTTGACCACGGGAAGCAGGTTCAGCGTCACCGTTTGGCCGCTGTTCTGCACGACCTTGCTGTTGTTGTTGAGAATGGCCAGTATCTGCGTGTGTGCCGCCCGGTTGATCGCCGGCCACAGTTCGGCGAACTGCGGGCTGGCCAGCACCTTGGTCACCGAGTTCTGGACAAACCCGTGCACCTGGTCTGTCAGCGGTGACGCAAGGAAGGCCGCCCGCGGCGGGAGCGCCTCCTTGACCCGCTGCTCGACGTTGAGGGTGGAGAAGATCTGCTGGGTGGTGTACGTCGACACCGCAGCTCGCACTGCCGGGTCCTGATCCAGCGGGGTGACTGTGGCCACCCAGCGGTCGGTGTTCAGGGTCGTGTTGCCTGCCCAGAGGCCGACCACAGACATGGTCACCCCCAGTGCGGCCACGAACACCAGCACTGCGGCAACGATCTGGCGCAGCACGGTGACGCGTCGCTGGCGAACTGCCCGGGTGTCGACCTGCTGGTGCAGCTCGGCCAGTTCCTCCCGCTGGCGCTGCAGCTCGTCCTTCTCATCCGGTGGCCCGTCCGAGCTGGCCAGAGGCTGCGTCGAGGACCCGGGCTCTGCCTGCTCAGCTGGGCCCGGTCCCTTTTCGTCTTCCGAGTGTGTGACCACTGGACTGACCTCTCCTCGTGCCGGACTCCACGTGCAGGGCACCCCGTTCACTGTTACCGCACAGCGGCGTGTTCTGCGACCCATCGTCGACGTCGACGCGGGCCCGACGCCTCATCCCTGCAGGGTGATCGCACCGGCCAATCACCCTCGCGGGATGAGCCGCACCCTGCCACCAGGGGTGTCTTCTGGCGGGCGTGCCCAGGTTTCCGGCGGGCTCACGGGTCCGAAAGGCAGGCAACTCATGTCTGGCATGCAGTGGTTCTTGGGCACCGTCCTGGCTGTCTTGTACCTCGTCTTCATCTTCACCGTTGGCCTCATGACCTTCCGCAAGGGCCACTACGTTCTCGGCGTCCTCGGCATCTTCGTGCCACTCCTGTGGCTGATCGGCGCCTTCCTGCCTGACCGGGGCGGCGGCATGACGCCCGAGATCTGAGAGGTCCGTCAAAGACAACCGATGGCGAAGGCGCACGGCACCGAGCATCACCGGCCGGTACTGCCGGCCGGCAGCCCGGCGAGATCCCTGGTCTCCGACACCGTCTGGGCGCCGCCTTTCGCAGCGGCGGGTCCCACAGCTCGGCACACCGAAGTTCCGGCCGTGCTCGGCGAAGCCAAGATCGGGGTGCAGAAGAACACCATCCTCAACTCCTGGCACTACAGGCTGGCACCCACGCGACGACCAGAGCGTCGCAGCGATCAAGAACCACTGGACCTCAGTCTTCTGGCAATGCGCTGCCAGACGGGCTGAGTTACCTGCTCGGGCGCGGCGCTGGCCTGCGGTAGGTCGACGGCGGGCCCAGTGATCGCCCACACGCGGGCCGCGGCCAGAACGCCGAGGCCGTTCGTGGCCCAGTGCAGGCCGATCGGTGCGACCAGACTGCCACTTCGCCGCCGGAGCTCGGCGAAGACGACACCCGCGATGGTGGTGAACCCGACGGTCACCAGCACGGTGATGGCCACTCGACCAGGCCTGTCCGTCGCGGCCCCCCGCACCGACGTGTGGGTTCGGGCGAGGTCCAGGGCGGGTAGCACGTGCCAGAGTCCGAAGAGGCAGGCTGAAGCGACCGTCGCGACGAGATCCCCAAAGCCGCGATCCAGCAAGCCCCACAGGACGCTACGGAACGCCACCTCCTCGAAGAGGACCGTGCCTACCGGGATGGCCACCAGTGCGGTGTACAGGGCCGCCCTGAGCCCGACGCGGTACCGCGTGTCGCGGAACGCGCCGCGGGTGGCCGGGATGGCGACGGCCACGGAGTACACGATCGCGACGGCCACGGCGGCCACGGCGGCAACCTGCGCACCTCGCCGCAGCGCCGGTGGCCCAAGCCCCAGCTCCGGCCAGGTCAGTCCCGACACTTTCCCGATGAGCAGCAACAGCAGAGCTGCCACAGGGCCGGTCACCAGGTGCACCTGGCTCGGTCCCAGGTGGACCCACACGTTGGTCGCTGCCAGTACGAGCAGAACAACCGCGATCGCGGCCGTCGTCATGCAGCGAGAGTCGTCTGCCACCCGAGGAACCGCATCACCCGTGCTGGGTGAGTCGGCGCCACGAGGCCTGCCGGCCGGGTCAGTCGTCGACTCCTCGAGCGGCGAGGGCCTCCCCGACGCGATCGGCGTGCCGGATGGTGCGCACCACCACTGGCGTGACCAACGCCCGGGTGCTGTGTTCCAGTCCGCGGGCGCGCCGCGCATCGCGGGCCTCGTCCAGTGTTGCGGCGATGACCGGCACGGCTCGAATGGTCAGTGCGAGCAGGAGGGCGACACGATCCGGGTCGACCCCGATGGCTCGGGCCGGCCCAAGGACGCGGGCGATCACGTCCAGCAGGTCGATCACGCGGGTTGTCAGGCTGACCAGGGCGGCCCCTGCGACGGCCACCACGAGGGTGCCCACGACGGACACGGCGCCCTGCCAGCCGGCGGTCCACCACTGGAACGGAAGCAGGAACAGCACAAACCAGCGCAGCGGGCACACCTGCTCAACGAGGGTCCGGACACCGAACCCACCAGTCCCATACAGCCCTGCCACGAGGACGAAGCCGACCAGAACGCTGACAGGCGAATGCCAGGCCACCAGCACCGTTGAGAAGACGAGCAGCCCCAGCAGCTTCGCGCCCGCGCCAGATCGGTGCAGCGCGGATGTGCCCGGTCGGTACGTGCTGGTCAGCATGGCCGCCCTGCCCCCATCAGCGCCTCGTAGTGCCCGATGCAGTGGTCGGCGGGGCCGTCCGCGACGACCCGGCCCTGGTCGATGACCAGGACGCGCTGCCAACCGCGTAGCAGCTCGAGGTTGTGGGTGATCAGGACGACTCGCTGCGCCAAGCCCTCCAGGAGTCCAGCCACCTGCCTGGTGTTACGCAGGTCCAACAGCGTCGTCGGCTCGTCACAGACCAGAACCTCCGGCTCGGTAACCAGCACCGCCGCCAGTGCCAGGAGCTGCTTCTGGCCGCTGGAAAGCAGGTGCGCCGGGTGGTCTGCGTGGCCGCCCAGCCCGAAGCGGGCAAGGACCTCAGCGACCCGGGCGCTCACCTCGTCCTTGCCCAGCCCACGTCGGCGCAGTGAGAACGCGACATCCTCGGCAACGGTGGGCATCACGATCTGCGCGTCCGGGTCGGAGAAGACGAACGCGACCTTGCGACGAACACCCGCCCCGTCGCGGGCCGTATCCATCCCGTCAACGAGCACCCGCCCGGTCGAGGGAACCACCAGCCCGTTCATGAGCCTGGCCAGGGTTGACTTCCCGGACCCGTTGGCCCCGATCACGCCGATCCGGTCCTCGACCAGCGACAGGTTGATGTCTGAGAGCACCTCACGGTCACCATAGCGTTGGCTCACCCGTTCGATCTGGATCAACTAACCCACCCGCTGTGCGAGCAGCGCGAGCCCCTGGCCGCCGCCGATGGCGCAGGTCGCGATCCCGAGCCGGGGACCGTCGGCCCGGACCATCTGGGCGAACAGCCGCACCATGAGCATGGCCCCCGACGCGCCCCAGGGATGACCCATCGCGATCGCGCCACCTTGTGGACAGACTCGCTGCGCATCCGTGCCCAAGGGATCTAGGCCCAGCGCGTCGGTGCAGGCCAGCACCTGGGCGGCGAACGCCTCGGTCATCTCGACCAGGCCCACCTCGGCCAGCTCAACGCCGCAGCCGTTCAGCAGCTTCACCACCGCAGGCACCGGCCCCAGGCCCGGTGTGTTCGGATCCAGTCCCACACAGACCCACCCACGCAAGGCCAGGCCGGGAACACCCAAGGACACCCGACTGTGCTCCGGCACCACTGCCACGGCGGCCGCGCCGTCGCTGACCCCACAGCAGTTGCCGGCCGTCACCGTGCCCCCCGGGACGAACGCCGGGGGCATCCGCGACAGAACCGCCTCTGTTATCGGCCGTGGTCGCTGGTCGCGGGCCACCCCTGCGACCGGCACCAGCTCGGCGTCAAAGGCTCCGGCCCGTGCCGCCGCAAGGCTCAGCGCATGGGACCGGCAGGCGTAGGCATCCTGGCGATGCCTGGTCACCGCGCACATGTCAGCGACTGCCTCGGCGGCGGGGCCCATGTCGGGGTCACCGATCTCGGAGGGCGCGAATGGCGCGCGCTCATAGGCCATCGGCAGACCGGTCGAGGTCGACGGGCGGGCCAGGCGCCACGGCGCGGTGCTCGCACTCTCCGCACCCCCGGCCAGCACCACGTCAGCGGCGCCGGAAAGCACTGCGGCCGCGGCCTGATGCACCGCCTCCTGGCCGCTGCCGCACTGCCGGTCCACAGTCACCCCAGGCACCCCCATGCCCAGGCCTGCGGCGAGTGCGGCCACGCGGGCCGGATTTCCACCGGGACCCCTGCAGTTCCCGATCACCACGTCATCCACGCCCGCAGCGGCCGGGCCGAGGTCATCCACCAGGGCACGCAGCACCGGAGCCAGCAGCCCCACGAGGTCGACTCCGGCCAACGCATGCCCGGCCGTGCCGATCGGGGTGCGTCGTGCCGCGATCACCACCGGGGTTCGGTCGACGCCGTCGTTCACGGCTTGCTCAGCCTCACGACGAGATCCGGTAGTGCGTCACGGCGGAGCTTGCCACCGGAGGTCAGCGGCAGGGCGCCCGCGTGCAGCCAGCGCCGGGGACGGGAAGGGGCAGGTATCCCCGCCACCGCCGCGCGCAGGGTGCCATCAGCTGCCGGGCCCACCACGACGGCGGTCAACACCTGTCCCAAGCGTGGGTGGGGCATCCCCAGCACCGCGATCTCGTCCACGCCGGGGACCCCGCGAAGCAGCCGCTCAACATCCTCCACGAGCACGGTGTGGCCCCCCGAGGTGACCGCAGTGCTGCCGCGCCCCAAGACCTCCAGCCCACCGGGGCCGCCCTGAGCCAGGTCCGAGACGGTGGCCCAGCCCTGCGGGTCACGTCGCAGCGGGCCGGCGGCGCTGGCGCGAAGATAGCCAGCGGCCAGGTAGGGCGAGCGCGCCCACAGCACCCCTTGCCTGAGCTCGGTCTCCACACCCGGAAAGGGGCGCAACGGTCCGCGGCGGTCCCGCCACGCCACGAGCGACAGCTCGGCGGCGCCGTAGTACTCCACGAGATGCCAGCCGGCCGCATCGCACTGCCCTCTTCGCATGGCCGCACCGTGATCACCGGCGACCACCACGCGGCGCACCAGCGGCAACCCGCCAGCCTGGGCACGGTGCAACAGTCCAGCAAGCTGGGAGGGGACGCAGTGCAGCGCCGTCGCGGTGGCCGGGTCCTGGTCCCGGAAGGTCATGTGGGCGCCTACTGCGCCGGCATGGAAAGCACCGTAGAGAAACAGCGAGGACCACAGCGGCCCAGGCAGCCACACCGTGTCCTCGCCGGTAATCCCGCTGATGTCGCTGAACAAGGCAACGCTGGCCTGCCAGGACTGGACCGTACGGACGATCCCTCGTGGCCGGCCCGTGGACCCCGAGCTGAACACGACCATGTCACCGTCGCCGACCAGGCCCTCTGAAACTGCCTCCTGGATCTGCCGGTTCGCCAACCCCCGGAACGACTGCGGCCACGCGGGATCCAGCACTGCAAAGGCAGTGCCGCCCTGCACAGCACGGGACACGGCGTCATACAGCCGCGGCTGCTCCCATTCCTGAACAACCGTGCAGGTCACCGCGCGCTGACCCGTTCAGCCTGACCGCTTCTGGTGGCTCCGCTGCCCGAGGTGATCCCTGGGTAGCCGCGATGCACGCCCGAGGCCACCGCCGTGGCGATGACGACCTTGAGCCCGTCGCCGGGCAGGAAGACCAACGACGCCACCGCAGCGACCCACACGGAGGTGTGCGTCACCGCTGCCTGGACGGGTATCCCCACGAGATAGACCACAGCGATGCCACCGACCACGTTGGCCACAGCCCCCCACCACAGCGGGTATCCCGGTAGCCGTCGCTGCACCAGCCACCCGATCACCGCGGCCCCCAGGACCCAGCCAATCAGGTACCCCACACTGGGTCCGGCGAAGACCCCGAGCCCGCCACGCCCACCGGAGAGCAGGGGCAGCCCCGCCGCCACGAGCACGAGAAGGACGACCACTGATAACGCTCCACGTCTCCAGCCCAGGATCGAGCCCGCAAGCATGACCCCCAGGGACTGCAGCGTGACCGGCACCGCGTTGCCGAACACCGGGATGCCCCCAGGCAGCCCCAGCACCGCAACCAGGGCTGCAAAGGACGCAACCAACGCAAGGTCTCTAGAGCTCAACCTGTTCTTGGCAGCGCCGGCGGCGCTCTGATGGTCGATCATCGGTCAGGTCTCCCTCGGCAGTCCAGGCGACCATGGTGTCACGGGCTCCCCAGGTCCAGACGTGCGAGCCCCATGGGCTCCACGTCAGGAGGCGATGCCGTCTCCGCTCAGGAGCGCACGAACCTCGGACTCGCGATAACGGCGGTGACCACCCAGCGTGCGCAGCGAGGTGAGCTTTCCGGCTCTGGCCCAACGCGTCACGGTCTTAGGGTCGACGCGAAAGAGTGCTGCGACCTCGGCCGGCGTCAGCAGGGCGTCGCCTTCAACAGCGTGGTTGGTCATGGGTCCTCCGATGATGCACGGCTCTGATATGTCCATTTTGAGGCATGCGCGGGACAAAGAGAACGCCGAGTGGTAGCCATATCGGGTGTCCGATATGACTAGTTACTCCCGTTCACCCGGGTTCGTCCTGGGGACCACTGCCCGGTCTTGTCCCGGCATAGTCTGACGGTGCGCAAGAACCTCGCACTCCAGGTTCGAACCAAGGAGTCACTACCGTGGCCGCATCATCGCCCGCCAGCTCGGCATCCTCCTCGCAGGTGTCAGCACCGGCTCCGTTCTTGTCCGCGCTGGGGCATGAGCAGGTCGCGTTCTGCCACGACAAGGCCACCGGCCTGCGAGCCATCATCAGCATCTACACCACTGCTCTGGGACCGGCTCTGGGAGGCACCCGCTTCTACCCCTATGCCACCGAGCAGGCCGCCCTGCAGGATGTGCTTCGCCTGTCACGGGCCATGGCTTACAAGAACGCGCTGTGCGGCCTCGACCACGGTGGCGGCAAGGCAGTCATCATCGGCGACCCTGCCACGGACAAGGACGAGGCGCTGCTGCGAGCTTTCGGCAGGTTCGTGGAGAGCCTGGGCGGACGCTACGTCACGGCCTGCGACGTCGGAACCTACGTCGCGGACATGGACGTCATGGCCAAGGAGACCCGCTTCGCGACCGGCCGCAGCGAGGCCAACGGCGGCGCCGGCGACTCGTCGGTGCTGACCGCATTCGGCGTCTTCCAGGGCATGTGCGCCAGCGCAGCCCACGTCTGGGGCAGTCCCAGCCTGGCCGGCAAGACCGTCGGTATTGCCGGGGTGGGCAAGGTGGGTCGCCTGCTGGCTGGCCTTCTGCTGGAGAACGGGGCCCGCGTCGTGGTCGCCGACGTCAACAGCTCTGCGGTGGAGAGGCTGCGCGAAAGACACGCAGAGATCGACGTCGCGCGGGATGTCTTCGCGCTGGTCCGCTCAGAGCTGGACGTGTATGCCCCGTGCGCGCTGGGGGGCGCCCTCGATGAGGCGACCGTCGGGGCGCTGCAAGCCAAGGTGGTGTGCGGAGCAGCCAACAACCAGCTCGTCGTGGAGGGCGCCGACGGTACCGCCGAGGCTCTGATGGCCCGTGGCATCACGTATGCGCCGGATTTCCTGGTCAATGCCGGCGGCGTGATCCAGGTCAGCGACGAGCTCCACGGCTTCAACTTCGCTCGCGCCAAGCACCGCACCGCAGGCATCTTCGAGGCGACCGCCTCCGTGTTGCGCGTCGCCGCGGACAAGGGAATCTCCCCAGCCGTGGCCGCGGATCACCTCGCGGAGGAGCGGATGGCCCAGGTCGGCAGCAACCGGATCTGGCTCCCGACGCGCTGATCCGCAGAGTTGCGGGCCCCCGGGCATCCAGATCGGGCCCGGACCGTGTACCGTTAGGACTACGAAATACGAGATTCCCGGGGCCGCTCCGTGATGACTCGAACTGCGATCTGTGGTTCGGTCAGGCGATGCCGCCCCGGCAGACGCGCAAGGGGGTCGACGTCATGGGGCGCGGCCGAGCCAAAGCCAAGCAGACCAAGGTTGCCCGTGAGCTGAAGTACTACAGCCCGGACACTGACCTGAGTGCGCTTGAGCGAGAACTGCATGGACCGTCAGCATTCGACACTTTGCCGAAACGTGTCCCAGAGACCGCCGCGCCAGAGGACGACGACGATTACCAGGACTACGGCCAGTCAGCTTCAGGAAAGCGCTGAGCCGCACCGCCCTTGGACCCTGGCAGCTCTGGGCCCTTCGTCGTCAGCGCGTAGGACTTAGCGCTTGACGGTGCCCACCACCTGCACCGAGCCTCCGTCCACGCCCTTGGTCCCCTGGACCACCTCGACGCCGTGTTGTACCGGTGCCTCGGCCAGGTCACTGACCTGGCCGAGCACCCAGGCCTCGATCCCCTGGGTCCTGCAGATCTCGATAGCCAGGTCGCTGTGGGCTGCCGGCAGAACCGCCACGAAGCCGACGCCCATGTTGAGCGTCCGCTCAAGATCCGCCAGGGGCACCTGACCGAGCTCGCGAACAACCTCGAATACCGCAGGCGGGGCCCAGGTGGACCGGTCGACCCGGGCGAAGGCACCCTGCGGCAGCACCCGCGCCAGGTTCGTGGCCAGCCCGCCGCCGGTAACATGGCTCAGGGCGTGGATGTCGATGCCTTCGGTGCGGGTCAGCCTGAGCAGGTCCCCTGCATAGACCCTGGTGGGCTCGAGCAGCTCCTCACCCAACGTCCGGCCAAACTCCGCTACCTGTCGGTCCAGTGCCCACCCCGCTGACGCGAAGACCTTGCGTACCAACGAATAGCCGTTGGAGTGCAGTCCCGACGAGGCAAGACCAACCACGGCGTCGCCAGCTACCACGCGCTGTGGGCCCAGGATGTCGGCAAACTCCACGACCCCCGTCGCGGCGCCTGCGCAGTCGTACTCGTCGGGCCTGAACAGGCCGGGGTGCTCGGCGGTCTCCCCGCCCACCAGGGCAACGCCGGCCTGCACGCAACCGGCCGCGATACCAGACACGATGGCCGCGATCCGCTCCGGCACGACCTTGCCGGCCGCGATGTAGTCGGTCATGAACAGCGGTTCAGCCCCACACACGACGATGTCGTCGACGACCATGCCCACCAGGTCGAACCCGATGGTGTCGTGCTTGTCCATGGCCCAGGCGATGGCAACCTTGGTGCCGACGCCATCGGTGCTGGTGGCCAGGACGGGGCGGGTCATCCGGGCCAGCACGCTGGCATCGAACATGCCGGCGAAGCCACCGAGCCCACCGAGCACCTCGGGGCGCTGTGCCCGCGTGACCGAGGCCTTCATCAGCGAGACGGCCCGGTCGCCGGCCTCGACGTCAACGCCGGCACCGGCGTAGGTGATGGGGGTGGGTTCAGAAGGCATGGCTCAGTCTCCGTGTCTTTCCGGTGTGGCGGGGTCGGTCAGGGGAACTCAGGGACGCGAGAGGGCGTCGGCCGCACCGCCGGCGACGCCGGTGCCGACTCCCTCGATGTCCAGGCCCCCCGGCCTCGGAGTCTCCAGGCCTGGCAGGACCTCGAGGAACTGCTTGCCCAGCACACTCGAGTCCGGTAGCGCGATCGGGTAGTCGCCGGTGAAACATGCCGTACACAACCGCTCGCGGGGTTGCCCCGTCGCCTCGATCATCGCGTCCTCGCGCAGGTAGCCCAGGCTGTCAGCACCGATGCTGGCGCGGATCTCCTCGACCTTGAGGCCGGTGGCCACCAGCTCGGCGCGGGTGGCGAAGTCGATGCCGTAGAAGCAGGGCCACTTTACCGGCGGGCTGGAGATACGCACGTGGATCTCGGCCGCCCCGGCCTCTCGCAGCATCCGGATCTGGGCGCGCTGGGTGTTGCCTCGCACGATCGAGTCATCGACGACCACCAGTCGCTTGCCGCGGATAACGGTCTCGAGCGCGTTGAGCTTCAGGCGGATGCCGAGCTGACGCAGCGTCTGGCTCGGCTGGATGAAGGTGCGCCCGACGTACGAGTTCTTGACGAAGCCCTGCCCGTAGGGGATCCCGCTGGCCTCGGCGTAGCCAATCGCAGCAGGTGTGCCCGACTCGGGCACGGGGATGACCAGGTCAGCCTCGACCGGGTACTCGATGGCCAGACGCCGCCCCATCTCCACCCGGGCCTCGTGCACCGACCGGCCGGCGATGGCGGCGTCGGGGCGGGCCAGGTAGACGTACTCGAAGACGCAGCCCCGGGGATCGGCGTCGGCGAACTGATGGGAACGCAGGCCGTCCTCGTCGATGGCGATCAGCTCGCCCGGCTGAACCTCACGGATCACGCTGGCACCGACCGTCGCCAGGGCCGCTGACTCACTGGCCACCACCCAGCCACGTTCCAGACGACCAAGGACCAGGGGCCTGACGCCATGACGGTCGCGGGCGGCGTACAGCGTCTGCTCGTCCATGAACACGAAGCTGAAGGCACCCTTGAGCCTGGGCAGCACGTCCAGGGCCGTGGCTTCAAGGCTGAGGTCTGGGTCGCTGGACAGCAGTGCCGTGACCAGTGCGGTGTCGGTCGTGTTGCCCCGGTGCAGCTCGCCGCCGAGCTGGGCGGCGAAGGCGTCGCCGTGCCGCTGCAGCAGCAGGTCACGCAGCTCACCGGAGTTGATGAGGTTGCCGTTGTGGGCCAGCGCGACGGTGGAGTCGTCGGTCCCCCCCAGGGTCGGCTGTGCGTTCTCCCATGTGCTGCCGCCGGTGGTGGAGTACCGGCAGTGGCCGATGGCCAGATGGCCCTTGAGGGAGCCGAGGCTGGCCTCGTCGAAGACCTGCGAGACCAGACCCATGTCCTTGTAGACCAGCAGTCGATGGCCGTCGCTGGTCGCGATGCCCGCGGACTCCTGGCCGCGGTGCTGCAACGCATAGAGCCCGAAGTAGGTCAGCTTGGCGACGTCCTCGCCGGGCGCCCAGACTCCGAAGACCCCACAGGCGTCCTGGGGAGCTCTCTCGCCGGGAAGAAGATCGTGGGTCAGTCGCCCATCACCGCGTGCCACGTGTCACAGTCTCCCACAGCCCTGAGCGCGTCCGGGCCGCTGCAGGGCCGCTGCAGGGCCGCCGGCCCGAGTGCTCACGGCCGCCGGTCGAGCAGGACGGCGAGCAGGCCCCCGGCCAGGACGCCAAGCCCGGCAAAGATCAACCCGAGAAAGCCCAGCACGGCCGACGCATCGTAGCGAGCATCAGCCGGGCCGACCACGCTCAGGAAGAACCCGATGAGCAGGCCAGCCAGAGCCCCGGTGAGCAGGAACGCCGTGAAGTTGGGCCGCTTGCGGACCTTGCCAGGTTGCTGACTCACCCGACCAACCTAACCCACCACAGCGCCCCTTGCGGGGACGTCGCAGTCAGTGGAACTGGGCAATGACCTGCGTGGCGACGGCCTCCAGCACCGCGACGTCACCGGCATACGGACCAACCGATCGCGGCCAGTGGGTGATGACATCGGTGAAGCCCAGCTCGCCCGCACGGCCCACCATCTCCTCGAACGCACCCACGCTGCTGAGGGCGAACTGCGGCGACGAGTCGAGGTTGAGGTGCCGCTCCAATGTCGCAGAGTCACGCCCCGCTGTGGCCAGAGCCTCGTCGAGCCGTCCGCCCAGCACCGCCAGAGCGGCCCACCACTGGTCGAGGGTCTCGACCTTGGGGCCGGTGGTGACCCAGCCAGCGCCGTGCTCGACAGCCAGGCGCAACGAACGAGGACCGTTGGCGGCCACCACGAAGGGGATCCTCGGCCTCTGCAGCGGGCCAGGCAGGGTGCGTGCGTCCACAGCCGAGAAGTAGGTGCCACGGTAAGAGATGTGGTCCTGGGTGAGCAGCCGGTCCAGTAGCTCGGTGAACTCTGAAAGCCGGTCGAAGCGCTCCCTGGGCGTCAGCGGCTGATCGCCGAGGATGACGCTGTCGATGTCTGCGCCAGCGCCGATGCCACACACCAGGCGGCCCCCCGAGATGTCGTCCAGGGCCAAGAGATCGCGCATGAACGTCACCGGGTGCCGGTAGTTCGGCGAGGTGACGAAGGTGCCCAACCGGATCGTCGAGGTGACCATCGCGGCCGCCGTCAGCGTGGGAATGGTGCCGTACCACGGCGAGTCCGGCAGCCCGCCCCAGACAAGGTGGTCGTAGGTCCACGCATGGTCGAAGCCGAGCTCCTGAGCGCGGCGCCACATCGGTGCCGCCACCGACCAGCGGTGCTCGGGCAGGATCGTCAGCCCAAATCGCATAGCTGCAGGCTAGTCCGCGGCGATCGGCAGCAGCCCGGTCAGGGTGGCCCGCTGGCCACTGGCATGGACCGTGCCGCACGCAAGGGCCGTATCCCAGTCCGACTGGCCAGTAACCAGATCAAGCCAGGTCCGCGAATCCATCTCGACCACGTTGGGGGGAGTGCCACGGGTGTGCCGCGGTCCCTGCACACACTGCACGGCGCCGTAAGGCGGGACTCGAACCTCCAGCGTCCGCCCCGGTGCCCGCGCCGCCAGCTCCTCCAGGGCGTACCGCACCGCCATGGCGACCGTCGCCTGCGGCGCCGCGACAGGGTCCACCCGCCACGCCCTCAGGGCTTGGCGGCCCTGCTCAGGTGGGACACGGCGGCGAGAGGCCATGACGTCCATGGTGGCATCCCTGCCCGTGCCGGCTCGATCTAGGGTTGTGCCCATGAAGGCGACAACCATCTACGCTGCCCGCGACGTCCGGCTCGAGAACCAGCCGGACCCGACCATCCTGAAACCGACCGACGCGATCGTGAAGGTCGTCGCCACCTGCGTCTGCGGCTCGGACCTGTGGTACTACCGCGGCGACAACCCGGTCGTCGACCCGTTCCGGATCGGCCACGAGTTCGTCGGCATCGTCCAGGCGGTCGGCGCCCAGGTCCGGTCGCTGCACGAGGGCGACTTCGTCATCGCACCATTCATGTACTCCGACAACACCTGCCCGCACTGCCGGGTCGGGATCCAGTCAGCCTGTTCAGCGGGCGGCTTCTGGGGCAGGCCGGACCGCGACGGGCTGATGGCCGACGGCGGGCAGGGTGAGTACGTCCGGGTCCCCCTGGCCGACGGCACCCTCGTGGCAACACGCGAAACCCCTGACGCAGCGATGGTCCCTTCGCTGCTTGCCCTCTCCGACGTGATGGGCACAGGCTGGCACGCAGCCATGGCCGCCCGCGTTCAGGAGGGCGACACGGTCGTGGTGGTGGGCGACGGGGCTGTCGGCCTCTCGGGGGTGCTTGCCGCCGCGCGGATGGGCGCCGAACGGGTGGTGGCCATGTCCCAGCACGAGGAACGCCACAAGATCGCCCGGTCGCTCGGTGCCACCGATGTCATCGCCGAGCGAGGTGAGGCCGGGGAGGCGGCCGTCCTGGAGCTCACTGGCAGCGTCGGGGCCGACGCCGTGCTGGAGTGCGTGGGTACCGGCCAGGCGATGACCACCGCCATCACCATTGCACGCCCGGGCGCCACCGTTGGCTATGTCGGCGCGCCGCACGGGGTCGAGCTGCCCGTGCGAAATATGTTCCACCGCAACGTCGGGGTCGCCGGGGGTGTGGCGCCGGTTCGCCAGTACCTCCCGGCCCTGCGCGACGAGGTGCTCGCCGGGACGATCAACCCCGGCCTGGTCTTCGACCTCGACCTGCCGCTGGACAAGGTGGCCGAAGGTTATGCGGCGATGGATGAGCGTCGCGTAATCAAGACGATGCTGCGCCCCTGAGAGCATGCCGTGACCAGGAACGGGTTTCGCCGCCCTCGCCGGCGAGGCCTTGAGCAGGAAGGCCACGTCCCTGCGGGGGAGGCCGTGTCCGCGGGCCTGCGGCGCGAGGATGGGTTCGTCGTATGGCCAGCGGCACGCGGCGTCAGGCCAGCACAGACCGGGGCCGGGGCTGCGGCAGCCACGGCCGCGCACGACCAGTGGGTCCCGCACGGGAAGGTAGCTCAGATCCCCGCCTAGGCTGGTTGGCGTGCCAAAGGACCATGCCAGCCGGATCGAGCTGGTGCCCGACGACGACGGCCGCGGCGGCGTCACGGTGATGATGGACGGCAGCCCCCAGTCACACGTCAACCTCGCCGATCCGGCCAGCCTGGGCTTTGAGTACATCGCCGCCTTCGCCGCCGTCATCGACACGCTTGGGTCCGGTCCACTGGGGGTCACCCATATCGGCGGCGCCGGGATGACGCTGGCCCGGTACGTCAACGCCGAGCGCCCCGGCTCGCCGCAGATCGTCCTCGAGCCGAACGTCGAGCTGACTGAGCTGGTCCGCCGGGAGCTGCCCCTGCCCCGGCGGCACCGGATCCGGGTGCGGCCGGTAGACGGCCTCACCGGGGTCGCCCAGCTCGCCGACGCGAGCGCCGACGTGTTGGTGCTCGACGCATACGCCGGCGGCCGGGTGCCGGCTGAGCTGACGACCGTGGAGTTCCTTGCTGATGCCTCCCGGGTGCTGCGCCCGAACGGGACGATGCTGCTGAACGTCGCCGACGAACCAGACATGACCTACCTGCGACGGGTGTACGCCGGCCTGCTGACCGTCTTCGGGCAGGTCGCCCTGGTCGGCACCCACGAGGTTCTCAAGGGCAAGCGTTTCGGCAACACGGTGGCCGTTGCCGCCCACCACCGACTGGACATCGCCGCGCTGCGCCGACAGGTCGCCAGGATGCCCTTCCCAACGGGGCTGCGCGACGGGGTCCAGCTGGCCAGGCAGTTCCCCGGATCGGCCGGGTTCACCACGGCTGACAGCGCACCCTCACCCCCGCCCCCGCCGGTCAGGGGATGGCGGGTGCGCTGAGCCCAGAGTGCGTGCACCATCGGGGGCGCCGTGGAGCTCGCTGCCTGATCCACACGCCACAGCCGGGAGTCGAGCCGCGCTCCGCAGGTCTAGGTGGTTGACCGGTCGCGGGCAGCTTGCCCAGGCCCGGGCAGATGAGAGCCGTGAGACCCTCAGACCTGTCAGGCGGTATCGCCGGGGGAACCGAAGACGCTCACAGTACGTCTCATGCTCGTGAGGATTCCCCTGCTCTTGCTCTGCGCTGCGGCCTTGGCCGCCTGCACGCCGAACGCCGCGCCCGTGTCCACAGCGCCGGTGCCTGCCGCACCGGTGAGCTCCCTGGCTTGCCCGAAGAGCGTCCCGGCCGCCAGCAGGACCAGCCCGTGGCTGCCCGCCGCGCCACGCGGGCTCGACGGCTCAGCACGACTGGCACCGCTGCGGGTGCCCGCGCGTGTGCTCGTCTGCGCCTACATCGGGCCGCGGAGCGCTGCGGGCAGGACGGGCTCGGTGCTGCTCACCGGTGACCTGAGCGGGGTCACCAGCGATCTCGCGTGGATGCCACCCACCCAGGCGGTCGGCGCGTGCGCTTACTACCTGCGCCCGGCCGACAGTGACTACTACCTGATCGGGCTCAGCTACCCCGGCGCCAGCGAATGGGTGGCCGCCCCGGGCTACCACTGCGCGGGCTCTTCCAACGGCGTGTTCTCCAGTGGCGTGAACCTGTCCGCTCGGGCCTCGGCCTGGTATCAGGCACAACGGTGGACAGCGACCCCGGCCAGCGACGACGCATGCCACCCGTCCGGTTTCGGACGGCTAGGGCAGCACAGCAGCATGGTTCCCGATCACCCGGTTTCGGTCAGCCTCTGCGAGGTCAGTGCGGGCGGCGGCCATGCCACCCGGCGAACAAGAACCTCACAGGTCGGCAGGCTCGCCAGCACCCTCGATGCCCTGCGGGCAAGCGGTGGGCGGAACCAGTGCCGACCCGCCGGGCGACCCTTGACCGAGTACCGCCTCTTGTTCGGCTACGTCCAGGGCCCCCCAGTGCTGGTCTCCGTCGCCGCCAGCTGCACACCCGCCATCAACAACGGCAGCCTTCAGTCCAGCGACGCCGCAACCGTCCTGCCCCTCATCCAGAGCCTGCTGGGCCAACGCTAGTGGTCGCCCGGCGCGGCGAGCACCCAGGTCAGGACCATAGGTCAATCGCAGCAGACTGAAAAAGTGCTACTGCGCGGCGAAGATGGCCGGCAGCGTCGCGGTGTGGGCCGCGCGCAGCTCATCGAGCGGCACGGTGAACTGACCCTCCACATCCAGGGCCCCGGCCTCGTCCTCGACGACGCCGATACACACATGGGCAAACCCGCGGCTCGTGCACAGGTCAGTGAACCGGAGCTGGTCGCTGCCAGGCACAGCCACGACAGCCCGGCCGGCCGACTCACTGAACAGCACCGTGAACGCATCCACGCCGTCGCGCCCGCAGACCTCGTCCAGCCAGATCCGGGCACCGGCCCCGTCGCGCAGGCACGCCTCTGCTAGCGCGACTGCCAGGCCGCCCTCGGACAGGTCGTGCGCGGCAGCTAGCAGACCTTGACGCGAGGCGTCGACCAGGATCTCACCGAGCCTGCGCTCGCAGTCGAGGTCGACCCGCGGCGGCAGACCGCCGAGGTGGTCGTGAGCGACCTGGGTCCAGGCCGAGCCACCAAACTCCTCGGCGGTGGTGCCGAGCAGATAGATGACATCGCCGGGGGTCCTCCAGCCCGAAGAGGTGCGGCGGGCCACATCGTCCATGACGCCCAGGACTGCCACCAAGGGGGTCGGATGGATGGCGACGTCGGCGGTCTGGTTGTACAGCGAGACGTTGCCGCCCGTCACCGGGATGCCGAGTGCCTTACAGCCCTGCGAGATGCCCCGCGTGGCCTCGGCGAACTGCCACATGACACCCGGGTCCTCGGGTGAGCCGAAGTTCAGGCAGTCCGAGACCGCCAAGGGGACCGCGCCAGCAGTCACGACGTTGCGGTAGGCCTCCGCGAGCGCCAGCTGGGCCCCGGCGAACGGGTCGAGCTTGGCATAACGGCTGTTGCAGTCGGTGGAGATCGCGACACCACGACCTGTCTGCTCATCGACGCGCACCACGCCCGAGTCGTCGGGCATTGCCAGCGCGGTGTTGCCCATGACGTAGCGGTCGTACTGGCCGGTGATCCAGGACTTGTCACACAGGTTCGGGGACGCCACCAGCGCCAGGAGCGCTGCCCTGAGCCCCTCACCGTCGCCAGGGCGCGCCAGGTGGTCCGGGACAGACGCCTGCAAGGCATCCAGGTATGCCGGTCGTTGCATGGGGCGGTCGTAGATCGGACCGTCGTGGGCCACAGACCGAGGCGGCACATCGATGATCAGCTGGTCGCCCCAGAAGACCTCGAGCTTCTTGCCATCGGTGACCTCGCCGACCACTGTTGCCTCGACATCCCAGCGCCTGGTGATCGCCATGAACTCCTCGAGCTGTGCTGGCTCGACTACTGCCATCATCCGCTCCTGGGACTCTGACATGAGGATCTCCTCCACGCGCAGCGAGGCGTCGCGCAGGGGGACCCGGTCGAGCCACACGCGCATCCCACCGTCGCCGTTGGACGCGAGCTCGCTTGTGGCACAGGACAGCCCGGCACCGCCGAGATCCTGGATGCCGTCGACCACGTGTGCGGCGTACAGGTCAAGGCAGCACTCGATCAGCACCTTCTCGGCGAACGGGTCGCCGACCTGAACCGCGGGGCGCTTGGCTGGGCCGTCGGCGTCGAACGTCTCGGAGGCGAGGACGGAGACACCGCCGATGCCGTCTCCGCCGGTCTTGGCCCCGAACAGGACGACCTGGTTGCCGACCCCAGAGGCCTTCGCCAGGTGGATGTCCTGGATCCGCATCTTGCCGACGGACAGGGCGTTCACCAGCGGGTTGCCCTGGTAGCAGGAGTCGAAGACGACCTCGCCGCCGATGTTGGGCAGGCCGAGGCAGTTTCCGTACCCCCCGACACCGGCGACGATCCCGGGCAGCACCCGCAGCGTGTCCGGATGGTCAACGGCGCCGAACCGCAACGAGTCCATCACAGCGATCGGGCGCGCACCCATTGACATGATGTCGCGGACGATTCCGCCGACGCCGGTCGCGGCACCCTGGTACGGCTCGACGTACGACGGGTGGTTGTGGCTCTCGACCTTGAAGGTCACCGCCCAGCCGTCCCCGATGTCCACGACACCGGCGTTCTCGCCGATGCCGACCAGGAGCTTCTCGTTCATCTGCTCAGTGGTGTTCTCGCTGAACTGTGCGAGGTGGACCTTCGAGGACTTGTACGAGCAGTGTTCGGACCACATGACCGAGTACATCGCCAGCTCGGCAATGGTCGGTCGCCGGCCCAGGATCTGCCGGATCCGCTGGTACTCCTCAGCCTTGAGCCCCAGCTCGGCCCAGGGCTGCTGGGTTTCCGGAGTCGTCGCGGCATCCTCGACCGTGTCGACGGTGGTCCTGCTCGCCGCGTCGATGTTGGTCCTGGCCACGGAGGTCATGCGTTCACCACTGACTTCAAGACGGATGTGAAGAACTTCAGCCCGTCCAGAGAGGGACCGTAGCCCTGCTCGACGGCGTGCTCGGGGTGTGGCATCAGGCCGACGACGTTGCCACGCGCGTTGGTGACCCCGGCGATGTCGCGATAGGAGCCGTTGGGGTTGCGGCTGGCAAAGCGGTCGTAGCGGCGAGGCGCGGGAGCCGCCGGGCCGTCAACGACATACCGGAAAGCCACCCGGCCCTGGGCCTCGAGCTCGTCCAGCGTGCGCTTGTCGGCCACGTACTGCCCGTCCTGGTTCTTCAGCACGATCGTGATCTGGTCATCCTGCTCGAAGTCCGACGTCCAGGCGGTCGCGGCGTTCTCGACTCGCAGCCGCTGGTCGCGGCAGATGAAGGTGCGGTGGTCGTTCTGGATCATCGCGCCCGGAAGCAGGTGCGACTCGCACAGGATCTGGAAACCGTTGCAGATGCCAAGCACCGGCAGGCCACCGCGGGCTGCGGGGATCAACGCAGACATGACCGGCGCGAACCGAGCGATGGCACCGGCCCGCAGGTAGTCACCGTAGGAGAAGCCGCCGGGCAGCACCACCGCGTCGACATCGCTCAGCGAGTCGTCGCCGTGCCACAACCTGACGGGCGCTGCACCGGCGGCCCGGACGGCGCGACACGCGTCGTGGTCATCGAGCGAGCCCGGGAAGGTCACGACGCCGATCCTCATGCGTGCGACACCGCTTCCTGGGGCTCCGCCCGAACGCTCACCACGTCCTCGATGACCGGGTTGGACAGCATGGTCTCGGCCGCCTCACGCGCGGCGGCCAGCACCTGGCCGGTGACCTCACCCTCGACGGTCAGGACGAACCGCTTGCCCTGGCGGACATCGGTGAACTGGTTGAACCCCAACCGCGGCAAGGCACCGGCGACGGCCTGGCCTTGGGGGTCGAGAATCTCGGACTTGAGCATGACGTCGACGACGACGATTCCCATGCGAGGTGCTCCTCAAAAAGCTGGGGGCTTGGAAAGGTCAGTGGCTTGGTGAGCCCGAGTTTAGGCGAAGCCTCGGCCGGTCAACGACTCGTAGGCCTCGATGTACTTCGACCGGGTGGCTTTGATGATGTCTTCGGGTAGCGCGGGAGGCGCCTGCCCTGACGACCGGTCCCACCCGCTGGCTGCGGAGGTGAGCCAGTCGCGGACGAACTGCTTGTCGTAGGAGTCCTGAGCCCGCCCGGGCTCCCAGGTGGCGGCTGGCCAGAATCGGGACGAGTCAGGGGTGAGCACCTCATCGGCGAGCATGATCGTGGGGTTGCCCTCAGCATCGGGCCGGGAGGGGTCGAGCCCGAACTCGACCTTGGTATCGGCCAGCAGGATGCCACGATCGGCGGCGATCTCGTTGCCGCGCTGCAGGATCGCGATGGTGAGGTCTCGCACGCTGGCCGCGATCGGGGTGCCGACCTTGGCGGCGACCTCCGCGTAGGTCATCGCCTCGTCGTGCTGGCCGATGGGCGCTTTGCTCGTCGGGGTGAATATCGGCGAGGGCAGCCGGGAGCCGTCCTGCAGGCCGGCCGGCAGCCGCACCCCGCAGACCGAGGAGCTCAGCTGGTACTCGGCAAGCCCGCTCCCGGTCAGGTAGGCGCGCCCGATGCACTCGATCGGCACCATATCGAGGCGTTGAACCAGGACCGCACGCCCGGCAACCGCGTCCGGCACGTGCGTGGAGATGACGTGGTTGGGGATGATGTCCAGCAGCTGGTCGAACCACCACAGCGAAAGCTGGGTCAGAACCTTGCCCTTGTCGGGGATCTCACTGTCCAGAATGAAGTCGTAGGCCGAGACCCGGTCGGTGGCCACGAGCAGCAGCACGTCCTGGCTGGCCCGGCCAGTCGACTCGTCAACCGGTGCATACAGCTCACGGACCTTGCCCGAGTAGACGTGCTGGAACCCGGGCAGCTCAACCGGCCGGCTCATTGCGGGACCGAGATCTCGCCGCGCTGGGCAGCCAGCGCAATGTCTGTGCGGTGGCTGGAACCCTTGAGCCTGATCCGGTCAACACCGCGGTACGCGCGCTCGCGGGCCTGCGCCAGGTCAGCGCCGGTCGCCACGATGGACAGGACGCGCCCGCCCGCGGACACGAGTGTGCCGTCCTTCTCGACGGCGGTGCCGGCGTGAAGGACGTAAGCTTCGTCGCCGACCTCGCCCATGCCCTCGATGACGTCACCACTGCGGGGCGAGCGCGGGTAGCCCTTGGAGGCCACGACGACGGTCACAGCGTGCTCGGGGCGCCAGCGAAGAGCAGCGACCTCGTCAAGCTTGCCGACAGCCGCCGCATACAGAAGCCCGCACAGGGGTGAGGCGAGCCGGGCCAGAACCACCTGGGTCTCCGGGTCACCGAACCGGGCGTTGAACTCGATGACCCTTAGGCCGCGCGAGGTCAGGGCCAGCCCGACGTACAGGACACCGGCGAAAGGGGTCCCGCGGTGGCGCATCTCGTCAACGGTCGGCTGCGCAACGCGGTCAACGACGTCCTGCACCAAGGACGCCGGGGCCCAGTCCAGCGGCGAGTACGCCCCCATGCCGCCGGTGTTGGGTCCTTCGTCGTTGTCCGAGAGGCGCTTGAAGTCCTGCGCCGGGGCAAGGGGCACCACGGTGGTCCCGTCGGTGACGCAGAACAGCGAGATCTCGGGGCCGTCCAGGAACTCCTCGACGACAATGCGCGTGCCCTGCTTCTGGAGGCACTGAACCGCATGGGCCAACGCCTGAGCGCGGTTGTCGGTCACCACCACACCCTTGCCCGCGGCCAGGCCGTCGTCCTTGACCACGTACGGCGCCCCGAAGACGTCAAGGGCGGTGGCCACCTCTTCGACGGTCGTACAGACATGCGCCAGCGCGGTGGGCACGCCGGCCTCGGCCATAACCTCCTTGGCGAACGTCTTGCTTCCCTCGAGCTGGGCCGCCTGGGCCGTGGGCCCGAAGCAGGCGATCCCGCGCGCCCGAACCGCGTCGGCCACGCCAGCAACCAGGGGCGCCTCCGGGCCGACGACGACCAGGTCCACGCCCAGCTCGCCCGCCAGCGCGGCGACGCCGCCGCCGTCCAGCAGGCCCTTTGGCAGCTCGCGGCACAGCGCGATCGCGTCGATGCCCGGATTGCCCGGTGCTGCGATGACCGCGTCGACCGACGGGTCGAACGTCAGAGCCCTGACGATGGCGTGCTCACGAGCACCGGTGCCAATGACGAGAACCTTCACGAGTGGTAAGCGTAGGCGACCGCCGGCAAGAATCGGCGGCGCGCCCGGACCCGGGCTCGGCATGCGGGCGGCAGCCGGTGCCGGGCGACGGGCATCCACGGCGGTGGCCGGCCCAAGGGCTAGACTCATATGTTCGCATGGGGCCGGGCGGTTCTCGCCCTGTCCCTGGGCGGTCAGCGTCCTTCGACGGCCCGTCTCCCACAACACGACTCAAGGGGAGCAGTGAGCGAATCCCAGCAACGGAGCGGCGACTCGTCTCGCCCTGGCGCTTCGGTGACCCAGGACTGCGTTGCGGCCGAGATCGCCGTCGAGCAGAGACTTGTCGACAGGGTCTATGCCGAGCTCGCCAAGGCCACCGAGCGTGCCTTACTGGTGGAGGCCGAGGGCCTTGCCCGCGGCAGAACTGACCGCACCGGCGACATCCGCGACGAGGAGATCACCGGCCTGTTCGAGCGCGATGCCCTGGTGTTCAACGCGACCAAGCGGCGCACGATCCTGGAGACCCAGTACGAAGGCTTGGTGTTCGGGCGGCTGGACCTCGGATCGGGCGCCGAGGACCGATCCGGGCGCGAGACGCGATACGTCGGCCGCCTGGGAGTGCGCGACGACGAGTACGAGCCTTTGGTGATCGATTGGCGGGCGCCCGCCGCCGCACCTTTCTACCGCTCCACCCCGGTAGAGCCGATGGGCGTCCTGCGACGCAGGGTGCTGCGCTGCAAGGGTGCTGACGTCATCGGCATCGAGGATGACCTGATGGTCCCCGAGGCGCCCGAAGACCTGGTAGTGGTTGGCGACGGTGCGCTCATGGCAGCGCTGACCCGCTCGCGGGGCAGCCGGATGCGCGACATCGTCGCCACCATCCAGCGTCACCAGGATGAGGCGATCAGGGCGCCTGCCCGTGGAGTCACCGAGATCACCGGTGGTCCCGGCACCGGCAAGACTGTCGTGGCACTGCATCGGGCGGCCTACCTCCTGTACTCCGACCGACGCCGCTACGAGTCCGGCGGGATCTTGGTCGTGGGGCCCTCAGCGGCCTATACGGCATACATCGAGCGTGTTCTGCCCTCACTCGGCGAGGACACGGTCACCCTGCGCTCGCTGGGCGACATCGCCGAAGGGGTGACCACCGAACGGCTCGACCCCCCGGCGGCTGCCGCCATCAAGGGGTCGCTGAAGATGCGCCGGATCCTCGCGCGAGCGGCCCACGACGCCATCCCTGACGCGCCGACCCAGCTGCGAGCCTTTGTCAACGGACGTGCGATCCGGCTGGACTCAGCCGAGCTCGACCGCGTGCGCATCCAGGTGCTGAGGTCCCACCAGCGCAACCATGCCCGCAGAGCCGCGACCCAGGCCCTGGCCGAAGCCGCCTGGGCCGCTAGCCCCGGCGACGAGCACGGGGTCTTCGTTGACAAGTTCCTTGACCACATGGATGTCGAGGCGTTCGTGCGCCAGTGGTGGCGACCACTGGATGCCCGAGAGGTGCTGGTGTGGCTGGCCGATCCGGAGCGGACCCGGCGTTATACGGCGGGGATTCTCAACGTCACTGACTGCGCCCGGCTGGCTGAGTCCGTCCAGACGGCCCTGGACACCGGGACCTGGTCGGTCGCCGATGTGGCGCTGATCGACGACATCGCCGCCATTCTCGGCACGATGCGCGAGCCCGATCGGGAGGAGCAGGCCTCCTACCAGGTCGAGGAGCTCGAGGACGACGGCGGACACGGTGTCTCGGAGGTCACGACCCACGGCATGTCCCCATGGGCCAATACCTGGACCGGGTACGAGGTCGCCCCGCACACGAACATGGAGCGGCTGATGAACGGCCGGCTGGAGGACCCCGAAGAATACGCACACGTGCTGATCGACGAAGCGCAGGACATCTCACCGATGCAGTGGCGGATGCTGGGCCGTCGCGGCCGCTGGTCGTCCTGGACCGTCGTCGGGGACGCCGCGCAGGCCTCTTGGCCCGACCAGGCTGAGGCGCGCCTGGCCCGCGAGCAGGCGTTCGGGAGCAAGGTGCGCTCGCTCTTCCACATGGACACCAACTACCGCAACGCCCGAGAGATCTTCGCCTACGCCGCAGAGGTCATCCAGGCCGAAGTGCCCGACGCCGACCTGCCGAAGGCGGTCCGCGAGACGGGCGTCGACCCGGTCATCACCTCGGTTGGCGCGGCGGGGGTCCCCGCTGCCGCGGCGGCCGCTGTGGAGGCACTGCGCGGCGAGGTCGAGGGCTCAATCGCGGTCATCGCACCGGCACGGTGGCTCGGCTCTCTCAGGTCGCTGACCCACGACTCGTCGGGTCGGGTCAACGTCGTGGACCCGATGTCGACCAAGGGTCTGGAGTATGACGCCACAGTCATCGTGGACCCGGCCGAGATCACGGCGGAGTCCCCCGGAGGCATCCGCGTGCTCTACGTCGCACTGACCCGGGCCGCGCACCGCATGACCGTGCTGGCGGTGCCCACCGATCAGCCGGTCAGTTGATCAGCCAAGGCTGGTCACTGCAGAAGCGAGTGGCGCTCGATGATCGCGTCGCGGCCGGGGCCGACCCCGATCGCAGAGATCCGGGCGCCGATGAGCTCCTCGACCCGAGTGATGTAGGCGCGGGCGTTGACCGGCAGCTCCTCGAACGAACGGCAGGTCGAGATGTCCTGCGACCAGCCGGGGAGCTGCTCATAGATGGGCTTGGCGTGGTGAAAGTCGCTCTGAGTCATGGGCATCTCGTCGTGCCGAACTCCAGCCACGTCATAGCCAACACACACCGGCACCCAGTCCAGCCCGGTCAGGACGTCGAGCTTGGTGACCACGAAGTCGGTGACGCCGTTGATTCGCGTGGCGTAGCGACCAACCACCGTGTCCATCCAGCCGCAGCGACGGGGGCGGCCGGTGGTGGTGCCGTATTCGGCCCCCGTCTTGCGCAGGAACTCCCCGGAGTCATCAAGCAGCTCGGTCGGGAAGGGACCCTCGCCGACCCGCGTGGTGTAGGCCTTGAGGATGGCGATGACCCGCTCGATGCGGGTCGGCGGCACCCCCGAACCGGTGCAGGCGCCGGCTGCCGCGGCGCTTGAGGACGTGACGAACGGGTAGGTGCCGTGGTCGACGTCCAGCAGGGTCGCCTGACCGGCCTCGAACAGGACCATCTTGCCTTCATCGAGCGCCGCGTTGAGCAGCAGCCCCGTGTCCACGACCATCGGACGCAGCCGGTCGGCGTACCTCTTGAACTCCTCGAGTACCTCTTCGACCTCGACCGGACGACGGTTGTAGATCTTGATGAGCATCTGGTTCTTGACCTCGAGAGCCGCCTCGACCTTCTGCCGCAAGATCGACTCATCGAACACGTCCTGGACCCGGATGCCGACTCGCGACATCTTGTCGGCATAGGTTGGACCGATGCCGCGACCCGTGGTGCCGATCCGGCGAGATCCCAGGAACCGCTCGGTGACCTTGTCGAGCACGCGGTTGTAGGCCGTGATCAGGTGTGCGTTGGCGCTGACGACCAGCCGCGAGGTGTCAATGCCTCGGACATTGAGCGCGTCGATCTCCTCGAACAGCACGACGAGGTCGATGACGACGCCGTTACCGATGACAGGGATGCAGCCTGGGGTGAGGATGCCACTGGGTAGCAGGTGAAGGGCGTACTTCTCACCGTCGATGACAACGGTGTGACCGGCGTTGTTGCCCCCGTTGAACTTCACCACGTAGTCGAGCCTGCTGCTGAGCAGGTCCGTCGCCTTGCCTTTGCCTTCGTCGCCCCACTGGGCACCGACCAACACGATCGCCGGCATCCCGGCCTCCTCATGAGTCACTGTGACTTTGTCGCTTGACTGGACTGGCACGCCCGCCGGCCCTCTGGTCTGCGACCGGCGATCTCGTCTGCGACCGGCCGTCGCGTCTGCGGAAATGGCGCGGGCCCGGTGCGCATGCGCACGGGCCCGTGCCTGCAAATATTAGCCGCACAAGGGGCCCTGTTACCGAACCGTGTCATCAGCCGGACGTCATGGCCGTCGGCGCAGCTGAGCCAGTCGTCTTACAGCCCAAGGTCCTTGGCGATGATGACCTTCATGATCTCGCTGGACCCTCCGTAGATCCGCGACACCCGGGCGTCGGCGTACATCCGGGCGATCGGGTACTCCAGCATGTACCCATACCCGCCGTGCAGCTGCAGGCAGGAATCCATGACCTCTGCCTGCACCTCGGTGGTGAACAGCTTGACCCGGGCGGCGTCGGCGACACTGAGCGAGCCGGCGTCCAGCTCCTGCAGAGCCCGGTCCACCAGATGCCGGCCAGCCTCGACCTTGGCCGAGAGCCCGGCAAGGACGAACTTGGTGTTCTGGAACGAGGCGATGGGGGTGCCGAACGCCTTGCGTTCCCGGGTGTAGCCAACGGTCAGCTCGATCGCTCGCTCGCTGGAGGCCTGGGCCGAGATCGCGATAGACATCCGCTCGGTCGGGAGGTTGGCGCTCAGGTAGGCGAAGGCATTGCCCTCAGCGCCGAGGCGGTTGGCGGCCGGCACCCTGACGTTGTCGAAGAAGAGCTCACCGGTGTCCTGGGACTTCAGGCCCAGCTTGTCCAGGTTGCGGCCACGGCTGAAGCCGGCCATCGAGTCGTCCACGACCAGCAGGGTGAGCCCCGCCCTGCGGTCCGCCTTGGACTGCGAGGTGCGGGCCACCACGATGACCAGGTCGGCCTGCACGCCGCCGGTGATGAACGTCTTAGAGCCGTTCAGGACGTAGGAGTCACCATCGTGAGCAGCCGACGACGAGATCCCTGCCAGGTCGGAGCCGGTGCCGGGCTCGGTCATCGCAATCGCCGTCATCGACTCGCCAGAGACGAAGCCGGGGAACCATCGCGCCTGCTGCTCGGGCGTGGCGAGATCCAGGAAATAGGGCATCACGACGTTCAGATGCAGCTGCAGAGCCCCGGACACCGCACCGGTGTGAACGATCTCCTCGGCGAGAATCACGTTGTAGATGAACGACGTCTCGCCGCCGCCGCCATACTCCTGCGGAATCCGGATACCGGTGACACCAAGGCGACCGAACTCGGCATACAGGCTCTTGGGGACGCTCTTGGCGGCCTCCCACTCGGCTACGTGCGGCACAACACGTTCGGTCAGGAAGGCTCGCACCGAGCACCGAAAAGCTTCCTGCTCATCGTTGCTGGTGCGACCCCTCATGACGTGCCCCTGTCGGTAGAACGTGCCCCTATCGGGCGAGCCGGTGGCTTGCGGGCCTTAGAGACCGAGCGTATCGGCAGCCTGGGCCGAAGAGTCCCGTAGGAACTGGGCACACCGCTGCTGCTCGTCGCTCTCCCCGATCTCGCCCGCGGCGCGGCTCAGCGCCGCCAGCGAACGTAGGAACCCCTGGTTGGGCTCATGCGACCAGGGCACGGGGCCCTGGCCCTTCCAGCCGCCGCGGCGCAGCGCATCCAGCGACCGGTGATAGCCGGTGCGCGCGAACGCGTATCCCTCGATGGTGTGCCCGTGGGCGAGCGCATCCTCAGCCAGGGTCGCCCAGGCCAGCGGCGAGGCCGGGTGGGCCGCAGCCACGGCCCTGGGGTCCTTGCCTTCCGCGAGGGATGCGGCTGCCGGGTCGACCGGTAGCCGGGTCTCGGGAATGCCAAGAAGGTTGCTCATCAAACGTGGGTTCCGGCGCTGCGCAGGTTCTGGCAGGCTTCGACGACGCGGGCCGCCATGTTTGCCTCGGCCTCTTTGCCCCAGGCGCGCGGGTCGTACTGCTTCTTGTTGCCGACCTCGCCGTCGACCTTCAGGACGCCGGCGTAGTTGGCCATCATGTAGCCGGCGACCGGACGGGTGAACGCGTACTGGGTGTCGGTGTCGACGTTCATCTTGATGACGCCGTAGTCGACCGCGTCCGAGATCTCCTGGGGAAGCGAGCCCGAGCCACCGTGGAAGACGAGGTCGAACGGCTTGGCGTCCGCCGCCAGCCCACGCGACTTGATAACGGCATCCTGGGCGTTCTTAAGGATCTCGGGACGCAGCTTGACGTTGCCAGGCTTGTACGCGCCGTGCACGTTGCCGAAGGTCAGCGCGGTCATGTACCGGCCGAACTCGCCCAGACCCAGTGCCTCGACGGTCGCGAGCGCATCCTCGGGGGTGGAGTAG